>TARA_R110002072_G_scaffold217365_1_pt1 | contig 52846 bp, 37 predicted proteins | sample TARA_R110002072 | Tara Oceans TARA_R110002072 (sample SAMEA4397118) | marine metagenome | biome: Polar Biome; feature: [SRF] surface water layer (ENVO:00010504); material: water (ENVO:00002006), including particulate matter (ENVO:01000060) such as... | depth 5 m | reverse complement strand
GCCCGCCGGTGGCGTCGATCACCTGTAGCGTCGTCACCGGCCAGCGCGACAGATCGAAATCGAGCGGCTTGGTGGGCGCCTCGGCGTACGGCAAGGACAGGATCGGCGGCTCGTCTCCGCTGCGCGGGGAAAGCAACAGCCGCAGACCGCTCGCCGGTTGTGGGACTTCGATCCGAAACAACCCCTGCGCGTCGGTGTGTACGTTGCGTGCGAAGTCGATGCTCGAGCTCATGTTGCTGAAGCCGGTCTTCGAGACGCGCAGATCCGTGACGAAGCGCACGCCTTGGCCCGGTGTCGGCGTGCCGCCGTCTCGCAGGCGACCAGTGAGCACCGCAGTTGGCTGCAGCGTGAACTCGATCATCGCGGGCACCTCGCTTGGCGACACGTCGCGGCCAGTGAACGCTCCGTTGTCGACCCACTCGCCGCTCAGGATGCCACTGATTGTCAGCGCACGATCCGCGGCCCAAGCGACGAACAGCGCGCCGGGATCGATCACCGACAGCTTCGTGCGACCCGCCGCGTCGGTGGGGGGCGATTCGATCATCGCCAACCAAGCGCGTCGCCGGCGAAACGGTTCGTTCCCCTTGCCCAAGTAGTCCGCAACCGGAAACGCGACACGGGCTCCAGCGATCGGCTCGCCGTTTGGATCTCGCACCACGAAGTGATACTCGCGTGGTTTCGTCAGGTAGATGGAACCGCCCAAGCAGCTGGGCGAACCGACCCGCACGTTGCCGTCTGCATCGAGAATGCGCACGTGCAGGTTCGCATCCGCCAGTGGCGGCAGTGCGACGGTGCCGGCCGCAGTGATCGGTAGCGATAGCTCGGGGCCATGACGAGCATCGAGTCGAATCAGGGCAGTAAACGGACCACCCGTGCCGAGTCGTTGCACCTCCGCGATCCGCAGTTGCAGCAGATCCTTGGTGGTGGTGGCGTTGATCGTCAGCACGCTGCCGGCAATGACGCCTTCCATCACCTTCGAACGCGCGCAACCCGCTGCCGTGCGTGGCCCGGTTGCCCATGCGCTGTAGCTGCGGTTCGATTGCAGCATGACCCGAAAGCGACCGTTCTCATCGGTCGGCACCTTGTGCAACGTCGCCGGCGCGAAGCTGTCGTAGACCCCAAGCGGGGAGGTTGCGAAGGTGACCTCGGCAGCCGCGACGGGGGCGCCTTGGGCATCGAGGAACTGACCGATGGTCGCCGATTCTTTCTGCGCGGCCAGGGTGGTGGTGAGCAAGCAAGCAAACAGTGCGAAGATCCGCCTCATGGCCTGACACGCTATCGCAACTGCCGTGCCCGCGTCGGCATCCCTTGTAGCGATGCCGCGAACATCATCGCAGCGGCGCGTGATGGTCGCGATGGCGTTCTGAGCATCAGCAGGATCATGCTAACTGTGCGATACTGTCACCATGCGCTACCTGCGAGTCTCGTTGCTTCTGGTGCTTGTCTGTTTGTCGGCGGGGAGCTGTCAGATCGTCTCCTGGAGCTGGGCGACTCCCGCTTCCGTCTCGGTCGGCTCGACGTTCGTGGTCGAAGTGGACGGGGTTACCGATGCAACCTATGGCGCAGCTGCACTGGTGCTGCAGCTTCCGTCAGGTTTCCACGCGCTTGCCGTTGCGGCTGAAGCTTCGGGTGGAGCGAGCACTCCTACGATTGTGCGGGACGAGCCAGCGACGCTGGCGGCGTATACCGCCGAACCTGCTCACACCCTCGCAGCGTTCTCGGGAGCCACGTTCCAAGCGGCGGTGGTTTCCATTGCGACGTCGGTGAAGCTCTACGTGCGGGCGCCGTTGGTGCCCGGCACCTACACGCTGAAGATCGCCCTTGGCGGTACGAATAACAACGTGGGCTATCAGCATCAGCATCCGGCGGGTGTGACAGATTTCGCGCAAATCACGACCGGAGTTCACGTCGCGACGATCCAAGTCAACAACGCGCCCGCGCCCGCACCGTTTGCGCTGGCCAGCGAGGGGCTATGGAACATCCCGAACAGCACTGCGACGCGGCAACCGCTTCTGGTCGACTTCGATCGCGATGGCCGCGATGACCTGCTCGTCGCCCATCTCAGCAACTCGCCGCAGATTTGGTTGTCGCGCACGTCCGGGTGGATCTCCGCCGGCAACGCTCCATTTCCGGGCACTAGCCGTTTTGCGGTCGGCGACTTCGACGGCGATGGCTATGTGGATTTCGTCACAAGCACTGGCGCGGTCTGGTTCGGCGCGCCGGGAGTAACTTGGACCGCGGGGCCGACGCTGGCGACCGGCTTCGTTCCAGCAAACACAGTCGTCGCGTCCGGCGATCTAAACGGCGATGGGCACGTCGACATCGCGTTTGCCGACCGGTTGGGCTACACCGTGTTCCGCAGCAACACGAACCGCACGTTCACACCGTTTGGCAACGGCTTGCCGACGCCGACACCGAACGCGCAGGGTGCACCACTGATCGAGCTCTTGGATATCGAGCGCGACGGGGTGTCGGAGATGGTCCGTCACTACGGCGTCGCCGGCAATGAAATGTGGCGCTGTGACGGGCAGGGCAACTGGCAACTCGTCACGGGACTTGCGCCGGCCGATCGCGTCGTCTTGATGATCGACCTCGACGGCAACGGTAGCAACGAGTTGCTTTGCGACCCGGCGCCGTGTGCTTACTCATACAATGGGCAGACTCTCGTGCCGTTCGCGTGGCCGCTGCCCGACCGATACTCGACTGCCGTGGATATCGACCGCGATGGCGCGGTGGATCTCCTGGCTCAGCGATTCCTGCCGTTCAGCGGACCGTACAGCGCGACGCTCGAGTACTGGCGCAATCAAGGTGCTGCGGGTTTCGCACTCGTGCCGCTGCCGCGAGAGGTTGGCTTCGGACAGCTCTCCTGGAGTCCTGACTTCGCTGTCGGCGATATTGATGGCGATTCGTTTCCCGACCTGGCGACGCTTCTGTGGCCGGAGGGGCCGCGCGTGTGGCGCAATACGCATTCGGGAGCAGCGGCGTTGGGGGAGCCATGCACGGCCGCGGGCTTTGCGACCCCACGACTGAGTGCGCTGGGCACCGTCGCGGCGGGACAGACGATCAACCTCCAGCTGGAAGGGTTACAACCACTCGGTCTCGGCACGCTTTGGGCAGGAACGAGCAAGTCGCACTGGCTTGGCGCGCCGGTTTTGCCCCTGCCGCTCGGCGCAATCGGTGCACCGGGTTGCTTGTTGTGGACCGAGCCGACGATCCAGTTGTTCCTGGTCGCCGATGCGAACGGCGAAGCGTTGGTTCCGGTGACGCTACCCAACCTCGCGGCGACGCAACAAGTGACGTTTTTCGCGCAGTGCGCCGCCTATGCCCCGGGCGCCAACGCGCTCAACTTCCTGTTCAGTGGCGGGGTCGCACTCAAACTGCAGTAGTGCTGTTTGGGGGACGTTGGCATGGTCGGCGTATGCCAATAAAGGCGGGCCCGAGCCCGCCAATCGCGTGACGCGCGCAACGCCAACCCCGTGAGAGCGGAGTCGAGGCGCACGATCGCGGCGGTCTCTGGCAGATCGCTACTTGCCGGCAGCCGCGACCCTGGATGGCAGCTTCAGGAGAGCGAGATCGCGCACCTTGGCTTCGTCGGCAAGCGCTTGCTTGCGCTGCGCATCGAGTTCGGCGAGCTGCGCTTCCATCTTCTTGGCGCGCTTCGTGGTCGGACCGTTGGTCGCTCGTTCTTGTAGCAACTCCGCCTTGAGCGTGACGGTGCGAGCATCGATGACGTCGAAGCGGTCGAGCACCCTCAGCCAATTCCTGATCGCCTTCTTCGGGTTCTTGGCGTAGCGCGCATTGAGGACGCGGAACATGCCCTGCCAGAGTTTCGATTGCGTTTGCAGACCAGTGAAGTCGACTGGCTTGGAGTCGCGATCCGCGAGCAAGAACACGTGCGGCCAACGCTTCTTGAATGGCAGGTCGGCAAACACGTTGTGGAACGGATGGCTGTGATCGGTGATGTGTGCCGGCAGCCGCACGGTGCGGAACCACTTGGTCATCAGCACGGTCTTGTCGTTGGCCAGCGAACGGCTGAGCAGCGCACCGTCCGATCCCTTGCAGTTGGTGCATTCCCGCAACACGAGAAGTGGCCGACCATCATCTTCGGCCCACAACAGGTCGAGGGCTTCCTGGACCGGCAAGCGACCGGACGCGCTGGTGGTTTTGCGGTCGCGCTCGGGTGGCACGGGATGCAGCCAGTCGACGCGCAACCGATTCTTGGACGTGTAGCCGCGCTCGAACGAGATTGGCATGCCACGCGGAGTGGTGGGGCCGGCGCGCCGGGGAGTCAGCGGGCCGCGGGGGGCACTTCGGGGGGTGGTCGGCTTGCTTGGGCCGCCAGTTGTTGGCCCCGTCGGGGCGGGCACTGCGGGGCCAGATGGCTTCGGGGTCGATGGATTGCCTAGACCAGGCAAACTCGGCGCCGGTGCTCCCGATGGACCGCTCAAGCGGCCTACGGGGAACGGCGGCGGACCGCTGTTTCACTGGGCGTGGGCTGCGTGGGATAGGACCAACGCGGTCGCCACAGCCAGAACGTCGAACGAGAACTTGGGCATATCTTCTCTTCTTCTCCTGCCCCGCGAGGGAGGCGAGTTGGTTTGGCGACCGTGTGCACTGCTGTAGCCACTGGGCACGCGCGGGTAACAGCTGTCGGGGAATTCGTTGTCGGGTGCTCGGGTGCTCCCGGGGCGTTGGCGTGGATGTCGGGCCTGCGCAGTCCGAGTCTCCCGAACAGCAAGGCAAGTCCGATCCGCCAACCAGCCTTTCGAGGATCCCGAGGATTCCCCGGGTCCCGATCAGCCGTAGAGTCGGCGGATGCGCCTGCCCATTGACGAGATCCGATCCGACTTCGAGCGCCGCCTCGATGAGTCCAAACGGCTCGTGGTTACGGCGGAAACGGGCGCCGGCAAGTCGACGCGCATTCCCGTTTGGCTTGCGGACCGATTTGATGGCTTGATCCTCGTCGTGGAACCGCGACGGATCGCGTGCCACGCGCTGGCGGAGTTCCTGGCTGCCGAGCGCGGCGAACAGGTCGGCGCCTACTTCGGCAGCCGTGTCCGGTTTTCCGATCGGTCCGGGCCGGCCACCCGCGTGTTGTTCTGCACGCCCGGCGTGGCACTGCGCATGCTCGCCGGGCCATTGCAGCTGGGCGCGCTGGTCGTCGACGAGTTCCACGAACGTTCTTGGCAGGTTGATCTGGTGGTTGCGGCAGCGACCAGTCTCGAGACGTTTCGCGAGGTTCCGCTGATCCTCACGTCGGCGACGATCGATGCCGACAGCGCCGCGGCAACCTTGGCGGCGACGACGCTGCACGCGACCGGTCGCACCTTCCCGGTCGAGGTGTTCCATGCGCCGGGTTCGATCGAGCCGAGCACCGACGAGATCGGCAAGCGGGTTGGCCACGCCGTCACCGACGCGCTGCGCCAGCACGACGGCGACGTGTTGGTGTTCCTGCCTGGCATGAAGGAGATCCGCGCGGTCGAAGCGGCACTGGGCCGGCTCGCCGAGGAAGTGCTGGTCGTGCACGGTTCTCAGCCGCCCGAGGCGATGCGGCGGGTCTTCCAGAAATCTGATCGCCGCCGCGTCTACCTGGCGACGAACGTCGCGGAGACGTCGATCACGCTGCCGGGGGTCCGCATCGTCATCGACAGCGGGTTGGCGAAGACCAAGTTGCACCGTGCCGGTCGCGCGGTGTTGGCGACCACAGTGATCTCCGATGCCTCGATGCAACAGCGCGCCGGCCGCGCTGGCCGCATCGCCAAGGGAGTGTGCATCAAGTTGTGGTCCGAACGCTTTCGACCCGACGCCTACCAGCGCCCCGAGATCGAGCGCGTCGAACTGGACGATCTTCTGCTGCAAGCCGCGGAACTCGGCTTGGTGGGGGACGCCTTCGCGGCTGCGACGTGGATCACGGCACCGCCCGCGTTCGCCGTCGAGCGGGCGCTAGATCGACTTCGCTCGCTCGACGCGCTCGATGGCGATGGGTTGACGACGCGCGGTCGAGCCTTGGCCCAACTGCCGGTTTCTGCCGAAGAGGCGGCGTTGCTGGTCGGCGCGCCACCCGGTCTCGCCGCGACCGTTTGCGATCTGGTCGCCATCCTGCAAACCCGCGGTTCGTTGCTCAGGGATGTCGTCGACCTGCCCGCTGGCATGCGCGAGGCGGTGGTCGATGCGCGGTTCGAGTTGCTGCAAGGCATCACCGACGAAGTGACCACGGGAATCCGGTTGCTTCGCAAGGGCTCTGCCAAGCGGCACCATCTCAGTCATCGGCGGCTCGACGAGGCGCGTACGATCGCGCGCCAATTGCGGGACGTCACCGGAGCGCAGGGCGAATCGATGAAGGGCTTGGCCGAATACATCGTGACTCGTTTGCCAGCCGCGGGCTTCGTGCTCAGGCCGCGGGCAAGCCGCGCTCGTGGACGCTCGATGCCCTGGGCGAACGGCACCCTGGAAGTGCAGGTCTATGCGTTTCAGCCCGTGGACAGTGGCGCCGAGATCCCCAAGCATACCGCCGCCGTGATCCTGGAGACCGACTGGGTTGCCTCGAGCAACGGCATCGTTGGCATTGGCCGGATGATCTTGCCTACGACCACCTCGACGCTGGCCGCCGCCGGTCTCGGCGTGGCCACGCTCGCCGGCATCCAGCTGGAGAAGAAGTCCGGCGGCCGCGTCAAGATCTCGGCCGAGCGCCACGTCAAGCTTGCTGGCGTGACGTTGGCCACCGGCGAAGTCGAACTGCGCGGTGCGGACCTACAACGTGCCGTGGCCGAATTGACGTTGGAGAACCGCCTCTTCAATGGCGCGCGTGATGCTTTGCGCGATGCGCTGCACGGCTGGCGCATCCTCGCCGCATGGGATGGCGAGCCGCTCGCCGAGTCGCCGCCCGTCCCGGCTCCCGAACCGAACGACGACCTTGACTGGTTGACGCAGCGCCTCGCGACCCTCGGCGTCGAGACCAGTGCCGACCTTGCGCTGATTGGCCGCGACGACCTGGTTCCGAATCTCGAGACTGAAACCGGCATCCCGAGTTGGGAGAGTGAACAAGTTCTCAAGGACTTTCCGCGGATCTGGAGCCACCAGGGCGGCCGCTACTCGTGCACTGTGCTACCGGGATCCCGTCGCGTTCATCTCGAGCCGCTCGATGCCAAGGCACGCAAACTCAAGGAGCCGGCGGCCGGCTCGCTGCCACGGTTCCGTGGCTTCACGGTGACCTTTCAGCAGGGCAGTCGCCGGCTGTCGCTGCGGTAGCGATGCGCCCGAACGCGTGCTTCGGGCTACGTGAACTTTTCGGCCTTGGTCACGAAGTGCGCGCGGTCCGATTCATCCGCCAGGCGCTCGGCTTCGGCGCGTGCTTCGGCTTCCTTGGCATACGGATAGAACGCCACTTCTTCGCCGCGTTGGTTGCGCACGCTCCAAACGAAGCGCACCGCGCTGACCGGCGGTGGCAGGTCGCGCTCACTCGCTGGCTTGGACCGCTTGGGGGCGGCATCGCGCCGTGCCGAGCGTTCCTTCGCTGCGGCATCGGCTTCGGCACGCATCTGATCGATGCGATCTCGGTTGCTCATTCGACGGGCCATGGGCTCTCCTAGTTGATTGGCGGTTCAGCCGATGGATTCGAAGCGCCGCTCGGGCGACGCGATCGTTGCGGCGCCCCGGCCGGATTGGGCCGACCGCTGGCGATAGCACCATACACGGCATCCGCGCGAACAGATTTCCCGCGGAAGATTCCGGCTGCGATTGTTGCCGTCGGCAGCCCAGGCGACCTCCTGAACGCTAGCCCTGGTTTGCGGCCGGATAGTCTCTAGATCCCAGCCGTCGACGGACGCGAACTGGCGGCTGCCGAAGTCGCAACTGGCGATGCGCAATCAGCTACACTTCCAACACCGAGTCAAGGGCGCCGAGGGTGCGCAGGTCGTCGTCGTCGTTGTCCTGCTCGTCCTTCAAGCGCGCCGCCTCTAGCAGCAGCTGCGTGGTACCGACGATCGTGCGTTGCTTGAGATCGCTGACGCGTCCTTCGGCAAAGTGAAATCGTGCCGACTCCAGCTGGAACGCCGCTCCGAAGATCGCGTGCACTTGCACATCGAGTGCTTCGTGTAGCGACTCGGGACTCAGGATGTCCTGATCCACCAGGTAGGCGCCGAGCATGCTGTTGGCGCCAACGCTGTCGACGACGTGCTGATCCATCTCGCCGCGACTGACCTTCTCGAGTGCAACCAGCACGGATCCCAGTCGCGCTTCTGGATCGGTGTTGTTGGTCACCGCGTGCACGACCCGACCTTCCTGGAACTCGAACACGAACATCGTCTCTTCGCCGTGCAGAGTTAGCGTGCCAGTCTTGCCGGACATGTGCAGCATGTTGACCAGGTCGCAGACGTCGAGCGCCTTGGTCGATCCCGAAATGCTGGGTTGCTCCTCCTGTTGGGTCGGCGTCGCCGCCGGCTTGGCGGCCGCGGGCGACATGCCCAGCTTGGACTGCAGTTCGTCGACGAGGTGGTCGAGTTGTCGCATTTGCCAGCGCAGTTCGGCGGCCATGGCGACCAGATCGGCCATGGCACCGGCGCCCCCGTGGACGCAGCTGCGCTTCAGTCGTCCCATTTGCGATTGCACGGCGTGGGCGCGCGTCTCCATGGTTCGGAGAACGGCGTACAGTCGGATCTGGGATTCGGCGGGCAACGCTAGCATGGTCTTGGCTTCATCGGTTGCAGCCGGGTTCTACCTGCGCCTGCCGATGCGGTCCGTCCAGCAACGGGACAGGCTGTCAGCAAAAAGTTCCGGGCTTGGCGGGTCCCGCTCAAGTCACGGCTGCCACCCGTCGATGGCAGTGATGGCTTTTTCGCCAACGTCATGGGCAAGATCAACAAGCGCGAACTCAGTAAGACCGTCAGTGAGCGTTCGGGTATCTCGGCCGCTGCGGCACGCGACCTGGTTGGCCATGTATTTGCTGCGATCACTGAGGAACTGTGCAAAGGCAACAGTCTGACGATCGCGGGATTCGGCACCTGGCGGATGAATACGTGCCCGCCACGAGTCGGGCGCAACGTGAACAATGGCGAAGTCATCGCGATTCCGCCGCGCACGCGCGTTGCCTTCAAAGCCGGCGCGGCGTTGCGCCGCGAGGCCGAGTCTTCGATCGAGCCTGAGATCTACTTCGGCGCCGGCGTCGCCGCGTCGACCGAACTCAAAGCCGTGTTCGAGCGGCTCTTTGGTAGCGAGACCCCGGACCTCGCCTCCGCAGAAGTTCGCGCCCGCATCCACGCCGCCGCGAGCACCGAAGCCGACCGCGAAGCCCTCGAGTTCTTCGAATCGCTGATGCGCCGCCAGATCGAAGAGAGCGACAGTGTCGACGAACCGGTGAAGTCCGACGAACCCGTGAAGTCGTAGGACTGCGCAGTGACTGTGGGGCGCAGCGGCCAAAGCGTCGCGGAAATGCGCAAACTGGGGTGGAATGAGTCCGCGCGTTCGTGAGGATGGCACACATGTCGAACACGATCCTGGTCTCCAATCGCCTGCCGGTGCGGATGGACGCTGAAGGCCATCCCGAACGAACGGAAGGCGGTTTGGCATCGGGACTGATGGGCGCGGGGATCGATGCGCTGTGGGTTGGCTGGCCGGGCTCCGCGAGTGAGGCGATCGGCGATGTCGAAACGATGCGGCAGCGCTTCCGCAAGCTCAACGTCGAGCCGGTCTTCCTCTCAGAGCACGAACTCGACACCTACTACGAAGGGTACTCCAACGGCACCCTGTGGCCGCTGCTGCACTCCATGGTCAGTCGCGTTGCAGTGGATCCGGAGTGGTTCGCAAATTATGAAGCCGTGAATCGGCGCTTCGCGGCTGCAGTGCTGGATCACGCCAAGCCGGGCGACACGGTCTGGATTCATGATTTCCATCTACTGTTGTTGCCAAAGCTGTTGCGCGAGGCGGGGCGCAGCCTGCGGATCGGCTTCTTCTTGCACACGCCGTTTCCTGCCAGCGAACTGTTCCGTATTCTGCCCGAGCGCGAAGCCCTGCTGATGGGGCTGTTGGGTGCGGATCTGATCGGGTTCCACACGTTTAGCTACTTGCGGCACTTCCGTTCGACGTTGCTGCGGGTGCTCGGGATCGAGTCGGAAATCGATTCCGTGCGGCGAGGGGACCATGTCGCGCGCCTGGGTGTGCATCCCATTGGCCACGACCACGCTGGATTTGCCAAGGCGTTGGCGAGCGATTCGTTTACGCAGTCACTAGCGGATCACAAAGCGCAGTTGGGCAGCCGCAGGCTGGTGCTTGGCGTCGAGCGGCTCGACTACACCAAAGGCATTCCGCAGAAGCTCGCCGCGATCCGTCAGTTCCTCACGGCCTACCCCGAGTGGCACAAGCAGGCGATCTTCGTGTTGATTGCGGTGCCGTCGCGCCAAGGCATCAGTGAATACGACGAGCTGACTGAGGAAGTGCAGCGCGAGGTCGGCGCGATCAATGGCATGTTTGGAGCCATTGGCTACGTGCCGGTGCAGTTTCTGCATCAGGGCTTTCCGCAGACCGAGCTTGCGGCGCTGTATGCGCTCGCCGACGTGTGTGTCGTCACACCGTTGATCGATGGCATGAACCTCGTCGCCAAGGAGTTCATCGCTTGCAAGTCGGTTTGTCCGACGGCCAAACCCGGCGCCTTGGTGCTGAGCGAGTTCGCCGGTGCCGCCAACGAGATGTCGGATGCTCTGCTGGTCAATCCGCACGATGTTGGCTCGGTTGCTGCAGCCATTGCGATGGCACTGGCAATGAAAGACGACGAGCGCACGCGCCGCACCGAGGCCATGGGGCCGAGACTGGTCCGCAATGACGCTCGGGCATGGGCTCGCAAGTTCCTGCAAGAACTAGAAACTTCGACTCTTGTGACCAACGCGAGTCAGAAACTCGATTCCCTGCACGAGGTCGTGGATTCGTTGACCAAGGCGGTTCGAAGTGGTCAGCGCATTGCGCTCTTCTTGGACTATGACGGCACCTTGCGAGACTTCACCGGCAATCCGAGCGAGGCTGTGCCAGGAATCGGGTTGCGAGAATTGCTTCGCGATCTTGCGGCGCACCAACTGGTGCATGTTGCGATCGTCAGTGGCCGGCCAGGGGACTTTCTCGAGCGCCACCTCGACGGCTTGGGGCTCGATCTGGTTTGCGAGCACGGCTATCGCTGGCTACGAGTTGGCAGCAACGAGTGGCAGTTCGTGCACCCCGGTGTCGATACTTCGTGGATCGACTTGGTGCGGCCCGTGTTTGAGCGGGCCGTCGACAATACGCCGGGCAGCTCCCTTGAGGAGAAGCGCTCGGCATTGGTTTGGCACTATCGCCGCGCCGATCCAGAGTTTGGTGTCTGGTGCGCGAACAATCTGCTCTCCTCGTTGACGGACGTGACTGCCAGCCTGCCAGTGGTTGTGCATCATGGGCGCAAGATTGTGGAGGTGGCGAGTCAACTCGTCAGCAAGGGGGCTGTGGTGCGGCGACTGATGGGCGAATACACCCCGGCGATGTCGCTGGTCGTGGGTGACGACCAGACCGACGAAACGATGTTCGCGCTGCAGGAGGATCCTGAGATCTCGCTACAGACTGTTTGCGTTGGCGAAGGACCTAGTCGGGCGCGCTGGCGATCCGACATTGTTGGGCTTCGGCAACTTCTCGAAGAACTGCGCACCCAACTCAACGCATGAAACACAATCTCGACAAGAACTCCGATTACCGGCAAGGCGTGATCGGCAATGGTCGTTCGGCAGCTGTCATCGAACCGGACGGAACGATTGTGTTCGCGTGCTTGCCGGACTTCGATTCAGGCACGGTCTTCGCGCAGCTGCTCGATGCGGATCGTGGCGGCTGCTTTGGCTTGCAGCTTGATGGTGGCGAGGCGGTTTCGCAAACGTACGAGCGCCATACCAATGTGCTGGTGACCACGTTCGCCGGCCCGTCGGGTTCGTTTCGTGTCATCGACTTCATGCCGCGCTACACCTGGGATGGCCGCGCCGGCGGACGCGGGGATGCGCCCGCGGATATTGTGCGGCTGATCGAACCCGTGTCTGGCAAACCCGAGCTGCGCGTGTGCTATGACCCGCGGCTGGAATACAGCCGCTTCCCGACCAGTCACGAAATCGATGGGCAGCGCATCAAGTCGATTACGCGCGGAGAGGTACGTCCCGACGGAGAAAACAACCGACGCAGCACCGACGTTCGCAACATCTACGAGTCGCTCTATCTCTACACGGACCTCGATCCAGCCGACGTGTTGGCTGGCAATGCCGTTCTGATTGATCGGCCGCGCTACTTCATGGTCAGCTATCACGACAAGGTTCAGGAACCTTCGAATGACACGATCCATCTGATGCTGCAGCGCACGCGATCGTATTGGCTGTTGTGGGCGGCGCGAACCACCTTGCCGTCAGGGTATTCCGAACAGGTGCTGCGCAGCGCGTTGACGCTGCGCATGCTGCAGTTTGACTCGACCGGTGCGTTGGTTGCGGCGGTGACAACCTCAATGCCGGAGACGATCGGTGAGACCCGCAATTGGGACTATCGGTTCTGCTGGATCCGCGACGCCTCGATGACGGTGTCGACGTTGCGGCGGTTGGGGCATCCGGGCATGGCCAAGCGGTTGATCGATTGGATCCTGCGCACGGTGCCTACCAAGGATGACAAACTGCAAATCATGTACGGGTTGCGTGGCGAGAAGGACCTGTTCGAGGAGACGCTCGACCACTTGTCCGGCTACCTGGGCTCGCGTCCCGTTCGCATTGGCAATGCCGCGCACACCCAGCAGCAACACGACATTTTTGGGGTCATGCTCGACGTCATCTACCAAGACCTGCTACTGCGTGATCGCACGCCTGAAGCGCTCGATCGCCTGTGGACGCGCGTTCGCGCCGAAGTGCGCACGGTCACGGCAACGTGGCGTTCCCCCGACCGCGGGATCTGGGAGATTCGAGGCGAACCGCGCCACTTCGTGTTCTCCAAGGTGCTGTCTTGGGTGGCCATCGATCGCGGCGTGAGAATCGCCAAGTTGCTCGGCAAGCACGAGTGGGCGGCACCGCGAGAGATCCTTGCCAACGAGATGCATGCCGACATCTGCGCCAACGGGTGGAGTGAAAAAGCGCAGGCGTTCACCCAAAGCTATGGCGTCGAAGATCTCGATGCTTCGAACTTGCTGCTCGCCGACTACGGCTTCTTGCCAGCTAGCGACCCGCGCTTCATTTCGACTGTTGAGCGCACCGAGCAAGAACTCGGGCGCGATGGCTTGCTCTATCGCTACAAGAACCGGGACGACTTCGGCGAGCCGAGCAGCGCCTTTACGGTGTGTTCCTTCTGGCTCGTCAAAGCACTGGCCTCAATTGGCAGCCGTCGTAAGGCGCGCGCCTTGTTTGAGCAGCTGGTGGCCGCAGCCAATTCGCATGGCTTGTTCGGGGAAGATCTCGACTTCACGACCCGGCGCCACTTAGGAAACTTCCCGCAGGCGTATAGTCACCTGGCATTGATTGACTGCGCGCTCGCACTTGAGGGCGAGGATGAGCACGAGGTTCTGATCGAGGCGTGAGGGCCGGCGTTCTTGCCGCGGCCTGCCGATCAGTCTTCCATTGTGAAGCCGATCTTGACCGTCACCTGCCAGTGATCGACCTTGCCATCGACGATATGCCCGCGAGTGTCGGTGACTTCGAACCAGCGCATGTTGCGAACGGACTTGTTGGCACGCGCGATCGCGGTTTGCACGGCGTCTTCCATGCTGATCTTGGACGAGCCAGTGAGTTCAATCTTCTTGTAGACGTGGTCGGAGTCGCTCATGCCGGCAGCGTAATCGATGCGTGCGGCAAACGAAATGCGTCTGCATTGTTGCGAGCCAATGCCGGATCTTCTGATTGCGTACGTCTCAGCGCACGAGCAGGCGTGGCGTCGAACCATTGAATGGTTGTCTACCGATCGGATCGCCAACGCAGGATCGCCAGCCCCAAGCAAGTTGCGATCAGGTTCGCCCCCAGGACTGCGAGACGGATGGGCACCGCAAAGTCGCGAGGTTCGCTCTCGAATGCCAGGCCGCCGATGAACAAGCTCATGGTGAAGCCGATGCTGGCGAGCACGCTGGCAGCAACCAGATGACCAAGCCCGACTCTTTTTGGCAGTTTAGCCCAATCGAGCGCCAGGACAATGGCGGCGGCACCTAGCACACCGAGCGGTTTGCCGAGCAGGAGTCCTAGCCCGACGCCGAGGAATACCGGGTGCGTGAACACCTCGCCTCGGAACTCGGGCAGTGCGACCCCGGCATTTGCGAAGGCAACACCCGCAGGATCACGAACGCGACCAAAGGCCGAAGCACGTGCTCGAGGTGCACGAGCGCCGCATGACTTCTGCCACGTTCCGACGCCAATGCTTTTCGGTACAAGAACCGAAGGGCCAACGGTCATGGCGAGTTCGAGCCGCTGACTGTCGTGCTGTTCGAAATGAGGGGCAGCGCGCCGCTGGTCGAGCGCCGGCTGATGCTGGAGGCTCGACTCCCAGTGACTCAGGAAGCTTCCGAATCACTTTGCGGGTTATTCCGGCAGCTGAACCCAACGCAAGCGCAGGGCATTGGTGATGACCGAGACCGAACTCAGGCTCATCGCCACGGCCGCGATCATTGGACTCATCAGCCAGCCAGTAAGCGGATAGAGCAGGCCCGCGGCAAGCGGCACGCCGATCGCGTTGTAGCCGAACGCGAAGGCGAGGTTCTGCTTGATGTTCCGCATCGTTCTACCGCTGAGCCAGCGCGCCCGAATGATGCCGCGCAGGTCGCCTTTCACAAGCGTGACCGAAGCGCTTTCCATGGCGATGTCGGTGCCGGTGCCCATCGCGATGCCAACATCGGCCTGGGCGAGAGCTGGCGAGTCATTGATGCCGTCGCCGGCCATGGCGATGCGCGCGCCGCTGCTCTGGAGCTGCTTGACTGTGGCAAGCTTCTGGTCGGGCATGGCATCGGCCAGAACCTCGTCGATGCCCAGTTGGTGGCCGACCGCCTTCGCCGTCCCGAGGCTGTCCCCGGTGAGCATCACGATGCGCAGGCCCATGGCGCGCAGTGCCTTGATCGCTTCGGGGGTCGACTCCTTGATTGGGTCGGATACCGCCAGCAACGCTGCGAGCTGTCCGTCGACGGCAACGAACACCACCGTCGCACCTTCCTTGCGCAGCTGTGCGGCTTGCGTCGTTGGGGCTTCGGCGATGGTCACGTTTTGGCGCTCCATCAGCCCCCAGTTGCCGAGTGCGACGGCTTGTCCTGCGACCTCGCCGGTGACGCCCATACCGGTCACCGATGCGAACTCGTCGACGTCTGTCGGCGACACGCCACGCTCTTCGGCGCCGTCGACGATCGCCCTGGCGAGGGGGTGTTCGCTGCGAGTCTCCAAGCTGGCGACCAACCGCAGGACGGTCGCCTCATCGCCGCCATGCAGGGGCACGATCTGCGTCAACTTCGGCCGGCCGAGGGTCAGGGTTCCCGTCTTGTCGACGACCAGAGTATCCACGTCACGCAAGCTTTCGATCGCCTGTGCATCGCGGAACAACACCCCGAGCTGTGCGCCGCGTCCGGTCGCAACCATGATCGACATCGGCGTCGCCAGGCCGAGTGCGCAAGGGCACGCGATGATCAGCACCGCCACCGCGTTGAGCAGGCCATAGGCGAACCGAGGTTCTGGTCCCCACAGGCTCCAGGCGGCGAACGATAGCGCGGCGCACGCGATGACGACCGGCACGAACCACGCCGCAACTTGGTCGGCGAGCCTTTGGATCGGCGCCCGGCTGCGCTGTGCCTCGGCGACCATCTGCACGATGCGCGCCAGCAACGTCGCACTGCCGACCTTCTCCGCCCGGATCGTCAGGCTACCGGTCGTGTTGACCGTGCCGCCGACGACGTCATCATCGGCTGCCTTTGCCACTGGCATGGGTTCGCCGGTGACCATGGACTCGTCGACCGAGCTGTTGCCGTCGATGACCTTGCCATCGACTGGGATCGCTTCGCCTGGCCGAACGCGCAATTGGTCTCCGGTCTGCACCTGGTCCAGCGGGATGTCTTCTTCCTCGCCGTTCGAACCAATACGACGCGTCGTCTTTGGGGAAAGGTCCAGCAGCGCGCGAATGGCGGCGCCGGTGCTACTGCGCGCGCGTAGTTCCATGACCTGTCCGAGCAGCACGAGCGTGACGATGACGGCGGCGGCCTCGAAGTAGACGGCGACCCCGTGTTCGGTGCGGAAGCCAGCGGGGAACATTGCTGGCGCGGCCACCGCGAGCACGCTGTAGATGTAGGCGACCGACACGCCCAGGCCGATCAGTGTGAACATGTTGAGCTGTCGACGGACGACGGACTGCCAGCCGCGCACCAGCAAGGGCCATGCAGCCCAAAGCACGACCGGTGTCGCGAACAGCCATTCTAGCCAGCGTGCCGTCGCGCCAAACGTGGAGTGAACGGGCGCGCCTGGCAGCACCATGTCCGCCATTGCCAAGAATACTACGGGCAAGGTGAGGACCGTGCTCCACACGACGCGGCGACGCATGTCGCGCAACTCCGAGTCATCCGCGTCGACGGTGATATCGACCGGCTCCAGAGCCATACCGCAGCTAGGGCACGAGCCCGGCCCGACTTGTTGGACCTCCGGGTGCATCGGGCACGTGTAGATGGCCTTCGGATCGTGCGTCGCGCCGGTCTCTGTTTGCTTGGGGGAGCTGTGAGTGGCGTGACCGTGGCAGCTTGGCACGGCCGTCTCAGATTCGTCGTGCTCGTGATCGCCGTGATTGCAGTGATCGGGATGGTTTGAGTGTTCTTGGTCGTGAGTCGACATGAGGTTCTCTACGAATGGAGTCTGTATGGGTGTGCTCGCCGACGCCGCGTCGTGCCAGGTGTTACACCGCTCACCGTGAAAACAACCAATCCGGTCAACGTTCGTCGGGCGAGCGACAGGTGCAGTCGAGGCAGCCGTGCTCGGCACAGGTGCGACAGGTTCGATCCACCTCCCGGCGCAGCGCAGTGCGGGCGCGATGCAGTCGGACACGCGCACTGCCCGCGCTGACGCCGCGTTCGCTCGCGATCGCCCCGATCGCCTCGCCGTCGAGATCGACACGGCGAATCAGTTCGGCGTAGTCGTCGTTCAGCAGCGGCACCAGGCCTTGCACGCAGGTGCAGACCTGCCGTTCAAGCTCGGCATCGAGATTGCCATCCAGGTTGGCCTCGTGCTCGGCGGCAACCTGGGTGGCGTGCTCGCTGAGGCCCTTCTGATCACGTGCCCGGCGTCGGTAGTGATCGACGATGGCGTTTCGCAGAACTCGGTAGAACCAGGCCACTACACGTTCTTCGTTGCGGATCTCGGCAGCGTGTTCGAAGCCGCGTACGAACGCGTCCTGCAGGATCTCTTCCGCATCCTCACGCGAGCCGACGCGGCGCTCGAGAAAGGTGAGGAACTGTCGGTGGTTGGCGACGAGCGTATCGATCGGAGATGGCTGATCAGAAGGCGTCATCGGATTGCTAGCGAGCTGCCTACCTGTATGGGGCGCACGCTTTGGGACACAACCATTCTCCACCGCAAGCAGCTCGACGAATGGCGCAATCCGCCAATTTCGAAGCAAGTCGCACCGCCTGGCTCGCTGGTGGGGAGGCGGCGCGCGCACGCTCTACGAGGAGTGCGCGCGCTACGAGCCGGACGGCTCGGCCTCTTGCGGGAGTTCTTGAATCTGGCCAACACCCTGTGCGCCCTGCGTGAAGAACTCGACGCGACCGCTCTTGACGTCGTACATGCCGCCGACGATGCCGATCACGCCGTCATCGAGCATCTTCGCCAGCGTCGGACTGTGACTGCGGATCCAGCGGATCGTGTTGTCGACATGCAGCGTCCCGACGCGGCCGACAAACTCGTCATTGCTGCCGTCGCGGTTGGTCTTGGTCTCGGTCTCCTTGTTCACGGACTCACTGATCACGGACGTGATCGAGCCGAGATTGGTCATGCCCGTTTCGGCTACTGGGTCGACTCCCTTGGCGACGAAGTCACAGGTTGCTTTGACCGCCCCGCAGCGGGTGTGCCCAAGCACCAGGATCAACTTGGAACCTGCGACCTTGCAGGCGAACTCCATGCTGCCGAGAACCTTCTGCCTGGCGACGTGGCCGGCGATGCGCACACTGAAGATGTCGCCGATGCCTAGGTCGAACAGGATCTCGGCGGGCGCCCGTGAGTCGATGCAGCTGAGCACGACCGCCATCGGGTGCTGGCCGTCGGACGTCTTGCCGATCTGACGCACCAGGTCGCGGTTGAGCCGCTGATCGGAGCGGAAGCGTTCGTTGCCTTCCTTGAGGATCGCCAGAACGCGCTGCGGCGTCATCGACGCCTGCACTTCGCGCGAGGTAAAGTCGACATACTGGATGATGTTGTCCAGGGAATAGCTGTCCTTGAATCCGATCGTGCTGACCTTGACGCCGCGTGCCGGCGCGGTTTCGTCAACGAACTCGCGGATCAGCGACAGCACGTCGGGGTCCACGTAGTCGGTGCGCCTGGCGTCGAGCACGACCTGATTGCCATCGGCAAAGCGGTTGAACTCCTTGGCCAGGTAGGCGCGATTGATGAAGCTCGCATGGTTGGCGAGTTCGATGCGGTGTACGACTCCGGCGACGTGGTCTTCGCGCACGACCTGGAAGCCGCCTTCCATGTTGCGCAGCAGCACGAACAACAGGCCGACTCCGAGGCCGATCAGCACGCCAGTCAACAGGTCGGTCGTCACGATCGCGATGACCGTCGCGATGAAGGGCAAGAACTGGTTGGCACCCTCGTGCCACATCCGGCGGAAGAGCTTCGGGCTCGCCAGCCGGAAGCCTGTGACAACTAGCACTGCTGCCAGCGCCGACAGCGGGATGCGGTTGATGATGTTCGCGAGCAGCCCGATGCTGACCAACAGCAGCAAGCCGTGGAAGATTGTCGATAGGCGCGTGCGGCTGCCGGCACCGGCGTTGACTGAACTGCGCCCGATCACGGAGGTCATCGGCAGGCCACCGACTGCGCCAGCGACGATGTTGCCGACACCCTGGGCAAGCAGTTCTCGGTCGGTCGGTGTCGAACGACGCAGCGGGTCGAGCTTGTCGATGGCCTCGACGTTCAGCAGCGTTTCGAGCGATCCGACCACTGCCAGCGTGGCGGCGGCGAGCAGCACCGCAGGCTCGAGCACCTGGCTGAAGTCGGGGAAGTGCAGCAGGTCGGTGAAGCCCATGCCGTCGGCGCCGACAACGGGCAGCGACACCACATGTGAAGCGGCGATTGCCCAGTCCGAACCGAGCAGCTTCAGGATCTCGTTGACGAGCGTGCCTAGCAGCACGGCAGCGAGCGCGCTCGGGAACAGCAGCTTCTTCAGCCTGGTGCGGTGCCAGACGAGTAGCAACAGCAGCGACAGCAAGCCGACCAGAGCCGCGCCCGGCAGCAGCTTCTCCATCGTCGTCACCAACGCAGTGAAGGTGTTGTCGCCGTCGCCCTGCATGAACGACAAGTCGCCCTCGTAGTCGGCGTCGTGGCCGAATAGGTGGGGGATCTGCTTCAGGATCAGTAGCACACCGATCGCCGCTAGCAGCCCGCGGATCACGCTGTTCGGAAAGTAGTCGGCCAGGCCGCCGAACTTCAACGCGCCGAACGCGAGCTGCAGGACGCCCGACAACAACACTGCCGACAAGAACACCTCGAAGCTGCCGAGGTCCTGGATCTGCGTGACGACGATTGCCGCCAGACCTGCGGCCGGGCCCGAGACACTGATGTGGGACCCGCTGAGCGAGCCGATGATCAGGCCGCCGATGATGCCGGACACGAGACCCGCCTGCAGCGGCGCACCCGAAGCGAGCGCGATGCCGAGGCAGAGTGGCAGGGCGACGAGGAACACGACGACGCCAGCGATCAGATCGCGGCCGACGTAGCGTTCCTTGGTTTGAGCAGCTTCGCGGTCATCCATAGGCAGTTCTTCGCGACGCAATGTAGCTACATGACAACCGAGTCAACAGGCCAATGATGGCCGCAGTGCGGACTCGTGCGCTGGCGCAACCGCGACACCACAACTGCCTTGCACGATGGCTGCTTTCCCGACCCGCGTCGTGGTAGAAGCATGGCCATGGATCGCTTTGACTTCCAATTGGTGCTGATTGCGGTCGTGCTCGGGCTGGCCATCGCCGAGTTGTTGACATGCATCTCTCACATGCTGATGGCGCGCCACCGGACGAGGGTCTACTGGGTGCACCTGGTCTGGCTCGTCACGCTGTTCTTGATCGCCGTGCAATACTGGCACGTACTGTTTTCGTGGAAGGCACAAGGCTCGCTCGGAGACTCGTTTGGGCAATACATGCTGTCTCTGATGTTTCCGGTGACGCTCTACGTGTCCGCGGCAATGCTCGGGCCAAACGTTCCTCCCGATGCGGACCTCTTTGATTTCCGCGATTACTACTACCAAAACCACCGAGGCATCTTCGCCGCCTGCGCCGTGACCCTGGCGACGATGATTGTCAGCAACACCATCCTGCTCGACATCGACTTGTTGGCAACGATCAACCTCTATCGCTACATCCCGCTGGCTCTCCTGGTCGTCCTAGCGGTCTCCGCCAACAAGATTCTGCACAGTATCGCGGCCCTGCTGCTGCTCGCCATGCTGGTCTTCTTCGCCACCATGCTCGCCGACAACTAAGACGTACGGTGCCAGGCACAGAAGTGACACGTTCGAACCGAACAGCGTCGCCATTAACGGCTGCGTCACACGCTTGCCGCGAACACCGAACGCGGCTGACGCGGGAGTCGTCGCGCCGTTGCGGCCTTTCCAGTGATGCATGTACGGCACTTACGTGCCAGACTCAGGACAGCCAATCCGCCTAGTCACGGCGATTGCGACTGTCTGTCTGGCGCTGGACCTTGAAGAACTAGCAGACAGAGGCCCGCCGGCTACCAGCGGCTGACCACGTCAATCGCTGCGGCCGCTTCGGTGCGCAACGCTGGGACCAACTCCTGCACTGCGGCAAGGTCACCGTCTGCTGCGAGCTTCTCCATACGGGCGGCAAGGGTTCTCAGGGGATCGAGTGCCATGTGATCCGCTGCGCCTTTCAACGTGTGCGCCTCTCGGCAGCAATCTTCCGCCGCGGACGCGGCGAGGGCGGTGTCGATGCCTGCGAGGCGCTTGGGCACTTCGGAGATGAACGCCCCGATGATCGCCACCAGAGTCGATTCCATGCCACCGACTCGCTGCAGCGCGAGGTCGCGAATGCTGGTGTCAGGCTGTGGCGTGGGCTGGTCGGCTGGGCTGGTCGGCATCGGTTTCGGTACGGTTGGCTGTGGGGTTGAGGTTGCTGGGGGCGCCTTGTGCTCGTCAGTATGCTGTGCTGCGCGTTGGCACCAAGACTCCACCGCGCGATACAGTTTTTCGGAAGACATCGGCTTGGACAGGAAGTCGTCCATGCCAGCGTCCAGGCATCGTTTGCGGAACCCGCGCATGGCGTGAGCCGACAGGCCGATGATTGGTAGGTGTTTGTCGTTCCCTTGCTCGCGCTTGCGGATCCATCCGGTTGCTTCCCAGCCGTCCATCTTATCCATCTGGACGTCCATCAGAACGACGTCGATGTCGCGGTGCTCGACCATCCACAGGGCTTCGATGCCGTCGCGTGCTTCGATGACGTGGTGGCCGCGGTTCTGCAACATGATGCGTGCGACCTCTCGATTGACTTCACCGTCTTCGACCAGCAGCACGTTGCAAGGCTTCTGCGCCGCGGTCGCAACCTTGGCCGATGGTGTGGCGACTGCTTCACCAATGGCGGCCTGAAGTTTGACGTGGAAGGAAAACGTGCTGCCGTCACCCGGCTCACTCTCGAGCGACATCGAGCCGCCCATCATCGCGACGAGCTTGTTCGTGATCGTCAGGCCAAGACCCGTTCCGGTTTGCACGTACTGGCCCGTGTGCCCGAGTTGGTGGAAGCGTTCAAAGACCATTGCCTGCTGGTCCTGGGGAATGCCAACGCCAGTATCACTGACGGTGCCCGTAAGTCGGAAGCCATCCCCGTCGATGGATGCGACGTCGATGTGCATGCGGATCTGGCCGTGCTCGGTGAACTTGATCGCGTTGCCGATCAAGTTGAGCAGGATCTGACGTAGTCGGTCCGCATCGCCCCGTAGCCGCTCTGGCGTGCCTGCCGCGATCGTGTAGGACAAGCCAAGGCCCTTCTTCTTGGTTGCCGGTTGAAAGCTGCGAATCACGGCTTCGCAAAGATCGCGTACAACAAAGTCGCGGGCTACCAGCGTGAGTTTGCCGGCTTCGACTTTGGAGAGGTCCAGGATGTCGTTGAGCAGCCGCATCAAGACCTGCCCAGATTCATGCACGACTTCGATTCTTTGCCGCACGACTGGCGGCAGTTCGGATTGCATGAGGATTTCCGTCATGCCGATGATGCCGTTCATCGGTGTGCGGATCTCGTGGCTCATGCCCGCCAGAAATCGGGTCTTCTGGTTGTTGGCATCCTCGGCATGTTCTTTGGCCACGCGCAACTGCTCGCCGGACGCTTCCAATGCCGCGGTGCGCGCATCAACCCGCCGCTGCATTTCGGTTCGGTATCCCTCCAGGGAACTTGCCATGTGGTTGAATGCGCTCGCCAAGACACCTACCTCATCCTTGGACGAAAGCGATGCGCGCGCCGAGAAGTCTCCGCCTTCGATTGCCAGAGCCGTCGCCGACAATTGCTCGATGGGCTTCACGAACCGTCCGGCCAAACGGGAGCCGGCTGCGAGGGCGAGGCCACACGCACTGATGGCGATGATCAGGATCCAGTAGAGCAGCGACGAGAACGGCGCGTAGGCTTCGGCTGCGTCGACCTGCACGACCAGCCCCCAACCGCGTGGGCCGGTGGGGCAGTAGGCCGCAAGCACTTCCTGACCGTCATCGCGCGTCGATTCCGTGAAGCCGCGTTCGCCGCGCAGGGCGCTGGCCATCACTGGATCGGCCGCCGTCGCCGCTTGCGCTGCGTCGGTCGGCAACACATAGCGCACGCCATCTGCGGTGCTCGTCGCCAAGCGAACTTGTGCGGTCTCATAGCCACTTGGGATCGCGTCCACGAGGGACTTGAGTTCTGAGGCGTCGGTCTCGACGAGCACGACACCCAGGTCGTTGCCGCGCTGGCCAATTACTGGTGCGCTCAGGATCGTGACGAAGCCGCGCGCGTCGTGTCTGGGTGGCGCGAGGTGGACGTCGGTCCTGCCGGCGAGAAAGGCCGGGTCGTCACGGCAATCCTGGCCGAGGTGAGATGGGTTGCTTGCCGCGATGACCATGCCATCTGGAGCGGCGATCCGGATCGAGTAGAATGCGGAGATGCTGTCGGCAGCGTCACGCAGGATGCGTTCGGTTTGAGGGGTCGACGTTGCTGCCGCAATCGTGCCGTCCTGTTGTCCTGCGAGTAGTTGCCGTAGTCGAGTGCGGCTGGAGACCAAGAGCGCGCGCTCTTGCTGCAGGTCGACAAAGGCGGCCACCGACTTGCTCAGGCCTTGGCTGTGCAGCAATAGTTGGCGTTCGAGGCTACTTCGCAGCAGTGCGTCGACCGAAAAGTATGCAGCCGCGCTCAGCGCAATGGTGGTGATCGCGATCAGCGCGGTCACCAGGGTCGTCAGTCGCCATGCAATGGAGTGGCGAGTAGATAGCCGTTGTGCCTCACGGGGCAGGCCATCCGAGTTTGTGTGCGTGGTCGGCTGGTCTTGCCCCGAGCCGGTCATGCCGGGGGAGGCGCCGCCGGCGTCTTCGCCGGTGTCGGCGGGCATCGCTTGACCATGCGCACTTCGTTGCCCTTGTCGTTGAACTCTACTTCGTCCATGAAGGCGCGCATCAGGGTCAGGCCTCGTCCGCTGACGGCTTCTTGACGGTCTTCAGCTTGCGGGTCGGCCACGGAGCTTCGGTCGAATCCCGGTCCCTCATCGCGGATTTCGAACACCGACTCGGTGGGGCTGAAGTGCGCCATGAAGTGCACCCGTCGGTCTCGGTAGCCAGGCTCCGTCGCTCGGGACTTCATCAGCGCCAGGTAGCCGCGGAAGTCGTCTTCTCGCATCTGGGAGTCCAGTTCGAGGTTGCCGTGCTCGGCAGCGTTGTTGAGGGCTTCCTCAATTGCGACGCTCATGCGCATGCTTTCGGCGGCATCGAACAGGCCGAACTCGCCCATGGTGTCCTGCAAGTAATGCAGTAGCGGGCGGAACAGGGTGCGGTCGTTTTCCAAGACGAAGGACGAGCGCGACTCGACCATGACCGTCATCAGGCGCGTACGATTGCGGCGCTGTTGGGCCGCCGACAACACGCTGTCGATCGTTTCGGTCAGCAGGTTGGCGAGGTTGTTCTTGGGGATGTAGCTGGCGGCGCCCTGCTGCAGTGCCGTGACCGCCGTTTCTTCGCTACCGCGGGCCGTCACCACGATCACTGGCAGCAATGGGTGGTTGGCATGAACTGCTTCCAGCAGTTCGAGCCCATCCATTCCGGGCATGACCAAGTCGGTGACGAGGATGTCCGGTGGACTCTTCTCGATCGAGTTGAGGGCCTCGCGGGCATCGCCGACGATCTCGTACTCCAGATCTTCGACGTCGTCCTGATTGTCCAGCAGGCTGCGAATCAGGACCCGGTCGATTTCACTGTCGTCAACCGTGAGCAAGCGTGGCATCAGGGATTCAAGTCGTCGATGGGCCGAATGGCTGGATGGGCAGGATCCGTCGGTTGGGCCGGCGGAGTCGGATGGGTTGGCTCTACTCTGCTTGCTTGCGCAGGAAATCCAGTTCGCTGGTGTGTCGATCTAGCGCCGCAATGTCCTCGCGTGCGAGGTTGCGCCAGACGCAAACCACGGTTGCGTTGCCGTCGCTGTCCGTCGTCACGTTTTGGATCGTGACTTCGCCGCGGAAGAACTCCTTGCGGATCAGCTTCAATTGCAGCTTGCAGTGCACGAACGAGCCAGTGGGGAACATCTTCGCGATAGTGTCGGCGGAACAGCCGTGTTCGGTCGGGTTCCACGCGAACATCAGTCCTTGTGAGTTGGCCGAGGTGAGCGCGGCGACCCCGTGGTGACTGCGCCCTGGGAACAGGTCACTGCGTTCGTCGTCAAATGAGAACATTACGTGAGGTTGATCGTCGGCAGCCGGTGGGACCATGGATGGAGCGTCCGGATCTGGAGCTTCGGGTGTGCCACCGTGTCCTTGCAGGAACGCCGTTGCCTCGGCTTCGTCATCAAACATGACGAGCACGGTGTCGAGCCCCATGCTGTCGACGACCTGGCGGGTAAGCTTGGATGGTCGCGTGATCACCAGGTCGCCGCCCTGTTCCTTGCACTTGCCACGGGCGCGAACGACCGCACCGAGTGCGGTTGAGTTGATGTACTTTACGTAGCGGAACGACACCGCGATTCGGCTGGTGCCGGCGGCATTGAGTTCGTCGCACTTGGCCAAAAACGAGTCGGCGGATTCCGTTTCGAATTCGCCGCGAAGGATGAGGGAAGCGGTGTCACCGGTGACGCTGGATTCGATCTTCATGGCGGCTTGAGTTTGGATACGAGACTTCCGAGCGTAGCAAATCGTGACGCTTCTACGCCCATGTTCCTTTGATCGTGAGTGGACGCGGAGCTTTGCCGTTGTCGAGGGCTGTCGACCGCCAGCTCCACCGATTGGCGGTCGGTAGGCGCTGGCTGTTGGTTGCCCCGGGTGGTTCGACCGCGTCGTGCGTCGGCAGCGGTCTTCGCCGGGCCCGAATGGTCCAGCGCAGATGCCTTCGCGTGGCTGTAGCTCCGATGACATCGGATCGTCAGGGTCACCGGAGTGCCGGATCGGCCCTGGCCGTGGCAAAGCCCATGCTCTGGTTCGAGGAGGCGCGCTTGGCAGGTTCGATGGTCGGCGCAGTGGCTGCGCCAAGACAGGGCTTACGACGATTGTTGCGGTGACAGGTGCTCAGCGATTGGGCTACTTGCCGAGGTAGCGCTCACGCAGCGAAGTCCAGGCGCTGCTCTCCAATACTTCCAGCAACGCCCGGTTCAACGGTTTGCGCAACGGGCTGCCGTGAGGCATGGCGAAGGCGTAGTTGTCTTGCCGCAGGGTATGCGGCAGGACGCGGATTTCGCCACCGTCGGTAGTCAGTGAGTGCAGGATCGGCGAGTCGTAGACCACCGCATCCAACTGGCCGCTTTCGAGATCATCCATCGCCGGTTGCAGTGCCGTGTAGCCGCGGAAGTCCAAGCGACGACCCGTCAACCACTCGGCGGCGGCGGAGCTGGAGACTGTGCCGACGCGCGCACCTGGCAGGTCCTCTGGCCCTCGAACGACGCCAGTCATGCTCTCGACAGTCAGCGCCGATGCGATCGCCGCGGTGTAGCTGGAGATGACGATCACGCTCGCGAACATCCACACCAGTGCGACGGCGCGGCCGCCGATCGTCTTTGGAGCCTTGTCGCCAAAGCCAACGGTCGTCATCGTCACTGCCGAGAACCACAGGCCGGAGCCAAGGCCGCTGAGTCCTTTGCCACCAAACTGCTCGGCGTTGACGCGGCGCTCAAACAGCCACACCAGCACGCCGCAGATCGTCAGCACGAGCGCCAACGCCAGCAGAGCATTCAGCAAACTGGCGGAGAATAGCCGTTCGATCACGGCGCCAACGACGCCCTGCTCTTGTTGCCTGGTTGCAATGCCAAGGCCGGAGGACAAGAAGGGGTGCGAGAAGTCGATCACAGCCTCGCGCTCGGCTGTGACCGTCAAGGCAGCAATCGCAAGGTCTACCTTGCCGTCGGCGGTGTCCTTGAGCATGGTCGCGAGGTCGCGTTCGACCAACTCCGACTGCACGCCCATCTTGGCAGCAACAAGGCGCCACAGCTCGATGCTCAGTCCCGTCCAGCCAGCGTCGCTGTGGCTGACAAACGGCGGTGCCACCTTGGTGGCGACGGTCAGAGGCCGATTCGGGAGATCTTGTGCTGCAAGCGAATGCAGCACAAGTGCACAAAACAACAGCGTGCGGAGGGCAATCACGAGCGCGACCTTACCTGTTGGCGCGGGCTTCCGGATAGCAAGTTCGTGACTGGAATCGCGTCCATCGAGAGCATGACGAACGGTGCCGGCAGGACCTGCGCAGCGCCGACGGCTGCTGATGCGAGGTAGGCAATCGTCGCGTTCTGGGACTCCAGTTCCGGTCGGGCTGCGAAGAGCGATCCCCGAGCGCTAGTTTCCTCACCGAACTCAGGGGGAAACGCTTAGCTGAGCGCCCTGATCAACTGGCCCCGCGACCGCCGCGATCTGCGAGTTCCGGGTTCGTGACGGCCAAGCTTAGTGCAACTACTGTGGTGAACTCCCGACAGGGCTGAACAGCCGCTACTGCGCACTCGGAATGATCCGTGCGCTCGTCGGCAATAGGCTACGTCGAACCTCGGAGCAAAGCCGATAGCAGGCGATATGCGCTTTGCTCTCACGGGACTTGTTGCTGGCTTGCTATGCATGCCGATTGCGTCGCAAGACTCGATCAAACTGTCTTTTGGCACCTACTCATTCCGCAAGGCCACTGCGGTCTGGAAGCAGTTTCAGCCCGCGACCATGGAGTTGTCGCGCCTGCTCACCGCAGAACTGAACCAGCCAGCCGAGATCACGCTGGTCGTGACCAAGACCTACGAAGAGTGCTTGGCTGCGCTGCTAGCCGGTCGCATCGACTTGGCCCGGCTCGGCCCGGCGAGCTACGTAGTCGCCAAGCAGCGCAATCCGAAGATTCAATTGTTGGCGTCCGAGCACGAAGACTCGCGCGGCGTCGGTTTGATTGTTGTAGCCGCCGACAGCGACATCAAGTCATTGGCCGACCTGGCTGGCAAGCGGTTCGCCTTTGGTGATCAGCAATCGACGATCGGGCGACATCTGTCGCAGTCTGAGCTCGTCAAGGCGGGGGTGTTCGCAAAGGACCTCGCGTCATTCAAGTATCTTGGGCGCCACGACATTGTCTTCAAGGCCGTCGAGCTCGGAGACTTCGACGCAGGCGCGCTGCACAAGGCGACGTTCACGGAGCTCAACCGATCGGCGCAGAAGAAGCTGCGCATCCTGCATTCGTTTGACAACGTCAGCAAGCCGTGGGTCGCGCGGACCGGTTTGCCGAAGCAAACGTTGACCTCGGTGCGATCAAGTCTGCTATCCCTGTCAGCGAAGCCGGCTCTCAAGGCCCTGAAGGTGCCCGGGTTCATTGCAGCGTCCGACAAGGACTACGATCTCGTGCGCCAAGGCATGAAGAACGCCAAGCGCTTTGACCCCAAGGTGGCGCAGCCGGCTCCTTCCGTTCCGCCGACTCCTGGTAAGTAGACGGCACGAAGTGAACGGCACGGAGCTAATCCTGCCTGAGGCAAACGACCAGCAACGAAGTGGTTGGTTTTTGTCGGCATGGCGGCGTCGGCTAGGAGCGCGAATCCTCGCGGTCCTGCTGATTGCGTTCACGCTGTTCGCTGTGACCAGCAGCTACTACTCGCACAGCCACGAAGAGCAGGCCATCCGTGCCGACTTGTTGGCGCGAGGTCGTTCGCTCGCCAACCAGGCCTCACTGGTCTGTCCTGACAGCGTGATCATGAGCGACTGGGTCATGTTGTCGCAGTACGTCGAAGAGTTGGTCCGGGGAGAACGCGTCGCCGCGTTTGCCGCCGTCGAACGCAGCGACGGCACGGTCGTCGCATCCTACCCGGCCGACGTGACCCTGCAGGACTCGACGGACATTCTGCTGGTCAGCGTTCCTATCCTGGTCGAGCGGGCTGGCGCGCAACTCGGCACCTTCCATCTCGGTTTGTCGCTGATTCCGGCCCGCGCAGCGCTGCGCGATCGCATCTACAGCATGCTGTGGCAGACGTCACTTGGCTTCCTGTTTGCCGGCCTCATCCTGTGGCTGGTGCTGCGCACGATTGTCGTTCGTCCAATTGCGCGACTCGACGCCGCCGCGCAACGATTGGGGGAAGGCAGCTTGCAGTCCCGGATTCCGGATTTTGGCCAAACGGAGCTTGGCCGGCTTGGCAGGACGTTGGAAGTGATGCGTCACAATCTCAACGAGAGCCATGCGTCGCTTGAGGCGAAGAACCAACGCCTGCTAGAACTCGGGCAGATCAAGAATCAGTTCTTGGCCAACGTCAGTCACGAGATGCGCACGCCGTTGACGACCATTCTTGGTCGCATCGAGTTGCTTACCGATTCGAGTATCGGTGAAGAAGAGCGGGCCGCGTCCCTCGCGGCCATGGAGCGCAATGGGCACAAGCTGTTCGAGTTGGTTGACCAGCTTCTCGATCTCGCCAAGCTGGAATCCGGGGAACTGCTGATCGACACACGGCCGTGCGAGGCGCGGCGCACCGTCCACAATGCATGCGACCGTTGGCGGGAGCAGGCCGCTGGCAAGGGTCTGCAACTCGAAGTCGACACCACCGGCCTCGGCGATCACCGAGTGACGACGGATCCGGTGCGCATCCAGCAGGTTCTCGGCTGCATCCTCGACAACGCCATCAAGTTCAGTAGTCGCGGCACCATTGGCGTCGATGCAACTCTGTTGGCTGGCGAGCCGCAGCGACTCCAGATCATCATCACGGACCACGGCGAAGGGTTCGACCCCACCTCGTTCTTGCAAGCCGCGTCCGCGTTCCAACAAGCAGATGGTTCGCTGACACGCCGCCACGGTGGTTTGGGTATCGGGCTCTTCCTCGCTCAGCAAATCACGCGCAGGTTGGGCGGCGACATCGCCATCGATAGTGCGATTGGCAAGGGAGCGACTGTGACGATCACCGTCGAAGCCCCCGAGGCCGTCACCAACAAGCCGGCACCGGTCGCCAACAAGATCTGTGTCAAGGGTCGCGTGCTAGTCGTTGATGATGCACCCGATAACCAGCGGTTGCTGCGGGCGATCTTGACGCGCTTTGGGCTGACTGTCGAGCTAGCCGAGAATGGTCGCGTTGCAATCGAACGCATGCAGGCAAGCCTGTCCGACGAACCGTTCGACTTCGTGCTGATGGACTTGCAGATGCCAGAGGTCGACGGCATCACCGCCATTCGAGAACTGCGCTCGCTCGGCTTCCAGCTGCCAATCGTGTCGCTGACCGCGAATGCGCTCGACTACGATCGTGAGCGCTGCATGAGCGCTGGAGCCACCGGTTACGAAACCAAGCCGATCACGCGCCAGCGGCTTGGGGAACTGGTCACGTTGCACGTGCCGGCGTCCAGTCACAACTGAGTCGCGCGATTGCGCCCGCCAGCTGACTGCGTTGCGCCGTAGGCGCCTCGCGGCACGCGCCCAGAGTTGCGGACAATCGCTTCGCTTCAGCAGGAGAACGAAGCTGGCTGCGGGTAGGTTCTGCCTGCTACCCTAATGACCCGTTGCACAACTCGTTCACGGGCCGCTAGCAGCCCCGTTCATGGCCAAGATCAATACCACGGAGAGTGCCGCACCGAGTGCCGTGCGCATTGAGGCGCTCGCCGAGGCCGATCCAACCGTGATCCGGATTGTGGGCCGGTTGGATGTCGATACCGCGGTTGGCGTCTGGGATGTCGCCCTGCGCGCCTTGCCGAAGCAGGGCGATGCCATTCTCGACGCTGCGGAACTCGACTATTGCGATGGGGCGGGCATGAGCCTCATCCACGACATGTCGTCCCGACTGCGGAAGTCTGGCGGCACGCTGGCAGTGCGCGGGTTGTCGAGGGACCTGCAGTCGTTCCTCGACCTGACGCATCTCGACGAAGATCTGGTTGTTCCTGCGGAATGCCCGAGCCGCCGCTCGATCCCCGAAATCGTCGGCATGCATGCAGCGTCGATTGCCAAAGACATCGGTGAGATCCTTACCTATGTAGGCGCCATCGCCGCGTCACTCGGCAGCGCGCTATTGCGGCCGCACAAGGTTCGTTGGGGCGATATGCTTGAGTCGTGCACAACCGCCGGTGCGTTCGCCTTCCCGGTGGTGACACTGATCGGCTTCTTGCTCGGTTGGGTGCTCGCCTTCTCGTCAGTGTTCGTCATGCACGACTTCGGTGCCGACCAGTTTCTGGCGGCATTGATCGGGCCAGCCATGGTGCGCGAACTCGGCCCACTGATTACCTGCATCGTGTTGGCGGCGCGGTCCGGCTCGGCCTTCGCTGCGGAGATCGGCACGATGAAGGTCAACGAAGAGGTTGACGCGCTGACCACGATGGGGATCGACCCCGTGCGCTTCCTGGTGATTCCGAAGGTGCTGGCATCCGTCTGCATGACGCCGCTGTTGGCCGCGTTCGCTACTGCCGCTGGCGTCATCGGAGGCGCCGTCGTGTCCGCGTTCGTGATCGGCCAGCCATTGGTGATCTACACCAACTTGCTGCAGGAGAAGGTGACTCTGAGCGACGTGACTCTCGGCCTCGTCAAGGCCGCGCTGTTTGGCATGATCGTCGCCTCGCTGGGTTGCATCCGCGGCCTGCAGACCGGCAAGAGCGCCAGCGCGGTCGGCGCAGCGACGACTAGCGCCGTGGTGACCAGCATCGTGTTCCTTGCCATTACTGATGCAATCATCGCAGTCATCGTGCAAATCATTGGCGTATGAGCAGCGCTCCCATCATTCGCGTGCGCAACCTCACGGTCGGCTACGACGTGCCGCTGATGAAGAACCTGGATTTCGACATCTATCCGGGTGAGGTGTTCGGTGTGCTGGGGCCATCGGGAACGGGCAAGACGACGATTCTGCGCCACATGATCGGGCTGTTGCCGCCGCTTGGTGGCTCGATCGAGATCGATGGCGATGACATCGTGTCGGCAACTCGTGACGTGCAGCAACGGATCCTGCGCAAGTTCGGAGTCATGTTCCAGCAGGGCGCCTTGTTCGGGTCGATGACGGTGCTGGAAAACGTCATGCTGCCGATGGAAGAACACACCCGGTTGTCGGCGCACGCGCGGGACCTGGCTGGCCGCTTGAAGCTGCGGTTGGTGGGTTTGCAGTCCTTCGAAGACTATCTGCCGGCCGAGATCAGCGGCGGTATGCGCAAACGCGTAGCGATCGCCCGCGCGATGGCACTCGATCCGCGTATCGTATTTCTTGACGAGCCTTCGGCGGGATTGGATCCAGCGACATCCGCGGACCTCGACAAACTGATCCGACGACTAGCGCGCAGCCTCGGCATCACGTTCGTCATGGTGACCCACGAAATCGCTAGCATCCTCCGCACCAATCACCGCGCCATCATGCTGGACAAAGCAACCAAGAGCATTATCGAGAGCGGTACACCGCGTGAGCTGCAGCACAGCAGCATTCCTCAGGTTCGCCGCTTCTTCCAGCAAGATGACGGCGAGCAGGATGGCGACCAGATGCAGGAGAACAGGACGTGAAGCAGAACAAGCACCATCTCTTTCTCGGCGTCTTCGTCGTGACGGCGTTTGCATTGGTTGGAGCGGTCGTGACCCTGCTCGGCGCCAAGAGCCTGTGGCAGGACTACCTGTACATGGAGACCTACATCAATGAGTCCGTCAGTGGGCTCGAGCAAGGTTCGCCGGTCAAGTTTCGTGGCATTCCGATCGGCAAGGTCGACGAGCTGACGACGGTCGCTCAGGTCTATGACACGAACTACAGCTACGCCTACATCAAGGTCAAGATCTACGCCAACTCGATCCCGGCGCCAGCCAGTGGGGAGTCGGTTGGCGAAACCCTCGATGAACGGGTCAATCGCGGTCTGCGCGTCGCACTCGCGAGCGCTGGCGTCACCGGTGGCAGCTACCTCGAAATCGAATACGTCGCCAAGCCCAAGGACTCTCCCGAGTTGGTGCGAGACTGGGACCCGCGCGAACTCTACATCCCGTCGGTGCCGAGCACATTGTTTCGGTTTACGGATAGCCTCGACACGGTGCTGGGGAACCTGGCACAAACGGATCTTTCGGGTCTTGTCGCAGCGGCTCGCGACACCCTGCGTGGCGTGGACACGGCGCTGGTCGATCTCGACCTCAAGGGGCTGAGCCGCCAAGCGCAGGAGTTTCTTGATCGCACCGGCAAGGCCGCCGAACTGGCGTCGCAGGACATCGACAACCTGTCGGTCGAACTGCAAGCAGCCTTGCGCGATCTGCGCGACAAGTTCGGCACTACGCTCGGCACCGCCGATGCAACGTTGGCCAAGGCCAACAATCTGCTCGACGAGGCTGACCTGCGCACTTCGTTGGGTCGTCTCGCGAAGCTGCTCGACTCGGCGGATCACGCCGTGCAGGAGATTCGCGGGCTGACCGGTCGAGCCAATCGCACGGTGCTCGGGCTGGACCAAGTCGTTCGCGGCCGCAGTCGCGACGTCGCAACCGCCCTCGGCGACCTTCGCGAGATCCTGCAAAACGTCAACGCGCTTACGGGCATGCTCGGCGAATACCCGTCGTTGCTGTTCGTCGGCAATGCACCCAAAGACGGCAATAGCTCGGGAGGCAAGTGATGCGCGAAGGTGTCTGGATTGCGTTGCTCTTGTCGGTGTCGACTGGGTGCTCATTCTTCCCGGTCGATCTCAAAGACCTCAGTCGCGACCCGCCCGTCAAGCAGCGCTACTTGTTCGACGTGCCGGCGGCCGCTGCCGCGACAGACGCTGCCTCGATACGCGCCGACGCGACGGGTGCGCCACTGCCAGTGCTACTGCTAGAGCAAGCGCGCGCGGCTTCTCCGTTCAACGGCAGACCCTTCATCTACCGGACGAACGCCGCCGAACACGCGGCCGACTACTACCACGAGTTCCTGGCCTCGCCTGCCGAGCAGATCACCCAGATCACTCGCCGTTGGCTGCGCAGCACGCAGCAGTTCGCGCACGTGATCGAATCGGATTCGCCGCTGCTCGCCAACCAATCGCTAGCGATGGAGCTGACCGACCTGCGCGGCGACTACCGAGATGCAGCCCAGCCGCGAGCGATCGTTGGCGTGCGCGTGGTCCTGACCAGCATTGCGGACACAGGGCCAACTCCCGAGATCTTGCTTGAAAAGGACTATCGTGCTGAGATCGACATGCCCGAGGCAAAGCCCAGCCACTTGGTCGCCGCGTGGGGGGCGGGCATTCACCAGGTGCTGACCGAGTTGTCGAGCGACCTTCTGGAGCGCAGTGCTTCTAGGCCGAACGGTGCTTCGCAGCAGGGCGATGCGAAGTAACGACGCATTGACGCTCCCTGGCGACCGTCTAGAGGCGTGCAGCCGGCAAGCGGATGTTCCAATGCAACGCCGCGAGTCTCAGGACCACGACGACGATCGCGCCTGCCCAGAGCGCGATGTCGATCCCAACAAACGTGTCGCGCAGTAGCAGGTAGACCCAACATCCTGAGAAGGCGCAGCTGGCATAGAGCGGCGTTGTCGGTTTGAACAAGCGCGGCACGTCGTTGCACGCGATGTCGCCGAGCACGCCGCCAAACGTTCCCGTCATGACGCCGAACAGCGATGCGATGAAGGGCGATACGGAATACGCCTCGGTCCGAATCGCGACCCCGGCACCGGCGATGCTGAATAGCGCCATGCCGATCGCGTCAGGCACGTGGAGCCAGCTCTCCAGCCGGCGCGGCAGCCGCGGCAGCAGCGATCCGATGATCGCAATCCCGAACGCGATCCAGGCGTAATGTTCGTTTTTGATCCAAAACAGCGGTTCGCGATCCAGCAGCACATCACGCAGCGTGCCACCCCCAAACGCCATGACAAACGTGATCGAGCACGCGCCAACAACATCAAGTTGCTTGCTGCGCGCCAGCAACACACCGAATAGCGCCCCAGCAATCACCGCGAGCAACTCAAGAGCTTGAAGCATTCTGCGTATGCTGGCACAGCAGTCCGTACGGTGCCAGGCACAGAAGTAACACATTCGCCGCCAGCGGCGGCGAATGTGTTACTTCTGTGCCTGGGTGCGTACGGGTAGCGATCGACGCAGTCAGTCCGAGGCGCTCAGGTCTGGCAACCAGCGATGCAGGGCGCGGTCGAGATCGATGGGGCGGATCGGCTTGCTGATGTAGTCATCCATGCCGGCTGCCAGGCACCGCTCGCGGTCGCCTTCCAGAGCGTTGGCGGTGATTGCGATGATTGGCGTGCGTCGTTTGGTCCGCTGTCCTGCAATGCTGTTCTCACGCGCCCGGATGGCCTGGGTCGCGTCGAAGCCGTCGAGAACGGGCATCTGGCAGTCCATCAGGATCAGGTCGTAGGCGGTGGTGTTGCTGAGGGCCAACGCGATCTTGCCGTTGTCGGCGATATCGACGAGCGCGCCGTGGCGTTGTAGCAGGGCACGCACCAGTATCTGATTGGCCGTGACGTCTTCCGCGACGAGAATGCGCATGGCAGTCGTTGCGGTGATGTCCTTTGGTGAGTCACTCTCGGCGTCGCCGGTATCGGCGTCGAGTTCGAGCGCCGAGTATTTGCCGGGCACAGCATCGATGGCGGCGAGCTCCATCGGCACTTCGAACGCGAAGGTCGAACCACTGTCTTCTTCACTGGTGACAGTGATCGAGCCGTGCATCAGTTCGACGATTCGCTTGCAGATCGCCAGGCCCAGACCAGTGCCGCCATAGCGACGCGTTGTCGAACTGTCAGCCTGCGAGAACTCTTCGAACAGCGATGGCACCTTGTCTGCTGGAATGCCAATGCCGGTATCCACAACGGCGACCCGCAGCATGCCCTCGTCGTGACTGTCTGCGCGGAAGCTGATCTCGATGCACACCTTGCCGGACAGGGTGAACTTCAACGCGTTGGAGATCAGGTTGAGCAGGACTTGGCTAAACCTGCCGGGGTCACCGAGCACCAACCTTGGTGGCTGGGATTGCACGGCCAACAGCAGTTGTAGATGCTTGGTATCGGCATGCGGCGTCATCAGGCCGACGGCTTCTTGGGCTGCAATGACCGGTGAGAACGGCACGCGCTCCATGCTCATCTTGCCCGCCTCGATCTTGGAGAAGTCGAGGATGTCGTTGATCAGTGCCAGCAGAGTGCGGCCCGAGGCTTCGATCAAAGTCGCCCACGAATGCTGTTCGCTAGACATCGGCGAGCGCATCAGCAGTCCGGCGAACCCGATCACGCTGTTCATTGGCGTCCGGATCTCGTGGCTCATGGTCGCCAGGAACGCACTCTTCGAGCGGTTTGCGAGTTCGGCGGCCGCGCGAGCCCGATCGGCCTCGGTTTGGGCCAACTCGCGTTCTTGTACCTGTTCGTTCAGGCTTGCGTTGGCGACCTCCAGATCGCGAGTACGCTGGGCGGCTAGCTTGGTCGAACGGTTGACGGACTGCAGGCTCAGCACGAGTCCGGCGAGCAGTAGCGAGACCAGCGCCAGGCTTGCAGCGACGAGCATCGGAGCGCCTTGCATCGTGCGTTCGAAGCTGTCCGTGCGCCGCCAACCAAGCGTGAACGTACGGCCACCGAGCGTGATGCCCGATAGCAAGTCGTACTCGGCGGCGTGCGCATCCGTTACTCCATCGGTCGTGCACAGCAGCCCGTCATGGCTCGGAGCGGCACCATCGTAGAAGTGCAGGTCGAGTTCGTTGGAGCCACCGAGCACTCCTTGTAGAAACACTTCGGTGATGAACGGTGCGTAGATCCAGGCTTCGAACTCGCGGCGACGTTCGGCGACATTGGCAGGCTTTGACCCCTTGCGATACATCGGCACGTAGAGCAGGAACCCCGGTCGCTGTTGACCGTCTTGAACCAGCGAGATGTGGCCGGTGATGGTTGCACGACCTGTGTCGCGCGCCAGGCAGGCAGCGTTGCGGCGGTTGCGTTCGGAGCCTACGTCGAGGCCAACTGCCTCGCGGTTCGGTTCGATTGGCTCGATGAACGTGATGACGAAGTGCTCGGCGTCACCCGCTTCGGGGAGTGGGGGCGCATCCGTTGGTACCGGGTGAATCGAGAAGTCGGGCTGACCATCGGCGCGACGATGCGATACGAACGATGCGGCCGCCGGTTGGGTGACGGGGTGGATCACTCCGATTCCGTGGATGCCCGGATAGCGATGCAGCATGTCCAGCGATTCGGCGAACGCGCGCCATTCGAGTAGCTCTACGGACTGAGATGCGGCATGCAGACTCGCACCTGCGTGGAGCGCGTCGGCGTAGGTCGTCAGTCGTTGCTGGATCGCGTTCTCTGCCTCGCGCGCCAGGCGCTCGAGTCGCAACTGATCGAACTGCGCGTTGCTGGCCTGTAAGTTGGCGTAGAGCCAACTGCTGAGCACCCAACCGCCGAGCAGTACGATCGCGGCTGGTGGCGATCGAACCGTGCGCAGAAACTCACCGAGGAAGAGCGCGGTGATTGCTACTCCGGCCAGGAACACATCGAGCCACAACAGATCGGTAGTGAGCCCATGGCCGTGACCCGCGTGCGCCGTGGTGATTACCAAGTAGGTGGTGATGCCTGCGGTCGTGGCTAGCCCGCCAACACGGCCGAACCAGAACGCGGCCAGCAGTACGATAGGAAACAGCAAGAACTGTTGCAGCGATGGGGCGCCTTCATCGAATGCCAGCGTGCATGCCCCGACTGCCAACAGCGCGACGGTGAAGATCTTGCAGACTGCGCTTGGCGTTGGGCGCAGCAGGGCTCGGGGGTCTTCCGCGAGGCTTAGCAAAAGCGGCACCGTGATCAGGATGCCGAGCGCGCTGCCACTCCACCAGGTCAGCCCCAATCGCAGGATTGGAACCGTCGTTTCCGAATCCAACAAGGCCAGCGACGCGACGCCGATGCATGCCGATACGACCGGGGCAACCGCGGCGGCCAGCACAAACGTGATCGGACGTGCGGCGGGCCCGAGCGATGCCAGTTGCCGAGCTGCGTTGGTGACGATCCATGCGCCCGTGCACGCTTCCAAGGTGTTACCTATGGCGATACCAATGGCCGCCATGATCGCTGCGCCGCTAGCAGCGTGAACCGCGAGCGCCGCCACGGCGATCCCGATCGCGGCGCGCCGTCCGAACAGCACGACCGCCGCGATCCCGACTCCCGATGCTGGCCAGACCGGCGAGACACTCTCGTGCAGGGTTGCGAGTTGCAAGCCGAGCCATGCCGTCATTGCGTATGCTGCGGAAGCCAGCACGACTTGCAGGGCGCCGGGGAGCCGGGCCACATTGCAGGCTGCTGGGCGGGTCGTAGGCATTGTTTCGCGGCTTTGCACCGATCTCCTGGATCGGAGGTCTCGCTTGGGGGCCTTGAACGCGTCTTGTGGCGTCGCGGAAACGCCGACGTCATAGGCCTTTCAGGGATCGAATCCGGCGGTTCGAGGGCTTTTCTGGAGTCGCTTTTTGCTGGCGAATCGAGGCCCGCGAAGCGGGTTCTTGAGAATGTGTGTCCTGAATCCGTGGCCACGACGGATGCATGTTTGTGCTGCATGTCTGAGATCTAGCCGGCGTCGGCGGAGGCACGGCAGTGTCCTGGCAGCTGAAGTGCCAATTACCGAAGCCAAGTGCTCTGATGGCACTCGAACGTCCATGCCCATGCCCAAATCACTCCACGCGATTGCGATCGCTCTGCTGTCGTTGTTCTGTGCGTGCGGCTCTTCGGGCAGCGATAGCGCGACGCCCCCGGCGCAAGTGGAGCTCGGATCGTTTCCATACCATCCGCTCGTCTATCACCTCGACTTGTCGATCCTGGCCTATCAGATCCATGGGCAATCGCTGGTGTGGCCGTTCGACCCGTACTACGAAGAGCGCGCGGAGCCGTTTGGATCGACGCGCGACGACTTCTTGGACAAGGTGCGTGCATGGGCGTTGACGTTGCCCAACTCGAGCACGATGGATGGCTATCGCGGTCCAGGCATCGGCTTCACGCAGAATGCGAGTCACGATCCGATCATCTACGACTACACCCGCATCCATCCATGGAGCAGTTGTGTGATGAACGCCGAAGGTCGCTGGACGGAGTATCTGACGCCGCGCGCGATCACCGCACGCATCAACCAGGTCTACGTTGCGTATCGCTACCGACCGACTGGTGGTGCGGATGAAGTCATCATCAATGCGCTGTCACCTCAGTTGATTCCGGGAGACCGGGATGCCGACGCGTCGGACGTGTTGCTCGCATTCGAAGGTGGCACCGGCGACAAGGGCGAGCCGAACATGCCGGCGTCGCAGAGCTTGATGGGAATCGTGCTGTTGCGTTCGACTGGTGCGGCCAACTACGACGTGCACGTTTCGTTTCGTGGCAGTCGCAGTGGCAAGGCCGTGCGCGCGTTCTTCCTCTCGTTGAGCACCCAGAATGCAAGTGGCAATCCTGACTGGATAACCGACCTTGGCTATGCCTCGGCACCCGAGCCCGGCCGCAGTGCGATCACGAACGTTGGCAATGTTGCGCGTGGCTTTTCGACCAGTGTGCGTTCGATCTTGCCGCAGTTGATGGCCTGCTTGCAGAAGGTCGCCCAACTCAGAGGCAGTTCGCCGGACAATATCTACGTCACCGGGCACAGTCTCGGCGGTGCCTTGGCGCAGCACTTCACCAGCGCCATGTTACTCGGCAATCAATACGGCCCGGATGGCTCGGGGCCTGCGATGCCGGCGACTCTGAGCAACTGGCCGTGGCGCCAAATGAAGTTGATCACGTTTGGGGCGCCGCGAGCTGGTGACGAAGACTGGGCGCGCCAGTTGACGACCGTGCGATTGCAGTCGGACTACTACGACAGGGGGCTGATTCCCTTTGACGACGATGCTTTGGAAAGCACCGCTGGCAGCATCGTCCCGCGTCTGTTGGACACGACCCGTCCAGTTGGCTTTCGTGCACTGATCTCAACTGACCCGATCACGAACGCGATCCCAGGCGAAGATGGTTCACCCGTTGGCAAGACGATCTACGTCAACAAGATCAACGGCAGCAGCGTCTTTGGCCTGCCGGACCCGGAAGACCACGAACCGGAGAACATCCGGAACGACATCTTGTCGGCGATTCAGGATCCGCGCACACCGCCAGTTGCATGGCGCTACCGACCGCTATCGGAGCTACCACCCGAGCGTTCGGAAGGCGAGCGCGGCTCCACCGCAGGCTTCCAAAAGCTCCGCGATGCCATCTTGCAGTACTACAGCGACCCGAGTCTCTGGTTCGACAACAACGCCTTCTTGGCAGACTTCATGCAACTGCTAGTAATCGAGTAGTTCGTACCGTGCCAGGCACAGAAGTAACACCTTCGCCCGCGTCCGTGCTGACCCCACCCTCTAAGAGCGTAGAACGCCGCGTCCAGGCCTAGCCATGGTCTCGCGCTCGTTGGGCCCATCCGCGCGGGCCCTGAGCGGCAACGAGGCGGCATCCGGTCGGGTTTGCGTTGACCGAGCAAGATGGCCATCGCTGCGCAAAGGCCCGCGTTCTCGTCGTCCGTCACGTAATTGCGGACACATGATCCGATCAAGTGTCCGCAATCCTTACAGTCGGCCAGCTCAAAGTCGTTGGCACGTCGTTTGCCCAAGCCGCTCATGAACTTCCGGTCGAATCTCCTGTTCTATCTCGCGTTGTGGTGCGTTGCTGCAACCGCACCGTGTCAGTCGTATTCCATCGCCAACCTAGGCGTGCCCGGAGGTCGGCCACAGGCGATCAACGAGAACGGGTTCGTCGTCGGCTGGTATACGGTCGCCGGCGGTGTTCGTCCGTTTGTGCACGATCCGGTGACTGGCACCTACACCGACATCGGGGTGCTGGCTGGCATGTCGTTTGGAAGCGCGCGCGACATCAACTCGCTGGGTCAGATTGTCGGCAGTTCGTGGCCGACGGCCATCAGTCAGCCTGGCCGAGCGTATCTATTCACTCCGGGCGTCGGCCTGACGGATCTCGGAGTGCTGAGCGGGCCAACCAGCGAAGCGTATTGTGTGGATGACCTTGGCAACGTCGGAGGCCGCGCCGACGGCACCGCCTTTACCCCGGAAGCGTTCCTGCAATTGGCCGGTGGCGCAATGCAGTCCGTGCAGCCCGGCACGTCGGGAACCGTGCACGACCTGACCTCGACTGGTTGGCGTGCCGGCGTGCTTGGCAACAACCAAGCGTTCTATTGGCCGCCCGGTGGTGCCGTGACGTTGGTGCCATTGCCGGCGGCGACGCCGCTAGGGCGCGCGACGGGGATCACTGACAGTGGTTGGGTCGTCGGCGAAATGTCGGATCCTTCTGGTTCGCCGAGCTTCGCGTTTCGCTATCACGTGCCGACCGGGGTGCTCGACAACCTTGGCAGCATCTCCAGATTCGGAACGGTGGCCGGCGTCGATTCGGTTGGCACCGTGATTGCGAACCGGCGGATTTCGATAAGTTCGAGCACGACGCCGCTGATCTCGATTGCTGGCGCGCAGTTGGTCGAGATCGACACGTTGCTGCCCGCGGGCACCCTGTGGAGCATGAAGAGCGTCGCCGGCATCAACGAGTTCGGCCAGATCTGTGGACTCGGCGACTTCGGTGGAGCTGCCGTGCCGGTGCGACTTGATCCGCCGCCGGCAGGCCCGTTCCTCGCATCGGCCAACCAGGTTGGCGGCGGTTGTTCGGCGGCCGTGCTCGGCGCGTCGCCGCCGCGCATTGGCCGTCCGTGGCGACTGGCGATGCGCAACGCTGGTAGCAATCAGCCGGTGTTCTCGCTGTTGACCACGGGTCATCATGCGCCGATTGCGTTGCTCGGTTCGAGCTGCGGCATCTACATGAGTCCGCTGCAACCAATCGTGGCCGAATTGGCCAGCAGTAACGCCATTGGGTCGTGGGCCAGCCACTTCGACATGCCCGCGAATCCGTCAATTGCTGGCGTGCTAGTGACGCATCAGATGCTGCTGTGGGCCCCGGCGTTGCCCTTCGGTCTGGCTGCGACGGAAGCGACGCGGGCGACGATCGGCAACTGACTGTCGCGTGGGGATTGTCTCGTTTGCTTGGGGCGGCTTAGATTGCACGGCATGGCTCCCAGCTATGTCGCGGCGATTCGGGAACTCGGGGCGGCGGATGACGCGATCGACGCGGTGCTTTCGCGCGTCTCGTTCGGCGTGTTCGTAGACCACGTCGAGAAGGGTTGCATCTACGCGAACGCAGAAGTTCTTCGCATGTTCGAAACGGATTGGGAAACCTTTCGCGGCTTTGGCTGGGCCAATGCCGTGTTGCCCGAGGACATGGAGACCCTGCGCGAAGCCATCGAGAGGTACGAGAAGGAGAAGACTTGGATCGAGGTGCAATATCGCATCAAGGTTCCGGACGGCAGCCTGCGGGCGATCCACGTCGTTGGCAAAGCGATACTCGACAACGCGGGCGAGCAACGAGGCTCGGTCATGATCGGCCGCGAAGTCACTTCGGAACGTGCAGTTCGGGATCAGACGATCCAGCGGCAAAAGCTGGAAGCCATCGGCCGGCTGTCTAGCCGCATTGCACACGACTTCAACAACGTCCTGACTCCGATCATGATGTCGAGTTCGCTGCTCGAAGCCGAAGTCATCAGCGAGGACGGCCGCACGCTCCTGGATACGATCACCAAGGGGGTCGAGCACGCCGCCTCGATCACGCGGCAATTGCTTGGCTTGTCCCGACATTCGGTTGGCGAGCGCCGTTCGACGACTATCGATGAGGAGATCCGCGCTATGGCAGCTTTGCTTCGCCAGCTACTCGGCGAGACCTACGAACTCGCGCTCGATCTCGATGCTGCCGATGCCGAAGTCGGCTTGGCGCCGCAGGAACTGGCGCAGGTGATTCTCAACCTCGCCGTCAACGCACGCGATGCGATGTCGAACTCCGGCACGGTCTCGATCGCGACGCAGTTGCGTGATTCGTTTGCGGAAATTGCCGTTAGCGACACTGGCAGCGGTATATCGGAAGGAGTTCGCCAACACATGTTCGAACCGTTCTTCACGACGAAGTCAGCCGACCGCGGTACCGGACTGGGGTTGTTCACGGTCCGCGACCTGGTGGAGAGTGCCGGCGGTCGCATCGACGTGCGCTCCGAGGTAGACAAGGGCACGACGATCGCGTTCCGCCTACCCTGCGTCGGATTCCGTGAGGTGACGGCACCTCTGTCAGCCATCCCGAGCGACCACGGCTCCCTTCGCATTCTCGTCGTCGAGGACAACTCGGCACTGCGGCAGACGCTTGCGTACGTGCTCGCGCTGCGTCGACACCACGTAAAGACTTCGGCGAACATCGGCCGAGCCAAGGCGCTGCTCGACGCCGAAGAGTTCGACGTGCTGGTAACCGACGTTCTGCTTCCCGACGGAACCGGTCCAACTCTGGTTCAGCATGCGCGCGGTTTGATGCCGTCGCTTGCGATCGTCTACATGACTGGCTTCGCAGGCGACGCGCAGGAGATGTTGGATCTGGACGATGCCAACACGACCATGCTGGAAAAACCCTTTCACCCCAATCGACTGGCCGAGGCCCTTGCCAAAGTCATGGCGAACCAGCAGTAGGCGATGCGTCCGTCGCAACATCATGCATCGGCATCGCAGGAGCCCGCGGCCAGATCATCATTGCCAAGGCGAGCGTTGCGATGGGCAAGATGTGCAGCAGAATGCGGTCGAAGGCGGTTTGAAGGTGCCAATCGAGACTTGCCGCGTTGCTACCGATGAAGACGACCGCATAGCCACAGACCGTGGCCCAGGTGATCGCCGCCAGTAGCAATGCGTTGTTGCTGCGCACACGTCGCCAATCGCGTGCCAACACGAGCACGGCGGCCACCGCGGTTGCCGGCAACAGCCATCGGCTGCGCGCCATGTCGATGCAGTAGTGATAGAAGAACGTCCAGACTCTCGGCGCGTAGTCGGAGAACTGGTGCACGATGCGGGCGACCATGCCACGGCCATCGGTCGCGGTCAGCAGGTCGTTGTGCAACCCGTACGCAAGGTTGAGCTGGGTGTGTCCTGACCACACCGCCACAGGCAACAACAACCACAGGGCGTGCCTGATGGCTCGCTTGGGCGGCACGGTTCGCAAGAGCCGCAAGCCCGCCTGCAAGCCAAAGGCTAGCAACACGAGCAATGCCAACATGGCTCCTTCGTTCTTGCAGGCCAACATGCCGGCGAGCGCGCAACAGGCTAGCCGCCACCAAACCGCATCGCCGGTTTCCTTGGCACGCAACAAGGAGTCGACGCAAGCGAGCGTCGCAAACGCGAGCATCACATCGGCGCCCGAATCGCGCGCATTGAGTGCGAAGATCGTGCCGCCAAAGGCCAACAACACGATCGCCGCAATGCTCGGATGACTGCGTCGCGTCAAGGCTGCCGACAACAGCAGCAACAAGGCGATCGCAAACCCCTGCACCGGCAGTCGGTTCTCCCAATGCAGGACGTCGCCGACGCTCGCAAACGCGAGGATGTGCACCAGTGGGTTCCACATCGGGTAATCGGGGTGCGCAACGTAGTCTCGCAAGATGAGGCCAAGATCGTCGCCAGACATCGCGAACCAGACCTTGGCCTTGGCGGCCCAGATGAACGACTCATCGCCAAGCAGGATGGGTTGCCCAGCGACGCGCGACATCAGGTCGATCACTGGCACCATCACCACCAGCAGCGGCAGCACGGTGCAAGCTACCGATCGCAGGCGATGCGAGCGCGTCGCTGCATGATGTGCTTCATGCTGTGCGGCATGCTTTGGGGCGCACTTCAGGGCGCGCAGCCGGGCGCGCCGATATAGCAGGGTCCCAGCAGCGGCTGCGGCAACCGGTAGTAGCCAGCCAGGCACCGGCTGGCCGGCAACCAGCCACAAGAAGACCAGTGGCGCCAACAGCAAGTGGCCGATCAGATAGCCATAGGCCCAGGCGACGCGCAGCCCGTGCGAGCGGTCGACGCCGATCGCCCGGATGCAGCCGAAGCCAAGCCAAGCAGGTGCCAGCACGGTGCAGATGGCAACGATCGCGAGGCTGCTCAGTGCTTCTGGCATAGCCACACTTCAAAGGCCTTGGAACCGTGCAGTCGCCGCCAATCCGCGGACGGCGTGGGGCGCTTGCCACCGGGAAGCCAAAGGTAGGCGGTTGGCTTGCCTTGCTTCGCACGCTGCTCGGCGAAGCCAATGGCGCCGGCACGTCGCATGATCACCGGGCGAGGAAACAGCAGCACGCGCAATTGATCGATGACACCGACCTGAAGAGCCAGCCGCATCAGTTCTGCAGGTTCGTAGTCCTCCGGATTGCCCGAGATCAGTTCTGTCAGCAGCAACGTGGCAGCCGGCGCTGCATCCCGAACGTCCGTCAGCAACTTCGCGTTGTTCTTGGTGGCGCGGCGGATCCGCTCGCTCGTGTCGGTGGTCAGTCGATCCGACCATGGCATCGAGGTGCCGGCGGCGACGCGTTGGTACGCTGCGAGCACAGCATCCGCCGCGGGCCACGCGAGGGCTATGCCGAGCAGCAACCGGACCACAAGCCACATGGCTTGCATCGTGTCCCGTTGCCGTGGCACGCGCAAGCCTGCAGCCTGGCAGCGCGTTGCCTGGCGCCGCCACGGGGTGGAGATGCCTCACCCAACTCAGTAGCATCCGGGTCGAACCATCCGGCTTGGTCGACCGAGAACATGACTGCAAGGACCGGCACCTCACCTCCGAACCTCCAGATGAATGGCTAAGCGTCGACGCTCCCTCAAACGAACTCTCCTGGGGCTGGGAGTATCGCTCTTCGTCACCGTCGGACTCGTGCTATCGCTCGAAGGTGGCGCGAGCCTCTGGACCAAGTGGCAAGCGACGGGCCTATTGCCGCCGGTGAAAGAGATCTCGCATTGCGTGTATGACCCAGAACTGGGTTGGCGGCACGCGAAGAACAAGCATGTCCCGGATCTCTACGGCAATGGCGTCGGCCTGACGACCAACAGCCAACAACTGCGCGGCACCGGCGACTACGCGCTCGCCAACAGTGAAGATCGCTACCGCATCCTTTGCCTTGGTGATTCGTTCACCATGGGCTACGGCGTGGGGGACGAAGACACGTTCCCATCCTTGCTGGCGCAAGAACATCCGGCCGTCGACACGATCAACATGGGACTCGGTGGCTATGGGCTAGACCAGTGCTACATGTCGTACCGACGCGATGGCACCAAGTTCGATGTCGACGTGCTGTTGTTCGCGTTCATCATCGGCGACTTCTTCCGCATGAACCCGGTTGGCAATGTGGCCGATCTGGGCAAGCCCATTCTCGAGTTGGTCGACGGCGATCCGGTTGCGATCAACACCCCGGTCGTCAACCTGCTCGATACGCCCGGCCTTGGCATGCGCCTGACACGCCTGTGGCGAACCAGTTCGTTGGCCAGCTTGATCCCCAAAACGCTGGATGCCCCAACTCCGAAGGGCAGCGTCGACGAGCAACCATTTGCCCCGGTTGCCTTGCGCATCTTCGAGATCTTGCGCGATCAATCGAAACAGCGCGGGCAGGTGTTCGTGCTCGCCATGCTGCCGACTCAGGGCGAGGTCCCAAAGAAGAGCTTGCCGATCATCGACATTTGGCTGAAGCCAGCGCTCGAAGAACGCGGCATCCCGATGATCGATCTGCGTCCGGCATTCAAGAAGGTGCCGGTGAAGGAACTGCCCGGACACTTCACGATGGGCCACTACTCCAAGCGTGGCAATCTGGTCGCGGCGAAGGCGATGCTCGACGGCATCCGCAAGCTCGACCCGAAGTGTCCACCTAAGTAGCGGGCGTGAGCTGCGAGGGGGCTTGCGGCAAGGGTCTCGCGAGCGGAACTGGCCGGTCGCCTGTTCGTGCGAAGCCGCGGTGTCATGGGCCGTGGGCAAGATGCGGTCGAGTTGCGGATCGCACGATCTCTGCCTTAGTGCTGATTGCACGGCGCGCGACCGTGCCTATAGTTCGCAGTCTGGTCGGGGACGGGAGCGAGTCTTCGCCTTGCCGTCGAGAGGCCACTGAGATCTTCTTCGCGAACAAGATGTTGCTGGCGGGACCCTCCATGCAGGCAGATACCGACTTCCTCAAGTCCTTTGTGCAGGGCGATGCCGACGCGGCCACGCGCGTGTCCGTCTTGGTATATGACCAGCTACGTGGCCTAGCGAAGTCTGCCTTAGGCCGGTACGAATCCGCGACTCTGTGTACCACAGCCTTGACGCATGAGGCGTACATGCGGCTCGTTGGGGATAAGGCCCCGGCAGTTGATTGCCGACGCCAATTCTATGCACTTGCCGCCAAGGTCATGCGCAATGTTCTGATCGACCACGCGCGAAATGGCGCCGCAGCAAAGCGCGGTGGCGGGAACGCCAAGATTCCGCTCGATCAGGCTCTCGACGTTGTCAGCGCCCAGGACTTCGATTGGCTCGAACTGGATACGGCACTCGATCGCCTCGGCCAGCATGATGCGCGCATGGCGCAATTGGTGGAGTTGCGGTTCTTCGGTGGGTTGACGATGGCGGAAGTCAGTCAAGAGTTGGACGTGTCGGAGGCCACCGCCACCCGAGATTGGCGCATGGCGCGGGCGTGGCTGCGCCGTGAATTGACGGATCCCAATGACACCCACTTGCCATCGTGAGTTGCGGTCGCGTTCTTTGCTATTTGCACAACTTGACGGCTGCAGACCGTTTCGCTGTCGCCTCAACATGACGTGAACTGGGATCGCCTCAAGGACCTGTTCGGTCGCGCGGTCGACCTGGACGAGCAAGCTTGCGCGGCATTCGTTACGCGTGAGTGTGGTGGTGATGCTGCGCTGCGCCGAGAGCTGGAGTCGCTGCTCGAGTCTGCACGACAGGAGCGCACGGAGTTCTTGGCGCCAGTCTGGTCACCTCCGGCGGCCCAGCCACTAACGCACGCCGGACCCTATCACCTGCTCGATAAGATCGCCTCAGGCGGCATGGGCACGGTGTGGCGCGCGCGCCGCGATGACCAGCAGTTCGATCGTGTCGTCGCGGTCAAGCTGATCAAGCTGGGCATGGACAGCGATGCGATGACCAAGCGCTTCGTGCGCGAACGACAGGTGCTTGCCGACCTCGATCATCCCGGCATCGCGCGCCTGCTCGACGGTGGCGTAGCGCTTGATGGTCGACCCTACCTAGTCATGGAACTCGTTGAGGGGGAATCGATCGATGCCTTCGTGAAGTCTCATGACCTCAATGTGACCGCTCGCTTGGAACTGTTCGTGAAGGTTGTCGACGCGGTGCAGGCAGCGCATCAGTTGGGCGTCGTGCATCGAGATTTAAAACCGTCCAATATCCTGATCACCGAATCCGGCGAGCCCAAGTTGCTCGACTTTGGCATCGCTAAGGTGCTTCAGGGCGCAGACGACGAACGCGAGCTGTCGTTATTGACGCGGGAAGACGAGCGCTTGCTGACGCCGCGGTATGCGGCGCCTGAGCAAGTGCGCGGCGATGCAGTGACCACCGCGACCGACGTCTATGCGCTTGGCGTCTTGCTGCACGAACTGCTGACCGGCAGTTCGCCCTATGACGACGACTTGACCTTGCGCGAACTCGAGTCGCACATCTGTGAGCGCGAGCCGCCGCGACCTTCTCTGCAGGTCGCGGAAACTGAGCGGCGGCGGTTGGCTGGCGATGTGGATGTCTTGGTTCAGCGCGCGATGGCCAAGGACCCAGCCCGCCGCTACGCCAGCGCCCGAGCGATGGCGGCGGATCTACGTCGACATCTGGCCCACGAAACCATCGTGGCACGCCCCGACACCCTGCACTACCGGGTCAGCAAATTCGTTCGTCGCAATCGTGTGTTGGTTGGCGCAACGCTCAGTGTTGTGGTGGCCTTGACGGTGGCCTTGGTCGTCGCCTTGGTCCTGCGAGCGGACGCCGAGCAAGCACACGTCGAAGTTCGCGCCATCGCGTACCGCGCTTCGATCTCGTCCGCCGAGGCCGCCGTTCGTGACGGCTCTTGGCAGGTTGCGCAATCCATGTTGCAGGAAGCGCCGCGCGAGTTGCGCGGTTGGGAGTGGCGGCACCTGCTCGCGCGTCTGCAGCGAGGCAAGGCGGTGGTCGATGTCGGTGTGCCGGTTAGCGACGCGGCCTTGCTTGCTGATGGTTTGGCTGTGGTCACTCCTGGCGAGGTAGGAGGCCTCGCGCATCTGGTCGATATCCATCGTGGCGTCGTCGTCAAGCAGTTTGAAACCTGGCCGGCTGCGCGGGTCGCCGCGCTGCCGGGAGGGGAAGCGGTCATGCTGGTCTCGCGATCTTATGGCGTTGAGGTTTGCCGCGTTGGCGGTGGGGATGAGGTTGAGCAACCTGCGGATGGGCAAGCAGGCATGCGCAAGCGCCGCCAAGTTGAGAAGTCGCGTGGAGATGAGCAGGCGGCGGCTTGTGTTGCCCAAAATCCAAGTAGTGGTCGCATGTATGTCGGCTACCGAGACGGTTTGGTGCGTGTGTTTGATCCAGTCACGCTCGCATGCTTGGATTCGTTCCAGACCGGTCAAGGATCGTTACACTCGCTTGCGTTCTCGCACGATGGTCGCTTTCTCGCGACTGGCTCTTGGGATGAGACGGTTTGCGTTTGGCGTGTCGGTGAAGCGAAGCCGATGCAAACGCTCCGGGACCATGGAACCGCGGTCGATGCATTGGCTTTTGACCAGGATGGCGAACGTATTGCCGTCGGTACTCTTGGCGGTGAACTGGTCGTATGGGATCTCTTGACTGGTTCCCGCCTCGCCAACGCCGCTGGTTGCCGCGCCGGTGTGCGGACGACGATGTTCACGTCCGACGGCAAGCGATTGTGTTCGGGCGATGACACCGGTGCGGTTCTGATTCACGACGCTGGCAGTGGCGCCTTGTTGGCCAGGCTGCCTGCGGGTGATTTGGCGGTGGCGGCGATGCTGCCTGTGGCCGATGGCTTGATTGCCGTCAACCGTGATGGCGGCTTGCGCGAGTTCGCGGAGAACGCCGAGGCACAAGTTGTCCGGCGTGGCTGCGAGTACACCATGGAACTTGTATGTGACGACAAGGGGTGTTGGGTGCTCGCGTCACCGGATGGAATCGTTCGTAGGTGGTCGGCCGCACCTGCCGACGTATTGGAGCATTCGGCGCGCTTTGGGCCATCGATGGCGAACCTCGCAATGGTCGACCTCTCTTCCGATGGTCTGTGGATTCTGGCGTGTGACTCGAATCATCTCAGTTTGCACGCCACCAACACCGGCGAGCAGGTGTGGTCGGCACCAAAGCAACAGTGGTTGGGGGCCAGGTTGGCTGCTGACGGCAAGAGTGTAGTCGCCGCCTACCGAGGCGGGATCGTTCGGTTAGCGCTGCAACACGGCGACGTATTGGCTAGGCATGTATGGCCGGATGGACAACGGCTCTGCGCCGAGCAAGCCCAGATCTGCATCGATCCGAAGGCACGATGGGTTGTCGTTGGCCCGAGTTTGCACGGTTGCTATGTGCTTGATGGCGCGACCTTAGACTTTGGCTCGGAGATTCCTACGCCTGCCGAGAGCGCTGGCGTCGCCGGCTTGGTTGCCTCAGGAGACGGGCGCCAGGTAGCGATCACGTGGCGGGGTTCCCGTGGCGGGACGACGGAAGTGTACCAAACCGACCATTGGGTGGTTGCCGCGTCGTTGCCACGAGCAAGCAATGCCATTGCCGCAGAGTTCCACGTCGACGGCTCTCGATTGTTCGCCGCTGGCGCCAATGGCGCGCTCAGGGTCTGGGAGACGACGACATGGCAGCGTGTAGCTGACCTGCACGGTCATCGCTCGATGGTCAATGGCATCTGCTTCGACAGCGATGGGGCTACGATGGCGACAGTGGATGCGGTTGGTGAGATTCGCTGGTGGCCGACCGTACGGCGCAACTGATTTCCGCCGCAGACCTTGTGCAGTCAACTTGCCGAGAAGTCCTCCAGGACCTGTCGGACTTCGAATTCTGCGAGGAGGGCGTGTTCAAGCGGCTGTTGTTCTTGCAGGCGCAGCGCAAGATGGCTCCGCCTGGCCGCTACCATGCCCGGGAACGCACGCGGCGCATCACGAACAACGCCTAGATGTCGACAGCATCCTAGGCGGGGCTGTGGGCTTCTTGACGTCATTGCGAGTGCATTGGCCGCGACGAATGCAGCGCTTTGTGCTGGCCCCGGATGCGCTACCCGACCAGCAACGCAAGGTGTTGTCGTTTTGTCGAGGCGTTGGCCTGACGCCAACGGAAACGGCCGAAGAGATGGGGAAGGCTGCCAATGCCGTTCGGGTGGCATTGCATCGCGGCTTGGCGCGGTTTGCGGCCTTTCAGGAGCGGCTGGATACTGACAGTGGAGGTTGAGTCGACGGCCGAACGGCCGACGGCGCGAGGGTGGGGTGGTGGCTTCAGGGGAGTGCTTCGGGTGTGCGCATGCGCCCCGCGTCTTGCTGGGGCAGCGCTCGTGCGGGCGGCCGCATGCTAGCCAGCCGCCCGCCCCCGCAATTCGCAGCCATGCCTGCACGTCACCGAAGTCTTTTCCAGAAACTGTGATCGAACTCAGGCGCGCCTTGCGGTTGGTGTTTGTGAACCGGTGCCGCAAACGCTGTCACGGGCGCAGTTGGGATGAGCACCGTTTTGGCGGCCGCGGACCAAACGCGTCAGTCGGTAGCGATGGCCAAGCCGGTGCCGGCGCTCAGTCCGCTGCAGAATCGCATCGCTTGTCGAGTTGGCAGCGGTCGGGGCTGCTGCGCCCCAGCGGACGTGTATCTCCAACTTGTCATTGCCATGCAACACCCCCGTTCTGTTCTGATCGCTCTTATGACCCTCGGCAGTCTGACTGCCGGATTGTCCGCGCAGGGCGTGCCAACGCCGATTCATTGGTGGCACGGCGACGGTGACGCACAGGACTCAGTTGGCACCGCGCACGGTGTTGAGATGGGCGGTGTCGCGTATGCCGCTGGTCTAAGCGGCATGGCCTTTTCGCTTGATGGGGTGGACGACTATGTCGCTCTGCCTCCAGCCGCTATCCCAGCCGGCGACTTCTCGGTGGAGGTTTGGGCCTACTACCAAAGCCTGAGCAAGCCAGCCGGCAGCCCCAGCTACTGCGGCCCCTTCTTGCCAGGGTGTGACATGTCGTTGATCAGCGATATGGCTACTGGCAATGGTGCTGGGTGGCGAGTGCTCAAGCAGAGCGATAGTCGGTTTTGGATCCTGTCTAACTCGGGGCAACCACGCGCCGCGAGCGCGACGCTAGCGACCGCCGGGACGTGGTTCCACGTGGTGGCGACGTTTGAGAATTGGGCCACCGCTTCGGCCACTGCCAGGGTCTTTGTGGATGGTGTCTTGGAAGATACCGCGACGTTCGCTCCCTCCCAGAACGCCGTACCCGATGTTCGCATTGGGGACTATGCAGGAGGGGCCTTTGCCTATGGCTTGATCGATGAGGTCAAGGTCTACGGCAGCGCTCTAGAAGCCACAGACGTCGCGGCCATCTTCGCTGCAGGTGCGGGCGCTGGTGGGCCAGGTGCGACGGCACCGCGCGACGTGGTTCTGTTGGACGCGGACAACGACTCGGACTTCGATGCCGTGGCTGCCAATCAAGGCTCAGACAACGTTTCCGTATGGAGCAACGACGGCGCTGGCGTGCTCACCGAAACCACGGTGGCTCTAGATCCTGCGGACTTCGCGCCCGTCGCGATCGCAGCTGGTGACCTCGATGGTGACACGGAAGTCGACGATGTAGCCGTTGCGTGTGCCGGTTCCGGAACGGTCGCGATCGTCCTCAATGTTGGCACCGCCCCCTCTGCGAGCTCCCTTGTGTTGGGTGGATTGCAGCCGAGTGATGTGGCTGTTGGGGATCTCGATGGCAGTAGCCAAGGCGATGTGGTCGTTGCCCGCCAAGGTGCCCCTCTGTCTGGAGGCTCTGGCATCGCAGTCAGTCTCAACGGTGCCCCGTTCGCGGACCTGGACCTGACTGGCGTGGGCGCGACACAAGTCGTGAAAGTAGTGGTGTGCGACCTCGACGGCGACGGTGACAATGACCTCGCCGCCGTTGCCCAAGGCAGCCCGGACCAGATTCTGCTGTTTGATGGTAATGGTCTCGGCGACCTGACCTTCGCGGACGCAATCGATCTGCCGACCACTGGCCTGGCGAATGGCCTGTGCTGCGGCGACCTTGATGGCGAT
>TARA_R110002072_G_scaffold728_10_pt1 | contig 53139 bp, 57 predicted proteins | sample TARA_R110002072 | Tara Oceans TARA_R110002072 (sample SAMEA4397118) | marine metagenome | biome: Polar Biome; feature: [SRF] surface water layer (ENVO:00010504); material: water (ENVO:00002006), including particulate matter (ENVO:01000060) such as... | depth 5 m | reverse complement strand
CCGTTTGTTTAGCCACTCGAATCAATGATGCTCGAGGGCATTGACCAGGTCATGGAAGGCTTCGCGGTTGGACTCATTCAACCCCATGAGAATCCGATGGGCTTCCAACACCTTGGCACGCACCAGCTCTTCTGACTGATCCTGAGACGGCAGGTCGTCCAGACAATCCGGGCACGGCACCGGCGTATCGACAATATTGAAAACCTGATCAAACCCCATCGACTGCAGCAGACGTGTGATATCGGCGTGCGTGGTCACCACTGTCGGCAACAGGCCGATTTTCTGCCGCGAGAGTATCGACAACTTGGCCAACAGCCCGAGGGTCGTGCTGTCGATACTGCGAGTTTCGGTGAGATCAATCACGATGGCTGAGAAATTCAGCGCCGTGAAAATTTTCTCAATGGTTGCATCCAGTGCCGAACACAGCGTCAGGCGCACTTCACCGACAAACTTCAGGATGAAGGTACCGTTTTGTTCGGCAAACTGGATTCGACCGGGGCTTATCCCAGGGTTCATGCAAGGTTCCTGCTTAACACCAGCAAGGCGATATCATCCGGCATATCCCCCAGATTGGCCAGCCCAAAAGCCTTGCGCAAGCCATCCAGAGTGCCGCCCGCAGAACTGATCAGCTGCGGCAACAGCGTTTCCTTGTCTTTCAAGGTATCGCCCGGGAGTAGATCGAGGATGCCGTCAGAGAGCAGCGTCAAGCTGAAGGCCTCCGGCAGTTCGAGTTCCAGATCGTTGTATTCTGCCTCGACAAACAGCCCAACCGGCAGGCCGCGGCCTTCCAGGTAACGCGCCTGGCCGGCGCTGTAGAGTACCGGCAGCGGTAGATGGCCGCCAATGCTATAGGTCAGACGGTTGTTGACCTGGTCGATCACACCGCCAAGCATGGTCACGTGCTTGCCCAGCTTGCAGTTGAGCAGACCACGGTTGATATGACCGAGCACTTCAGAGGGCTTGAAATCCGGCAGGTTGCCGCCGCGCCGCGACTCATAGAGCAAGCGTGTGGTCATAAACTTCAACAGCACGGTGATAAATGCTGAAGAAGCGCCATGCCCGGAAACATCGGCCAGATAAAAAGCGATACGGCTGTCATCGACGCGGAAATAGTCGACAAAGTCGCCCGACAGGTACAGCGACGGAATGATCTGATGCGCGAAGTCCAAGCCATCGGCCCGCCACGGCGTCACCGGCAGCATGTTCATCTGCACCTGGCGACCGGCGTTCTGATCCTCCTGCAGCAGGTGCAGACTGGCTTGCAGTTCGCGGTTGGCGGTTTCCAGCTCGTCGCGGTACCGCTGGTTTTCCAGACGCAGGTTGGCGCGGTCCAGCGCACGACGCACCGAATGCTCAAGCACGGCGAGATCCGCCAGCGGCTTAATCAGGTAATCCGCGGCGCCTAGACGCAGGGCCTCTACGGCATCGCTCATCACGCCTGCACCGGACACCACGATCACCGGGGTTTCAACCTGCAGGGCGTTAATGCGGCGGATCAGTTCAAGACCGTCGACTTGCGGCATGCGCAGATCGCAGATCACCAGATCCGGCGACTCGGCATGAAAGATTTCCAGCCCCTGCAAGCCATTAGCGGCCTGCAGCACATGAAAACCACTGTCTTCCAAGTAGGCTGCGAGGCTCGCACGCACTACGTCGTCGTCATCGATAATCAGCAGCGTGGCACTGGTTTTGTGCATGAGGTATCCAGGCAAACTGCGCCGGGTATGGGTTGGGTTTATTGCGTGAGGGCCGGAGCTTACACGCGGGAACTCGGCTTGCTTTAAGGCGCAGACGGTACTCCCATCCGTTATGCGATTCAAGCGTACGCCGGTCGTCGCAACACGACTTTACACCTCAAATCGGCCAAGGTTATAAGAGCTGCAGGACAACCCCCATAACAAGAGGAAAAAGCCCCATGAGTCAGAATGATCGTGCCTACAGTGAGAAACGCGATTACATCCGCATGCGGCTAGAAGCACCTGTGACCCTGCACCACGATGGCAAGGAGATTCCTGCCCTGTGCCTCGACCTTTCCAGCACCGGCATGCAGCTGGAGGCCGAAAGCGCAGTGAAGACGGGCGACAAAGTGCGTGTACACATCGCGTCGGAGCATAACGAACTGCGCGGCCTTGACGCGCAAGCCGAAGTGATGCGCGTCAGCACCCTGGAAGATGGCCGCCAGGCATTAGGCTTGGCGATTATTTCCATGAACTGACACATTCAAACAACAAAAAGGCGGCCCTCAGTGGCCGCCTTTTTGTTGTTTGCCATTCATGCATGGGCGTTGCAGAGAGCGCTGAGCAATAAGGAACGGCTTCAGGCCGTTTACATGCACATCAGCGACTCAGAAGTCGTCCTCGACCTCGCCATCGCGTACTTTGAATTCGCGATTCTGCAGATAGGCATTACGAATAAAGATGTACTTGTCACCGCTGACCATACGCTCGGCTTTTAGCAAGTTGGCCCGCAGGCTCACGGCTTCAACCCCAGTCACCACATTGCGGGTCGGGACGTGGTCGATGTGCATCGGCGCAGTCAACATCGAATCAGGAACACGGCCAAACGTATCACGCACGGTGCTTGGCCCCAGTAGCGGCAGCACCACGTAAGGGCCACTGCCCAGCCCCCAAGCGCCTAGCGTTTGGCCGAAATCCTCATCACTACGCTGCAGCCCCATCGGGGTCGCAACGTCGAAGAAACCCAACAGGCCGAAGGTGGTATTGAAGATCAAACGACCGCTGTCCACCCCGGCGTTATGCAACTTTCCCTGCAACAGATTGTTAGCCAGATTGCGCAGATCCCCGATATTGCGGAAGACATTACTGACACCGTCTTCAACAAGTTGCGGCGCCACAGCCTGATATCCCTGGGCCAATGGTTTGAGGGTATAGGCATCAACGTTGTCGTTGACCTTGAACATAAAGCGGTTGTAGCCCTGCCAAGGGTCTTCTTCGTTGGCTTGCGCCAGTGCAGGCAGCAAGAGCACGCCGGTACAGGCAATCAACAGGCTCAGTCGTTCAATCCAACTCGCACCGGTTACACGCATCACAGTCGCTCCTTGAAAATGCTTAGACGGCCGCAGGCCGTCAAATCAGGCCGAGCAGTATAAGGCGGCAGCCCACTAAATAGGCAGCATAGCGGACGATCAAATAGCTGAAAATCTTACTGGCTGTTGCCATACAACTCAGCATTCAGCGACAACACGCATAGAAATAAAGCCTTCATCTGTTTGTAACCTGGAACCGTTAACCTGGACTAGACCATTTTCAAGGACGGCCCATGCAAACGCCCACCACCTCGCCCGCCTTCAATGCCATTCTGTTTAGCCTGTCCGGCTGCCTGGTGGACTTTGGCGCTCGCACGGCCCCGCTCACCCTGCAACGCCTGTACCCGACCGCGGTAAAACTGTCGAACCTGCCAAACGCTCTGGGTCGCGAACCGGAGCCAGCAGAGTGGCTGACATACCAGCAAGCACTGTGCGAAACCGCACGCGCACAGGCTGAAGCCACTGCATCTGCCCTGCCCTTGCTTGAACAGCTGCGCCAGCAAGCGGTGCCCTGTGCCTGGTTAGATGAACTGCCGCGCGATGCCAGCATCAGCCTGGCGGATGCACTTCCAGAATGGCTTCCTGGTTTCCCGCCCCACCACCATCGCCCATGGCCAGCTCCAGATGCCATCTGGCTCAGCCTGATGGCCATGCACGTTGAGCAGGTTGAAGGCTGCGTACTGGTCAGTGGTGAACCGCGCCTGCTGCAAGCCGCGCTAAGTGCCGGCATCTGGACCATAGGTTTGGCCATCAGTGGCCCATTGTGTGGCCTGGCACTGGCTGACTGGCAAAGCCTGCCAATGGGCGAGCGCGATCGCCTGCGCAGCCAAGCCACCCTGAGTCTTTACCGCCTTGGCGTACACTCGGTAATTGATCAACTCAGTGACCTACCCACCTGCCTGGCGGACCTCAGCCTACGTCGGCACAAAGGTGAAAAACCTTGAAACAGCGCGCCAGGCCTGTATTGCTCGGCGCTTGATCCAAAGCAAGCAAAGCCTTCCGGCTTGGATTAACCTGAAGACATGCCGAACCTTTCGCCCCCGCGCAAGGTCAGTCAATCAGTTGATCACCAAAGGGAGAACCTCATGCCTGCAAGCCGCCTGCAGCAACAACTGCAAGACCTGCGCGACCAACTGGCCGAGCAACCACCACTGACTGAAGAAGAACGTGCTGAACTGTTTGTACTGACTCAGGAAATTGAACTGCAGTTGGCCCGCCAAGCTGCAGCTGCCCCTGACGCAACCCTTATCGACGGGGTCAACCTCGCAGTGGAGCGTTTCGAAGCCAGCCACCCGACCCTCGCAGGCACCCTGCGTAATATCGTGCAGAGCCTGGCCAATATGGGTATTTAAACGCATGTAGCACTAACGAAAACCCCAGCACTTAGCTGGGGTTTTGCATTATTGGCGCACCAAACGCTGATTATCTGGGCTGATGGGCCCGCTGCTGCGATAGGGATTGATATCCAACCCGCCACGCCGCACATAACGCGCATACACCGTCAGGTGCTCAGGCTTGAGCAGGCGCTGCAGGTCGAGAAAGATTCGCTCCACGCACTGCTCGTGAAAATCCGCATGCTGGCGAAAGCTCACTAAGTAAGCCAACAGGCTGGCGTGATCCAGCGCCAGGCCACGGTACTCCACTACCAGCGTGCCCCAATCCGGCTGGCCGGTGACCGGACAGTTGGATTTGAGCAGATGGCTGTGCAGGCTCTCTTCGACCACTCGCGCGGCATCACAGCGCAGCAGCTCAGGCTGCGGCTGCGCATAGTTGCTGATGGCTACATCCAGTTCGTCAATGCAGATACCTGGCGCGGCCTGAACACCATCAGCCGTTACCTCTGCCAGACTGCGCACACGTACGCCAACCGGTTTGCCGGCAGCTGCCGAGAGGTCCCGTACCAGTACCGTCACCAGTTGGTCAGCGCTACTGAACACTGACTGGTTCAGCGAGTTGAGGTACAGCTTGAAGGATTTCGACTCGATGATATTCGGCGAGTCGGCGGGAATAGCGAACTCGCCCATGGCCACCACCGGTTTGCCCGACGGCAACAACCAGGACAACTCGAAACAGTTCCAGAAATCCACGCCCTGATACGGAAGCGTCTCGGCGCTCAGGCCCAGCTCGGCCCATTTCGCGGCACGCGGAATCGGGAACAACAAAGACGGGGTGTAGGTAGCGATGTATTCGCTGGATTTGCCCAGTGGCGAATCTTCGGCGGCGGGATGCATGGAGAAAACCTGGCTAGTCGAGACGCGGTGATTGTATACAACTTTCAAAGCAGATTCAGTGTGGCAAGACCGAGGCCGGCCTTGCCACAGCAGCATCAGGCCAGCTCAGCCACCACCGCTGCCAGCGCCTGGGCGGGATTGGCAGCCTGGCTAATCGGGCGGCCGATCACCAGATAATCCGAGCCTACATCCAACGCCTGACGCGGAGTCAGAATACGGCGCTGGTCATCCTGGGCGCTGCCGGCCGGACGAATGCCGGGCGTCACCAGTTGTAGCGCCGGGTAAGCGGCCTTCAGCGCCTGCGCTTCCTGGGCCGAACACACCAGGCCATCCAGACCGGCCTGCGCCGCCAGCCCAGCGAGACGCAGCACCTGCGTCTGTGGCTCTAGATCCAAGCCAATACCGGCCAAGTCCTCGCGCTCCATGCTGGTCAGCACGGTGACGCCGATCAACAACGGCTTGGCCCCAGCGAGCTTGTCCAAGGTTTCACGGCAAGCCGCCATCATGCGCAGGCCGCCCGAGCAGTGCACATTGACCATCCACACGCCCATCTCGGCAGCTGCCTTAACAGCCATGGCCGTGGTGTTGGGAATATCGTGGAATTTCAGGTCGAGAAACACCTCGAAGCCCTTGCCGGCCAGCACGTTGACGATCTCCGGTCCGCAACGGGTAAACAGCTCCTTGCCCACTTTGACCCGGCAGAGCCTAGGATCTAGCTGATCAGCCAATGCCAGCGCGGCATCACGGGTCGGGAAATCCAGGGCAACGATAATTGGGGTCTGGCAAGCGGACATGGGCGGGCTCTCGGGCAAGACAAATTCGGCGCGCATTGTAGCGGATGCGCCGCAGGCTTGCCGCTCCGGTGATCCGCCCGCGTCGATACGCTAAGACAACGCCTAAACCACAAACGGCTAGCAGTGGCTTGGCAGGCGCCACTGCCTCTCATCGTGCGTAATTAGCGCCTGCCAGTTGACCCAAGCGTGTTTGCACTCGAACAGCACGCTGTGGACGATTTTTAGCCACCGGAACTCAAGCCCAGACGTTCACAGCATCGGCATGTAGCGTCCACCAATCAGCGCACCAGCGGGTCATCCCAGAATGAACGCTCGCTTTCCTGAATAACATCCGCACGGCTTAAACCCAGATCCTTCAACGCTGCATCATCAAGCATCGCAAGGCGCCGCCGCTGCTCGGCCAACTGCCACCAGCGGGCAAACTGGCGACCAAGCGCACGCAGTATTTCAGTCGGCCGACGGCTCTTTAAGCGCCCAGCACTGACTATTGCATAACCTTTTTGACCTTTCATCTCGTCGCCCTCCTTGTGGGGTTGGCGACAGTCTCGCGCTCGACTTATGATCAATCCAACGAATGTTACTTATGCAATGCATCTCAGAGATTGATGTATGGCCAGTTACCCGAGCATCGACAGCGAACTGCTGCGTACCTTTGTCGCGATTGCAGATCACGGTGGCTTTACACGCGCAGCGGAAATGGTCAACCGCACCCAATCAGCGGTCAGCATGCAGATGAAGCGCCTGGAAGAAGACGTGATGCAGCGTCCACTGTTCATTCGCGACGGCCGCCAGTTCAGCCTCACAGCCGAGGGCCAGCTGTTGCTGAGCTATGCACGGCGTATTCTCAAGTTGCACGCCGAGGTGATGAACAGCATGCGCGAGCCGCATATGGTCGGTACCGTGCGCATCGGCACCCCGGACGACTATGTGATGCGCTTTATGCAGGGCATTTTGGTGCGGTTCGCCCAGTCCTATCCGCTGGTGCAGGTCGAGCTGCACTGCGAACCGTCCTTCCAACTGCTGCAGCGCCAGGACCTCGACTTGACCATCGTCACCCGCGAGCCAGGTACCGAAATCGGCCAGCTGTTGCGCCAGGAACACCTGGCCTGGGCGCAAGCGCGCAACGCCAACCTGCATGAGCTAGAAACCCTGCCGCTGGCGATGTTCAACTCGCAGTGTTTCTGCCGTTCCTGGGCCTGCAACGGCCTGGAAGCGCTGGGGCGTAACTTCCGCATTGCCTACACCAGCCCCAGTCTGTCGGCGATCATGGCAGCGGTCAGCGCCGGCCTGGCGATTACCGCCCAGCTGCAAAGCCTGATCACCCCAGACTTGCAAATTATTGGCGAGGCTGAAGGCATGCCGGCCCTGCCCTCTGCCAGCATCGTGCTGCTGCGCAACAGCAATACGCAAACCCAGGTCACCGAGACTCTGGCCGAACAAATCGTCGAAGGTTTCAGACTTTAAGCGCGAGCAATACCGCGCAAAGCAGCAGAAAACCGGCAAATAGGCCGCGCAATACCCGCTCCGGCAACGCATGCGCGAACTTCACCCCCCAGCTGATGCTCAACAACCCGCCCAGCGCCAAAGGGGCGCCCAGCAACCAGTCGACGTGATCATGCGCGGCATAAGTGGCCAGGGTGACCGCAGTGCTCGGCGCCGCCAGCGCCAGAGACAGCCCTTGCGCGACCACCTGGCTGGTGCCGAATACGGTGGTCAACACAGGCGTTGCTAAGACAGCTCCGCCCACACCGAACAACCCACCAAGCAAACCGGCGCCGCTGCCCAATAGCGTCAACCAAGGCCAGGGATAACGCATGCCCACAAACAGCATGGCAGGCTTGCTGTACAGCCGAGAGAGGTTGTAGACCGCCAGCAACACCAGGAAGACCACGAACCCATGGCGCATGCGCTCGGCGTCCACAGTGACTGCCCAGCCAGCTCCCAGCACGGCAAATATCAGGCTGGGCACCGCCAGGGCCAACGCATGCCGCCAGTCGATACGGTTGCGCTGGTGATAACGCCACAGCGCCAAAAGCACATTCGGCACCACCATCACCAGCGCCGTACCCTGAGCCAGCTGTTGATCCAGGCCAAACAACACGCCGAGCGCCGGAATGGCGATCAGCCCACCGCCAATCCCAAACAGACCGCCAAGAGTGCCGAGGGCCAGTCCGAGCAGAAGGTTCAAGGCAAAATCGAGCAAGGTCATCGGTAGGCTCCAGAATGAAGCTGTACAGCCTAATTATTCGCCACTAGCCGCGAAACGCACAGCAACGCAAAATAGCTATGCATATAACGCACAGCAGACCTTGACCATGAACCCCGATAGCCTGACCGACCAACTCAGCCTGTTTCTCGATGTGCTGGAAACCGGCAGCTTTTCCGCCGCAGCCCGGCGACACCCGCTAACGCCCTCGGCTGTGGCACGGCGCATCGATGCCTTGGAACGTTCGCTGGGCAGCAACCTGTTCAGCCGCAGCACCCATGCCGTACGCGCCACCTCCGCCGGCCTGGCGTTTGCCGAACGGGCCAGGCGCATTCTCGCCGAGTTACATCTGGCCCGTGCCGAAGCTGTATCACTGAGCAGCGCGCCGGAAGGGCTGATCCGCATCGACGCCCCGGCACCGTTCGGCCGGCGCCATCTGGCCCCCGCGATAGCCGAGTTTCTGGTCGCTTATCCTGGGCTGGATGTGCAGTTGCGCCTGATCGACAGCTTCGTCGACCTGCATGGCACGCACCTGGGTGAGGTCGACCTGGTGCTGCGCATCGGCCCCCTTGCCGACACACGCCTGGTCGCCACGGCGCTGTCGCCGATGGTGCGGGTCGTCTGCGCCAGCCCTGACTACCTGGCACGCCGCGGCGTACCACGCAGCCCCGGCGAACTGATGGAGCATGACGGCCTCGATTGGGACAGCCTGGCCCCGCCTTATGCCTGGCGCTTTGAACAGGATGGCAAGCTCCAACTGTGCCGCCCCAAGCGCCTGCGCATGACTGCCAACAATGCCGAGGCGCTGTTGTTCAGCGCCCTCGCAGGCTTGGGCATTGCCCATCTACCAACCTGGTTGATAAGCGACTATTTATTGCGTGGTGAATTACGGCCGCTGTTCTGTGAAAACGGCCTTCCGGCGCCCGAACCCAGCGGTATCTACGCCCTGCGTCTGGAGCGTGAAACCGACTCGCGCAGCCGCTTGTTGTTGGAGTTTCTCAAGGCCCGCTTCGGTCCAGTAGCGCCATGGGACCTGGCACTGCAAAGTGGCCTTCAACGTGGCTAAAGGCTGATACAGCACGCATAAAAATGATCGGGAATCTAGTTCAGCGTCGCGCAGCGACGACCCAAAGGCTGGCCGTCCTAGATGGCTGGCCATAAAAAAGCCCGACGCTAGGTCGGGCTCTTTCTTCTCGCCGTTAAAGCCGATCTTAGACCGGTGCTTTAGCGCGGGATTTATACTCACCGGTACGGGTATCGATTTCGATCCAGTCGTCGATGTTGCAGAAGTCAGCAACTTTGATCTCGGTGCCGTTGCTCAGCTTAGCTGGCTTCATCACTTTGCCAGAAGTGTCGCCACGGGCGGAACCTTCGGTGTAGGTGATCTGGCGAACGATGGTGGTCGGCAGGTCAACCGAAACCACTTTACCTTCAAAGAATACGGCTTCGCATACGTCAGTCATGCCATCGACGATGTACGGCATTACGCTTTCCAGATCGTCTTTGTTCAGCTCGTACTGGTTGAACTCTTGGTCCATAAAGACGTAGTTCGGCTCGCTGTAGTACGAGTAGGTCACGTCTACGCGATCAAGGATCACCGGCTCCATTTTGTCGTCGGCTTTGTAAACAGTTTCAGTCGAAGAGCCGCTCAGCAGGTTCTTCAGCTTCATTTTAACGATGGCGCTGTTACGACCGGACTTGGTGAATTCGGCCTTCTGGATCAGCCAAGGTTGGCCGTCAATCAGGGCCACACTGTTGGGCTTCATTTCTTGTGCGGTTTTCATACGAATATCCGGGTTTGGATGGAATTACAAAATTCTTGGTCGCGTATCATAGCCAATTTAGGTAAAACTTCACCAGCGCCTCGGCAAGATCAGCCTGAGAAGCCCGTTGCAGACCCCACTGTTCGGCGTGCTCCTGCTGCTCGGGCCAGCGTTGCAGCAGCTGACTCCAGCTTTCTTTGACCGATTGACCGGTATTCCAGGCATGCCACAGCTCGACCAAGGCACGCTGTCCATCCGCTGATAAACCCGCTTTATAGTGCGCAAGAAACGCATCTAGCTTTTCCAGGTGGATGTCATCAGCCTGTTGGTAGATGTGCCAGAGCAGCGGCCGGCCAGCCCATTGCGCACGCACAAAGGAGTCCTCGCCGCGCACCGCATTGAAATCACAACTCCACAGCAACCGGTCGTACTGGTCCTGCTGGATAAACGGCAGCACCTGGATATGCAGCTGACCGCGCTGTTGCATATCGCCAGCGCGCAAGGCTGAGCAACCGAGCCACGTTTGCAGGTCCTGCAAAATGCGCCCTTCCGGCACAAGCAGCTGATTGGCCTGAATATCGGCAGCCAGCACGTCCAGCCAACTGGCCAGCGCGGCGTTCTCATAGGCGAATAGCGAAATCAGCCGCGCGCCAGGCAATGGCGTTACGCCGATACTGCGCAGAAATACCTCGCGAGCACCGCTGTCCGCCTGAAACGCACGACGCTGCTCAAGCAAATCACGTTCGCGCAACAAACCGCCGCTGCCGGCTGTAAATCCAGGAAAGAAGAAGAACTTCGACAAGCCGTTGGACTGCAGAGATGGCAAACCGTGGCAGCCCTCAACCCACTCCTCGGCGCTCAGGTATTCAAGGTTGAGCCAAAGCGGTTTCTGCGCACGCCGTGCCATCGCAGCTATATAAGAAGCGGGCAACTCACACGCAAAAGCCTCGATCACCACATCAGCGGTGTCTACGGCCTGCCAATCATCGCCCCACCAGCAGACTTCGACGCCTTGCTGGTGTTGTCGTAGCGCAGCCACATCGGCCTGAGGGCACAGCCACGCAAACGCACTCAAATCATCCACCCACAGCCGCACAGCCAAGCCATGCTCGGCCACTAACTGTCGAGCCAAGCGCCAGGTAACCCCAATATCGCCGTAGTTATCGACAACGCTGCAGAAAATATCCCACGTGGGGCGCATGGGTGGCTCCGTTATGTAGTGCACTCACCTTAAAGACAGCCAAGCCTTCAGCAAATGCCAGAAACGAAAAAGCCCGACACAAGGTCGGGCTTTTCGTCAATCAATCTGGCGGTGAAGGTGGGATTCGAACCCACGATACGATTTCTCGTATACACACTTTCCAGGCGTGCTCCTTCAACCGCTCGGACACTTCACCGGGTCTCGACACGCATTGCTGTCTGTCGAGGCGCGCAAATGTAGCCGAACAGCCCGCTAAAGGCAAAATCTTTTTTCAAAAGATTCATGTGCTTATGCCAAATGCTGGTCCTCGGGGGAGGACTTAGCGGGATTGGGTTCAAATCGGTGTTGGCCGAACAGAATAAAGCCAAGCGAGATAAATAGGCTGAAAGCAAACAAGCCCAGCACGCCGACAGGGTTTTGGCTGCGCGGCTCACTGGCCAGCCAGAGCAGCCCGAGCATTAGCAGCAAGGCCAATGCAACGCGCCAGCACCTGAAACAGAGGGTTAAACCACGCATAGCGTCATCGCTCATGAATAAAGTGTCGACGGTAGCGGTGCATCCGCACAGCCGACCAATTGCCGATCTTGATCAAGGTCATAGCTGAAGCAGCCGCGCTCACTGACCAGCCAGTCAGCCATCGTGCTTTACCTGGCCAGTGCGGATGAGTAACGTCTGCTGCACTTCAGCACAAGGAACCCGACCATGAGCGACCTGATCAGCTACCAACTCGACGATGGCATTGCCACCCTGACCCTGTGTAACGGCAAGGTGAATGCCATCTCCCCGGATGTGATCACTGCCTTCAACGCAGCCCTGGATCGCGCCGTACAGGACAAGGCCATTGTTATCATCACCGGCCAGCCGGGCATTCTGTCGGGCGGCTATGACCTCAAAGTGATGACCTCCAGCCCGCAGAATGCCATCAACCTAGTGGCTTCCGGCTCCACCCTGGCGCGCCGCATGCTTGCTCACCCCTTCCCGATCATCGTCGCTTGCCCAGGTCATGCGGTCGCCAAGGGTGCCTTTATTTTGCTCTCGTCCGACTACCGTATCGGCGTTGAAGGCGCGTTCAGCATCGGTCTCAACGAAGTGCAGATCGGCATGACCATGCACCACGCTGGCATCGAGCTGGCCCGTGACCGCCTGCGCAAATCAGCCTTCCACCGCTCGGTGATCAATGGCGAGATGTTTGACCCGCAAAGCGCTGTGGATGCTGGTTTCCTCGACAAAGTAGTACCAGCCGAACAGCTGCACGCCACGGCGCTGGCAGTTGCCCAGCAGATGAAGAAAATCAACATGACGGCGCATAAGAACACCAAGCTGAAAGTGCGCAAGGCGCTGCTCGAAGCCCTCGACCAAGCTGTCGAGCTGGACAAACAGCACATGGTGTAAACGCATCGTGCAGCACCAGGAGCCCGGCCTTTGCGCCGGGCTTTTTGCATTTAATGGCTAAACAGTGGCAAACCGGCAAGCAATCTGCCCAGGCTGTATTACTTTTAATAAGTATGGCCAAGGAGCAGAGGCACTCACCAATCGATTCGAAATTGCCGCCGGGAGCGTGTTATGAAGATTGCCCACAAGGTTGGTCTGGCCGCGGCCATCGTGTTGTTCCTCACCACCAGCCTGCTGTCGCTGGCGCAAGTCACCCAGGTTCGCGCCACCCTCCAGAGTCAGGTGGCAGCCAGCATCGCAGAATCAAGTAACGCACTCGCCAGGCAGATCGAGAACTGGCTCAACGCCAAGCTCAAGCTGATGGATCTGATGGCGCAAAGCATCGACAGCAACTACAGCCCCGAAGAAACCCAGCGCATCGTCAACACACCAATGCTGAAGAACGAATTCATCCTGGTCTTTGGTGCCCTGCAAAGCGATGGCAAGCCGATCAAGAACAGCGATGAATGGAAGCCCGCCCCTGAATGGGATGGTCGTCAACGGCCCTGGTACGCGACGGGTAAAGACGGCACACAAGCCGTACTGACCGAACCCTATGTGGATTCCACTACGGGTGAAATCCTAATTTCTGCCGTTACGCGCATCACCAATGCCGGCGAATTTCTAGGGGTAATGGGCGGTGATATCCGCTTGAAAACTGTGGCGGATGCCGTCAACACCCTGGATTTCAACGGTGCCGGCTACGCCTTTCTGCTCACGCGCAACGGCAACATCATTTCCCACCCCAATACCGAGCAGAACGGCAAAAGCTACAGCGAACTATTCGACGGTCAGAGTCCTGCGCTGAACAAGGAACTGCAGGAAACCAGTGGCGGCGATAAGGACCTGCTGGTGTCTTTCACCCCGCTGCCTAACCTCAAGGGTATGGACTGGTACATCGGCGTGGTGCTTGATAAAGGCATCGTTATGGCCGAAGCCAATGCCCTGAGTTGGCGCGCGGTGATCGGCACCATCCTGGGGGTGATCATCAGCCTGATCGTGCTGGGTGTGCTGATGAACAACCTGCTCAAGCCCCTCGACCACCTGCACAACTCTCTGCATGAGGTAAACAGCGGTGAAGGCGACCTCACTCGTCGCCTGCCCGCCACCGGCAACGATGAAATTGCCCTGGTCTCCAAGGAGTTCAACAGCTTCCTGCAAAGCCTGCAGAGCTTGATCAGCGAGGTGATGGGCAGTTCCAGGCAGGTGCGTGAAAGCACCACACTGACCTCCAGCGAAGCCAACCAGGCGGCCAATCGCTTGCAGCAACAGCTGCAGGAGCTTGATCAGCTGGCCACCGCCATGCAGGAAATGGCCTCCACCGCTGAAGAAGTGGCGCGTAATGCACAGGCTGCGGCACAAGCCGCGCTGGCGGCCAACGAGGAGACTGAAAATGGCGTACGCGTGGTGTCGCGCTCTACCGAGGCGATCAAACACCTGGCCGATGAAATGGACGAGACCAGCCACGCGATTAACGAATTGGCCAAGCTTAGCCACAACATCGAATCGATCCTGTCGGTGATTACCAGCATTGCCGACCAGACCAACCTGCTTGCCCTTAACGCCGCTATTGAAGCGGCACGCGCCGGTGAATCCGGCCGTGGCTTTGCCGTGGTGGCTGATGAAGTCCGCTCGCTGGCCTCACGTACCCAGCAGTCGACCCAGGAAATCCGCCAGATGATCGACCAGCTGCAATCCGGGGTGAAACAGGCCGAATCGCGCATGCAGCAGAGCCGCGACACTGCCAGCAAAACCGCCGAAGAAGCTGGTGCGGCCAACGACATGCTTGGGCGCATCAGCGATGCGATCACCCGGATCAACGACATGAATCTGCAAATCGCCACCGCTGCCGAACAGCAGAGCGCCACCACCGAGGAAATCAACCGCAACACCACCAATATCCGCGACATCAGCCATGAAGTGGCCGCCGGCGCTGAAGAACAGGTGCGTCAGTGCGCCGTGATGGTCGACCAGGTCGGCCAGCAAGATCATCTGCTCGGGCGTTTCAAGGTCTGAGTTTCCCGACATCGGGCGGCACCTTCGCGTGCTGCCAGCGCCAATCGAAAAAGCGATTGGGCATACTCGTAGCGTGGATCCTGTGCCTGGCCTTGCTTAGCATCGCCCAGGCGAAACGTATTGATGTGTATATCAATGATCGCCTATCGATTCTCTGGAAGCTGCAGCAGATGCGCAGCGAAGGCATCTTTGTCAGCAGTGGACTGAACTGGTTGGTTGAAAGCCCTACTCTGTCCAGTGAATACGGGTCACATGGGCTATACACGTATCAATGAGCAGGCCTAACCCTATAAACAGGACGTTATGCAGCAGCTGGATCAAGCCCTGCTAGCTCTTGAGCAAGATGGCAGCATCATCCGCATGGCACAGCGTTACGGCTCGGTTGACCCTGGCAGCGGCTCTAAGAATGAAGCAACAAGCGGTAACGACCTCTGATCAGCATCAATTGCCGAAAGCAGTGCACGCCCGTACACTGCGCGCCTTTTTCCTATGACGGGCGTACCAAATGCTTTTTCTTCTGCGCATGCTGGCGATGGGCGTGCACTTTATCCTCGCCGGCATCCTAGGCCTGCTGCTTGGCATCTGCCGCCCGTTCAATCCGGATAACAGCCGCTTGTGCGCTCGCCTCTACAGCATCCCTGCGCAGTGGCTATTGCGCTGGAAGTTGAAGACCGATGTACAGCCACTGCTCGACCATCAGCGTTCCTGCGTGATCGTCGCCAACCACCAGTCCAACTATGACCTGTACGTGCTCGGCCGCGTAGTGCCCAAACGCACCGTAAGCATCGGCAAAAAGAGCCTTAAATGGGTGCCATTCTTCGGTCAACTGTACTGGCTGGCGGGCAATGTCTTGCTCGATCGCGGTAATGCCGTGCGTGCCAAGCAGGCCATGCTCACCACTACTGAGACGCTCAAGCACAAAGACACCTCGATCTGGGTGTTCGCCGAAGGCACCCGCAATCTGGGCAAAGGGCTACTGCCATTCAAGAAAGGCGCGTTTCAGATGGCCATTGCCGCTGGTGTACCGATTATTCCGGTGTGCGTCAGTACCTACGTTAACCACCTGCACCTCAACCGCTGGAACAGCGGCGAAATCATGATCCGCTCACTGCCTGCCATTCCTACGGCAGGCCTGACGCAGGATGATCTGCCACAGCTGATCGACACTTGCCGCACGCAGATGCAACAGTGCATCGACGCCATGGACCAGCAACTCAGCCAACGCGCCTGAGACTGCTCGCAGCACCTAGATAGCCCAGCCATATGCTGGGCTTTTTCTTACTGGCAGTATTTCGTATCGTCCACTGGGAGCGACTAAGCCGCTAAGCTGCGTGCTGAGTTCACCACCAATAAGAGAGATTTTATGGGTCGCGTTGTGGCTGCCGCCGTGTACAGCAAGGGCAAAAAAGTCACCACTATCAGCCTCGACGAAGGTAAACCGTGGTCGAAAAAACCGGGGCACTTCGTCTGGATTGGCCTACATGACCCCTGCTCCGAAGAGCTGACCAGCCTGCAGCAGCAATTCGATCTGCATGAACTGGCGCTGGAAGACGCTCTGCAGCGGCACACCCGGCCCAAACTGGAAACCTTCGGCGATGCGCTGTTTCTGGTGCTCTACTCGCCCATCCGGGTCAACGACGAACTGACCTTTGTCGAAACCCAGCTGTTCGCCGGCAGCGGTTACATCATCAGCGCCCGTTACGGCGAATCCGCACCCTATTCCCAAGTCCGCCAACGCTGCGAGGCGCGCCCGCTGCTGCTCGAGCACGGCGAAGACTTCGTGCTCTACGCCCTGCTCAGCTTCGTGATCGAGAACTACCGCCCGCTGATGGACAGCTACCACAGCGAGCTAGAGGAGGTGGAGCAGCATGTGCTAAAAAACCCGCTGAGCCAGGCCGATGTCGAGCGCATTCAGGGTTTGCGCCGAGATCTGCTCCGCCTGCGTCGCTACATCGGGCCGCTGGCAGAAATCTGCCAGGAGTTGCAGCGCCTAGAGTTTCCGTTTATCGACAAGAACATGCGGCCCTACTTTCGCGACGTGGCGATTCACGTCAACCGCCTGCTGGAAGACCTAACCGCCCTGCGCGAAATGGCTGATCACGCCATCGAAATTGGCTTGCTGCTGGAGTCCTCACGGCAAAGCGTTACCCAGCGCAAGTTCGCCGCCTGGGCCGCGATTCTGGCCTTCCCCACGGCGGTAGCCGGAATCTACGGAATGAACTTCCAAAACATGCCGGAACTGACCTGGCACTACGGCTACTTCGGGGTGCTCGGACTGATCACCACCGGTTGCGCTGGACTCTTCATCAGCTTCAAACGCTCCGGCTGGCTGTAATCATCGTCTGGAAGGATTTTTAACGGTGCGCACGGCGGCCCGCACGGTGGCGCTCATGGATGACACGCCATAAAAAGCCCGGTCACTGACCGGGCTTTTTCACACAAACGCTGCTTATTCGGCCAAACCGGCACGGCCCTGGGCGACAAAGCGCATCATCCACTCGGCCACCGTATGGCCCTGATGATCGCGCTGCAGACTGTCGACGCCCTTGGAGTAGGTCGGCTCACCAATGTGCTGCTGGCGCAGATCGAGCAGCGCGCGCGAATAGTCATGCACGAACTCGGGGTGACCCTGGAAGCACAGCACCTGATCACCGATGCAGTAGGAGGCAATCGGGCAGAACTCGCTGCTGGCCAGCAACGTGGCTTTTTCCGGTAGTTGGGTCACTTGGTCTTGATGGCTGATCAGCAGAGTCAGGTCTTCCAGATCAGGGCTCATCCAGGTTGGTTTGTTCGCCATACGGTACTGATGAATGCCCACACCCCAGCCCTGCACCGCCCGCTCAGCCTTGCCGCCCAGCAACAACGCCAGCAGCTGATGGCCGAAACACACGCCGAGCAGCTTGTCGCCCCGGTTGTAGCGCTCCAGCAGGTAGGTTTTAAGTGTCTGGATCCAGGCATCGCTGCCGAAGGAGTCTGCCTTGCTGCCCGTCACCAGATAGGCATCGTAGCGCTCGCTGTCCGGCGGGTAATGCCCCTCCATCACGTTGTACACCTTGAACTCGGCAGCAATCGGCTGACGGGCGAACAACTGCTCGAACATACGGCCATAACTGTCGTATTGGTCGACCAATTCAGGGCGAAGAACATCGGTTTCCAGGATGCAGATCTGCAGCGGCATATGGGCGGTTACCTAGGGCGCAGGAGGGTTGTTTTTCCAGCGCGCAAGCGTGCCTGCTGACAGGCTGCAAGGCAATAGCCACGGGGCAAACCCGACCAATTACCCGAGTCCCATCAGCGCCCTCGATAGTCACCATAAGCACCATTCACTTCTGTCGATAGCGGCACGCGCAGATGATCTGGCCATCGGGCACTGCGCCCACTCCACCAGAGGACACCAGCATGACCAGTTTTTCCGCCATCGCCAGCCTGCTTGCTGCCTCCGCCTTCACCAGCAGCCACAGTGCGAGCAACCAACGCCAAGCCGAGAAAGTGCAAGCCGCACAACTCAAGGCCGACCAGAACGCCGCTAGATAACTGCGCACCGCAATCAGGAGAACGCCATGAGCATCGCCCAATCGCTGAGTAACCAGAACGTCTATGGCGTGACCTATGCCACTGTTGACGACAGCGGCATCCACTTCGAGTCCGAGCTGGCCATCCAGCTTAGCGACGGCACCTTAACCACCCTGCGCATGCCCACTCACCTGAGCGAGCGTCAGGCCATCCACCAGCTGGTGTGCGGCCGTCAGGCCTGCTGACAGTTATTGCGCTGGCATCGGGCAGCTGAGGTCGCCTTCTTCACAGACGGCCAGCTGCTCCAGTTCCTTGACCCGCGCGGCGGTCTTTTGCGTCAGGCAGCCTTTAAGCACCATCGGATAGGCCGAACCGCCCTCCACCGACGCCGACTCAAACGCGCAGGCCAGGTCGCGGAATTTAATCCAAGCCAGCTGCACGTCTTTGAGTTGCTGCTTCTGCCCATCATCCAGACGCTTGCGATAATCGCCGTAGAGCTGATTCAGGCGTTTGTCCTGTGCGGCGTAGTCCGCCGCCGCGCACTGGTTAAGAGTGAGTTGATCCATGGCATTAGCGCAGTCATCCGCCCACACCGGCGCGGCCAATAACCCTAGGCTGATTGCCAGCGCACTGCTTATCCCGATTTTCATAACACCTCCTTGCGCCACACCCGCGTGGCTGTTGCAGCAGTCTAGTGTCATGCCCATAAAAAAACCGGCTCACAGGGAGCCGGTTTTCAGTACATCTGCTTTAACACGACGGGTTTAGAAGCTCTGGTTCTTCGCCGCCTTCTCCAGCAGCAACGCCGGCGGTAGGAAGCGCTCGCCATACTGCTCAGCCAGGTACTGGGCACGGGCGACGAAGTCCTTCACCCCGTACTGGTTAATGAACTGCAACGCCCCACCGGTCCAGGCCGCAAAACCGATGCCGAAGATCGAACCAATGTTGGCATCGGCTACCGACTTGAGCACACCCTCTTCAACGCAGCGCACGGTTTCGATGGCCTGGATAAACAGGATGCGATCACGCACGTCGATCTGCGAGATCTGCGCATCGCGCTTCTCAAAACGCGCCTTGAGCTCCGGCCATAGGTGCTTCTTGCCGCCCGCCGGGTAATCGTAGAAACCCGCACCCGCTGCCTTGCCCGGCCGCTTGTACTCGTTGAGCATCATGTCGATCACTGCAAACGCCGGGTGCGCGGGGATCTGCTTGCCCTCGGCGGCCAGGTCCTTGATGGTCTGCTGACGGATATGGTTCATCAGGCTCATCGATACTTCGTCGCTGATCGCCAGCGGGCCAACCGGCATGCCGGCCTTGCGCGCTTCGTTCTCGATCATCGCCGCGCTCACGCCCTCGCCCAACATGGCCAAGCCTTCGTTGGTGAAGGTGCCAAACACGCGCGAGGTGAAGAAGCCACGGCTGTCGTTGACCACGATCGGGGTCTTCTTGATCTGCATGACGTAGTCGAAGCCGCGTGCCAGGGTTTCGTCGCTGGTGTGCTCGCCCTTGATGATTTCCACCAGCGGCATCTTGTCCACCGGGCTGAAGAAATGCAGGCCGATAAACTTATCCTGCTTCTGCACCGCCGTGGCCAAGCCGGTAATAGGCAGAGTCGAGGTGTTGGAGGCGATTACCGCGTCAGCCAGCGCCGCGCGCTCAGCAGCTGCGGTGACGTTGGCTTTGAGGTCACGATCCTCAAACACAGCTTCGATGATCAGGTCGCAGCCTTCAAAGTCAGCGTCACTGACGGTAGGTTTGATCCGCGCCAGAATGCCATCGCGCTTCTCAGCGCTCATCTGGCCACGGCCAACTTTCTTCTCCAGCAGCTTGGCCGAGTAGTCCTTGCCCTTCTCAGCGGCCTCGATGGAGATGTCCTTGAGCACTACGTCGATGCCGGCCACCGCGGATACATAGGCAATACCGGCGCCCATCATGCCTGCGCCGAGCACACCGACCTTCTTGGTCACATAGGGCTCAAAGCCTTGCGGACGTGAGCCGCCGGCGTTGATTTCATTGAGCTGGAACCAGAAGGTGCCGATCATGTTCTTCGCCACCTGGCCGGTGGTCAGCTCGGTGAAGTAGCGTGCTTCGATGATCTGCGCGGTATCGAAGTCGACCTGCGCGCCCTCAACGGCGGCGCACATGATCTTCTCCGGCGCAGGGAAGCAGCCCTTGGTCTTGTCACGCAGCACGCTCGGCGCGATTGCCAGCATTTGCGCCACATTCGGGCTGGACGGCGTGCCGCCGGGAATCTTGTAGCCTTTCACGTCCCACGGCTGCACAGCGGTCGGGTTAGCGGCAATAAAGGCGCGTGCCTTGGCTAGCAAGTCATCGCTATCGCTGGCCAGTTCATGGATCAGGCCGGCCTTGAGCGCCGCATCGGGACGCACTTTCTTGCCTTCGGCCAGGTACGGCAGGGCTTTTTCCAGGCCGAGGATGCGCACCATGCGCACCACCCCGCCGCCGCCCGGCAGCAGCCCGAGGGTCACTTCCGGCAAACCGAGCTGGATGCTGGAGTTGTTCAGGGCGATACGGTGATGGCAGGCCAGGGCAATTTCCCAGCCGCCGCCCAGGGCCGCGCCATTGATCGCAGCAACCACCGGTTTACCGAGGCATTCCAGGCGACGCAGTTGGCCCTTGATGTTGAGGATCATCTGGTAGAAGGCTGGCGCGTCGGCTTTGGTGACCTTAATCAGTTCATTGAGGTCGCCGCCGGCGAAGAAGGTTTTCTTCGCTGAGGTGAGGATGACCCCGGCAATGGAATCCTTCTCGGCCTCCAGGCGGTCAACAATCTTGCCCATGGCTTCGCGGTACACCGCGTTCATGGTGTTGGCGCTCTGGCCGGGCATGTCCATGGTCAGAACGACGATATTGTCCTGGCCTTTTTCGTAACGGATGGCGTCAGTCATTTTTCTTATCTCCGCCTCAAACTCGTTCAATGATGGTGGCGATGCCCATGCCACCACCTACGCACAGGGTGGCCAAGCCATAGCGCAGCTTGCGCTTCTCCAGCTCGTCAATCAGGGTGCCAAGAATGACGCAACCGGTTGCACCCAGCGGGTGACCCATGGCAATGGAACCGCCGTTGACATTGACCTTGTCCTCGCTGACGCCCATGTCCTTCATAAACTTCATCACCACCGAGGCAAACGCCTCGTTGACCTCGAACAGGTCGATGTCATTGACGTTCAGTCCCGCCTTGGCCAGCGCCTTGCGGGTGGCCGGCGCCGGGCCGGTGAGCATGATGGTCGGATCGGTGCTGGTCACGGCAGTGGCGACGATACGCGCACGCGGCTTCAAGCCCAGTTCTTTACCTTTGGCCTCGGAGCCGATCAACATCAGGGCAGAGCCATCGACGATGCCGGAGCTGTTGCCCGGGGTATGCACGTGGTTGATCTGCTCAACATGGCTGTAGACGCGCAGCGCGGTGCTGTCGAAGCCCATCTGGCCCATCATCTCGAAGCTTGGCTTGAGCTTGCCCAGGCCTTCGAGGGTGGATTCGCCACGGATAAATTCGTCGTGATCGAGCAGAACGATACCGTTCTGATCGGCCACCGGAATCAGCGATTTTTTGAACGAACCGTCCTTGCTGGCGCGGGCGGCCTTCTGCTGCGATCGCAGGGCGAAGCTGTCGACATCCGTGCGGCTGAAACCTTCAAGGGTGGCGATCAGATCGGCGCCAATACCCTGCGGAGTGAAGTGGGTGTGCATATTGGTCGCCGGGTCCATCACCCAAGCGCCGCCATCGGAGCCCATGGGAATGCGCGACATCGACTCGACGCCGCCAACCACTACCAGGTCCTCGAAACCGGAACGCACCTTCATCGCGCCGAAGTTCACCGCTTCCAGGCCCGAGGCGCAGAAACGGTTGAGTTGCACGCCCGACACGCTGACATCCCAATCGGCGACCATTGCCGCAGTCTTGGCGATGTCCGCGCCCTGATCACCCACCGGCGTTACGCAGCCGAGCACGATGTCATCGACCTGGCTGGTGTCCAGGTTATTGCGCGCTTGCAGCGCCTTGAGCAGGCCGGCGATCAGGTCGACAGGCTTGACGCTGTAAAGCGCGCCGTCCTTTTTGCCCTTGCCGCGGGGCGTGCGCACGGCATCGAAAATATATGCTTCGGTCATGGCGTCCTCAGACCTCCAATGGAGGGTGGCTGATGGCGCAGGTGAGGCCCGCGCCTGTTTTTGTTGAGTGGGCCTACCATACGCCGAGCCGAAGTAGTCTCAATGACCGAAGTGCTCAGGCCTATTGACCGCTCAGCTCAGACAAACGGTCAATCACTGAACGAAGGCCCACAAGCGCGTCTAGCTCAAGGTCCGCTTGCCTGTTGCAGGCCCCGCGTCATAACCGCTGGCAACTAGCCCGCGCACCTTAGTAATCAAGGCATCTATAGCAAGGTGCTGCACGCCCCTACAGTTGAATCAAGCCACCGGCAAATAACGCGCAGGTCGGCTGTTGTAGGCGTCGTCGCCGGGTTTTGCCGGGACGGCTTGAATGATCAACACGAGGCGTGGCGTCGCATCCGCACATTACGCAGGACAGCGACGACCACCCGCAAAAAACAACAAGGCCAACCGCCATGTTCAATCCAGTGAAAATGCGTCAGGCAGGCATGATCGTGTTTGCCACCACCGTCATTCTGATTCTTCCCAACCTGACCCGTTTGGTCAGCTAACCCCCTGATTTCCTGCCCTGCCTGCCACCGTGGAGTGAGCCGGCAGCGGCAGCGCTAACTCAACAAACACGTGCAAAGCAGCGCCTGTGCTAGGGTGATTTCAATCAACCCAAGGAGCACACCATGCGCACCCTATTTGCCACCCTCGGCCTGCTGGTCAGCCTGCCTCTGCTGGCCGGCGAAGCCGAACTCAGCGCCGCCGTTGTCGCCCTGCAATCACCGGAAAGCGTGCTGATCGATGTCCGCACCGCCGAAGAATTCGCCGCTGGCGCACTGCCCGGTGCAGAGCAGATCGAACACGAACAGATCGCCAGCCGCATCAGCGCTCTTGCCCCGGACAAGGACACCCCCATCGTGCTGTATTGCCGCAGCGGCCGCCGCTCCAGCATCGCCGAAGAAAGCCTGCGCGCCATGGGCTACAGCAACCTGATCAACGCGGGCGGCTATGACGAACTGAAACTCGCCCTGGAGTCGCAGGATTGAACAAACGCGCTCTTGGCATCGCCCTGCTCGCCATCCTACCCTTCACCCACCTGCACGCCGCCGAACTAACCCTGGAACTGGGCAACGGCAGCCAGCGTCTGAGCAGCGCGCAACTGCTCGCCCACCCGCAGGCGCAAAACGTCGAGATCAGTGACGACGTCAGCTACAAACGCAGCATGCGCTACCGCGCCGTACCTTTGGCTGCGCTGCTGGAAGGCGTGCAGCCGGGCGATCACCTGCAACTGGTGGCTAGCGACGGCTTTGCCGCCGAACTCTCCGCCGCCCCCGCGCTCAGCCAAGCTGGCAGCAAAGCCTGGCTAGCCATCGAAGATCCAGCCCAACCCTGGCCCGCCCTGGGCAACGGCAAACCCAGCGCCGGGCCGTTCTACCTGGTCTGGCAAAACCCCGCCGCCAGCCAGATCGGCCACGAGCAATGGCCCTTCCAGCTGGCCACCATCCGTAAACTGGCCCCGGTAGCGCAGCGCTTCCCGCAGCTACTGCCCGCCGCCGAAGCCAGCCCGGCGGTGCAGGCCGGTTTTGCCCAATACCAGAAGAACTGCATGGCCTGTCATCGCCTGAATGGCGCAGGCGACTCACAATTCGGCCCGGACCTGAATATTCCGCATAACCCGACGGAGTATTTCAGCGGCGAATTTCTAACCCGCTATATCCGCGACCCGCAGAGCTTGCGGCGCTGGCCACAGGGCAAGATGCCGGGGTTTGCGGTTGAGGTGTTGAGTGATAAGGAATTGGGGGAGTTGGTTGAGTATTTGGGGCATATGGTGGGGAGGAAAACTACGCCTTAGTAATTTACAAAATTTTAATAAATACGGTAATTTTAGCCATTACAGAAACACTAAAATAACCAGCTAAAAATCAAACCAACAGCAAAAAATCTAACAAAAATTCAACCAAGAGAAATCCAATTGATAAAATTTGACAACCTCAAGATACGAATTTACAGCCTAACAAAAATCCACCGTGGGGAAAATTAGCCACAAACACTCTTACAACTTTAGGCATGACATGGCTTCTGCTCGAACTTACATCCTGGGCCTACCCAGACTTAATATCTGAAAGCAAGAGACCCTTAATACTAGCCTTTGCAATTCTGGCAGGAATAATTTCCTCCATTACAAAATCAATCCCACCGACACACTTCAAAAAGACCTACACAAGTAAAAACACCACCATCGAATTGCTAGTTGGTGACATACTAGCCCCACAAGAAACATTTAACATAGGCGTCCTTAGCAGCAATTACTTTGATAGCTGCATCTCAACAGCCATTTCAGCAAGAAGTTTAAAAGGTCAATTAATACAGAACTTCTTTCATGGTAGCTTTATACAATTTGACGCAGCAGTAGACTCCTCACTCAGGCAACAGGGCGTCTCAGGTAATGTTGACAATCAAAAAACTCGGGGAGCAAACAGAACTATTTATTACCCTATAGGTACTGTTGCGTCGATACCGATATCACAGAGAACAGCCTTACTAGTGGTTGCATCAACGTTTGACATAAACACTACAAAAACCACTACAAATGCGCATGCCTTGTGGGAATCCTTACTTTCCCTGTGGAGTGCGGCTTCTACTCTTGGCGTTCGACAGCCAATAGCCATACCAATATGGGGATCAAACTTAGGCAACGCTCCTGGCAACAAACTGGTGCTTTTCCAGACATTACTTTGCTCTTTTGCGGCTGCCTGCGCTTCCAGCAACCAGCCACCGACAACGCACCTAAAAATTGTAATTTGGCGCGGAGACTACAACCCAGATGATTTCCGCCAAATGGCCGACTGGCTCAGTAACTTTGAGCTCTAACTCGCCTTTATCAATCTATGCCAATTACTCTTACGACGAACGAATAGCATGGGCAGTCATTGTGTGAAAGACACTATATTTGCCCATCACCGAAACTACACCCCCACACGACTGAACTTACGCTTTTCGCCTTTACGGCGAGTCACTTTCTCTTGCTTCGCACAAGAGAAAGTAACCAAAGAGAATGCGCCCCTGCATCCGGGTTTCGCTGCGCGAAACTCCCCTCGCTCCGGTGTTGCTCCGGGGGCCGGCTTACAAGGGCCGTCCCTGGCCCTTTAAGCCTCTCGCCGCATCCATGCGGCTCGTCCCCCTACGCAACACCTCCACTCGGCCTCCTGACGGGGATTTTGCGCGCGCCTGTGAGTTCGGCGGCTGTCGACACACTCTGCTTTTTGTAGGAGCGGGCTTGCCCGCGAATCAAAGTGAATACAAAAACATCGCGGCCAAGACCGCTCCTACAGATTTCGCAGAGCCTGCCAGTTCGTAGGATGGAGTTGAGCAGCGCGATACCCATCAAATCGCCGTGGTGGAAAACGCTTCGCGGTTTTCCACCCTACAAATGGCCACGCGGCCGTTGCTTTTGGTTAATCCACACAAAACGCGCAGACGACGCCAAACGCCCCTTCAGGAGGGTGAACAGAATTGTTGTGTAGAGGGGTGAGCCGCATGGATGCGGCGAAAGGCGTAAAGGGCCAGGGACGGCCCTTGTACGCCGACCCTCGAAGCAATGATTCTGTTCACGAACCCTGCCGCAGGCAGGGCCGGATGTCGGGGCAAGCGTTTTTGGTTACTTTTGCGGCGACTGGCAAAAGTGACTCGCCCGTATGGGGCGAAACCAGATGCAGCGGACGGCCGCATTAGGCCGCCCTCCCACAATCTAGGCTTTCAATAAACGCCAGCGCAGCGCCGCCCCTACTGCTGTTGCACCCGCACCAGCGGTGCAACCTCCACCTGTGCATGCATCTGCTCGATGCCGCCACCCCGACGCATACCCCGTACCGGGCAGGCGTCGAGATAATCCAGGCCCACGGCCAACTTCAAATGCCGCTCCGGTTTGGCCAGGCAGTTGGTCACATCAAAGCTGTACCAGGCGTTATCCAACCAGGCTTCGGCCCAGGCGTGGCTGGCCAGGTGGTCTTCGCTGTCGGTAAACAGATAGCCCGACACATAACGCGCCGGAACGCCCAGGCTGCGCGCGCAGGCGAGGAAGGCGTGGGCGTGATCCTGACAGACGCCCTTGCCGCCGGCGAAAGCTTCACTGGCGCTGGTTTCCACAGCTGTGGCACCTGGCTGATAGCGGATATGCGCATTCAACGCATGCATCAGGTCGATCAGACCGCTGCGGTCCGGGCGGCTGCGGCTTTGCAGTTTGGCAAACTCGCGCAGGGCTTCGTCGGCTTCGGTCAAGCGGGTAAAGCGCAGAAACGGCAGCGCCGACTGACTTTCGTGCTCGGCCTCGCGCGCTTCGTCGATTTCCACCTGACCACGGGCGCCGATGACGATGGATTCATGCGGCTCATCCATGGTCAGCACATGCAGGATATTGCCGTAGGGGTCGAGCTGGGCGCGCACCGGGCGCGGCAGGGTCAACTCCCAGCTGAGCACCTGCTGGCGCTCGCTGTCGTGCGGAGTCATGCGCAGGTACTGGATGCTGGTACGCACCTGATCTTCATAGTGATAGGTGGTGTCGTGGCTGATGGACAGTCTCATGCGACCTCCAGGTAGGAACTTTGGATGGCTTGGCCCAGCTGGCGGACCAGCAGGATGAAATCGGTGAGCCAGGCGTGCAGGCCCTCGTCGAGTACTTCTTCGATGCTGGTATAGCGCAGCCGCGCTTCCAGTTCGGCGGCCAGGCGCTGGGCCGGGCGGCCGTTGTCGCCAGGCAGGCTGGCGAGCATCAGGCTCAGTTCGTCCATGCAGGCGCGCAGCGAGCGCGGTACATCGGCACGTAGCAGCAGCAGTTCGGAGACTTTGCGCGTACCGGGCGAGCCACGATAGATCTCGGCAAACGCCTCGAATGATGACAAAGCACGGAGCAGCGCGGTCCACTGGTAGTAGCTGCGCGCCGGGCGGCCGTCGACTTCGTCGATGTCCTCGCCGAGCATTTCATAGCGCGCATCGAGCAGGCGCAGGGTGTTGTCGGCGCGCTCGATAAAGGTGCCCAGGCGGATAAAGCGATACGGGTCGCCGCGCATGATGGTGCCGAAGGTGGCGCCACGAAACAGGTGCGAGCGCTCCTTGACCCATTCGCAGAAACGGCTGATTCCGTAGCGACTTAGGCCTTGCTGCGCGATGCCGTGGATTTCCAGCCAGGTGGCGTTGATGTTTTCCCACATGTCAGCAGTGATCCGCCCGCGCACAGCATGGGCGTTGCTGCGTGCGGCCTGCAGGCAGCAGTAGATGCTCGCCGGGTTGGTCGCATCGAGGGCGAAGAAGTGCAGCATGCGTTCGGCGTGCAGCGGGCCGTGACGCTCCAGATAATCATCCAGGGTGCCGGTAATCAGCAGCGGCAACGCCAGTTCTTCCAGACCATCGCCGCGGCCGTCCTGCGGCATCAGCGACAGCGAATAGCTGACTTCAAGCATGCGCGCGAGGTTTTCCGCACGCTCCAAGTAGCGCGACATCCAGTACAGATCAGAGGCAGTTCTTGAAAGCATGGTTAGTCCTCCACCACCCAGGTGTCTTTGGTGCCGCCACCCTGGGACGAGTTGACCACCAGCGAGCCTTCGCGCAGCGCGACGCGGGTCAGGCCGCCGGGGACGATGCGGGTTTCCTTGCCGGATAGAACGAATGGCCGCAGGTCGATATGGCGTGGCGCGATGCCGCGCTCAACAAAGGTCGGGCAGGTCGACAGGCACAGAGTCGGCTGGGCGATATAGGCCTCGGGACGGGCAATCAGGCGAGCGCGGAAGTCTTCGATTTCGGCCTTGGTGGCTGCCGGGCCGACCAGCATGCCGTAGCCGCCGGAGCCTTGGGTTTCCTTGACCACCAAATGTTCCAGGTTAGCCAGCACGTGGGACAGTTCGGCCGGTTTGCGGCACTGGAAGGTCGGCACGTTCTTCAGAATCGGCTCTTCACTGAGGTAGAAGCGGATCATGTCGTCGACATAGGGGTAGATCGATTTGTCGTCCGCCACCCCGGTGCCGATGGCATTGGCCAGCACCACGTTACCGCTGCGGTAGCACGCAAGCAGGCCGGGCACGCCGAGCATGGAGTCGGGGTTGAACGCCAATGGATCAAGAAAGGCGTCGTCGAGGCGGCGGTAGACCACATCCACCTGCTTGGCCCCGGCGGTAGTGCGCATAAACAGCTTGTCGTCACGCACAAACAGGTCCGCGCCTTCAACCAGCTCCACGCCCATTTCGCGAGAGAGAAAGGCGTGCTCGAAGTAGGCACTGTTAAAGCGCCCCGGCGTCAGCACCACGACGTTGGGGTTATCCAGCGGGCTGGAGGACTTCAGCGTATCGAGCAGCAGATTCGGGTAGTGATCAATCGGTGCCACACGCTGGGCGGCGAACAGCTCGGGGAACAGGCGCATCATCATCTTGCGGTCTTCGAGCATATAGCTGACGCCGCTCGGGGTGCGCAGGTTGTCTTCCAGCACGTAGTAGCTGCCGTCGCCATCGCGCACCAGGTCGACCCCGGCGATATGGGCGTAGAGGTCGCGGTGCAGGTTGAGGCCCTGCATGGCGATCTGGTAACCCTCGTTGGCCAGCACCTGCTCGGCGGGCACGATGCCGGCCTTGATGATGCGCTGGTCGTGGTAGAGGTCGGCGAGGAACATATTCAGCGCCTGCACGCGCTGGATGCAGCCGCGTTCGACGATGCGCCATTCGCTGGCGGGGATGCTGCGCGGGATGATGTCGAACGGGATCAGCCGCTCGGTGCCCTGGTCGTCGCCGTACAGGGTGAAGGTGATACCGGCGCGGTGAAAGAGCAGGTCGGCTTCACGGCGGCGCTGGGCCAGCAGTTCATCCGGGGTATCCGCTAACCAGCGGGCAAAAGCTTGGTAGTGCGGGCGGACAGCGCCGCTCGCGTCGTACATCTCGTCATAAAAGGTGCGGGCCATGCCGTACTCCTTGTCACCCGGACATGGAGACAGCTTTGCAAGGCTCGCGCCATACAATAAAAATGTTTTAAATCAGTAACTTGAGTATTTACGACACAAGCAACGCACCAAGCCAGGGCGCAATCGTGACCGCCGAGTTGCAGGGCGCGCCATTTTAAGGCGGCCAGTCCGTAGGGTGGATAACGCTCTTTTTATCCACCGCACGGTAACCACTGGTGGATGGGAAAGCGTCATCCACCCTAGCCGAGCATCAGAACCCGGCCAGTTGCAGCCAGTGGCGATAGAAGCCTTCTGCTACGTGGTTCAGTTCGGCAACTTTGGCGGGCAGTTGGTCGAGCATCTGCGCCCTGCTCTGCTGGCTGGGTTGGCTTTCATCCAGCAGGTGATGCCAGTCGCCGAGCCACTGGCGCACCAGGGCTTCGTCCATTTCCGGGTGGCCTTGCAGGGCCAGGACTTTATCGCCCCAGGCAAACGCCTGGTTGCTGCACCAGGGGCTACTGAGCAAAGGCTGTGCGCCCTCGGGAATAGCAAAGCTATCGCCATGCCACTGGAAGATCGAGAACTGCTCAGGCACATGCTGTAACCAGGGGCTGGGCGCCGCCTGGTCCAGACGGGTCAGCGGCTGCCAGCCACTTTCGGTGTAAGGCATGCGGCTGATGTCCGCGCCTAGCGCCTTGGCCAACAGCTGGCCGCCCAGGCAGTGGCCGATCAGCGGAATATCGCGGCGGATAAAGTGCTGCAACGCGGCGACCTCGGTGGCCAGCCAGGGCAGCTGATCATTGACGCTCATTGGTCCGCCCATGATGGCCACGGCCTTGGGTCGGTCCAGATCAATGCCGTCCAGCTCACCGAGGTCAGCGCGTAACACGGTATAGGGGTGGCCAGCCTGCTGAAGCACCTTGCCCAGGTGGGCCGGCGGGCAGTAATCGATATGGGTAAGAATCAGGATGTCAGTCATGCGCCAAGTCTGAAGCAAAGCATGGGCTGGGGTCGAGGGGCGATTGGCTGGGCGCGCGTAGGCGAGGTAGAAATGACACGGGCCAGCTTATGGCCGGCCCGTGTGCAGACTTCAGGGCTGCCTTACCTCCTGGGTAACACCCCACCCATCCAGTTTGCCGCCAAGCGGCGCCACGACTGACTCCAGGTCATGCTCGAAGTCGTCGATGCCGTGGTATGTCGCGAACATTACTTTACTGACTTGCAGGTGCCAGACACCGTCATCACGCTCGGTCACCAGGGCGTGTAAAGACTCACCTCGAAATTTGCGGGTGGCCATGCGGGCCCGCTCCTCATCAGGGAAAAGGGCGTAGAACTCGATGGGATGGAAGCTGGCAAAGTCGAAGCCACCCTCCTTCATCCGCCGTAAAACCCCGTTACTGACATCATCGTGCAAGGCTGTGCTCATGAAGTGACCTCCTCAGGCGATGGACAAATTTACAGGACGCTAAAGAACCAACTAGGTGTCGATACTGCAGTGCTACGACCTGGTAAACGCTTTCCCATTGCTACCGCCAGAGCCTCAGCGGTGTTGCGGCACCGATTGCAGTGCCGCCCGAGAATCAAGCGATGTGCTGCTTGATATGTCATAAGCCAGACCTGAAACCAGGGCTGGTCAACGCAGGCTTGTTCAGGGCGAACAAGTCAGAAGCGTTAGTTGCAGACTAGTCCCATCAACGCGCATTTGCCCAGCGAAAGTTGTTTCAACCATACAGCCAATCCATCAGTCGCGACTAAGCCAGGCCATGATGCGCCGGGTCAGCCAGGCGGGCGTCAGCTGGCCGGACCAGTACAGCAGCTTGAATTGCCGGCTGATCGGTCGGTGTACCGCACGGCTGCGAGTTTGCGCCAAAGCGGCCTGAGCCACGGCTTCAGCCTCAAGATTGACGCCCAGACGGCGCAAGACAGGGGCTTGAAAGCGCTGATTTTTAAGCATCGGCGTGCTGACAAACGGCGGCATCAGGTCACCGACGCGGATACCGTGCTTGGCCCACTCCAGGTCCAGCGCCTCGGTCAGCCCGCGCACGGCGAACTTGGAGGCCGAATAGCTGGCCAGATGCGGTACGCCATAGAGCCCGGAGGCCGAGCCCATATTGATCACCTGGGCGTCGGGCGTGGCTTTCAGATAAGGAAAGGCCGCGTGGGTCATATTTAGCAGCCCCTGCACGTTGATCTGCAGAATGCGCGCATGCTCGCTCAACTCGATGTCCTCGAAGTGCCCGCACCGCAGAATCCCCGCGCTGTTGAACAGCAGGCGCAACTGACCGCCATGCAGAGCGCAGAAGTCCGCCAGGGCGACCTTGACTGCCGCCGGGTCGGCCACATCCAGCTCGGCATGCCAGACGTTACCCAACTCACCGGCCAACTGAGTCAGCGCCTGGTGGTTGATATCCAGCAGCCCAACCTGCCAGCCGTGTTGATGAAACAACCTGGCGGTGGCGGCGCCGATCCCTGACGCGGCGCCGGTAATCAGAATATTGTTCACTCAGCAGCCCCGCTCACGCAGAAAACTCACCACTTCAGCCAGGGCAAAATCGGCGGCCTTGAGCATGCCCGCGTGGGCCTGAAACACGTGCCACAGGTTCGGATAACGCTGCAGGCGCACATCCACACCCGCCGCCTGGGCCTTGTCGGCAAAACGCAGGCTGTCGTTACGCAAAATTTCGTCTTCACCAACCTGAATCAATACAGGGGCCAGGCCATGCAGATCGGCAAACTGCGGCGACAAGCCAGGGTCGTCGTGGGCCAAACCCGCCGGGCAATACAGCGCCAGGGCCTGTTCCACCCATTTGCGGTGAATCAACGGGTCACCGGCTGGCGGCTCGTGCAGCTGCGTACCGGTAAAGTCAGTGACCGGAGAGAAGCACACCAACGCGGCCGGTTGCGGCAGATCCAGATCACGCAAACGCAAACTGGTAATCAACGCCAAGTTGCCACCGGCCGAGTCGCCGCCAATCACGATCTGCTCGGGCGTGTAACCCAGCGTCAGCAGCTCCTGAAACGCGGCCAACGCATCGTCACGGGCGGCTGGGTATTGATGCTCAGGTGCCAGACGGTAATCCAGCGCGCACACATCCATCTGTCCGCGTTTGGCCAGGGTCGAGCAGATCGTGCGGTGGGTGTTCGGCCCGCCAATCAGATAAGCCCCGCCATGCAGGTACAGCAGCACCGTGCCGCGACCACTCTGTGGTTTATGCCACTCACAGGATCGCCCGCCCAAGGTGCCGGCGCTACGGGTAACGCCACTCGGCGCCGGGCTGGCGGCTGTCAGCAGACGCAGCACCGCGCGCTGCCCGGCAATCGGCATGGGTGGGCGTACCAGACCACGGAACAGCAGGCGCAGGCTGGTACGCAAAACGCTGCGCAGAAGTGCCTGATCGGCCGCCGGCGCGGTGAATTCAACGGGTGCATTCATAGTCATCAAGCTCCGGTGCGCGGGTCTGCTGGCGGTAAGTGAAGGTATAGCCCGGCCAGTTATTGGTGCTTTTGCCGGAGGCGGTTTTGTACCAGCTTGAGCAGCCCTGCTCCCATATCGTTCGATGTGAGCTGGCCTGAATCTGCTGGTTGTAGCGCTGCTGTACTGCGGCTTTTACGTCGACATAACGGGCGCCTTGCTGGCGCAGTAAATCGATGCAGCCGAGCACGTAGCGGAACTGACTTTCGAGCATATAAATGATCGAGTTATGCCCCAGGTTGGTATTCGGCCCGTAAAGAATAAACAGGTTGGGAAAACCGCTGACGCTGATGCCCTTGTACGCCTCGGCTCCGTCGCGCCAGGCCTGGTTCAGCTCCTGCCCGCCGAGGCCGCGAATTTGCATCGGCGCGAGAAAATCCGTGGCAGCAAAGCCGGTGCCGTAGATCAGTACATCGCACGAGTGCTCGCGGCCATCGGCGGTGATGATGGCGCGCTCGCCGACGCGGCTGATCGCCTCGCTGATCACCGCCACATTGGGCTGCGCCAGGGCCGGGAAGTAGTCATTGCTGATCAGGATGCGCTTGCAGCCCATGGGGTAATTCGGCTGCAGCTGGGTGCGCAGCTGCGGATCACTGATGTGCTGATTAAGGTGCCGTTCGAAGCTGAAGCGAAACAGCTTCATCAGCCACGGCATGCTGATAAACGCTAGGCCGCGAACCTCGTGTTGCAGGTACTTGAGGCCACGGTCGATGCGTTGCAGCCAGGGCAGCCGGCGCATTACCGCTAGCTCCCACGGCCGATAGGCGCGGTCCGGCTTGGCTAGCACATAGGCCGGCGAGCGTTGAAACAGCTGCAGTTGCGCGACCTTAGGCTGGATTTGCGGAACAAACTGGATCGCCGAGGCGCCGGTGCCGATCACCGCCACGCGCTTGCCGGTCAGGTCCAGGTCATGCCGCCAGCGCGCCGAGTGAAAGGCCTCCCCGGCGAACTGCTCAATTCCCGGCAACGCTGGATAGGCCGGCTGATTGAGCTGGCCGCAGGCGCTGATCAGTACCTCGGCGCAGAGTTCTTCGCCAGTGCTCAGGGTTACCCGCCACAGCGCTGCGGCCGCATCGAAAGCGGCAGACGCCACTTCGGCATTGCAGCGAATACGCGGCCGCAACTGATACTTGGCCACGCACTGCAGCATGTAGCCATGGATTTCCGCCTGGGGCGCGAATTTGCGGCTCCAGTCGGTTTTCGGCTCGAAGGAAAACGAATACAGGTGCGACGGCACATCGCAGGCCGCCCCCGGGTAGCTGTTGTCACGCCAGGTGCCGCCGACTTCTGCGGCCTTCTCGAGGATCAGAAAATCTTCGATCCCGGCCTTCTGTAACTGGATGGCCATGCCCAGGCCGCCAAAGCCGCTGCCGATAATCAGCACGCGCAACGGGTCCTGGTTCTGGGAAGTGTTGTGCATTGTTATATCCCCAACCGCAAACAGTGCGGATACCAAGATGCTACTTGCACGGCACGTGAGAGGTTATGGCATAGTCGGCCAATCGGTTGTGACTTTCGGACAAATCAGCGGATAACTGCATGTCGGCCATTCCCTACAGCCTGCCACGACGAAGCATCACCAGTGTGCAACTGCTAACCCAGCTAGGCCTCGACCATGGTTTGAGTGTCGAACACTGCCTGCGCGACACCGGACTCAGCCCCCTGCAACTGGCCGAGCTGCACAGTGAAATCGAAGGTGCGCAGGAGCTGCAGCTGATCCGCAACTTGATCGAGGCGCTGCCCGGCCAGGATGACCTTGGCCTGCAAGCCGGCCTGCGTTATCAACTGACCACCTATGGCATCTGGGGTTACGCCCTGCTCAGCAGTCAGAGCTTCCGCCAGGCTGCCGACCTCGGCCTGCGCTACTTGGACCTGACCTTTGCCTTTAATCGCATCAGCTTGCGTGAAGACGCCGACCAGGCGCATCTGGAGCTGGACGGCAGCCATTTGCCGGATCAGGTGCGCGACTTCCTCCTGCTGCGCGACACCGTGGCAGTGATGGTGATTCAGCGCGAACTGACCGGCAACCGCATGCCCCTGGATCGCGTGCAACTGAGCATGCCGGCGCCGGCTGACACTGCACGCTTTATCGAGCAATTCGGCCTGCTGCCGGAGTTTGCCTGCGCAGAGAACCGCATCAGCTTTTCCCGTCACCTGCTTGATCTGCCACTGCCACGCGCCAATCCGCACAGCGCTCAGCTCTGCGAGCAGCAATGCCAGGCCCTGCTGGCCAAACGTCAGGTACGCAGCGGCCTGGCCGGGCAGATTCGTGATCGCCTGTTGAGTACACCGGGACGGCTGGCGGACATGGAAGTCATCGCCAGCGAACTGAACATCAGCAGCCGTACCCTGCGTCGCCGCCTGGAAGAGCAAGGCAGCAGCTTTCGCCAGTTGCAGGAAGAAGTGCGCCAGGCCCTGGCCGAAGAACTGCTGGCCATCGCCAGCCTGAGCCAGGAGGAGATTGCCGAACGCCTGGGCTACAGCGAGGTGTCGAATTTCCTGCATGCCTTCAAACGCTGGAAAGGCCTCACGCCTGGGCAGTATCGTCAAACGCTGGCCTGAAAATACGACTGACAAGTCGTCGGTGCAGATGGCACTTTGCTATTTCATCCGCCAAATTGGCACTTTCCACCCTAAAGCCGGCGGCCATTTGCGCCGATACTGCTGAACAACCTACTGACTGGAGTTTTCATGCGACAGGGTTTCCTTGGGCAGTTCCTGCCACATGATTTGACCGACCAGGCCAGCATCCTGTTGGCCCGTACCCTCGCCTTCAGTGCGCTGTGCAGCGTGGTCATTGGCCTATACAGCTGTATCAAGTGGGGCCGCCTGGGCAACGATGCATTGATGTATGGCTCGTTGCTGCTGGTGCTCGGCATGCCACTGATGTTGCTGGTACTGCGCAGTGCCGTGCTGCCGCTGGCTGTGCCAGCCAATATGGCGCTGGCCAGCATGGCCAGTTACTCGATGCTGCTGATCTATCAACTGGGCGGCCTGCATTCGGCGCATATCTACTGGCCGGCGGTGATTATCGTCTTCGCCTACCTGCTGGCCGGCACCCGCAGCGCCATGGTATGGAGCCTGGTTCAGGTGCTGTTCGTGTTCTGGCTGATCCGCCTGGAACGCAGTGGCGCCAGCCTGCCAGTATTTGAACTGAGCCCGCGCGATGCGGCGGTGAACACCTACTCGGGCTACATCCTGCCCGTACTGACCGTCTGGTTGGCGCAGTGGTACAGCGCACAACTGCGTAATCAGGCCCTGGCCGATGCCGAACAGGCGCTCAATGAATCCCGCGAGTTCGGTCAGCGCGCCGCGCGTAATCAGGATCAACTCGGCGGCATCGTCGATGACGTGCGCAGCACCGCCAGCGATTTGCTTCAGATGGCCGGCAAGCTGCAACAGACCCTCGGTGGTATCCGCCAGCGCTGCCAGAGCATCGACACCGATGTGCAACAGCAGGCCGATGCCATGCACCAGCTGGATCTGGCCCTGCATGAAGTGCTCGACAGCCTCGCCGCTAGCACCGGCCATATGCAGCAGCTCAGCCAGGACACCCAGCACAGCAGCAGCCAGGTGAATGTCTGCGCACAACGTATGGAAGATGCCCAAGCCAGCATGCAGGCGATTCAGCAGAGCAACCAGCGCATCGCCGAATCCATGCAGATGATCAGCGCCATCGCCCAGCAAACCAACCTGCTGGCGCTTAACGCCGCCATCGAAGCGGCGCGGGCTGGCGAGCATGGCCGCGGCTTTGCGGTGGTGGCCGATGAAGTACGTAACCTCTCACAGCGCAGCAATGAAACCGCCGACACCGTACAGAACGTACTGGGCCAGTCGCAGCAGATCATCGACACCGGGGCGATGCAGGTCAGTGAAGTAGGCAGCGCGCTGAGTAGCAACGCCGGGCTGACTGACAACCTCTCCAGCTCGATCCTGCAACACAGCCAGGCGCTTACCCAGGCGCACCAGCAACTGCTTCACGTGCGCGACAACAGCGCCGCGCAACGTGACGCCAGCCAGCGCCAGCGTGCCGCCAGTGCCGAACTGCTGGATGCTCAGGAGTCGCTGGTACACCTGGGCCAACAGCTGGAGCAGCTGTCGCATCAGTTGCATCAGCGCGTGGCCAGCGCTTAGCTAGCACGCAACCCTCTCCCAAGCCTGGGAGAGGGTAAACGTCAGTTTGAAAGTCAGTTCTGCGCTGACAGCCAGCCGAACGGCGGTTATTGTTCGGCTATGAACCCATCAGCCAACACCCTATTACTGAGCTACCTGCCGCCCTGGCAGTGGCAACAATTCCACGCGCACTTTGCCCTACGCGCCCTGGCTGGGGTGGAAAGCTTGCAACCGCATAGTTACGCGCGCAGCGTGCACCTGGATGGCCAACGTGGCTGGTTCCGTGTGCAACCCCTGGCTGATCAGCACGCGCTGCAGCTGCACTACAGCGAATCGCTGCAGACCGGTCTGACGACGCTTATTGCGCGGGTGCGCAAAATGTTTGATCTGGACTGCCAGCCGCAGCAGATCAGCGCGCACTTTGCCAACGATGCGCAGCTCGGCCCGCTGGTGGCGCGTAATCCCGGTTTGCGTTTGCCGACTGCTTTCGAGCCGTTCGAGCAGGCCGTGCGCGCCATTGTGGGTCAGCAGGTTACGGTCAAGGCGGCAGTGACCATTACCGGCCGCCTGGTTACCCGTCTGGGTGAATCACTGCAGTTTGCCGATGCGCCGGAGATTCAACGGCTGTTCCCCAGCCCAGCCGCTATCGCCGAAGCCAATCTGGATGGCATCGGCATGCCCGGCAAGCGCGTGCAGACCTTGCAACACTTCGCTGCGCAGGTAGCCAGCGGGGCTCTGCGTCTGGATTTGCAAGACGGTTACACGGCCTTTGTCGAGCAGCTGTGCGCCCTGCCCGGCATCGGCCCGTGGACGGCGGAATACATTGCCCTGCGCGCCTTTGGCGAGGTCGATGCATTTCCCGCCAGCGACCTGGGCCTGCTCAAGGCGCCGGTGTGGGGGCCAGAAGGCATCGACGCTAAACAGCTCAAGACCCGCGCCGAAGCCTGGCGACCTTGGCGCGCTTATGCCGCCGCACACCTGTGGCACAACTACTCGGAGGGTTGAAGCGATGTTCTACCGCTACCACGACAGCCCAATCGGTCGCCTGCTATTGGCCGCTGACGAAACCGGCCTGCAACAACTGCTGATGGATATCGATGACAAGCCCTGGCATATCGGCGAACACTGGCGCAGCGCCGCCGATGAACTGGATGAAGTGTGCCGACAGCTGGATGAGTATTTCACCGGGCGTAGGCAGCGCTTCGATCTGCCACTCGCGCCGCAGGGCACGGCATTTCAGCAAGCCGTTTGGCAAGCGCTGCAGACCATACCGTTTGGCCAAACCAGCAGCTACAGCGCCCTCGCCGCCGAAATCGCTCGGCCCAAGGCGGTGCGCGCCGTCGGCGCAGCCAATGGCGCCAACCCGATTGCCATCATCATTCCCTGCCATCGTGTAATCGGTCGTGACGGCAGCCTCACCGGTTATGCCGGCGGTCTGCCGCGCAAGGCGCTTTTGCTTAAGCTCGAAGGCACGCAGCTGCCGGAACAGCGCTTGCTGAGTATTTAGCCTAGGGTTGAACCCGCGCCAGCACGTGCGCCGGAGCCTCTAGCGGCAACGCCAGAATCAGACCCTCGCCAGATGCCGGGTAGATGCCGGTCAGCGCAGTGATATTGACCTGATGGGAGACCAGCACCAACGACGCACCACGCGGTTGTGCATTGATCTGCTCAATCAGCGCGGCGGTTTGCTCACGGGCGGTGTTGGGTGTTTGAAAGAATGAATCCAGGGCGGGCAGCGCTTCGACTGCGCCCAAACCCATTTCGCGGGCCGTGTCCTGAGCGCGGCACCAGCGGCTGCTGAGCAGACGCGGCTCGATCCACTGACTACGCAACAACTGTCCCCAGCGCTGCGCCTGCTCACGGCCGACCTGATTAAGATTGCGCTGAGTGCGGCAATCATTCAGCTGAAAATTCGCCGGATCACCCGTGCCGGGCGCTGTGGCATGGCGCAACAGCAGCACGGCGCGGCCTTCACGCAGCGCGGTCCAGGCTTGCTTATCACTGGCCTGAACCGCGCCACTCAACAGGCAAAGCGCCAACCACCAAACGCCGGCCCGCCGCATGACTAGAACTTGACCGTACCGCGAGGCCCCAACAGCGCCCAGATGATCAGACCGATCACCGGCAACAGTACGATTAACAAGATCCACAACACCTTGATGCCCGTTTCGGCGTTGCTTTTGATGACGCTGAGAATCGCCCAGATATCCAGCGCCAGAATGACCAGACCCAGTAAACCGTTGAACATTGAACCCATATGGTGTCGCTCCTATGCGAAGGGATCGCTTAAGTAGGATAGACGCTGGCCAGAAGAGTTCAGCCGCTTGACCTATCAGCAGTCATCCAGCCCCGCAAAGGCAGCGGCAAACTCACCCGCGACAGGCACAAAATCAGGCACCTTGGCGCTGTCAAACAGACGCAGCACGGCAAACCGTGGATGCTCGCCGCCATCGAACCAATGCGCCGTAGTGGAGGGCAACAGCAGCAGATCACCCTTCTCGCACAACAGGCTGTAGACGTACTCGCCGATATGCAGCGCCAGCAGGCCACGCCCGGCCAGGTAGTAATGCAGGTGGGCCGGCTGACAAGATTGCTCTGCGCGCAGGCGGCGAGCCAGCTCACAGCCCTCACCGCGCTCATCACACAGGCTCAACACCTCGGCAGTGGCGTAGCCATGCGCGGTCATCAGCTGGTCGACCTGTACGCGGCTGGCCGCCAGCAGCTCGTCACTGGCGGTACCAGCCGTGACCGCCTGCTGAACCGGCACCTGACTGAATTGCACGCCAACAGCAGCCAGAGTGCTGGCGATGTCCTCGGCGTGAGTCAGCAGCTTGTTCGGGTACTCGGGCGAAGACTGGTGGTAGACGGTCAGGCTGCTCATGCTCAAGGCTCTCGTACAGTCGGTTTCAAGTCAGCGGTTCAATTCAACAGCTAAAGGTTCAGGGCCGCTCATCGCGCATATAGCGCGTGGTAATCACCGCAGCCGCCAGGGCAATCAGGCTGGCGATTGCAAAGGTCCAGGCCGCACCGAGGCTGTGCCAGCTATAGCCCGAATACAACGCGCCCAATGCGCCGCCCACGCCCGCCAGCGCGGCATACAGGGCTTGGCCTTGCCCCTGCTGGCGATCGGCAAAGCTACGCTGAACATAATGCATGGCCGCCGCATGGAAACTGCCAAAAGTCGCCGCATGCATCAGCTGAGCGAACAGCAGCACCGGCAAGTGCCCAGCCAGATTACCCAGCAACAGCCAGCGCACGGCAGTAATCAGAAAGCTCGCCAGCAGCACGGTACGCAGGGAATAGCGCGCCAGCAACCGGGCCATGACCATAAACAGCACGATTTCGGCCAATACGCCCAGCGCCCACAACTGGCCGATCACCCCGCGCGAATAGCCGAGTGCTTCCAGGTGCAAACTGAGAAAGGTGTAGTACGGGCCATTGCTCAACTGCATCAGCCCGGCGCTGAGGTAGAAGGCGAGAATCCCCGGCCGCCGTAGTTGCTGGAGAAAGCCGCCCTGCTCCAGGGTGTTAGGGCGCAACTGCGGCTGTGCATTAGGCACCCACCAACTGCTCAAGACGATACCGCTCATGATCAGAATCAGCGCCCAGGGATAGGCATCCAGGCTGAGCAACTCGAACAGCTTGCCGAGGCCTACCACTGCGACGATAAAGCCGATGCTGCCCCACAGACGGATCTGGCTGTAGCGCGCCGCCTGCTCTTTGAGATGGGCAAAGGTGATGACTTCAAACTGCGGCAGCACCGCGTGCCAGAAGAACGCATGCAACGCCATGATCAGCGCCAGCCAGGCGTAGCTCTGGCTGATAAAGATGCCAGCAAAGCACAGCAGCGTGCAGAACGCGCCAAAGCGCACAATGGCCAAGCGCTGGCCCGTGTGATCGCCCAGCCAACCCCAGATATTCGGCGCAATGCAGCGCATCAGCATGGGAATGGCGATCAGCTCACCGATCCGCGCAGCGGAAAACCCCAGGTGATCGAAATACAGCGCGAGAAAGGGCGCGGTGGCGCCGAGCAGCGAGAAATAGAAGAAATAGAAACCGGACAGACGCCAGTACGGCAAAACCGGGCTCATGCTGAGCACAAACCCGGCAGCGTGCTGCGGAGCGCACGTGGCCGCGCAGCAGCGCTGATCACAGCTGTGGCAGCACCGGCGTGCTGACCTGCACATCGGCATTCTGCGCGCGGTGGCGCAGCAGGTGGTCCATCAGCACGATGGCCATCATCGCTTCAGCGATTGGTGTAGCGCGGATGCCCACGCACGGGTCGTGACGACCCTTGGTGATGATATCCACCGGGTTGCCATGAACATCGATCGAGCGCCCCGGCGTGGTGATGCTCGAGGTCGGTTTGAGCGCCAGGTGCGCAACAATCGGCTGGCCGCTGGAGAGCCCACCGAGAATGCCGCCGGCATTGTTGGAGAGGAACCCTTCAGGCGTCATCTCGTCACGGTGCTCGGTGCCGCGCTGCGCCACGCTGGCGAAACCCGCACCGATTTCCACACCCTTGACCGCGTTGATGCTCATCAGGGCATGGGCCAGTTCGGCGTCCAGGCGGTCGAAAATCGGCTCACCCAGGCCGGGCATCACGCCCTCGGCAACCACGGTGATCTTAGCCCCAACCGAATCCTGATCACGGCGCAGCTGGTCCATATAAGCTTCCAGCTCCGGCACTTTGTCCGGATCGGGGCTGAAGAAGGCGTTCTGTTCGACGCTGTCCCAGGTCTTGAACGGAATTTCAATCGGGCCGAGCTGGCTCATGTAGCCGCGAATCACGATGCCCTGAGTCGCCAGGTATTTCTTGGCAATGGCCCCGGCGGCCACACGCATGGCGGTCTCGCGCGCCGAACTGCGGCCACCACCGCGGTAGTCACGCACGCCGTACTTGTGGTGATAGGTGTAATCGGCGTGGGCCGGGCGGAAGGAGTCCTTGATCGCCGAATAGTCTTTGGACTTCTGGTCGGTATTGCGGATCAGCAGGCCAATCGAGCAACCGGTGGTCTTGCCCTCGAACACCCCGGCAAGGATTTCCACCTCATCGGCTTCCTGGCGCTGGGTGGTATGACGGCTGGTGCCCGGTTTGCGCCGATCAAGATCGCGCTGCAGGTCTTCCAGGCTAATCTCCAGCCCCGGCGGACAGCCATCGACAATGGCGACCAACGCTGGGCCATGGCTTTCGCCGGCGGTGGTGACAGTGAACAGCTTGCCGTAGGTATTGCCGGACATGTGCAAAACGCTCCGCGAAAATCAGCTCCGAGGCTACGCCAGCCGGCGCAAAGCCTCATTTGGATAAAGGCGGCGAGTATACCCGTGGCGTCCGCACAGATCATCCTCGAACCTTCAGGGCAGATAAACGTCCAAGAAGCTCACCCCCGGCAGTTCCTTTCCATGACCCGAGCTCTTCTGTTGCCCCTTCTTCTCTGCAGCGCCCTGCTAAATGCCGCGCCCAACGCCGTCCACACCACCACCGCACACAGCAGCGTGCAGCAACCCATGCGCCTACAGACCGGCCAGGGCACGCTGCACGGCACGCTGCTCAAGCCCAGCAGCACCAAGCCGGTGGCCGTGGCGTTGCTGATTGCCGGCTCAGGCCCCACCGACCGTGACGGCAATAACCCCGAAGGCGGCCAGAGCGACAGCCTCAAGCGCCTGGCGCAAAGTCTGGCCAAACAGGGCATCGCCAGCCTGCGCTACGACAAACGCGGTGTAGCCGCCAGCCGCGCCGCCACCCCGAATGAACGCGACCTCAGTGTCGAGGCGTATGTCAGCGATGCCGTGGGCTGGGCACAGCTGCTCAGGGCTGATCCGGCGTTTGACCGACTGATTCTGATCGGCCACAGCGAAGGTGCGCTGATTGCCAGCTTGGCGGCCGAACAGGCCCAGGCCGATGCCCTGGTGGCGATTGCCGGCAGCTCGCGGCCGATTGATCAGTTATTGCGTGAGCAACTCGCCGCTCGCTTGCCCCCACATCTCATGGCGCAGAGCAATCACCTGCTTGACCGCCTAATGGCCAGGCAACTCACCCCGCATGTGCCCAAAGACTTGCTGGTGCTGTTTCGCCCCAGTGTGCAGCCCTATTTGATTTCGCTGCTGCGGCAGAACCCCGGTCAGGCCTTTGCTCGCCTGCAGATTCCGGCGCTGATCGTACAGGGCAGCCACGACATTCAGGTCAGTGTCGCCGATGCCCATGCCTTGCAGGCGGCCAAGCCTGATGCCGAGTTGCTGATCATCCCCGGGATGAACCATCTGCTGCGCATCAGCGCGCTGGATTTACCGGCGCAACTGGCCAGCTACGACAATCCTCGGCTACCGTTGGCACAGGGGCTGGGCGAGCAGATCGCCCAGTTCATCCAGCGCAGCGGCAAAAAGCCAGCCTCCAGTTAGCCGAGCGGCGGCCGATAAGCGCATCAGACGACACCTGAAGATGTCGCGCACAGGATCGCCGTGTATGACTGACAACCCAGAACCACAGAAAGATACCGACGCTGCTTCGCAGGAGGTCGTCGAGCAAGCCCACCCGTGGGCCGATCTTGCGCCCGAGCACTTTCGCCTCTTGCGCCTGACCGCCTTGCCCACCGACCGCCACACTGGCGCACGCCCCTTGCGCTTTATCCAGTTCGGCAGCGTCGAGCGGCTGGGCAAGCAACACAGTTTGCTGCGTTTAACCTTGCAGCTCCCCGGTCAGCGGGTGCGCAAGGAGCAGAATATTCTCGAAGTCTGGGCCGATCACGAACAACGCCTGCTCAGTTTCGGCCCCGACAGCGCACTGCAGGTGCAGCCTGAAAACCGAGGTTTAGGGCGCTTTATGCTGGCCCGGGGGATTAGCTGGGCACGTCAGCACTTCGCCCACTATCAAGTGGCCAACACCACGCTGCCCAGCAAGGACGCCTTCAGTGAAGAAGCCCGTGCGCGGCGCGACCACTGTCTGCAGGCCCAGGGCTTTGTCGTCGAGTACCTCGACCCACTGAAGATCAAGGCGCATTGCGTCGCACCACGGGTCAGCTCACTGCATGGCGACTGGCATACGGAAAAAGTGCAGATCGTCGAATTGCTGGACGCCGCAAGCATGCTGCAGCAGGCTGACCAGAGCCTGCGCGAGCAAGAGGTGAAAGTACGCAAACTGGAAGAGCGCATTGAGGTTTTCAAACGCGAAGACAACGGTCTGCGCTTCACCATTACCTGCCTGGTGGCCTTCTGCGTGTTTCAGGCGGGGTTGCTGATTTGGATTGCCACGCGCTAACGGATGGCGCGGGCCTGGCGATACTGCCCTGGCGCCACGCCATAGGCCTGTTTGAACTGCCGGCTTAGATGGCTCTGGTCGGCAAACCCCAGCTGCATCGCCACGCTCAGCGGCGCACAGCCATTCCTTAATAACGCCCGAGCCTGTTCCAGGCGGCGCTGCATCAGCCAGCTATGCGGCGGCAGGCCGGTGGCGCGGCGGAATACGCGCGCGAAATGAAATGGCGACAAGCCCACCGCCTGCGCCAGTTCCTCCAATGACGGGGGCGACGCCAGCTGGCTGCTGAGTAATTCCTTGGCGCGGCTGACCGCATGCGGCTCATGGCCCGGTGCCAGGACCTCAGGCAGACGCGCATGGCGCTGAAACAGCAGCAGAATCGCCTCACGCCAGGCAGTTTGCAGCTGCAGCGCCGACGCCTGGCTGTCCAGTAATTGATGCAAGGTGACGAACTGATGATGCAGCTGTGGATCATGCAGCACGCTGAGCGCGAATGACGGCATGCCCTGTTGACCCCACTCCAGCTCCGCGAGCACGCCGCATACCTGCGCATTGTCCGGGTAAAAACCGCGGTAATGCCAACCCAGATCATGGGCTTTGGAGCCGGTGTGCAGCTCGTCCGGGTTGATCAGTACCATGCTGCCGGCCGGCGCCAGATGATCGCTGCCGCGATGACGAAAGCGCTGCGCACCATGTTCAATCACGGTAAAGACAAACCCTTCATGCACATGCGGGGAAAAGCGCTGCTCAACATAATGCGCCTGCAACAGCTCTACCCCGCCCAACTCGCGTGATTGCCAGAACCGTGTCTGCTCGCTGTGTGCCTGCGCCATGAGTCAACCGCTGAAACGCGCCTCCAGCTGCTGCTTGATCGCCGGCCAGTCGTGATCCGTGATGCTGTACAACACGCTGTCGTCCAAACGCCCGTCGGCCAGGCGGCGATGGTTTCGCAGCAGGCCTTCGCGCTGCGCGCCGAGCTTTTCGATGGCACGTTGCGCGCGTAGGTTGCTCGCAGCGGTTTTTAGCTGAACGCGGACCAGCCCCCAGTGCTCAAAAGCGTGCTTGAGCATCAGGTACTTGATGGTGGTATTGAGGCCCGTGCCGTGCTGGCTGCGATCCAGCCAGGTCCAGCCGATTTCCGCTGCAGGCAAGCTGTTCATGAAGTCGCCGAAACGGGTGGTGCCCACCAGCTGGTCGCCCAGGCGAATCACAAAGGACAAGGCCCGCCCTTCGCGCTGATCAAGCAGCCCTAGGCGGTACCAGTCCAATCGCAGGCTGCCACTCATGTAGATCAATTCTTGGCGATTGGCTTCGGCCAGGCTGATCAAAGCCGGGATATCGGCATCGACCATTGGCTCGATGCGCAAACCACCACGTTGCAGGGTAATCAGTTGCGGCTTGAACATAGGGTCCCTCCTCGGACAGAGTCGCAGGCGCGACACGCTAACAGGGCCAACACGTGTGCACAATCCACAACAGCAACAGGTTCTACGCCAGTGCGACCTTGGTCGTGCCTGACGCATCGCGACTTTGCTGCGAGACTGACACCCATCATCTGCCGTGGACGCTGATGCGGTAGGCTCTGGGCAGCCGCTGCGCTGCCAGGTAAGACCCCGGCAGCCCCCTATAGTTTGTTTTCGGAGTTTGCATGACCCTGTCTAGCGGGCTGATCGCCGCGGTTGCGCTGATTTACATGGCCCTTCTGTTCGCCATCGCCTTCTACGGCGACCGCCGCGCCACGCCCATGCATCCGAAGGTTCGCGCCTGGGTGTACAGCCTGTCGCTGGCGGTGTACTGCACCAGCTGGACGTTTTTCGGCGCGGTAGGCCAGGCCGCTGAGCAGCTGTGGTCATTCCTGCCGATTTATCTAGGACCAATCATCGTTCTGGTCTTCACCCCCTGGGTGCTGCAGAAGATGGTGATGATCAGCAAACAGGAAAACATCACCTCGATTGCTGACTTTATCGCCGCGCGTTACGGCAAATCCCAGACGCTGGCTGTAGTAGTGGCGCTGGTTTGCCTGGTGGGCGTATTGCCCTATATCGCCTTGCAGCTCAAAGGCATCGTGCTCGGGGTCAACCTGCTCAGTGGCGCTGGCGCCGGCGCCAATGGCACCGGCGCTCAGGACACCGCGTTGATCGTCTCACTGGTGCTGGCACTGTTCACAATATTGTTCGGCACTCGCAACCTGGATGTCACCGAACACCACCGCGGCATGGTCCTGGCAATTGCCTTCGAGTCACTGGTCAAGCTGCTTGCCTTCCTCGCCGTCGGCACGTTTGTGACTTACGGCTTGTACAACGGTTTTGGCGACTTGTTCAGCCAGGCTAAAGCCAGCACTGAACTGGCGGGCTTCTGGGCAGAAACCGTGAACTGGCCGGCGATGATGACCCAGACGGGGCTGGCGATGATTGCCATCATCGCCCTGCCCCGCCAGTTTCATGTGGCCGTGGTGGAAAACATCGAGCCCAAGGATCTGCGCCTGGCGCGCTGGGTGTTCCCCGCCTACCTGATACTCGCCGCGCTGTTTGTGGTGCCTATTGCCTTGGCCGGGCAGATGCTGCTGCCGGCCGGTATCACCCCCGACTCCTTCGTGATCAGCCTGCCGCTGGCCGAAGCCCATCCGGCGCTGGCCATGCTGGCCTTTATCGGCGGCGCATCGGCGGCCACCGGCATGGTAATTGTCGCGTCAGTGGCGCTGTCGACGATGATTTCCAACGACATGCTGCTGCCTTGGCTGCTGCGCCGGCAGAACACCGAACGGCCCTTTGAAGCCTTCCGTTACTGGATGCTCACCGCGCGACGGGTAAGCATCGTGGTAATTCTGCTGTTGGCCTATGTGTGCTACCGCCTGCTCGGTTCCAACGCCAGCCTGGCAACCATCGGCCAGGTCTCCTTCGCCGCCATCGGCCAGCTGGCCCCGGCGATGTTCGGCGCACTGGTGTGGAAGCAGGCTAACCGCCAGGGCGTATTCGCCGGTCTGTTCGTGGGCGCGCTGATCTGGTTCTACACCCTGGTCATGCCGCTGGTATCACGCAGTCTTGGCTGGCCGGTGGATGCCTTACCGGGCATACACACCCTGCTGTACGGGCCGATTGGTTTTCAGGTCGACCCGCTGACCCGTGGGGTGGTGCTGTCCCTGGCCGGCAACTTCCTGCTGTTTGCCTGGGTCTCCTACTTCTCGCGCACCCGGGTGGCCGAGCACTGGCAGGCTGGGCGCTTTATCGGCCATGACCTGGGCAACAAGCCGAGTAACCGCAGCATGCTCGCGGTGCAGGTCGGCGACCTGTTGCTGCTGGCCAACCGTTTTGTCGGTGAAGACCGCGCGCGGCAAAGCTTTATGCGGTTTGCCTACCGCCAGGGCAAGGGCTTCGACCCCAACCAGACCGCCAACAGTGAGTGGATCGCCCACACCGAGCGCCTGCTGGCCGGTGTGCTCGGCGCCTCATCGACCCGCGCGGTGGTCAAGGCGGCCATCGAAGGCCGCGAGATGCAGGTCGAGGATGTGGTGCGCATCGTCGACGAAGCCTCGGAAGTGCTGCAGTTCAACCGTGCGTTACTGCAAGGCGCCATCGAGAACATCACCCAGGGCATCAGCGTGGTCGACCAATCGCTGCGCCTGGTGGCCTGGAACCACCGTTATATAGAGCTGTTCAATTACCCCGATGGCCAGGTGTATGTCGGCCGCCCGGTGGCTGAACTGATCCGCTTCAACGCCGAACGCGGCCTGCTCGGCGGCGGAGATATCGAGGAGCACGTCAGCAAACGCCTGTACTGGATGCGCCAGGGCACGGCGCACACTTCGGAGCGACTGTTCCCCAACGGCCGGGTGATCGAGCTGATCGGCAACCCCATGCCAGGCGGCGGTTTTGTCATGAGTTTCACTGATATCACCGAGTTCCGTGAAGCCGAGCGCGCACTGAAAGACGCCAACGAAGGCCTGGAACAACGCGTCAGCGAGCGCACCCAGGAGCTGTCACAACTGAACCAAGCGCTGACCGAAGCCAAGGGCGTAGCCGAAGCCGCCAACCAGTCGAAAACCCGCTTTCTTGCCGCCGTCAGCCATGACCTGATGCAGCCATTGAATGCTGCGCGGTTGTTCTCCGCTGCCCTGTCCCATCAGGACGACGCTCTGCCCGCCGATGCTCGTGAACTGGTGCGTCATCTGGACAGCTCGCTGCGCTCGGCCGAGGACCTGATCAGCGACCTGTTGGACATCTCGCGCCTGGAAAACGGCCGCATCACTCCGGACCGTCATGCCTTTGTGCTGAACAATTTGTTCGACACCTTGGGGGCGGAGTTCAGGGTGCTGGCTGCCGAACAGGGCGTGGACTTCCACCTGCGCGGCAGCCGCCTGTGGGTCGACAGCGATATCAAACTGCTGCGGCGCATCCTGCAGAACTTCCTGACCAACGCCTTCCGCTACGCCAAAGGCCGTGTGCTGCTGGGGGTGCGCCGCAAGGGCCAGCAGCTGCGTTTGGAAGTATGGGACCGCGGACCGGGAATACCGGAAGACAAACGCAAAGTGATTTTCGAGGAGTTCAAACGCCTGGACAGCCACCAAACCCGCGCTGAAAAAGGCCTGGGCCTGGGCCTGGCGATTGCTGACGGCCTGTGCCGAGTGCTCGGTCATCAGCTAGAAGTACGCTCTTGGCCAGGCAAAGGCAGCGTATTCAGCGTCACCATTCCCCTGGCCTTGCACGCCGAACCGCCGGCGCTACTCAGCCAACCCGAGCAGAATGGACAAGCACTGGCCGGCATCCAGGTGCTGTGTATCGACAACGAGGACAGCATCCTCGCCGGCATGCACAGCCTGCTGTCACGTTGGGGGTGTCAGGTGTGGACGGCACGCAATCGCTTGGAGTGCGAGCACCTGCTGAGTGAAAACGTGCGGCCGCAGCTGGCACTGGTGGACTACCACCTGGATGACGGCGAAACCGGCACCGAGCTGATGGCCTGGCTGCGCACGCGCTTGGGCGAGCCGCTACCGGGGGTGGTGATCAGCGCCGACGGTCGCCCCGAGCTGATCGCTCAGGTGCATGCCGCCGGCTTGGATTACCTGCCCAAGCCAGTCAAACCGGCCGCTTTGCGCGCCCTGCTCAGCCGCCATCTAGCGCTGCGCTGAGAACCGGTGCTTAACCTTGCAGGCGCTGACGGAACAGCGCCTGATGCTCACGGCATTGCGCAGCTGCGAGCAGGAATACGCCGTGACCGCCACGCTCGAATTCCAGCCAGGTGAAATCGACTTCCGGGTACAGCGCCTCGACATGCACCTGGCTATTGCCGACTTCGATAATCAGCACGCCCTTTTCGGTCAGATGATCCGCCGCCTCAGCGAGCATGCGCCGCACCAGGTCTAGGCCATCGTCGCCGCAGGCCAAGCCCAGCTCAGGCTCGTGCTGGTATTCGGCCGGCATATCGGCGAAATCCTCAGCATCCACATAAGGCGGGTTGGATACGATCAGGTCAAAACGCTGGCCCGGCAGCCCAGCAAAACCGTCGCCCTGCACGGTGTACACGCGTTCCTCAAGGCCGTGGCGCTCGATGTTCTGATTGGCCACTTCCAGCGCCTCAAACGACAGATCACCCAGCACCACTTCGGCCTCGGGAAACTCGTAGGCACAGGCAATGCCAATGCAGCCCGAGCCGGTACACAAATCGAGAATCCGCGCCGGTTCCATCGCCAGCCAGGGCTCGAAGTGCTGCTCGATCAACTCGCCAATCGGTGAGCGTGGAATCAGCACGCGCTCATCAACAATAAATGGCATGCCGCAGAACCAGGCCTCGCCCAACAGGTATGCGGTCGGTACGCGCTCATCGATACGCCGCGCGAGCAAAGCATGCAGGTGCGCATGTTCGGCGTCTTCCAGGCGGCAATCGAGGTAGCTGTCGGCGATTTCGTAAGGCAGGTGCAGGGCACCGAGCACCAGCTGGCGGGCTTCATCCCAGGCATTGTCGGTGCCGTGGCCGAAGAACAGCTCCTCGCCATGAAACCGACTGACTGCCCAGCGAATGTAGTCGCGCACGGTACGCAGGCGGGTTGGGTAGGCATGTGTAGCGTCAGTCACGGCAGCTCTCCACAAAAAAAGTGCGCCATTCTAGCAGCCCGGCGCGCCCACCAGCGCCGGGTATGCGTTCGTTAAGGCGCGCGACGCATTGCTGACTATATAGGCCGCCACAGTCACAAAGTAGGCCTGCCCAAGCCTCATGCGCATCAGTATAATTTTGTTACCAATTCCAAACCCTTCCCCTCCCTTCTCAAGACATTCCTAAAAATGGTCATAGATCCGTTCTCGATCACGGGCTTGCTCGTGCTGGCGATATTTTTGATTGGCATGACGCTAATCGTTTTTGAAGCACAACTGGAGATGGATAAGTTCAAGCCGGCGATGTTCATGATGTCCGGCTTGGTCGTTATCGGTGCCCACTACGCGCTTTACGACCCCAATGGTTTTCAGTTCTTTCTGCATGCGCAGAGCGAGATCAAGGAAGAACTGTTCGGCCTGATCGCCTTTATGGCGTTTATGTGGATGGTGGTCGAGCTGCTCAACGAGAGGAACGTCTTCACCGCCCTCAATGGCTACCTGATGCGTAAGGGTCTCGGTGCGCGCGGTATGTTCTGGGCCACAGGCGCGCTGTCGGCGCTGCTGTCACCGTTTCTCAATAACATCACCACGGCGATGATCTTCGGCAAGACTGTGAAGAACATCTCAACCAATCAGCGCTATACCCATATCTCGCTGTGCAACATCGTGGTCGCCTCCAACTCCGGGGTGTGGTTCCTTGGCACCTCGACCAGCCTGATGGTGGTGCTGGCCGGCAAGATCAGCATTGCCGGCCTGCTGTTGCTGATCCCCTCCGCCTTGATCGGCTGGTTGCTGTTTGCCGCGACCCTGCATTTCTTTTACCTGCGCAAACTCACTGGCCAGGACTTGATTCAAGTGGCTGACCAGGCCGAATCCGCACTCAAACCCGGCGGCGCAGGCCTGGCGATAGTCGGTTTCTTTGCCGTATTTGGCGCGGTGCTGTGCAATATCGTGCTGAAAGTCAGCATCGAGTTTGCCATCGGCATCGGCCTGGGCATCGTCGCCCTGTATGCCTGGCTGCTGATGCGCCGCGGCATTGAATTGCCGTGGCAGGATCAACTGCAAAAGGTCGAGTGGAACGCGCTGCTGTTCTTTATCGGCATCATCACTTCAGTGGCCTGCCTTAACCACGTCGGCTGGTTGTCATATATCTCGCGACTGTTCGAAGTGCTGCACCCCACCGCCGTTAACGTGGTGCTCGGGGTCGCGTCCGGTGTAATGGACAACGTGCCTGTGGAAGCGGCTGCGCTGATGTCCAACCCGCAAATGGGGCTCAATCAATGGGCGCTGAATGCGCTGATGGTGGGGATTGGCGGCTCGCTGACGGTGGTCGGCTCCGCTGCGGGAGTCATGGCGATGTCGCTGGACAAGACCTACAGCTTCGCCGTGCACCTGAAGTTTCTGCCGGCCATTCTGGTCAACTTCTTCGGCTCGCTGGGTATCTGGTACCTGCAGTTCGAACTGTTTGGCCTGTACTAAAACGAAAGCGCCAGGGCATGCCCTGGCGTTTGTCGATGAATGCGGCGTTGGCGCACACCACCATTAGTCTCGTTTAAGGTGCAATTCGCGCAGCACAGCGATGGAAATCGCCACGGCAAACAACAGCCAGAAATGTTCGGAAAACAGTGCAATCAGGCTCATATTGCAGCTCCTTTGCTTGAAATAGCCGTTCCTAGGCAGCACCTCGATTCTGCTCGCCGGATAGGCAGCACGCAAGATCATCGACCACAAAGGTTCACAGCAGCGCAGCACAGGCGGACAATAGACCCACTGTCCATGCCAGCCTGGAGTTCCTGCCATGTCCGCCCCTAAAACCATGTTCGCCCTCACTGGCCGCGGCCATGCCCCCGCCAGCCTGAGCAATGCGACCTTGCTGATCATCGATGCGCAAGAGGAATACCGCAGCGGCGTTTTGCAACTCCCAGGGCTGGATGCCGCGTTGGAAGAAATCGCCAAACTGCTCGCAGCCGCTCGCGCACAAGGCAGCGCCATTGTTCACGTCAAACACCTGGGTATTCCTGACGGCCTGCTCGACCCACGCGGCCCACGTGGCCATCACCTGCCGGAAGCTGCTCCGCTGCCGGGGGAGCTGGTCATTGAGAAACGCATGCCCAACGCATTCAACGGCACCGACTTGCACGAGCGCCTACAGGCCTTGGGGCATCTGGACCTGATCGTCTGCGGCTTTATGACTCATTCGAGCATCAGCACCACCGTGCGCGCCACCAAGGACTATGGTTACCGCTGCACCGTAGTCGATGCCGCCTGCGCCACCCGTGACCTGCCAACCCCAGACGGCCACGTCATCAGCGCGGCCGACATGCACCGTGCCGAGATGATCGCCCTGGGCGACAATTTCGCCGCCGTGGTGCCGCGCGCCAGTGCGCTGATCTGATTCACCTCCAGCGCGCAGCAGTTCGCAACGTGCACAGCGGCTGAACGGCGAAGTTGAACCCCGCCAGCCCGAGCCGGTCATACCGCCGATAGCCACCGAGGAACTTGGCATGAGGAAATCGGAATGAAACACTCCGATGGTTTTGATGCACGCCGCCTGCGCCCACGCAATGCCAGCAACTGGCGCCTGCGCCTCGGCGCTGGCCTAGCAGCGTTGTTTGCCACATTCGGCATACTGCTGAGCATGGCGGGCATCGCCACCCTGCTCGGCCAACCTGCTGCGCTCGGCCCGCTGAACGAATCGCCAGCCGCCGCCAGCGTTTTTGTAGTGATCGGGCTGCTGTTGCTGACCTTCGGCGTGCTGCTGTGGCGCCGCTGCCGACGCCGCCTGCGCCGTCCCAGCGACCTAAGCATGGCCCCACATCTGATGAAAAAGCGCGACTGAGTACCGGGCAGCTTGGTTACACTAACGGCCTTCGCGGAGATCTAGGGTCTGTTACCGTTTTGTCGCGAGCCGCGTTGCCGCGTAAAATCTCGCCAGGCTAGGCGGAGGACGCAGGTAATGGTCGCCCCCTTGCCAAGA
>TARA_R110002072_G_scaffold101568_1_pt1 | contig 53491 bp, 46 predicted proteins | sample TARA_R110002072 | Tara Oceans TARA_R110002072 (sample SAMEA4397118) | marine metagenome | biome: Polar Biome; feature: [SRF] surface water layer (ENVO:00010504); material: water (ENVO:00002006), including particulate matter (ENVO:01000060) such as... | depth 5 m | reverse complement strand
GACTCTTTGGACTCTTTGGACTCTTTGGACTCTTTGGACTCTTTGTCTATTATTGAAAGGGTTTCACTTGAGTCAAGCATTTCGTCTTCATCTTCCACTTTAACGTGTTGATTTTCTAGCTGAATATTTTCTTCAGGTTCTGGCGACGCAATTAAACTCTCTAGCTCATGAGAGGCGCAAGCATGCAGCCAAAAACCAAATATAAGGATACTAATGACTTTCAATACAACTATTTCTTTCATATTTGAGTAACCCGACCAATAAATAAACAAAATCGTATTTACGAATTGCATCACGCTAGCGATAATCTTAGATACAGCATAACAAGAAAAACCAAAGGGTATTAGTATGACTGCCGCAGTAAGTTCAACTTTGTCTTCTCACGAACCGCTCACACCTGAAAACACCAAAGAACCACAAATCAGTGCTGAAAGAGAAAGTATTGGCAAAAAACTCATCATTTTTGCCTGGGCTGTCGAGATTTGCGCTGTCATTATCGGCTTTGCCATTTCTATTATGCAAGGAATAACCTCCTTCGAGGAACTCGAAGCCAATAAAAATGGCGTTTTGGGTTTTGGTGATTACACCAATGTATTTATTGCCATGATGCCCTTTCTCATGGTGGCCATCGTTGAAATCACCAAAATTCCCTTTGTCGGCGCGACGTACAAAACAAGTCACCGAAAATGGAAATTTGTCTTTGGCATTTCGCTCTTATTTTTAGCGTTTATTACCTTTGAATCCGCTTTAAATGGCTTCGAGCGTAATTTTCATGCGCTTATTTTCTCAATTGATAAATATAAAAAAGAGCTTGTCGCTGTTGAAGAAGAAATCGCCCCATTATCTGAGAAACGTGACCGGCTTGCCAATTTGAGCGCTCCTCAAATTGAAAGCGAATACAGCCAACGCCATGCCGTTATTTCAGAAGAGCGATCTCGCCAGGCGATCATTATCCAGGACCGCATTCAAGGCTTACGCGCTGCCTCTCAAACAGAATACATAAAAGGTTTAAATGATCAAATTGACGACCGCCGAGACCAAGTCAAAGCTTTAAGAGCTGACCGTCAAAAAGAAATTGACGCACTCATCAATGCCTCATCCCAATTAACCGACAATGCTTCGACAGAAATCAATACCCAACGCCGAAGCTTGCAACAACAACTCATTAACGAACAAAATTACCTGCAAACCTTACGCGAGCAGCGCGAAAAGAAAATTGAAGACGCTGGTTTTTTCTCTGAAAACACAGTGCGGGAACAAGAAAACAAACGCGTCAACCAACAAGAGCAGAAAGTAGAAACCCTAAGAGCCCAACTAAACGAACTCAGTGATTCTGACCGCCAAAAACAGCTGCGTGAGCGCTTCAATAAAGATATAGAAGCTGTTAAAGACCGCTATCAAAGCCGTGAAGACAAGCTTAATAAAGAAATACAGAACCTCTCGATGACCTTAAGCAAGAGCCTCGGTGCCCGAGAAAAAGATATCGAAAACGTCATTAAAACGCACATGAAAGAATTGACCAGTATTGAGTCAAAATTCCAAGAACAACAAAAAGAGAATGAAGCCTTCAGGGAAAACGCTTTTAATACACTATCCCAGAATAAAACTTTGGTTTCAGACATCGAAAAAACGCTATTTGAAAAACAAAACCAACGCGTTGAATTACGCAATCTAGTCAATATAAAGGTTGGGGACAATCAAGTTTACCGCATGGCTCAATGGTGGTTTAACAAAGAGTCAGCGGCAGACCTGGATAGAAAGGATGTGATGAGTATTGCAGGCCTCTGGTTTGGCAGCTTAGCGATGCTGATTGCTGTAACAGGTATCTTGTTAGCTTTTGCGTCTTACGTTATTCGAGACCCTTATATCGAAGACCGATCAAGTCCACATGATAACTTCGGCTCATTAACACGCAAAACATTCAACAGCTTACGAAGACTATTTATTTATTGGCGTCGTGTTCAACGCAGACCGATAATAAAAGAAGTACCTAAAGAAGTCGTTAGAGAAGTCCCTGTCGAGAAAGTGATTCGCGTTGAAGTGCCTGTTGAAATCATCAAAAAAGAAATCGTTCATGTACCTCTATACACCGATGATAAGTCATTACTGACACTTGCCACGAATGAAAAGTTTGACCCAAACGATATAGAAGAAACGGATGCTGAAATGAACAATTCTCAGTCAAAGGACAATAAGCCTCATGACTAAGGATAATGAATTCAACTCCGATAAAAAATCTGAGCAAAGCAAAGAGGACATTAGCGTTGTCTCACACAACTTTGAGGCAATGAATAAAGCCATAGATACCGAAGTGGAAAAACGCTTTGAGATCAGCGAGCTTTACCAATACCAGCAGACATCGCGACGCACACTCATGCTACTTCATGTCACACTTAGTTTGTCAGTAATCTTACTTACCGCTGCGATTATCTACTGGCTTTTCTATCACAACAGTAACGGGCTCATGCCGCCAAACACCCTTGCAATATCTCAAGAAGATGGGCTTCGTAACAGGAACACCTATTCTGCACTAGACACTTTATCTCAACAGGAACATACATCCTCAGCGGAACAAAACTTTATCAACACATCGTTTACCGTCTTCCACCGCACATTGTTACCCACTGGCGAGTACGCTGTCACCGGTAAAACCTTCCAACCAGACAACTTAAGAATACCCAGCGAGCAATATTGTTATCTTGAAAAGAACAAACAAGGCGGAAATTTAAACGCAAGCCCTTTAGCAATTGTAGACTCGGGTAAGTTCATTTTAGAGACAGAAGAAACCGAGTTAATTCACTATGCCAAGCGCTATTGCCAATTCAGCTTATGAACTAACACAAAAAACTTATAGACAGGGCACCAGACTCCCTATATAGTATTGCACAGCTAGAAAGAAGTCTTACATTTACATCCTACATTTCGCTGTTTTATTCATAATACCTCGTCCTGCAGTTTTTAAGTTCCAGTCTACATTTTTACGCGATTCATGCCTCTTGAAGGCAATTTTTATATTTAAATTTCAGGATATTATTATGTCTAATACAACAACAGGTACTGTTAAGTGGTTCAACGAATCTAAAGGCTTTGGCTTTATCGAACAAGAATCCGGCCCAGATGTTTTTGCTCACTTTAGTGCAATTACCAGTGACGGCTTCAAAACATTAAATGAAGGCCAAAAAGTTCAGTTTATCGTAACTGACGGCCAAAAAGGCCCACAAGCAGAGAACATTGTTGCTCTTTAATAAATAGCGATAATTAAAAAGGGCAAGCCTTCCGGGCTTGCCCTTTTTTGTTTCTATGAATACAAATTTTACTCATCCTTAGTCATTGTTTTAGCTGTAGAATGAGCCCATTTCCCACCGGATCTAAGCACCTTATAAATAGAATCTAAAATCTGCTTATGCGTAACTTCAACAGGGTCAGCAAGCTGGCTAACAATAGGTATCTTTTGTAAGATTGAAAAAGGCTCGTCCGCGATGGCGTAATGCATCGTTTCAACTGTTTCCAGGGTCTTTTCATAAGCACTTGCCAGCAATTCAAGGGATCCTGCGATCAGGTCCTGAGTCGAAATATCATGTTCATTTATTTCGGTATAAGGTTTTTTAATCGGTGCGTATTTTTTAATCGGTGTATCCGCTAATGAGGATGAACGTAAAGTATCTTCTTTTAGCCAGAGTTTAATCTGATTATAGACTCGCTTAGAGTTTGCCAAGTGCATATGCACAACACCTTCAAAATGCGCATTTCGACAATTTAAAGGCGCGGATCTTGGATTTGCACTCTTCTGCCTCACTAAACTATCACCTACAAGCTTATTCATCACGGCATTTTTCTTAGATACGGCACCACTAATAAAATAATGCCCTGCATGCTCTGTAAAGCTATCACAAACACTTTTCTCTGCTTCTGTCGCTTTATTTAGATAACGTAAGCCATCTTTTAAATCTTGAATACCTTCACTTCTTAAATCGACCCAATCAGCCCAGTGACTTACATACTCTTTTGGGATATGCCTAAGTACTTCACCCGCCAAATGGCCAAATTTTTCTAATGGAGAGCCTTCATGAGGCGTGCCAATATAGAAACACTCACTAAGCTTTTTACGCCACTCAGGAACAGTACTGGATTGCGTCGCCATGGCTTGTGCATAACGCGTCAATAACCCCCCCATACTGAAACCAACCAAGACAAGTTGATCTATTTCAATCGGATAAACGGCAAATAATTTAGTGAGTAATGCCGAAAACTCCCGGGCATTTTTTTCAAGCGTGAGGCCCGTGTTGTAGCGCAAATAAAATGGTGTCAGACCAAAATCTTCTTGTAGCTTAGAGCCATAATTTTCACGTGAACGTCCGTCCGTTAAGTCAAAATAGCTATCAATATACTTATCGACATACTCATCAAGATATTGTGCAGAAGAACTTGATTGGACATTGTCAGTGACTGGTCTATCAAAGTCCCATATAGTTTCGAGATTTGTTAAGCCATGAACCAATACAACAATTTTATTGGTAAGCGGAAAGTCAACTTGATGGGCCAAATTTTCATCTAAAGACAAGGGTTTGAAATTATTATAAAACGCCATTTTGATCGCGAGAGGGTTATTCTGTTTTTCCAGATAATCGCCTATCACGCCATTCAACACCGAACGCCCTAACCGACCCCATTGACGGTGATTCAAGCTTCCCGCATTTTGTGAGCCAGTATTATTTACAGCAGATAATGGTTCTTCACTCATACTAAACCCTCACATATTGATCTTTTTAGATTAGCAGGCTTTAAGCATTACGCCTGTTTATACCACACACAACCCTCACTCTCTTTTGTCACTATACTTGTAACAAATAGAGTATTAAAACTAACTATTCAAAGCACTGCATCTTCCTTGGAACCCTAAAACTAAGGTAAGCTTAGCGCGCTTAAAATAGTCATTTTTCAAGGTTGTACCCGAACATGGACCGCACACAGATAAATTCAATTTGTATTCTTCGACTTTCTGCCATTGGAGATGTATGCCATGCCGTTGCTGCTGTACAAGCTATTCAGACAACTCATCCAGATACAACCATCACTTGGGTGATTGGAAAAATTGAATATAAATTACTGGAAGGTCTTCCGGGTGTTGAATTCATTATTTTTGATAAATCCCTTGGAAAACAAGCCTACTCAAAGCTTAAGTCGGACTTAGCGGGCAAAGAATTTGATGTTCTTTTACACATGCAAGTAGCTCTTCGTGCAAATATTGCGGCTAAGATTATCCCAGCCAAGCGCAAAATTGGCTATGACTGGCATCGAGCTAAAGAACTACATAGCCTGTTTACCAACGAACGAATCAAAGCCCAAACCCAAGCCCATGTACTAGAAAGCTTCTTTGCCTTCGCTGAAAAGATAGGCGTACCTGAATCAGCAAAACACAAACTGAGTTGGAATATTCCCATTTCACCTGAAGACAATGAATTTGCATCAAAGCATATCCCTTCAAACCAATTAACGTTAATCATCGCACCGTCTGCCAGTAAAGCAGAACGAAACTGGACAACAAAAGGCTATGCAAACATAGCAGACTACGCAGTTAATAAAGGGTTTAGCGTACTACTCTGTGGTGGCCCATCGGAAAATGAAATGCAACTCGGTTCAGATATTCAGACAACAGCACAATCAGCATTAACAAGTCTGATCGGCCAAACCAGCTTAAAACAGATGTTAGCTCTTTTGAAAAGAGCCAGCCTCGTCATTGCTCCAGACACTGGCCCTGCACATATGGCGGTCACACAAGGTACACCCGTCATTGGTCTATATGCACATTCAAATCCTAGGCGAACAGGGCCATATTTGTATCAGGATTATCTTGTCGAGGTATACCATAAGCACCTTTTAAAACAGCATGGCAAGGCTGACAGCCAATTACCCTGGGGTGCTCGCGTTAAAGGAAAAGACCTGATGATGGATATTCCTATTGAGGCTGTCATCGAGCAATTTGATAAAGTCTGCAGTGATTTCGCTTTGACCAGCGACAATCAAACTTGTTAATTGATTCATGCCAGACCTAGTGAAAATTTTCAGGCAGCACCCATGAATGAACATGGCGGTTTGCATTAAATAAGCTAAAGTTCTAACTGACCAAGTTTAAAAAACGATGCTAGGTATATAGCCATGAAAAAAACAAGTGACTTGATCTGGCAAGACACGCAACACCAAGTTTTATTTGAGCTCGTTGATGAACTAAAAACCCATTCAGCCTCTCCTGAAATATTCACAAAGCTCACCAATTTTGCAGAAAATCATTTTACTCTGGAAGAGGCGTATATGCGTCAACTTAACTATCCAAAAATAGATGAGCACGTTGCTGCACATAACCGATTTAGACTTGAGCTTAATGCCATGATCCAAAACCCTGCTGAATTTGATATCCAGATGAGAGAAACCGTTTCTATTTTTTTAAGGGAATGGCTAACACGTCATATCTTCGGGATTGATAAAGACTTGGAAAGATTTATATTAAATTCAAAGCAAAAATAAAGCTCATTTCTAATTTCCTAATATTTTTACCCTGCGAGTGATAACCTAAACCCTCACTCAAATTAAACATTAAACCTTCCTAGGTCATAAGCAATGCATGCTCGACAGGAATGAAGTCGCTGGCAGCATTGATCAAGGATGCTGCGGTTAATTTGGCGACACCATAAACTTCCACTTTCTTGCCCTTATCGATACGAAGTTTATTCGCCAGCAAGTCGAAGTCACCATCTCCTGAGACTAATACGACGATATCGGCATCTTGTGAATACTCCATTGCATCGATAGTAATACCGACATCCCAGTCGCCTTTTGCAGAACCATCGGAACGCTGCATAAAAGGCTTTAACTTCACATCAAAACCAATTGCCCGAAGTATATTCTGAAACTCATGCTGTTTCTGGTCACCTCGATCTATCGCGTAGGCAAATGCTTTAATCACTTGCCTATCTTTTGTGGCCTTTGCCCAGAAGGCATTGTAATCAAAGTTACGCTTGAACACCTCTCTCGAGGTGTAATAGATATTTTGAACATCTACAAAGATCGCTACAGTCTTCATTAAGTTTGTCCATCATAGCGCTCTTTTGAGCGCTTAAGTTACTGCGTGAGTGAGTGCTGAACCTGAACAGGTTCATCTGGCAGATAGCCTTAGCGCATGCTCATAAGATAAGCCAGGATAACAAAAAAACCTATCACAACGCAGTAAGCCGACATAAGCCTATGCCAGTGTTTGGCTACATACCGAAGCTCCATAAAATGATCAACGATCATTTGCCCCTTAAAAATCAATATTGCAACTGATGCTAGCAACAACACTAAACCACTTTTTAGGAACAGGCTTATCAGTGCCGCCACAATGGTTGCTGCTACTAACATTAACCAGATTAATGTTGCCCGCTGAACAGGGTTAAGTTGTGATAAGAAATTTGTCATAAACACTACTTTCCTTAATGAATCACATAAACGAGTGGAAAAAGAATGATCCATAGTAAATCGACCATATGCCAATATGAAGCGCCCGACTCGACACTTGAATAATCATCAATAGAATAAGCGCCTTGTTTTGATTTTCTCGCTATCACAGCCAATATAACCATGCCCAATAGAACATGAGCAAAATGAAAAAAAGTCAGCAAGAAATAGAACATGTAAAAAACATTTGTATGAACCGTATAGCCTGCGCCCATTGTTTCAGAGTATTCCCATATTTTTACGCAAACGTAAACCATCGCTGCCAATAGCGCCCAATTAAGCCAGCGTGAACATTGTTTAGACTGGTTATTTTTAATCGCTAGTACCGCTCGAACCACAAAGTAACTGCTGGTGATCAGCGCAAGTGTGTTGATTAAACCCGCTACTCTATTTAAGTGTTCATAACCTTCGGCAAACATGTCGGGGTTGAGCATTCTGACAAAGGCATAGGCAATAAAAAATAACGAAAAAACCCCCAGTTCTGCCAGAATGAATATCCAAATAGCCAAATCACCGGGTAAGGGTTTAGCATTTGGGTTTTTATCTATTAATAATGCAAACATGAAAAACGGACTCTAATGAAGGCTCGTCATAGCGACAATCCAATCTGGGCGAACAGCGCCAATGGCGATTAAAAGTGGAATGAGGTAAAAGTAGCCCAGCATAACCTTTCTCAAGCGAGGATGAGCAAATTTTAAACCAATAAGATAATCAATCACTAAACGGGATTTTATAACCACAATAACACAAACCAAGACAGCTGATATTACAGTGAAGTCTGCGCGCTCTGCCATCAACACACTCACCAAGGTACAAAGCAAAAGCACCAACCAAACACCTATGAGCACTTTATTTTCTATCATGCAGATTTTCTCTCCTTAATGCATCACATAGATCAGCGGAAATATCATAATCCACGCTAAATCGACCATATGCCAGTAGCAGGCGGCGGCTTCCAAACCTTGATGCTGTTCGGCAGAATAAGCCCCGAATACTGAACGTAAGATTACCCACAGCAAGCCCGCCAAGCCAAAGCCTACATGCAACAAATGATTAAAAGTCAGGTAATAATACACGCTGAAGTACAAGTTGGTTTCAACACCAATACCATTGAGCTCGTTAAAATGGTATTCCCAAAGTTTTACAATGCAGTACGCAACGCCACAGAAAAATGTTAGCCATAACCAACGCCGACTTTGAATCACCTGCCCTAGTTTGATAGCTCTAACGGCCTTCGCTACAAAGAAGCTGCTCGTCAGTAAAATAACTGTATTAGCGATGCCCGCATTCTGACTCAATAACAAGGGACCGCTATGGAATAATTCCGGGTTATGCGCCTTGGCGATAATATACAAAATAAAGAACAAACCAAATTCAAATAATTCTGCAAAGATCAGAATCCATATCGCTATGTCGCCCGGAATCTCTTTTGCGCCAATTGCCAACACTGGCTCTGAGTGGCTCATGGGCAGTCCAAAAATAACATTATGGGAAGTATACCTGAACTAAACGTGCAATCGCATTGATGGTATTGGTTTCATCACTTAAGGGCAGCGCCAAACACGCCATACAGGCTTGTTTAGGATCTAAACCAGAAAGGATCATTTTTGCCGTATAAATCAGTAAACGCGTTGAAGCGGCTTCTTCTAAGTCATGATCCTTCAGACGCCGTAAGTCTAGCCCTAGGTTGACCAATTTCTGTGCCGTTTCTTTATCAATATTTGATTCCTGACAAACAATCACCACCTCTCTTTCGGGGCTAGGGTAATTGAATTCCAGCGCAACAAAGCGCTGCCGTGTGCTTGGCTTCAAACCTTTCATAACATTCTGATAGCCAGGATTATAGGAGACCACCAGCATGAAATTTGGGTGCGCCTGAATTTCTTCTCCGGTACGCTCAATCGGCAAGGCCCGACGATGATCGGATAAGGGATGTAAAACCACGGTAGTGTCTTTACGCGCCTCGATGACTTCGTCCAAATAGCAAATGGCGCCTTGGCGAACAGCTCGCGTCAGTGGTCCATCTTGCCAATAAGTACCGTCTTTTCCAATTAAATGACGCCCGACTAGATCAGTAGCAGTTAAGTCATCATGACAGGCAACCGTAATTAAAGGCCTATTCAGCCTATCTGACATATGCTCAATAAAATGTGTTTTACCACAACCTGTTGGCCCTTTGATTAACACAGGCAAAAAATTCTGGGCAGCATGTTCAAACACTTGCACTTCGTTTGCCTGAGGCAAATAACTATTTTTAATCTTCATATAATCCTCATCCGAGATGACCTGATTCAGGCTGCCGCCAAGATCACTGTAAACCGGTTAAATTTAAATACAATTTTGGAAGTAAACTGGGTAATCGCGCGATGTCTTTGATGACCGCAAAACCCTGATCGCCAAAAAGATAGGGTAAATAGTCACTACCCTCTTCATCGATGGTGATACAAAAAGGCTGTAAACCTAGGTGTTTGGCCTCTTGAATAGCTTTGCGGGTATCTTCAATGCCATAACGTCCTTCATAATGGTCAATATCATTTGGCTTGCCGTCCGAAATAATCAGCAATAAACGTTGTTGGCTTCTTTGTAGTTCCAGAATCTGGGTAGCCTGACGAATAGCGGCCCCCATACGGGTATAAAAACCCGGCTTTATCGACAGAATTCGCCCTCGAATACTATTGTCGTAGCGTTCGGCAAAATTCTTCACTAAATGGAAACGAACCTGCTTATTTTTAATCGAGGAAAAACCATAGATCGCAAACGGGTCGCCGGCTTCCAGTAGGGCTTCTGAAAAGACCAAAATACTATCGCGAATCACATCGATTACCCGTTGATCCGCATTAATCCCAGCATCGGTCGACATCGATAAGTCAGCTAACACTAAACATGAGATATCGCGTTCAGTACGGCAACGCTTTTTATACAAATTTTGCTTATCTGTTTGAGCCGATTCTGTCATCCACTCCACACAGGCATCTAAATCCAACTCTGAACCATAAGGCTGACGCCTTAACCAATTCTGCTGAAACTGCAATGCACTAAAACGCTTGCGCACCTGGTTCACGGTCGATTTTAAGGTATCGGGTATGCTTAGGGGCAAGGCATCATCAGCCAACATGGGCTGAAGTAAACAATAGTCTTCAATGAATTGCGCTTTACGGTAATCCCACTCTGGGAATTTAATGCCATCGCCAATCGCTAAATCATCGTTTTGAGGCGCGGGCAAATCCAGATCAAATTTTAATCTCGCAGCTCCCGCACGACGCTGCCTAGATAGCGTGATGATATCTAAATCTTCTACGGCGCTTTGAAGATTCTCATCGTCATTATCTTGTTTCGGTCTATCTAAATTTACATACTCAGTCCAACTAAGTATGCTCTCTAACATAAAAACCAACAAGCCATCGGTCTTCTTGGCATCATCAACACGCTGAGCTTCTCGACGCGCACTTTTAATCTTTTCCATGCCACTACGGGAAGTCACCAGCGCATTTTCATCGTCATCAGAAGGCTGAGTATGAACACCATGCATAGCTTCTGGATAAAGCCATAAGGGGATTGGATAGACATCACCCGCTGCTTTTGGTAAGCATTCAACAGAGCCAGGATTGATCAGCGCTTGTCGAACAACGACTTCCCGCTCACGCTTATCACCTTCTAATTTATCTAGACTTGGTCTCGAGGTTAAAATCGCTTCGACTAATTCCAAATAGATAAGCTTTAAACCCGGCCGTGCAGAGACAAGCGCTAAGCTGGCGCGCTGGTTATCGGTAAACCAATGAGTCACATTAGGCAAATAGGCGGCCATCGCCACTTGCCAGAAATAGAGTTTTTCGTTTAATTCTTTATTGGGGAAAAATGCAATATCGGGTGCCAAGCGCACACTGCGTTCATCTTGCCACGCGACACATATACGTTTATGTGTTCCTGCAAGACGCTGGAAAAAATTACGCTCGGCATTAAATTTTCTTGGTGCCGCCGCTTCGATTACCTTTGCGGAACAACCGCCTAAAGCACGATAAAACAGGCCTAACTGGCTTTGTACATCGGTCAGTTCAACACGCACACCTTCATAATCTGTAGAGGCTTGTTTCGTAACTAAGCGATGCCAAAATTCACCGACGACTTCTTCCATCGAACCACTTCCTATTTAATGCCTACAGCAAAGTTAATATCTATAGCAAAGGCCGCCATTTATAAAAATATAAATGGCGGCACTAAAAGTCTATTTAAACAAAGACCTTAGCTTTTTGCTTCCAATACCAGCCCTTCTTTTGAGCCGACAAAGAAACTAGCAAAGAACATAAATACACCACTAGTAAACAACACACCAAAACCAAGACGTATCCAGAATATAGGGTGTAGTTGCTCTTGCGTGACCATAAAGCTCAGTGCATTGGCATCATCAGGAAGGCGCTGCAAGACTATTTGCCAGATACCGGCTACCGTCAGCGCTAAGGTGATACCCAGCATTGAAATACACATAGTCCAGAATGCCGCACGCTCTAGTTTTTGTGCCTTCATGCAGTTGCCGTTAGGGCGGCCGCGCATAATAGGAATAGAGTACGACATGATCGTCATGACGATCATGGAATACGCGCCAAAGAAGGCTAAGTGGCCATGCGCCGCTGTCAGTTGAGAACCGTGGGTGTAGTAATTCACCGGGGCGAGAGTATGAATAAAGCCCCAGACACCCGCACCCAAAAATGCCATCACCGTCGTACCTAATGCCCACGTTAAAGCAATTTGATTACCATGCTCCAAGCGACGTTCGCGTACCATCTTGAAGGCAAAGACCACCATCATAAAGAATGGTATCGGTTCAAGGGCAGAGAATATTGAGCCTAACCATAGCCAATATTCACCGGGGCCAATCCAGAAATAATGGTGCCCCATACCGATGAGCCCTGTTATGAGTGCGAGCGCAACAATCACATACAACCACTTTTCTATCACTTCACGGTCAACACCGGTGACTTTGATCAAGGTAAACGCTAAGATCGCGCCCAAAATCAATTCCCATACGCCTTCAACCCATAGATGGACAACCCACCACCAGAAGTACTTATCCAGGGCTAGGTTACTTGGGTTATAGAAAGAGAATAAGAAGAACACTGCCAAACCAATCAGACCAGTGATTAACACCATATTCACCACGGTTTTACGGCCTTTCAAGATAGTCATGCCAATATTGAAGATGAAGCCTAAGCAGACAATCACAATACCAATTTTAGTAATGGTAGGTTGCTCTAGAAATTCACGCCCCATGGTGGGCAACAGTTCATTCATAGTCAGCTCTGTGAGTCGGCTATAAGGCACTAACAAGTAACCTAAAATAGTCGCGACACCTGCAGCTGCAAATATCCAGAAAAGGATTTTCGCTAAGAGCGGGCTATGCAATTCAGTTTGGCATTCTTCAGGTACCAAGTAGTACGTGGCGCCCATAAAACCAAATAATAACCAAACAATTAGTAGATTTGTGTGTACCATTCGCGCAACGTTGAATGGAATATAGGCAGCCAGAAAGTCACCTAAAATGTATTGAAGCCCCATGATCAAACCAAATACTGCCTGGCCTGCGAACAGCACCATGGCGAATATAAAGTAATTCAGGGCAACTTTTTGAGATTCATATTTCATACTTTTTCTCTCCCCTTAGCCTTGCTTATTCGGTGGCCAATCATTGTCATCAATTCGCGAAGTCCAAATCAGGAACTGAGCAAGCTCATGAACCTCTTTTTCAGTAAGATTGAACTGCGGCATCTGACGACGACCAGGAACATTTAAAGGCTGAATCGCCATCCAGTTTTGAAGAAAAATCTCGAAACTTGCAACATCATCCCCAACACCATCATTATCGCTATCCGCATAACGATCAAAAACATTGGCAAGTTCCGGTGCAAAATAGGCACCCTCCCCCATAATGCTATGACAGCCAACACAGTTATTTTTTTCCCAGAGGGTTTTGCCGTTTTCAACCGCCTCTGTAATATTTTCGCGATGATCTCGACTTGGTAATTCAAGCATCGTGTCAAAAGTTAGCCCCACTAAGAGCAAGAAGAAAAATACACTTCCGCCATAGTAGATATTTCGGGCCATACCTTTGGTAAAGTTATCAGCCATATCATGCCTCCTGTTTTTTTATAACGCTATATTAGCCATTTCTGCCCTTTTTCAGCGTCCCTTTTTTATTGCAAACCTGCGCAATGTTTGATCGCACTCTTGTCATTTAAAACTCTCGCCTAGAGCTCAGATCAAAAACAAAAGAACAACCGATATTGCAGAACTACAGAAGACAGTACTTCAAGTTTCGTGCCAATCAATATCTTATTGATTATTAAGGATTTAATATAGGTAAGGTGTCGTATTGACAGCATCAAAAGGAGGTCATATCGACAACCAAGTCAAAATGACAACCCTAGGCCAGGTGAATAACTATTGACTATTGACTATTGACTATTGACTATTGAAGGAAAGCTCAATACAAGTGAAGGAAAGCTCAATACAAGCTTAATTTATTTCATCTCGGTAATAGCCTTTCATGTACGCCAGACTACTCCATAACGAATTTGCTAATGCTGTTTTAATTTTATCTTGGCTATTATCTGTATTTACTTCAGCAAGAATGTGCTGACCATCATGTGTAAATACTTTAGCCGCTAAATTTGGTTGAAAAATAATAATATTCTGAGGGCTCAACCAAGCGAAATTTTCATTATATTGAAGCATCGCACGCTGCTTCTCCAGGGGAACATCTAACGTTAAATCAAACCCTATCATTGGATTTACACCACTATTTCCCGATAATGATAATAATGTGGGTGCGAAATCAATTTGTGAAACCAAACGGTCATCTTCTCGGCTCGCAATACCCGCACCAAAAATAAGTGCTGGAATCCTAAAATGCTGCATCGGTACTAAATCCGAACCGATGGTGCGTGAATCATGGTCGGCAATGACCAAAAATATCGTATTGTCCCAATAGCTGGATGCTTTCGCCTTGCTGATAAATTTACCTAAGGCACAATCTGAATAACGAATGGCATTAGCCATTGTCTGACGCTCTGTTTCGATATCCATTAAACAACCGTCCGGAAACTCAAACGGTGTATGGTTCGAGCTTGTAAACACAAGACTGAAAAAAGGCTGGTTCTGCGCCTGCATACGCTCAAATTCGTGATGCGCCTCGTTATACAGGTCTTCATCAGATGCCCCCCAAGAACCTATAAATTGGGGGTCAGTAAAGGTCGGTAAATCGTGAATATCATCGATGCCATTGCCCAGAAAAAAACTCTTCATGTTATCGAAATGACTCTCACCGCCATAAATAAATTGAGTTTGATAGCCATGGCGTTTCAATAGTGACGCTATGGAAAAAAAGCCTGTTTGACTCTTACTTAGCTTAACCACTGAGCGTGATGGCCCAGGAGAAAAACCAGTAAACACCGCTTCAATGCCTCGAACGGAACGCGTGCCCGTAGCATAGGCCTGTTTGAAGTTCCAAGACTCGTCCAGTAGCTTATCAATATTGGGCGTTAGATCTGAACCACCCAGACCACCTACGTGCCTTGCACCCAAACTTTCTTGAAGCAAAATCACAATATTTTTAGGTTTACCTTGATAGCTAGCCTTATGATTCCGCTGTGTTGGAATACTCGGGTTAGTCATTTCAAAAACGTTATTTTCTGTGAGATCAAGTGATGCGGTTTGTTGAACGCCAGCAATAATTTCCTGTTCATCCATTTTTCCATAGAGTTCAAAGGCACTTTGCTCAGAACGGGTATTATACATTGCAAATAAAACAGAAAAAGTCGAATTCAATACCAGTGAATTCACTAAATTATCATTACTGAAATACACCATTGAGGGGTTAAAAGGCCGATGTTGAACACTGGAACGTATCGCCATAAAACCGAGCAGTAAGATGCACACACTTACACCTATTTTCTTAGATAAACTTAAAGGCTTATTGCTGAGTGTTGTTTTACTATTGTGACCTGATTTGACTAGACGAAAACCCACAACGACAGCGATGATGAGAGAACTCACACCCATAAAAATTGCCGGTTTGTAACCTTCCCAAAGCATCGCAAAAACTTCTTTCGGATAGATCAAATAATCGAGAAAAATTCGATTTGGCCTAACATCATATTCATGTATAAACTCTGGTGTAGCTACCTCCATGAAAATGATAATAGTGAATGAAAAAACCACCCAAATAGCTACGGTAATATGTAAAAATTTACTCAGCGCACCTTGCTTTAACCAAATACTGATTAGCGCAGGGATAAGGAAAAAGTAGCCTGCGACAACCAGATCGACACGCAAACCTTGAATCAACACATACAAGATATCTGACAGGCCATTGACCCTATCAAAAAAATAAACAAGAAAGCCCAACCTGAAAAGGCTTAAAATAATCAGTGTGCTCAGGATAAAACGCAAGATGGTTTTTAAATTAAGGGTCACAGTACTCATCGTATTATTAATACTCAAAATCGACATGGAGAGAGAGACAAAGAGCCTTACCTTAGCAATCAAAGCGTGAAAAAAATGTCAAATAAGGTTAGACAGCTTTAATCCTTAACCTGCTCGACAAGGCGACAACAAATCCAGGTTTGCCTGGTAGGCAGTCGTTTTAATATCCAGTAGCGACAAGATCGTATGCGACATATTGTCATGCGAATATAAGTTATCACTGTTGGATGCTAAACACTGCAAATCTAGGTCCCGACTTTTTAAATATGAATCAGAAAACCAAAGTAAAGCAGGTACATGCGTTTGCTGATCTGGCGCCAGCATCCAAGGAATGCCGTGAAGATACAGGCCCATTTCGCCCGTAGACTCGCCGTGATCGGAGACATAAATTAAGGCCGTATCATGGGTGTCTTTTAAGCTTTCTAACTTGTTAATAGCTTGGGAGATAACATATTCACTATAGAGGACAGTATCAGTATAGGTATTTCGTATTGCTTCTTGAGTACATTGGGAAAAGTCTTCCGTCAAACAAGCAGGCTGGTGCTGGATAAAACGTTCAGGTATGCGTTTGTAGTAGGCAGGGCCATGACTGCCCATCTGATGAAGCACCCACAACTGATCACCTTGAGTACTCTTGATTCTCTCATCGAGTTTATCGACCAGCACTTCATCATAAAACTGCTCATCATGAAAAAATAATGGGTTATCCTCCGGTTTAGGGCGCTCTTCAGCCACATTTTGACAAAGCCCCTTGCAGCCATTTAAGTTGTCGAACCAATGTGTAGAGAAGCCGCTTTTTAATGCCAGATCGAGAATATTCTCATATTGATACTGTAAATTTCGTTTATATTCGCTCTTGATCTCAGTCATAAACATGCAAGGCACCGAGATAACCGTGCTTGTCCCACATGAATTAAAATTAGAAAAGTACACCAAATTATTTTGGCTTAAATAACCCTCAGTCGATCCATTCTGCAAAGAAAATGATTCTGCTCGTGCCGTCTCTCCGACGATCACCACCAAAGCTAATGGCTTTTTATACGCATTCCAACGTGGATTTTTAACAGCTGAGTCATCAAGACTGATCCGTTCTTGATGACTAGCAGGAAGTACCCACTGTTTTTTAGCATAAGAATAGCTTGCTTTGATGTAACTGGAGGGGAGAAAACTACCTAACAGAGCGATATTATTTGAGCGCACAAACGACGAGTGTGAAGCATAATGCGGTAGAGCAATTAACACTGCCGCAGATAAGCTGCCAGCCGCCATCAGAACATTGTGTAGTGCTTGCTTACGAAAACGTGCATAGTCGATATCGACCCAAAGAATCAAGATTGAGGGAAGGATACCCAATATAAAAATATATAATAACAGGGGTCTCACAATCAGCTCAGTGGCTTCTCGGTAGTCTGTCTCGAAAATGTTGGCGATCATATCGGTATCAAAATACACGTTTAGTGCATTTGAAAAATACATGGCAATGGCGCCCGACATGAATACAAATATCAATATAACCTTCTGGACTCGTTTAAAGGCAAACACAGAAAACAAAGCCAACAGCAAGAAAAACACAAACAAGCCAAAGGTCATGAGTTCAAAAACGGCATACAGACTATTGACGTCACGTGCCGTAAAATAAATTGACCAGATTTTGTGGTTGTAGATAAAAACAAAAAGCAGCGCGACAATAATTGACATTGTCTTTGCCTTTACCTTAAACAAACTTGATTTAAACATAGTATTACCGAAGCCATAAGAAAGAAGTAAATCGATGAAACAAGCCCTGTTATTCACAGGAAATTTAATGCCATAGACTCAGCTTATCGGTAACGCAGTGATAGAAATGTCCTTGACATTTTTTTCACAAAAATGAGCGGATAATATCAACCAGAACATATAAGCCGTTTATTAACTGCCTTTCAATAACAAACCAGCTAGAAGCTGACCCATGTTTAGAGAATTAAGTGAATGAAAATACTGCTGGTAGAAGATAATAAAGATATTGCAGACGTTATTTTTGAATTCTTTGAGCTGCACCATCACGATTTAGATTACGCGATGAACGGCATTCAAGGCTTTGAATTAGGCAAGTCAGGATTTTACGATGTCATTATTCTTGATGTTATGCTGCCCAGCTTAAGTGGCCTCGAAATTTGTAAAAAGCTGCGTAAGGAAGGCATTGACACCCCCATTCTTATGTTGACTGCACGCGACAGCAACCAGGACATTCTGAATGGTTTTGAAAAGGGTGCCGACGACTATTTGGTAAAGCCGTTCGATTTAAACATCTTATCCGCACGCATCCATGCGCTTGTCAGAAGACACAAAGGCTCTCTTTGTAAAGAAATTCGTTATGGTGATTTAATTCTCGATACTGCAAATTACACTCTTTCTAGAAAAGAATGTGTATTCCAGCTCAATCACACCCTGTTTAACATCATTAAACTGCTTATATTAAGAGCACCAGCCCTTGTTTCCAGACAGGAAATTGAAGCCGAAATCTGGGGTAATGAGCCACCCGATTCAGATATATTGAGAAGCCACATTTATCAGCTGCGCAATAAAATTGATAAGCCATTTAAACATCATTATCTGAAAACCATCCCTAAAGTAGGTTATCAGCTAGTTAATGAACAAGGCACTATTAACAAATAACAAGCCTGACTAAAAAACGAGAATGCCCTAAATGAAAATTAACGCCAAGCAGCTCACTTTTCTATATTTTTCGACCGTCGCGATTACGATTATCACCCTTCATGCCTCCGTTTTTATCTCGACAAGAGAAGACATAGAACGACTTTATGCTGAAAGCCGTCTAAATAAAACCAGCGAATTTTTAATGTCTTCCTTAGAAAGTCATCATATTCATAAACAAGGCCAGCTCTTACTGCAAACGCAAGGCAAAGCCAATTTTGACCCCTATATCAAGGTCATTTTTGACGAACAACAACTACCTGCTGAGTTAAATATTCCAGCAGACTTGCCTATTGGAATTGCGTTCGAAACAGAAGAGACACAAAACCATAAAGTCTATTTTGTCATTAAACAAAACTTTGGCCCCGGTTATGGCAATGCTTACTTATTATTGGATAACAGTTTTTATGAGCTGATAGAAGACGACCTACTCACGTCTAATGCGACACAACTGGTTTTTTCCTCTGCACTGTTAATCCTCAGTTTGCTTATTGTATTTAAGCTCTCTGCACGCCTGACACGCCCCATATCGCAGGTTGCCGAAGAATTATCTAACCGTGATGCGCATAACTTTAAACCCATTGAAGCCCCTGCGGGCATTATTCCTACAGAGCTAACACAATTGGTCACCAGCTTTAATGGGTTTCAACAACGTATTAATGACTTAGTAGAACGGGAGCGCTCTTTTAATCGTTATGCCAGCCATGAGTTGCGCACCCCGCTGATGGTGATGAAAGGCGCCATCAGTTTACTCGGCGAATCCAAAGAACCAGAGTTTGTCGAAAAACAACGCCTGCGGCTAGATAAGGCCACCAATGAAATGAATGAATTTATTCAAACATTGTTAAGCCTGACCAAACTCCCCTCAAGCAATAACAACGTAAAAAGCGAAATAAGCGAACAGAAATTACAGCAGATTGTAGATAATCATCGCTACTTGCTGGAAGGTAAAACCATTGACATTACAATCAAAATCAATAACACCTTATATATCAATATGCCCGAGGCAGCATTTAATATCCTGATTGGAAATTTAGTCAAAAATGCCTTTGCAAATACCTTTGAGGGCGCGATAGATATAATGATAGACCAGCAAACGTTTACGATATCCGATACGGGTGTAGGCTTACTTGACACAGATAAAACAAGCGAGGGTTTTGGTCTTGGCTTGCTGCTTGTTAAAGATATTTGCAAGCAATTTTCTTGTCAGTTTTCATTGAGACAAAATGAGATCAAGGGTTGCACTGCAAGCTTAGTGTTCGCGAATATCTCCTCTTCTTAATAAAGAAACATTCTTGCTGGTTTTCAGACATATTTTGGTATCTAAACGTTAAAGCGACTTAACACCTCGAAGTAGTGCTTTGAGCTTCATGCCACTTAAGAGCAACACTATAAAGTAGATTGCAACACCGGCAAGCACCAGCGCACTTAACCATCCGCAGCGCTGCCAAACAGACATGGCAAACCATTCAAGCGTGGTCGGGTTCATGTAATAGACCAACGCAAGCATAAAGCCATTGGCCAAGATGATTCTGAGTGAGAATAAACCCCAGCCTGCACTTCTCATGTAAACATTGCGTTTAATTAAGCCTGATAATAACCAAAGCGCATTCATCCAGGATGAGATCGCGGTGGCGAGCGCTAAGCCGGTATGTTGCAGAGGCCATATCAAGATCAAATTAAACACCATGTTGGCAGTCATCGCCCATATACCAATTTTTACCGGTGTTTTCATATCCTGGCGAGAAAAGTAACCCGGTGCGAGAATTTTGATCAACATGAAAGCGAGTAAGCCTAAGGCATAAGCTCGTAAACTCATGGCAGACATAAAGACATCGTGTTGAGTCAGTTCACCATAATAAAACAGTGCTGTGACCAGAGGCTCTGCCAGTATGATGAGTGCCAAAGCCGCTGGCACGCCCATTAGAATAACAATGCGTAAAGCCCAATCAATCGTATTTGAAAAAGCTTGTTTAGATTGGCTCGCATGCTGTCGAGATAAACTGGGCAGTATCACTGTTGCGATGGCAATACCAAAAATCCCTAAGGGCAATTCGGCTAGCCTGTCAGAATAATAAAGCCAAGAGACAGAACCCGTCTGGAGAAAGGAAGCTAGAATCGTATCCAGCAATAGATTAATTTGGCTAACAGACACCCCAAAAAGCGCCGGCACCATAAGCACAAAGATTCGCTTTACGCCTTCGTGTTTATAATCAAACCTTGGCCGGGGCAGTAGTCCCATTTTGAGCAAAAATGGAAACTGAAAAAATAATTGCAGCACACCTGCGATAAACACCCCCCATGCCAAACCAATAATGGGTGTTTCAAAAAATGGCGTCAGCCAAATCGCTGCTGAAATAAGCACTAAGTTCAATAACACCGGTGTAAAAGCCGGTATCGCAAAATAGCCATAACTATTCAAAATAGCGCCTGCAAAAGCAGTGAGAGAAATAAGAAACAGATAAGGAAAGGTAATACGCAACATGTCTGTTGCGAGCTCATACTTGCTAGGCTCATCTAGAAAACCCGGTGCAAAAAGAGCGGTAAGCCAAGGTGAGCCCATAATCGCCAGAAAGGTAATCGCGAATAGAATCCCGCCCAAAACACCGGCGACAGAATTAGCTAATTGTCTAACTTCTTTTTCGGTTTTTTGACTTCGATACTCCGAAAGCACAGGAATAAAGGCTTGTGAAAAGGCACCTTCTGCAAATAAGCGACGAAAGAAATTAGGGATTTTAAAGGCCACAAAAAATGCATCGGCACTCGCGGATGCACCAAAATATTGTGCAACGATCATATCCCGAATCAAACCAAAGACTCGAGAAAGCATCGTCATCAACCCCACAAGACCGCTCGACTGCAATAAACTGCGTGCTGCCTTCGCTTTTATTTGCTTCGGTTTAGCTGGAATTTGAGTTGTCTTGTTTTTTGGGTTTTCAGATTGTTGCGACAAGACAGAACCCCTTAAGAAGTGAACGATTTGTTTTGTGCGAAGTATACCAAGAAGCAAAGAGGCGCATAAACTATTCTCTAATGATTCACTACTTTTAGTGTCTTATAGATATATAAAAACATTCAGGCAAAAAAAAACAGAGCCGAAGCCCTGTTTTTTATACACAAATAAACCTAAAACGAATCGATTGCTTTATTCAAGGTCTCACTTGGTCTCATGGCTTTGGTCATTTTTTCACTGTCCGGGTGATAGTAGCCACCGATATCGACATGATGCCCTTGCGTGGTATTAAGTTCAGACAGTATTTTTTCTTCATTTTCAGCCAAATACTTAGCCAAAGATGAAAACTTCTCTTTCAATTCAGAGTCGTCATTTTGAGCAGCCAAGGCCTGCGCCCAATACATTGCCAAATAAAAGTGGCTACCACGATTATCTAATTCGCCAGATTTTCTTGAAGGTGATTTATCGTTTTCCAAGAAAACGGCTGTCGCCTCATCAAGCGTCTTCCCCAGTATTTTAGCTTTGTCATTGTGAGTCTTTTTACCCAAATCTTCCAGAGATACCGCGATGGCTAAAAACTCACCCAGTGAATCCCAACGTAAATGATTTTCTTCGACAAACTGCTGAACATGCTTGGGAGCTGAACCACCCGCACCCGTTTCAAACAGCCCACCACCTGCCATTAAGGGCACGATAGAGAGCATTTTTGCACTGGTGCCTAGTTCTAATATTGGAAATAAGTCTGTCAGATAATCACGCAATACGTTTCCGGTCACAGAAATGGTATCTCGACCACGAATCAAGCGCTCCATCGTAAAACGAATGGCTTGATCGGGTGACATGATTTGAATATCCAACCCCTCGGTATCGTGATCTTTTAAATAGGTATTTACCTTTTTAATCATTTGAGCATCATGAGCTCGTTCCGGGTCTAACCAGAAAATAGCGGGCATGCCGGTATCACGAGCACGTTCTACCGCTAGCTTAACCCAGTCTTGGATAGGCGCATCTTTTGTCTGACACATACGCCAGATATCACCCTTCTCTACTCGATGCTCCATGACTACCTTGCCGTCTTGATCAACAACTTTGACCACGCCATCAGCGCTCAGTTCAAAGGTTTTATCATGCGAGCCATATTCTTCTGCTTTTTGCGCCATTAACCCAACATTAGGCACAGTTCCCATTGTTGTTGGGTCAAAGGCATCGTGATGCTTACAGAAGTTGATCACTTCCTGATAAATCGTGGCATAGGTCCGCTCAGGAATCACTGCTTTAGTATCCTTTAACTTGCCATCCATACCCCACATTTTGCCGCCAACACGGATCATGGCAGGCATAGAGGCATCTACGATCACATCGCTGGGAGCGTGCAGATTGGTAATACCTTTTTCAGAATCAACCATCGCCATTTCTGGGCGATGCTCATAACAAGCGCGAATATCGGCTTCAATTTCAGCGCGCTGAGAATAAGGCAAGGACTCTACTTTTTGATAGACATTAGCTAAACCGTTATTAGGGTTAACACCCAGCTCAGCAAACTTTTCAGCATGTTTTTCAAATAAGTCTTTGAAATAAACCGTAACAGCATGACCAAATACAATGGGATGAGACACCTTCATCATGGTGGCTTTTACATGCAATGAGAACAGCAAATTGGCGTTACGCGCACCTTCCATTTCTTCTTCAAGAAAGTGACGCAAGGCCTTAGTGCTCATAAACATGCCATCGATCACTTCTTTTTCAAGTACTGGTGTTTTTTCTTTAAGAACCGTCACTTGGCCGCTATCTTCATGCAGCTCTATTTTAAGGCTGCCTGCTTTTTCAATAACCGTAGATTGCTCAACATCATAAAAGTCACCACTGCGCATGTGGGCAACATGGGTACGCGATGCCTGGCTCCACTTCCCCATTGAATGAGGGTGCTTTCGGGCATAGGCTTTAACGGCTGCCGGTGCACGCCTGTCGGAATTGCCTTCTCTTAAAACAGGGTTAACCGCACTGCCTAATATTTTAGCGTATCGGTTTTTAATGTCTTTTTGCGCATCATTTTCAGGCTCATCGGGATAATCAGGAAGGCTATAACCCTGAGACTGCAATTCAGCAATCGCAGTTTTTAACTGCGGGATCGAGGCACTCACATTAGGTAATTTAATGATATTGGCTTCAGGCTGAAGTGTTAACTCACCTAATTCAGCTAAGGCATCGGAAACTTTTTGCTCTTCAGTAAGGTCTTCAGGGAAACTAGCTAAAATACGTGCAGCTAGAGAAATATCACTCGATTCAACTGATATGCCTGCAGCAGAAGAAAATGCATTAAGAATTGGAAGCAGGGAGTAAGTTGCAAGTGCGGGTGCTTCATCGGTTTTCGTATAGATTATTTTGGATGTATCTGTAGTCATTTTTTCCCCAAACTGTACTGGTAGGATAACCAAAAGGAATTACGTGAGCACATCATGAGCAAGAAGACTCGTGATCACTTACCTGAGGGCTCACCGTGTATCGCATTTATTCTAGCTAAAGATTACAAAAATTGCCTGCTTATCTTTAGTAAAACCTTAAAGTAAGTCGACAAACGCGAGTATAAAGAAGCTTAATGGCAGTATTTTATCAATAAATAACGTTTGATACTGACTTAAGTCTGATCTCAGTACATAACATCGCAAGGTCATGAAGGTTTATTCAAACGCACCTTGCTTGATCATGTCTTCAAATAAATCAGCGATGGATGTTTCTATCGCACGTGCTTCATCTTCTATTGTTACTGTACGCTGATAGTTATCAATCTCATTCGCACCGGCAACCACATTAATACGCCCTTTATTGGCAGAAAATGTAGCTAAGGAGGTCATTTCGTCACTAAGTTTTCCATACACCTCGGGACGATAAAATAACTCTGCGGTCACTTCAATACAATAACCATTTGTCGCTGGCAATACCCCTAAGGTTATCACTGAAAAGGTGAAGGTTAAGCCTTTATTAAACGAAGAAAGCCCTTCCAAGCAGGCGCCACCGTCAGGCTTAACATCAAGAACATTCAAACGATAAGCGGCTTGTTTTTCAGTCGTAATTTCAAAACCAAAACGCTTAGCAATATTAGTCAACATTTCCTTCACTTCTAAAGCATTGTGATGCAATTTAAAGAGACGTTCGTTTGCTTGAGACGCTAACACCACATTTTCACTATCAATAGCGAGTTTTACTGCCTTGAGATTAAGCTGGTCAATATGGCTCACTAATTCTGAAGCATCATATTGCGTTGAAGAACAACCAAGAAGAGTGGCCGCTAAGCCTAAAATAAAAAAGTGTTTCATTAACTGTTTCACTAAAAACGATCCTAAAAATAACGCTTATTTTCGAAACAAGGATTCTACCATAAAGACCTGAGAGATTTAGGACTCACATCATATACAAATAAAATGCTTAAGCCTGCGAAGATTTGAAACCAAACAGCAGAACTAGGCATTGTAATATGACAAATGGAATCGCCAGCAGTACGAGCATGTCCCAGCCTAAGCTATAAATAATAACGCCACTAGACAAAGAAGCACAGGCTTGACTACCAAAAACAAAAAAATCATGGAAGCCCTGAGCCTTAAATCGCTCTTTTTCTTGATAGGTTGTCGTTAATAACAGCGTCCCTGAAACAAATAGAAAGTTCCAACCTAATCCCAGCAGAACCAAACCGCCCCAAAAATGCAAAACACTACTGCCAGATAGAGTAAGCGCGATACACACACCGTAAAAGACAAGACCGATAAACATAAGCAACTTTATGCCAATTTTATTTGCAAGATAACCGCTAAATAAAGAAGGTAAAAACATCGCCAGTATATGGCTTTGGATAACCCACTTAGTGTCTTCTAAATCATGTCCGATCATCACATGCATACTCACGGGTGTGGCTGTCATGATATAGCTCATCACCGCGTAGCCAATTGTAGAAGACATGATAGCCACCCAAAACAATTTGTTCCGAAATAAACCAGACAAGGAGCGTGATTCAGTCACAGCATGTTGAACAGCCATGGGCTTGGCCTGATAAAAGCTCAAGAAAAGAGCCCCAACTAACGATGTTAATGCCAGTAGACAAAAAGACCCGACATAATCGCGATCAAAAAAGCCTTTGCCGAGGGTAGCTAACTCTGGCCCTAACACTGCAGCAATTAAGCCCCCGAGAATCACAAATGACGCGGCTTGGGCAACCTTATCAGCACCAACACTTTCCATCGCAGCAAACCGGTACTGTTGTAAAACAGCCAGTGCTGCCCCCAAGCACGCTACAGATATCGTAAAACCCCAAAAACTTTGGTAAAAAATAGAACACGCGACGAATAAAGCCACGAGCGCACTATAAATAGCCGATGCAATAAATACCGTTTTGCGTCCATATCGAGACATTAAACTAGAAACAGGTATCACAGCCAAGGCCGTACCGATGACAATGGCTGCCACGGGTAAGGTCGACAAATGCTCACTAGGTGCTAATTCTGTACCCACCAAAGCACCAATAAACACAACCATCGGCGCAATACATAAACCAAATGCGCCAGCCAACATCAGTATCAAGACATTTTTATTAAGCCACATTTGTTTATTCCTGTGAATTGCTGATTTTGAAGCCGAAGATAAAGCGATTTTGCCCGAAAAGCGAGTATTCAATCATGCATTACTATTGAAAATACCTCAGCTTACTTTGCCTTGCGTCGAGAGGGCTGGTTATAATGCCGCCACATTTTTCAATATGGCGCACTTATGACTAAAATCGAGGGGTTTTTATTATGCATCGTTATCACGTTTATGGTTTAGGCGCAGCGTTAGTAGATACTGAAATTGAAGTGGATGATGATTTTTTAAAACATGCAAATATTGAAAAAGGTTTAATGACCTTGGTCGATGAAACTCGTCAAGCCGAATTGCTCGACTTAATGCAAGACCATCTCGTCGGCAGCAAACGAGCCAGCGGTGGCTCTGCTTGTAACTCCATTATTGCAGCTAGTTATTTTGGAGCTAAAACATTTTACTCCTGCAAAGTTGCAGACGATGATAATGGTCGTTTCTTTCAAGAAGACACCCAGGTAGCAGGTGTGGCGACACCTGATTTAGCATTACCAAGTGGCACAACCGGTAAATGTCTGGTCATGATCACCCCCGATGCTGAACGAACGATGAATACATTTTTAGGCATCAGTGAAACACTCAGTGAAAATGAATTAGATGAAGCGGCCATTGCAAACTCCGATTTCGTTTACCTAGAAGGTTACCTCGTCACCTCACCCAGCGGTAAAGCTGCTGCCATTAAAGCCAGAGAAATTGCTGAACAGAAGAATGTAAAGACGGCTTTATCACTCTCTGACCCTGGCATGGTTCAGTTTTTTAAAGAGGGTTTGCAAGAAATGATTGGCCAGCAAGTAGACTTAATGTTCTGCAACAAAGATGAGGCTTTAAGCTGGACAGAAACAAACAATATAGACGCTGCCGCTGAAGCACTAAAATCCAGCGCTCGAACATTTGCCATCACCTTGGGCGCTGAAGGCGCCTTAGTATTTGATGGTTTAAATATGTCGAAAGTACCCGGCTCAACCACTAACGCAATTGATACCAATGGTGCAGGCGACATGTTTGCCGGTGCATTTTTATATGGTATCACCCACGGTCAAGACTTCCAAACAGCGGCTAAGTTAGCCAATCATGCCGCTGCTCAAGTCGTAAGCCAATATGGGCCTCGTTTAAGACCTGAACAACATGCAGAACTTAAGTCGGTGATTTAAGGTTTAACGCGTTACTATTAAGACAATTTTGAAGAGGATAAACCTGTGCGTTTAGTTTCCTGGAATGTGAATGGTGTTCGCGCTATTATGAAAAAAGACTTTCTGGCTTCGTTTGCCACAATGAAAGCCGATGTGCTCTGTCTGCAAGAAACAAAAGCGCAGGATGAGCAAGTGCTCGAAGCCCTCAGCGATATCAGTGACTATTTCATCTACACCAACTCTGCTGAAAAGAAAGGCTATTCTGGCACAGCCATTATCAGCAAAACAAAACCTCTTAGCGTCGAATATAACTTAGGTATTGAAGAACATGACCAGGAAGGCCGAGTCATTGCCGCTGAATATGATGCGTTTATTCTTGTGACCGTATATACACCAAACTCAGGCAGCGAATTAAAACGCCTAGCGTACCGGCAGTCTTGGGATAAGGAATTTCACGACTACCTAAAACAACTTGAAACACGTAAACCCCTTATTGTCTGTGGTGACTTAAATGTGGCGCATCAAGATATTGACCTAGCCCGCCCCAAACCAAACTACAATAAAAGCGCTGGCTATATGCAAGAAGAAATAGACGGTATTCAGCGTTATATTGATCACGGTTTTATCGACTCATTTCGGTTAACCCACCCCACGACAGAAAAATATAGCTGGTGGAGCTATAGAGCCGGTGCCCGGGCAAGGAATGTTGGCTGGAGGATTGATTACTTTCTGCTTTCAGAGAGCCTAAAAAACAAGCTCAAAGGGGCCGATATTTTAACGGAGGTGATGGGCTCAGATCACTGCCCTGTTCAATTAGACTTGAGTTAACATAAACATTGCCACATCAGTAACAGTTTGATACTTAGCAAGCCGTGACATTCGATACTTAACGCCTATACTTATAGTAGTTATAACTTAGGTGACTAGTAGTTATAACTTAGGTGACTAGTAGTTATAACTTAGGTGACTATGTTTGAATTTTCTATCATGGAGTTAAGCTTGCTCAGTGCAAATTGATAACATTCCGCGCGCGATTATGTCGCTGATCACCTTGTTATGTCTATTTTTTGCTACGCATATCAGCTTAGCAGCAGATATAAGAGCGCAAACAGCGCCCTCACTTGAGCCTCAAACACCGGTTATTCCATTTTATCCGACTAAAACGTCTAGTTATTTTATTAATTCTGAAATGCTCTATATCGAAGACCCAGAGCACCTTGAATCTATCGAGACCATTCAAAACAACCGACATATATGGCAAGAGATCAAGCGTAATTCACCAAATTTCGGTTTCACCTCAACCGCCTATTGGTTCAAATTTAATATCAATAATATCAGCGATAAGCCGCAATCTATTTATTTAGAGCTTCCTATTCCTTTTTTAGATAGCATTCAACTATACCAAACCTCAAATAAAGTGATAATTAAACGTCACGATGTCGGTGATCAATATCCTTTTGAACACCGGCCTATTATTCATCAGAATTTTGTGCTGCCTTTTGATTTGATTCCCGGCACTAATGAAATGTACATGCGAGTTTCTTCAGCAGGAACGGTAGAAGCCCCCTTAACGTTATGGACACCCGCAGCGCATGCCCGTTCTTCAGCAGACACCAACCTGATACAGGGTATTTGGATGGGCATTCTGGGCATCATGGTAGTTTATAACTTCTTATTATTTTTATCGATTAGAGACAGAAGTTACTTATATTACGTCTTTTTCGCGATTGGTTATCTATTCTTCCAGGTTAGCCTTAAAGGTTATGGCTTCGCTTACTTATGGCCAAACCAACTTCACTTTAACAGTTATGCCATCTCCACATTTATCGCCTTAAGCAACTTCAGTGTCATTATGTTGGTGATTAAGTTTCTAGAGTTAAAAGCGAGGTACCCTCGCATTCATCTAGCAATGTTAAGCTTGGCTCTTATTTCTGGCTTATTACTCATTTCTACCTTCTTCGCTGACTATAGCTTTACCGTTCGAGCAACCAGCGTCATGACCATGTTTACCTGTTCATTGTCACTCGTCTTAGGCTACATGGCGCTTTATAACGGCTACCGGGAAGCAAAGTACTATTGCCTTGCATGGACGGCCACCTTCATCGGTATTGGTTTTTTAGGCGCGGTTAAATTCGGTTTAGTTACCGCAAATTTCTGGACAAATAATGCTGGCCAAATTGGCGTTATGATTCTTGTTTCCTTGCTTTCGTTTGCCCTTGCAAACCGAATAAATAGAGAAAAAGAAATGCGCCTTTATGCTCAAAATAAAGCCTTATTAAACGAGAAATTAGTCCGGCAATCTCAAGCTGAACTTCTTAAAACACAAACGGATGCCAATAGCCAACTGGAAATAAACGTTAAAGAACGCACCCGTTCAATGCAAAAAGCCTTGGATGAATTAGAACATGTCAATAGCCGCTTGGAATTAGCATCGATAACGGATTCTCTAACCACCTTATTTAATCGAGGTCACTTTGAAAACAGGCTAGCCATTGAGCATAAAAGAGCCACAAGACACCACAGAGAGCTTTCAATCATTTTATGCGATATTGATAATTTCAAAGCCATCAATGATAATTTTGGACATAAAGCGGGTGATGACTGCCTTCGACATGTTTCCCTCATCCTTAAAAATACGATCACTCGTTCAGGAGATATCATTGCGCGTTTTGGTGGTGAAGAATTTATTATTTTACTTGTCGATACACCGATTCAAGAAGCCACGAGACTTGCCCAAGCACTGTGCAATTCACTGAGAACAACCTCAATTGATGCAAAGAATCAGCACATTCGCTTCACAGCCAGCTTTGGGGTTTCAAGCCTTAAGCAAGTCACCATCAGTGATACAGACATGTTGGTGAATCATGCTGATGAGGCTTTATACAAAGCAAAAAATAATGGCAGAAACCAAGTGTGTGTCTGGCAACCTAGTCAGTAAGATAAGTAAACCCTATGGAAACTTCACCGAACAGCAAGTCACTTTTTAATTACTACAATGCCTATAAAACCATTCTTGGGCTGTTGTTATATTCCTTAGCCTTATCTGAATACTCTTTTCTGCAACAATTTCGCTATCTTGCTGGTTTCGAAGACCTAACGCTCAGCTATCTTATCTTGAATATAACGAGCCTGATATTATTCTGGTTTTTTGTAAAGGTCAGTCCAAAACAAATCTTCGCTGTCATTCTTATCGATATCATTTTTTTGCATGCGATCTTTTTCTGCGGATCAGGCATTGCCCAAGGTTTAGGTAATTTACTGATTATTAGCGTTGCCGCTGGCAATATTATTATCCGGGGTCGTATTGGTTTATTCTTTGCAGCGCTGGCTGCTATTTTAAGCTTACTCATTGAAATTGAACGTTTTCTAAGCGGGCTCAATCAAGCCAATGATATAGCCCAAAGTGGCTTGATTGGCATCATGTACTTTGCCAGCGCTTATATCCTGCAACACTTATCCATTCGAATTAATGAAAATGAATCACTACTTAGAAAACAAAAACAAGACCTGATTGAACTTGAAAAACTAAACCATCAAATCATTCAAAGTATGCGAACCGGCATTATTGTCTGTTCCGAAAACCAAGAAGTAAAACTCATTAATGAAGCCTGTAAAGACTTACTTAACTTACAAAGCAAACAAGCATTACCCAGATCACTGGAAGAATGCTTCAATCAGTGGAAAAAAGATCCAAATACCAGAACAAGCACTTTCAGAGTCAGTGCCGACATGCCGGTAGTTCAAGCCAACTTTTCCAAATTACAAACACACAGTAATTCTGATGTACTTATCTTTATTGAAGATACGCGTAAAATGACCCAACAGGCACAACAGCTTAAGTTAGCTTCGTTAGGACGATTAACCGCTAGTATTGCCCATGAAGTGCGTAACCCTCTTGGTGCGATCAGTCATGCAACCCAACTACTTGCCGAGTCTGAAAATCTTGACTTCGCGGATATTAAAATGACTGACATCATTCAACGTCATTCAAATAGGGTAAACCAAATCATTGAAAATACCCTGCAATTAAGTCGTCGCTCCGAGCCATTAATTGATAACATATTGATTACCCCCTGGCTTGAGAAAATCGTCTATGATTTCGAAGTTCAAAATCATGGTAATGCAAGCGCACCACGAATCATTGTGATAGCCAAAAGTACAGAGTTGTCGGCCAGGTTTGATGCCAACCAAATGGAACAAGTCATTATTAACCTTATTGATAACGCCCTTCATCACGGTCGCAAACATTATGACGATGCCCGTGTTTTCATTGTCATTAATGAAACCAAAGATAAAAACCAGGCATTTATCGATGTGCTTGATCAAGGTTCTGGCATAAACACTAGCAACAGTGAACATCTTTTTGAGCCTTTTTTTACAACCGAATCACAAGGCACCGGTTTAGGTCTATATTTATCGCGCGAGATATGTGAAGCAAATCAGGCTCAATTAGACTACCTTGAACCCTATGCAAACTATGCTCAATGGCAAACTGAACCATCAACACAAGACCATGAAATACAATCCTTATCGGAAAACCGAAAACTGGGTGCTTGCTTCAGGCTTATATTTGCACACCACAAACGAATTCTTTAGGCTCAAAACTAAATTAAACACATAGGAATAAGACTATGAACCGGCCTAGGGCTCTGATTATTGATGACGAACCAGACATTCGAGAACTCCTTGAAATTACGTTAATCAGAATGGGGATTGACACAGCCAGTGCCGAATCGGTAAGTGATGCTCACCGAGCGCTATCAGAACATACCTTTGATCTTTGTTTGACAGATATGAACCTCCCTGACGGCAATGGCATCGACTTAGTCAGCTTCATACAAGAGCATTATCCGGATTTACCGGTTGCCATGATCACCGCCTATGGCAATGTTGAAACAGCTATTAGCGCGCTCAAAGCCGGGGCTTTTGACTTCATTTCGAAACCCGTTGACCTAAAGCATCTGCGCGATTTAGTCACTGCGGCATTAAACCTTTCTGAAAACTTATCTGGAAAAAGGACATCTAATAAGGATACTGCCGCCACAACAAAGCATAAAATTCTGGGTAAAACCCAAACAATACAAAACCTCAACGACCAAATTCGTAAATTAGCCAGAAGCCAGGCCCCCATTTATATTTCTGGCGAATCAGGCAGTGGCAAAGAGCTGGTGGCACGACTCATTCATGAGCAAAGCCATCGTTCAAAGTCTGGTGATTTCATTGCCGTCAACTGTGGCGCTATACCTGGTGAACTCGTAGAAAGTGAGTTTTTTGGCCATAAGAAAGGTAGTTTTAGCGGTGCTATTGAGGATAAATCAGGCTTGTTTCGTGCAGCCGAGGGCGGCACACTTTTTTTGGATGAGGTCGCAGATCTTCCCCTCCCAATGCAAGTAAAATTATTAAGGGCGATTCAGGAAAAAAGCATACGACCTGTTGGTGAGCAACAAGAAGTCAAAGTAGATATTCGCCTGCTTAGCGCGACGCATAAAGATTTATCTAACTTAGTTCAGCAAGGCCTATTTAGAGAAGATTTATTTTATCGCATCAATGTGATTAAGCTTGATGTGCCCTCGCTCAGAGAACGTAAAGAAGACATTCCTTTATTAGCTCAGCATTTTCTAACGAAAATAGCATTAAAAAATAATGCCTCTCCAGCGCTAATTCATTCAGATGCGATGCAAACCTTAAAAGAGTATCACTACCCGGGAAATGTCAGAGAATTAGAGAATACCATCGAACGCGCCTTTACTTTATGTGATGGCAACACGATCACAGCAGATGACTTACAATTCAGTTCAGCTGGCCACATAAAACCAGCCAGCTCGGCACCCACCTTTCAAATACTTAATGAAGCTTCATCAGAGCCAAAAATTATTAAACAATCTCATGCGGTTTCTAGTGCATCAGGTAATGGGGCTATAGATAGTTGTGCTATAAACAGTAGCGCTGTCGATAACTCCAACTTACACACTTCAAACACACAGATGATTGGACCTCGCCCAGCCGATCAATCTTTAGAAGACTACCTTGAACAAATAGAGCGCAAAGAAATTGAACAGGCTCTTCTCGACACAAAATGGAATAGAACTGCAGCGGCTAAACGCTTGGGTATCAGTTTTCGAGCGCTTAGATACAAGCTCAAGAAACTTGAACTTGATTAAAATCAGCTAAATTCTTTGGATTCTAGGGTCGTAAGGTGAGACATCTATCTGACATATTTCACCACTCATTATTGATGTTAACACGTGAACAGAAGCAGGAGCCAAGACTAAACCATTCCTGAAATGACCAGTATTAACAAAGACATTATCAAACTCAGGATGATGACCAATGTAAGGAATGCCGTCAGAGGTTCCTGGCCTTAAACCTGCCCAGTGATGACTTATCTGGCATCCGGCCAAATCTGGAAATAAGTCTATCGCCATATCTGCCAATTCATCTTTAGCTTCATTGGTCGTGGCCCTATCAAAACCACAATATTCAAGTGTACTACCAGCAACAACCATTCCATCTCGCCTTGGGATGACATATTTACCATTATTCAATACAACTCTATTTACCAAGCCCGGTTTAGCATCAAATACCAGCATTTGACCCTTGACAGGGTTCACTTTAATGTTCTCGCTTGCACAGATCTGCTCGCTCCAAGCCCCTGTACTCAGGACATAAGAATCAGCTTCCAGTAAGCCATGGGTACTGGTGTCCAAACCGGCTATTTTTGATCCTGAGCGCTTTAATTCTAAGACCTGACAAGCTTCGATAATTGAAATACCAGGATGCAGATCTAACCATGCCCGAAGTGACTTCAATAATCTGGGGTTTCGGACACTGGCAACATGTGGCATCCATAAGCCAGTATTCAGACCAGAACGTAAGTGAGGTTCTAGCTGATAGACCTTTTCGGCATCAATCTTTTCTAGCCAAGCGGTATTAGATTCAGACCAAGCCAAAGCTTCTGTTTCATCATCTACACTAAGCATCAACAAACCATGGCGTGTCAGTTCTGGGTCTATATCGCTTTCAGCTTCTAAACATTGCACGAGATTTGGATAATATGCCTGCGACCAGGATGCTAATGCGGTCACTGGAGGTGAATAACGCCAAGGGTACAGAGGAGAAACAATGCCACCCCCTGCCCAGCTCGCTTCGTTTCCACAAAGTCCTTTTTCGACTAACAGTACATCCATCCCTTTTAAAGCAAGCTCTCTTGCTTGCAGCATACCCATTACACCACCACCAACGATAATTACTTTCAAAATACCACCTTAGGGTTCATATCACTCAGGTATAACACACCGTAATAAAACAACTCATTTAGCCTTGCATTCTATGTTATTACAGTAAAAAATACTTTAGACATTCGGCATAATTATCAAGGATCGATAATGAAAAACTCAAAACCTAATACGATAAAACCACTATTAACTCTCAAACTACCTAATCAGGGCTTCACATTATTCGAGCTACTTATTGTGATCTCCATAACAGCCATTTTAATATTGCTCACTACCCCGAGTTTCAAGGCCTATTCTGCACAGTCGACATCAAAAGCAATCATTCAAAAACTGTCAGGTCTCGTTAGGCTGGCCAGAAACAATGCCATATACCACCAGCACCCAACGATCCTTTGCCCTAGCAAAGATGGCATACAATGCAGCCAAAGCTGGCAAGATGGTGCGCTTATTCTTGAGGATAATAACAATAATCAGAAAGTGGATAACACCGAAGCTGTCATCCACTTTCAATCACCATTAATTGAACAGGGGGAACTGCGCTGGACGGCACTTAGGAACTACCTTTCGTTTTCGGGGCAAGGCCTAAGCGGTAGCTCTGCAGGTAGCTTTATTTACTGCCCTGAAGCAAATAAACCCAACTATGCTCAGGCCTTAATCGTGAGTTTTTCCGGGAAAATCCGCATCGCTGAAGATGCCAATAATGATGGTATTCGCGAATCGGGCAATGCCAAAAACATTGTCTGCTTATAGTGTTTGGGGGGAGACTGCGAGGGCTAGGGTTTCTGGGATGACAACACTTAAGCTAGCGCCATTCACCACGGGCCTTCTTTATTGCCGTTTGAATGCAAACTTAACTCTTCGCGCTGATCACGACTACTGTGTGTCGCCGTGATTAAGTAACAACGATTTACAGGGCAGCTTTGACTGGCGTTTTCCAAACTCACTTGATAATACTTGTTTTCTGAATCAACGAGATCCGTTTGATAGCTCTTTAATTTCGCAAGGCCACTAGGATAATATTGATTATTAAAATAATAACGTTCCATTTGACTCTGTATCTCTAGCAGAAGCGCTTGCCCCTCAGCTCTTTGGCCTTTTCGGGTCACTGAGTGATATGAAGGTAAAGCGATGGACACCAGTATCGACAAGATGGCTAACACCAGCATTAATTCAACCAAGGTGAAGGCCTTTAATCGTTTCATACTTACAGTTTGCAGGGTATTATTTTTCAATAAGGCTTTCATAATTCCCGCCAACTTATTTCTGCGCTCACCGGAACATGACGATCTGCTTCCTGCGTCGTTTGAGTCTTACCATTTTTAGACGATTGAAGCTGTCGTATGTTCGCCCCCTGTCGATGCAATAAAATAGAGCTCACCATATCCGAGCCATCAGAAGGCATTTTTGTATCCTGCAAGCGCCCTGTTTTTTTATTGTTTTTATCAGTTTGAACCTGCTTGGTATACCATGCGGTTCCTGTTGTAAAACGCAGGCGATGTATCGATGCTTCATTGGATAGCTGGCAATTTAAATACGCAGACTGATAGGTCGCCTGGGTTAATATTCCACCAAATAACTTACTCGTGCTATTTGGAATTTCATATTTATCTAATCGGCGTAACCATCCAGAAGTATAGGTTTTTGATTCAGAAAAATTCAGCAAACGCTGTTCTAAAGCGAATACTGTTGGTTCAGCTAATTTAGGCTGCAAATTCCAGGCACCACTTAATTCACCATCATCAGAACTCACTAAAATATCAGACACATCTAATAAATCACTTTCAGCAACAAGACCGCTTCGACCTGAAGGCGATTCAACCAAGAATTGACCCACTACATTACGCGGCTCTTTTATACCGATGATTTTATTATCTGCCATTATTAAAGTATTTCCTTTCGCACTTTGACTGGTAGCAAGATATATCCAACGATTATCTAACATGTCTAAACTCAGTTGAGGTCTAGCACTGAGCGCTAATGTCGTTTCGAATATTTTTTCTGCCTTCATCTCAAGCTGCTGTGAAAGCTTATTCCGGATATTGATTCGATATAAACGACCACGTTGCTGAGCGGTATTCTTTTGGCTGTTTTTGTTGCTAGCGATATTAATGTAAAGCGCATCGGTTTCTCCATTCAAATCCCAATCGGCAGAGGCAATGCCCGACACATAAGAAGAAGGTGCTTTCAAGTCAATATATGTTGGTAAAAACACTGACGGCTTTGCTGCTAGATTTTTTAAGTTATAGCTATAGATACCAGATGATCGAGTGGAATTTTTCTGCTTCACTGACTGAGGGTCAAGATTCGTTCCCGAACCGATAACTAAGCGCCACTCAATGTCACCTTGTTGATTTCTTTGCGTCATCACACTGGGCAAACTAATGGCACTGCCCATATTAGGCGCTTTAATGGATGCCAAGAACTTAGGTGCCTGCTCCGCATCGGTAATATCGAAGACTAAATATGAAGGCTGAAAAGAACCTGTTTCACTACCCCCCAAGCCAGCCCCGACCACCATAAGCGTGCCCCACCCTCCTGGATGAGTTTCACCGCTAACTTGATTGCCACCTTCATAGTAAAACGCTCTATCTGGCTGCCCTTTTAGCGCATTCTTCCCAAAGACTTTAGCGTCGAATATGTAGGGCTTTTGAGTAAATAACCTTAAATGATGCTCTGGAGATATACCATAAAATTTATCTCTTTGCTCATTCAGGTAAGGCAAAACAGAATAGGGAACAAATGCCCAGATTTCTTGACCTAACTCCCATGCTGATGCATATTTTGGTGTAATATTTAACTGTTGTTTCTTGGCATCATACCAACCAGCGTTAAAGCTATGCAGCATACCGTCATTACTGCCAACAAAAACACGTGAGCGCCTATACTGGTATTGTTTCAGAAAAATTTGATAGCTGTAATCGCCATATAATAGATGATAGTTAGCCGTCGGCTTTCCCACCACCACAGGGGCGCTGCGAAGCGTATCACCCAGAAGAAAACGGGATTTATCTATGTGCCGCTCTCTGGCCTTGTCTTGGTCTTCACCACGGACATAGTTAACCAAATTATCAAACTCTTTTTCCGCGCTCATATCTAACCATTCCGGCTTAAGCGGATAACTCGACCCTGCCACAAAATCGAACTCCTCCTGGTCGATATGTGTACGAATATACCGCTGGTTACCGCGACTCTGAAATGGTAATCGTTGTCTAGAAATATCATCTTCAAGCACATTATTTAATACATCAGCTGCTCGCCAAAGGTAACCCACATCATCCTCTAAATACGGGTAATTTAAACTATTGCACTTAGCCTCGGGGGCATGCTTGCTTAAAAAGCGAAAGCGAAGCTGCTTATCTCTTCCATCAAAACACGAAAATACTAATGGGTCTTCACTGACTGAACCCAGTTTTTTATCACCATTATCACTGCGTAAACGACCTTGTTTATCTATCAGTAAGGCGCTTAAATCGCCGAGCCAATTTATTTTTTCAGATCCATTATCTAATGAATATCGTGATAGCGATTGATACAACACCGCAACGCCATCTGAAAATGTGTCTATGTCAGCACCGCTTACTTGATAGGCCTTACTTTGGCTCTCATAAAATAAGCGATGAAACATAGCTTTTAGCAATCTGTCCTTTTCTGAGTATGCGAATTTAGAACGCTGGCTATACCTACGTTGAGCATTATTTTCTGCTTCTGCTAGATGTGACCATTGAAAACTTGTTAATGCTTGCTTTTCCTTTATTTTAGCTTGGCAGTCTGTCAGGAATTCATCCTTAAAGGTTAATGTATTATAAATTGAATGAGGCATGTCTAAGTGCACATAGCGCTGACACAAAATCTCACTCTTATTCTTCAACGTTAATGTTTTGATATTTTCAAGCGCGCGTTGAAGTGAATTAAAGTAGGCTGCGTGATATTGCTGCTTACTCAGTTTTTCTTGGTTTGGGCTCCACTGCGTTAAAAACATAGTGAGTTCATCAGACTGACCAAAAGTGAATTTTTGCTTCCCTGCAAGGTTTAGTGTTTTATGCGCATAAAAATATAATTGAATGTTAGGTGTCAGCAGGTTGACTAAACCTTTCTCTGCTCGGGTTTCTTTTATACGAAGTTGCAGCGTTTTCCCTTGATACTCAAGCTTTCCATTATTGATAGTAATCGGTATAAAACCTGGTATTGGGGAGTAACGCCGGCTTTGAGGGTCTCGAATAATCTTTGTTTCAATAGAATAGGTATTGCTTGCAAGCTTGACTGGATCACTATTTTTTTGAGCATGTAAACCTAGCAATAGAAGATGAGCCATATCAAGTTTACGCATGAGCAGCCAGTTTAAAAACTGGCCATCCCAGGCATCTTTTTGACCGCGTTTTAAGGCATTATCGTATTCAAAATATTGCTCTTTATGACGATATCGATATTGCTTCGTTGCATCAAAATAGCCTATATGACCATCGGTACTATCTTTGTCAAAAACAGGTGTCGAATAGGCTCTTTCGAGCATGTCATAAGATTGGTCAATATGTACCAGAATGATTTTTTGACTGCTATTTTCAGCAAGAAATGGACGAGAAAAATAATCACTTGCTTGATAAGCACTCACTTCACCACTATCTGCAGCTATCACCGTGAAACTGACAAACCAGAGAAATATGAAACACATTGGAAATATAAAAGAAATTGAGTTTATTAAACGACAACTAAGACGAACGATAAGATAGAAAAAATACATATTTTAAGACCTCCTTGTCTTAAATTTATTAGTTGTTAATAGCTTCGTTACTGAGGGATAAACCTAAAATCAGACGCTGTCCAGACCTCGACATCGTTTCCTTTATCAAGTACGACACCCTGTGCCCTCAGCTCGTAATGTGTTGAAAAACTCCCCAGACTCCCCAAACCACTGCCGACGCCTGAATACCCCATATTCTGAGCCAATGATGTACCATTCTTAAGCATTTTCGTGGCTAAGGCTTGTAAGAAAACCTCTGCTTTAGCATTGCCATCATTCAAACTTAATAAATGTTTTAAACCATCGTTCTTAAACCGATCAGCAACTTGATTTGAGTATTGCTGATGAATAGTCTGGTTTTTGTCAGCCAGTAAAAATTCAAGTTGCTGAAGCCCTGCTAAACGGCCATCTTCTGATATCTGCCTTGCCTTCATTTGCGCAACACGCGCATGGTTTATTTTATAACTAAGCTGGCTCTGCTCAACCGCAACAAAGGCCGAAACACTCAAGATACTGAGCAATAATAAAATGCTCATGAGGACAAAACCTGCCTGAGTGTTAGCATCTGATTCAACTGTTATTTTTAGCCTGATGTTCATTACTTTTTCCTCCATGAAACAACTTAGTTGACAAGTCTATTTCTAAGCGCAACTTCACTTTGATAAAGCCTTCTGGGGTAATACCGAGCGTTTTCAGGGACTTTATAACTATTGGCTGCTTGTCCCCCAGAACTATTCATCACATAGGTTTTGTCTTTTTCGTCCATCGTTTTATCTTTAAGGCTATTTCGTACTAAAAGATAAATTTTTACACTTAACACTCTATGCCATTGCGTTACCTTGTTAGCGACTACATAGCGATCAACCAAGGTATCGTTATTGTCATCGACGCCATATTCGAAGTGCATCTGTTCGATGCCTTCAACCAGCGCTTCCTGAATATATCGGTCACCCATCAGAACTAAGCGTGTTAAAACCGCATCCCCTTCAACGCAAACATTTGATGCCGTTAAACAAGGGCGAAGAAAAAACAAACTACTCTGAAACCGCATATTGTAGTGAAAACCCTCATCTGGAAGCTGTTGAATTGCTTGAGCAAGCTGCTTGCCTTGAAACAGCACACCTGACTTCCCGGACTGAGACCTCAAGAAATAGTGCTTTTGATAGCGTTTATTATCTATTTCACTTTCGTAAAAGAAATCATGACTGTCAGCAAAGCGAAGCGCGAGCAGATCGGAGTGTGCAAGGTAGTGTTTACTCTTTAAACAGTTTTTTGGCAAACCGGCTAGCTGAGTCACTGAAGCTTTCCCTTCTACGCCATAAATACCTTTTGAGGTATCAAACACCCAACTCGAATGACACGCGCCTGGAGCCGCACTCAAGCTACCCTGAATATGTCGTACTTGCTGAGACGTCACGCCTCCCCAATGATCGGCCATTCGAATACCATCAGACAATATTTTCATCGCAAGTTGGGCATTATCTTCTCTGTCATTTAATGATGAAATCAACCTAAAACTACTCTGCTGTAAGTCGAATACTTTATAAACGCCCACCATTAATAAAAGCGATAAACTCATGGCGATCATGAGTTCAATCAAGCTAAAACCTTTTTGTTTTTTCCCTATTAATAACAACGATTTCTTTAAGTTTTTTTGCATAAAAAGGCTTTCCTATTCCTTTAGCGATTCTTTAGGTATGCCTTTGGCATTATTCATTCAGCCGAAATTTAACTTCATAGTGTTGGTTATTCGAGGGATCTTCTGAATGCTGGCTTTCCTGCCACTGTAATTTCAGTTGATATTGGCTGCCTTGTTTAGTTAGCGCAAGGTTGCCATTGGGTAATTCCTTAGAGATGAGGGTCTTCCACTGAGAAAGGTCAAAAGTATTGCCCTTGACCCTAAGTTGATCAACCAAAGAACTAGAAAGCGAGACAGCGGACGCTTGTAAAACACTGTCATGGGTCATTTTAAAGCTTAGATTCTGCAAAGCAGCCAAACCTAAAAAGCCAATAGCAAAGATAAGCAAACTGATTAATAACTCTAAGAAGGAAAAACCACTTTGATTCGCAGGTAGAGGGTACCTTGGGCTTGAAAGACAACGCGACAGGCAGGCCCGCTTAAAATGATGAGAAACCATGAGTATCAGATCCTTTGATACGAAAATTCAATGTAATCATTCCTTGATTACAGATCGTGAGTCAATCATCCGATTCACTCAGCAATATACTAGCTTATTTAAACGACAAGAAACAATCTATGGCTATTGCAAGCTTTGCGCAAAGCAAGCAGTTAAACATTTTTAGCGGAAATTCTCAAAGCCTTTGGCATAGAAAAAACAATGCTTTCAGTTCGCCCACCGGCTTCTTCAACACTTTTGGCGCCCAATTCTTTCAAACGGTCAACCACTTGCTGAACAAGAATTTCTGGTGCAGAAGCGCCTGCTGTAACAGATATTGATTTAGCCTTGTCTAACCATCTTGCTTGAATCTGAGTATAGTCATCAATTAAGTAAGCTGGCGTTCCCATTCGTTCTGCCAGCTCTCGAAGACGGTTGGAGTTAGAGCTATTTGGCGAACCCACAACAAGCATTAAATCAGAGCCATCTGCCAGGCTTTTCACTGCATCCTGGCGATTTTGAGTGGCATAACAAATATCGTCTTTTCTTGGACCTTCTATATTTGGAAACGTTTGGCGCAGCGCATCAATCACTTTGGCGGCATCATCCACAGACAGTGTCGTTTGTGTGACATAAGTAAGACTACCCGGATCTTTGACGACAAGTTTTCCAACATCAATCTCATCTTCAACCAAATATATTTTACCGCCAAACCTGGTGTCGTACTGCCCCATTGTGCCTTCAACTTCAGGGTGCCCTTCATGACCAATCAGAATACATTCGCGACCTTCCTTACTGTACTTCATCACCTCAAGGTGGACTTTTGTGACCAAGGGGCACGTTGCATCAAATACATTCAATACTCGAAACTTTGCTTCTTCCTGAACGGCTTTTGAGACGCCATGCGCACTAAAAATAACCAGCGAATCATCTGGCACCTCATCAAGCTCATCAACAAAAATTGCCCCGCGCTGTTTTAGGTCATCCACCACAAATTTATTGTGAACAACTTCATGACGAACATAGACGGGCGCGCCAAAAACTTCCAATGCTCGATTCACAATTTCAATCGCACGATCCACGCCAGCGCAGAATCCTCTAGGATTTGCTAACTTGATTTTCATACTTCAATCTGACCATTCTGATAGAACATAAATATTTTTATACAGCCTCTACAGACTGAATTTCAACGACAAACTTGAGCGTCTCTCCAGCCAAAGGGTGATTAAAGTCAATAATCACTTCATCATCATTAAAATCTTTCACCACACCAGGTAATTCAGACTTATTGGCATCCGCAAATGAAATCATTAAGCCTTCAGCTAATGCCATATCAGCAGGAAAATCAGTACGTTTCATGGTTTGTTGATTATTTGGGTTAGGCATTCCGAAGGATTTTTCTGGCGGGACCATGAACGCTTCTTTGTCACCCGCAACGAGCCCCACTAAAAAACCCTGAAAACCATCAGGTAATTGACCATCACCAAATTCAAAACTTGCAGGTGCTTTATCAAAGGTTGAATCGATAATAGAACCGTCATTTAAGCTCAAGGAAAAGTGCAAGCTCACCTTGGTATTTTTATCTATTTTAATCAAACTACTACCTGCCACACCAAATACCACGCTAATAAATTAATACAACACTTAAGTGAGTTTGTCTTTTAAGAGTCACTTGCCGTTTCTGAGCTTTGTTTTTTACTGCCTCTGAAGATATCTAATATCATCAAACCGGCACCGATGCTAATTGCAGTGTCAGCGATATTAAAAGCAGGAAAGTGATAGTTCCCCCAATAGAAGTGAAGAAAATCAACCACATATCCTAAGGTGATTCTGTCGTATAAATTACCGATTGCGCCACCTAAAATAAGGGCCACAGCAAGTGCTACCCATTTATCATCACGTAGTTTAGTTAGCCAAACACTCAGCCCAATACTCACAAAAAATGCAAGTGCGATAAAAAACCAGCGCTGCCAGCCTGACTCAGTCGCCAAAAAGCTAAAAGCGGCGCCTGTATTGTGCAGCAAGGTCAGGTTAAACCCGGTTAAAGAGTCAAAGAGTGTGTAAACCGGAACAGGCACCGCATAGTCAAGATTTTCAGTTGCAGACGATTTAGTCCATAAATCAAGAATAAAGATCACTAAACTAATACCAAAATACACCACTAAGTGCTTCGCCATACTACTTTGCTTATAAACATTGTTCATTGTCATTATGCAAATACTCTCTGTTCGCCGTCGCCTTCGATATTTTCAATACAACGACCACACAGGTCAGGGTGAGCAGCATGCTGACCAACATCTTCACGATGATGCCAACAGCGATCACACTTAGCATTATCTGAAGCATGCACTTCCAAGAGCAAGCCTTCCAAATCACTTGGGCTAGCATTGGTATCTTCAGCGGCTGAAACAGGCAAGACATTGGCACCCGAGGTAATTAACACGAAACGTAATTCATCGCCTAAGGATAAAAGTGCATCGTATAAATCATCGCCGCAGTAAAGACTCACCTCAGTGGCTAATCCACCTTTAATATTGCCCGCATTTCGCTCCTCTTCAATTCGCTTATTGACCGCATTCTTAACAGCCAATATTTCCAGCCAAAATGCGCGGCCTTTTTGATCATCATCATTCAAAGCTTCAAGACCTTCGTACCACGTGCTCACAAAAACACTAATTTCCCTATCTGCGGCTTTAGGTTTTGGTAATGTTGCCCAGATTTCATCGGCCGTAAAACTCAACACAGGTGCTATCCAGCGAGTCATGGCTTCTAATATATGGTACATAGCTGTTTGACAAGAACGCCTTGCAAGACTGTCTGATGCGGTGGTGTACTGCCGATCCTTAATAATATCCAGGTAGAAACCTCCTAGATCTACACCACAAAACTGTACAACTTTTTGGAATACTGTTAAGAAGCTATAGTCGTGATAGGCAGCTTTTAATTCATTCTGAAGTTGCAAGGCGCGATCGACGGCCCAACGATCGATCTCGACCATATTAGCGTTTTCTACCATATCGGTTTCTGGGTTAAAGCCATTGATGTTCGATAACAGAAAACGCGCGGTATTTCTGACACGCCGATAAGAATCGGCTGCGCGATTTAAAATCTCATCAGAAACCGTCATCTCGCCCGTATAATCGGTCGCTGAGACCCATAAACGAAGAATATCTGCCCCCAAGCGGTTCATCACTTCTTGTGGCGCAACCACGTTACCCACCGACTTAGACATTTTTTTGCCGTTGGCATCAACCGTAAAGCCATGCGTCAAGACTTGTTTGTAAGGTGCTTGGTTATTGATCGCTATTCCGGTTTTAAGCGAAGACTGGAACCAACCCCGGTGTTGATCTGAGCCTTCCAAATATAAGTCTGCTGGATATTGGCCTAATTCTTCACGCTGACGCAAAACGGCTGAATGGGTCACACCTGAATCAAACCAAACATCCAAAGTATCGGTCACTTTGCTATATTGATCAGCTTGCTCACCGAGCAAGGTAGCCGCATCCAGCTCAAACCAGGCATCAATACCTTTATCTTCAACTAAAGCAGCCACTTTTTCGATAAGTGCTTCGGTATCAGGGTGCAATGCCTGGGTTTCTTTATGAACAAATAAAGTGATCGGCACGCCCCAAGTACGCTGGCGAGAAATACACCAATCCGGGCTTTGTTCTAACATGCCTTCTATACGATTTTGACCCCATTCAGGAATCCACTGAACACCTTTCACTGCGTCTAACGCTGAATCTTTAAGGCCATTTTGGTTCATGCTAACAAACCACTGAGGCGTAGCACGGTAGATCAAGGGTGTTTTGGTACGCCAGCAATGTGGGTAGCTATGCGTAAATACTTTCTTAGTAACTAATTTACCTTCAGCTTCGAGTGCTTCAATAACAGCCGCATCGGCCTTATACACATGCAGACCTGCAAACTTTTCAACATCTGTGCGAAAAACGCCGCCATCATCTACGTAATTAAGCGTGCCTAGACCATACTTTTTACCAACACTGAAATCATCAACACCGTGATCTGGTGCTGTATGCACCGCCCCCGTACCCGCATCAGTAGTGACATGTTCACCCAAAATAACAGGGACATATTTGTTGCGATATACAGGATGGATTAGTTGCTGATGCTCAAGAGATTGACCTAAACAACGCGCCAATACTTCATGATTTTCTACGCCATAACGTTCCATATTTTCAGCAACCAGAGCATCCGCCATAATGACTAATTCTGGCCCGGCACCTACATCACACTTCACCAAGGCATATTCGAGATCAGCATTAAGTGAAACAGCTTGGTTTGATGGAATAGTCCAAGGCGTGGTTGTCCAGATAACAATTGAAGCTGGATCATCCAACGAAGCTAAGCCAAAGGCTTTTGCTACGGCTGAAGAGTCTGCCACATCAAAACGCACATCAATGGCTGTTGATTGCTTTTCCTGATATTCAACTTCAGCTTCGGCCAGCGCTGAACCACCGACGACACTCCAATAAACCGGTTTAAAGCCTTTTTGAAGATGGCCGTTTTCAATGATTTTGCCTAAAGCGCGAATGATGTCGGCTTCAAACTTGAAATCCATGGTGAGATAGGGTTTTTCCCAATCACCCAGAACGCCCAAACGAATGAAGTCCGCTTTTTGCCCTGCCACTTGTTTTGCCGCATATTCTCGACAGGCTTTTCGAAAGGCTGAATATTCAACTTTAACGCCAGCTTTACCTAGTTTCTTTTCGACATTATGCTCTATTGGCAAGCCGTGACAGTCCCAACCCGGGATGTAAGGTGAGTCATAACCACTCAAACCTTTCGATTTAATGATAATGTCTTTAAGAATTTTATTCACCGCATGACCGATATGAATATTACCGTTTGCATACGGTGGGCCATCATGAAGAATGAACTTTTCAGCACCGGCTCTTGCCTGTCGAATTTGACCGTACAAATCAATCTCATTCCAATGTTTCAACATGGCGGGCTCGCGCTGTGCAAGATTGCCTCTCATTGGAAAATCTGTGTCAGGTAAATTAAGGGTGTGCTTATAGTCACTCATAGTATGTTCACTTTGCCTGTATCAATCTAAGGATCAATTAAATTATCAAAAATTACTGACTCTCTTTGCTCGCAAAAAATGCCCGCGCTGCCTGGCTATCTCTTTCTATTTGCTCTTTAAGTTGCTCAATGCCAGAAAATTTCTGCTCATCGCGCAACTTGTGGTGAAATTGCACTTCGACATATTCACCATAAATATCTTGAATGAAATCAAACAAATGTACTTCTAAAGAAGACTTAAACTGACCCACTGTCGGTTTACAACCCACATTTGCCACACCTGAAAACAGGGTATGTTCAGATTTCAAAAATACGCTGACGGCATAGACACCCGAAAGCGGCGACGACACTCTTTTCAAATTAATATTTGCTGTTGGAAAACCTAGCTGCCGGCCTAACTTTTCCCCATGAGCGACTCTGCCGCAGAATGAGTATGGCCGGCCTAAGAGCTGCTCGACTTTAGAAAATTCACCCAGCGATAAGAGCTCTCTAATAAAGGTACTGCTTGCTCTTTGTGAAAAGTCAGTTTCGTCTAATGGACATTCTGTACTATTGGCATCACACGATTCTTTCGCTAACACTGTTTGGGTATTTTCTACCGTAAACCCAAGCTCTTTAGACAAAGAGCATAAAAGTTTATAATCACCTTGCCTGTCACCGCCAAAACGAAAGTCATCCCCTATAACCAAATGATCTACATTTAAATGCGAGACTAACACCCTCTGCACAAATTCTTTGGCCGTTAATTGGCTTAGTTTTGCATCAAACTTCAAACAAAAGACATAGTCTAAGTCGAAAGCAGATAATGCGTGGTATTTTTCACGAAAGCGCATCAACCTGGCTGGCGCATCATTACCTTTGAAAAATTCCATAGGCTGTGGTTCAAAGATGATAATCAAGGCGGGCAGCTTGCGTTTCTTCGCTTCTGAAATCACCTGCTGAATAATCGCTTGATGCCCCAAATGCACACCATCAAAATTCCCGATCGTCGCCACACACTTTGTATTCGCTACCCCGGATTCCCCTAGACCAGGATTATGGAGCCCTCTGAGTAAATGCATCGCCACCACGTTTTACGCCATCAAAAATTAGAACTGCAAAAATAGCCAGAGATTATACTGGTGGTAGCCCTAAAGATTCAATGCGGATAAGGATTACTGAGGCGTATATGGCAAAAAAACCACCAATCTGGGAAGAGAGGTGGCTTTTTAGGTTTTGATCTAGCTGTTTTACTAATAAATTCGAAAACGATTATTCCCACCAGCCAATCAGGTTCATATAAATAATAGTCGCTGGCGCAAGCACTAAAGTAAGAATACCGATGGTTTCATCGGTAGACTCTACATTGTTTTCATTGACACGAAAACCGTTTGCCTTACCTGATGTATAGTAGGTACGGCCATCCTGCTGGGCAAGGAACTTATTGGGGTCTTCAAGTTTATAACGCCCTTCATTTTGATATGCGGGCACGAACTCGTCGGCATCAGCAAAAACGTCGACAGATATAAATGCCACAAAAAGACTAAGCAGCAATATTTGAACTTTGGTTTGAACTTTGGTTTGAATTCTGATTTGAATTTTTTTCATCATTAACTCCTCTGCTAAAGCCATTTTTTATCGCGAATTTAGTTGTTTGGGCCTTTTAACAAAAAAAGCTGCGAGCAACACAATAAAATAACGAATGGTCTTTGGGCAATTTTCACACAATCCATTAGAAAACACTCAACACCGAAAATAAAGCGATTTAACAAACAATGACAAATTAATTAACGCAGGCGCGACAGAGTTATCAATTTCACCTTAAGCAAGGTAAAATATTGCTCTCTTTTAGACCACGCTCATTTGCAAGAAGAACACTATGCTAAGTTATCGACACGCCTTTCATGCAGGCAATCATGCTGATGTTATCAAACATCTTACACTTGTTCTTTGTTGCGAACATCTTTGTAAAAAAGACAAGGGCTTTTCATATATCGATACCCATGCTGGCGCAGGCATGTATGACCTTAAAAGTGTGAGTGCCAGTAAAAATAATGAACACCTAGAAGGAGTCACGGCATTATCTAAACTACCAAGATTACCTAAGGTATTCAGTCGTTATTTAACGCTTATTGAACAAGCCAAAAAACAAAGGGCATCGGCCTACCCTGGCTCACCGTGGTTTGCATCCAAAATGCTTAGACCGCAGGACCAAGCATCTTTATTTGAAATGCACCCAAAAGACTTTAGCTTGTTATCCTCCTTATTTGCAGCTAACAGGCACATAAAAGTGAATCAATCTGATGGCTACCAGTGCCTAAAAAGCTTGTTCCCACCACCCTCTCGCCGCGCGATTACCTTAATAGACCCACCTTATGAGCAGGAAAAAGAGTATCAAGCGGTCATCCAAACCTTAAAAGAAGGTCTTTCTCGCTTTAATTCAGGCACCTATATCGTTTGGTATCCTTTAATCAACCGTCAACATTCGTCGAAAGATAAAGCGTCTGAAAAAATGCTCCGCCAGATAAAAAACCTTTTCAGCCAAGAGCAACTACATATTCAATTTATCTTAGATAAAGATCAAAAAGGCATGTATGGCAGTGGTTTAGCCATTATCAACCCACCCTGGGGGCTTAAAGAGCAGCTTAATGAAGCACTGACATATTTATGCTCTATCGGGGATACAAAAACAAGACAGTTTAAAATTGAAGCGCTAGACGTAAATCAGAACAGCTCAAAACAATAACCAACGACAGCAATTGAGTATAAATACTAAGGTGTCACAGAGTTTTACTCTCACATAATAAGCCATTAACCGCCTGAGCAAATTCAACACCGGAGTCTTCTTGCAGAAAGTGCCCACCTTTTAATGTTATATGGGGCTGACTCTTAGCTCCAGGCACTAACTTCTGCATATGTTTGTCGCCTCCTCGCATAATAGGGTCGCCATTGCTGAATGCAGTCAAGAATGGTTTTTCCCATTTTTTGAGGGTTTCCCAAGCCGCTTTATTGGCTGCAGAAGCAGGATTATCAGGCGAAACGGGAACTAATGCTGGAAAAGCGCGCGTACCTGCTTTAAATTTTGCTGAAGGAAATGGCGCGTCATACGCTGCCCGCTCATCTTTACTAAAGTTTTTAAAGCTCCCAAACTCGACAATACGACTAATTGGAAACCAGGGGCTATTCAAAGCAAAAGCCTTCCATACTTTAAAGGCTGCGGGTATTTTTTCTTCACCCGTGGGCAACATACCGTTACCCACCACGATTGCTTTAAAGCGCGTTTCATTTTCGGCTGCTAAACGCAAACCAAGAAGTGAGCCCCAATCCTGACAAACCAAAGTAATATTTTTCAAATCGAGTTGATCAATAAATGCCTGCAACCAATCCATATGGCGCTGATATGAGTAGTCTTTTATGTTCGTTGGCTTATCTGACTTACCAAAGCCAATTAAATCTGGCGCAATCACTCTATGCCCGGCAGCTGCACACACTGGAATCATATATCGATAGAGATAAGACCAGCTTGGCTCACCATGCAACATCAGTATAGGATCAGCATCTTGAAGACCTTCATCCACATAATGCATACGCAGACCATCAGCGCCATCACTGATCAAGGCCTCACTTTTTAAATCTAGATAACGTGATTCAAATGGGTAATGTGTAAGCCGCTTAAAACGACTGTCTGGCGTGCGCACGAAAGAAATCATTACTTATGCCCCTATTCTTATTGTTAATCGTCTATATAGTTTAGATAAATTCCAATACGCAAAGATAGCAACAATATTAGGACAGTGTGTTTTATTTTTATGAATGATTACGTATTTTATGAATGAGTAAATAACAGGCAAGAAAAAGCCCAGCTAAAAGCTGGGCAAACAACTACAACTACAACTACAACTCTAGGGACTAACTTAAAAAACTGAATCACATAATTTAAATGTTGTTTCCGAAAAAGCGGGCCTGAATCGCTGTTCCGTACTGCAATGATGTTATAATAGCGACCCGCTCTCAAATAGTCTGTTGTATAAGTTTTTCAAAATGTAACATTTCATTAACGAGAAGCAGCTCACACTTTAAAAACACACTAATTGTACTTAAAACATGCCCCTTAATAACTTAAAGCAAAAAAACTCAGCAAAAAACCTATTAAAAAAGCATCCCGGCCTGATCCATTCAGAAGCCAAAAAAGTAAGTTCGCATACACAACGACAAGATAATGAATGGCTTATCAACACCATAATGCTACAAGGCCATGACACACCGTTTAGATTTAAACGCAAAAAGCCATACCAGAACTTAAAAGGTGCGCAGGTGAATTTGACTTACTACCCAAGCATCGAAACTCTAGCCGGGATAGAATTTGAAGTAATGAACGTGGTACGCATCAGAAAAACATAATTCAAAAAAACTACTCAAAAACAGTTCAAACACTAAAGCAACTTATCTTTTTGGTGTACTTTTTGGTTCATTTGATGCGCTACTCTCACTAAACTATCTGACACTACCGACAACGAGGAGGTCGAATCGATAAGTTCTTGCGATAAGGCCTCATTCTTTAAAATTAGCTTTTCCGCACTTTGGCTTGAAGCAACAACACCTTGAATATCCTGTTGCTGCTGCATCGCAATCGATGCTGATTCATTTATCTTTGCGGCAATATTCCGTACAGATTCAACCGCTCGATTCAACCGCTCGCCCGAGTCATCAACCACCTTTGAACCATCTTCGATGCCTTTTGTCGCTGAATCTAAAATTTCACGAATAGCTTGAGCTGACTCATTACTTCTTACAGACAGGGTTCTCACTTCGTCGGCAACAACAGCGAAACCCCGCCCTTGGTCACCCGCACGCGCAGCCTCAATGGCCGCATTCAGTGCCAATAGATTTGTTTGATTAGCAATATCACTAATAATATTCATTGCATGCAGGATAGAATCATTTCCTTGTCTAATCTGGGTCATATACTCAATTGCTATTGCCATAGATTTAGCACTATCAGAGACATCTCTTTCAGCGCTCTCGGCCTCTTGCTTAACATCTCGCATAATAGAGGAAGCGCTATTGACAGAGTCAGCCACTGACCCCAGCGTCTGATTCATTTGCGCTGTAGAGGTCACCTGATGCTCAATACTTTGTTTGATGGTACTGCTATTTTGCACCATGGTATGCATCGTTTTCGACAGTTCTTCAGAAGATCCAAGCAAAGTATCTGCACTGTCTGAAGCCTCTCTTAATATATCTCCCAACTGAGAACTCACTTCAGTTGATCGATCTAAATGCGATTTAGCATCAGCGGTTGCTTGCTCTGAAAGCGCCTGTGCTTCATGGCGAATTTTATTACTGAACCATAAGGTGACACCTATGACAATAATCGGCAACAAATACCCTGAGTAAATATTTATTTTGGCCTGCTTTGCATCCAGCTCGAAATGAGGCAGCGGGTAAGCTTGCTGATCTAGAACCACCAAAAACAAAGTAAACCCCGTCATGACTGCAAACCACATAAAACCATAGACATTATTAGTAATCAGGTAAGCGAACACCATAATCCCAACTACCCAGAAAATATGTGCCGAGCGAATACCATCAAGATGATAAATCAGTGAACAACAATAAATGACCATTAACAAAACACTAAAATTAGCCATTAGCATCAACGGCAATACTTTATATTTATTCAGCATGGCTAATACAGGGCCACCCACAACAAGCAGCCAAGCCCAATTCGCTAAATCGTAATAACCCAATTTAGACCACTTTATCAGACTGTAGAAGGCGGCAAGAAAAGACATGATACATGCAAAAGCAATAATTTTTTGACGAATCAAAGTGGCAGGATCAATTGACCCTTCAGGCATCAAGAAATTAAAAAATACAACAAACGGATTATTCAAAACGATACCTTTTTTAAGCGCGGCCTTAACCATCAACGATCAGACTTTATTATTAGCATTAATTAAAGTGCTCGTTTACAGAACTGTAAAGAAAAAACTATTAAAAACACCTTCTAAATAAGCATAACGAAGTATTCCATTTCTCAACAATAGAGCTTATACTCTAAATTAGAGTATAAGCTCTATTAATTATTAACAGGTAACTAAATAGCCGCTTATCGAAACAATTATCAAAATGAGAGTAATTATGCTATTTCCAATCAAAGTCCAATACTATAAAGGCCTCGCTAAAGCATTAAAAATTGCAGCCGCTGTCATTCCTATGCCAAAACCAACCTTATTCACTGGCGCAGGCTCCTCATTAGAATTATGCTCAGCAATTAGCCAGCTCGGCATGAAGAAAGTATTGATCGTGACAGATAAAGTCTTGGTTGAGATTGGCCTTTTAAAAGCAATTGAAGCGCGCCTCAAAAAAGAAGGGGTAGATTTCGTTATTTATGATGGCATTCTACCTGACCCAACTTATGACCAAATAGAAGCAGGGCTGGACATTCTGAAAAACAATCAATGTGAAGCTATTCTTGCTGTCGGCGGCGGCTCACCCATTGATGCCAGCAAAGCCATTGCGGCCAGAGCAACGAATGATAAACCATTAGAAAAAATGGCCGGTTTATTTAAACTTCGAAGAACACCCTTACCTTTATTTGCCATTCCTACAACAGCAGGAACAGGCTCTGAAGTCACAATTGTATCGGTTGTTTCGGATCCAGCCAATCACCAGAAAACACCTATTATTGACCCTAAGCTCGTACCAATGATGGCAGCCCTAGATGGATCTTTAATGCTTGGCTTACCACCTATGGTAACCGCAGCAACAGGTATGGACGCCCTAACCCACGCAATAGAATCGTATATTTCAGTCAACGCGACAGCTGAAACAAATTCTTATGGCTTAGCGGCAACGCGCTTAATCATGGAAAACCTTGAAACCGCATTCCATGATGGGAAAAATTTTGAGGCACGCCAAAATATGGCAATGGCTTCTTATTATGCAGGCTTAGCGTTTACCAAAGCGAGCGTAGGTTACGTTCATGCTATCGCACATAATTTTGG
>TARA_R110002072_G_scaffold1983_1_pt1 | contig 53535 bp, 30 predicted proteins | sample TARA_R110002072 | Tara Oceans TARA_R110002072 (sample SAMEA4397118) | marine metagenome | biome: Polar Biome; feature: [SRF] surface water layer (ENVO:00010504); material: water (ENVO:00002006), including particulate matter (ENVO:01000060) such as... | depth 5 m | reverse complement strand
GTGCGACACCGACGTTCACGGCGCCGGAGGGGTTGATCAACAGTGACCTGCAGTTCGAAGTTTCGGTTAGCGACGGCACGAACGTGACCACCGACACGGTGACGATCACGGTCAACGCGGACAATGACGCGCCATCAGCAAGCGCGGGTGCCAACCAGGCCGTGACCGAAGGAGCCACCGTTGGCCTGAATGCTGGCGCCTCGACCGATCCCGAAGGTCAAGGTTTGACCTACACGTGGACGCAAGTCAGTGGCACTTCGGTGTCGCTGACTGGTGGCACCACGGCGACACCGACGTTCACGGCGCCGGAAGGACTGGCCAACAGCGATCTACAGTTCGAGGTGTCGGTCAGCGATGGCACGAACGTGACGACGGATACGGTGACCATCACGGTTAACGCCGACAACGATGCGCCGTCGGCCAGTGCCGGCGCCAACCAGACGGTCACGGAAGGGGATTCCGTCGGCCTGAACGCCGGCGCTTCGACGGATCCGGAAGGGCAGGGTTTGACCTACACATGGACGCAGATCAGCGGCACGTCGGTAGCGCTGACCGGCGGCACGAGCGCGACGCCGACGTTCACGGCGCCCGAGGGTTTGGTCAATAGCGACCTACAGTTCGAGGTTTCGGTCAGTGATGGCACGAACGTGACGACGGATACGGTGACCATCACGGTCAACGCCGACAACGATGCGCCGTCGGCCAGCGCCGGTGCCAACCAAACGGTCACCGAAGGCGACTCGGTTGGCCTCGATGCGACGGGTTCGATCGACGCTGAGAACCAGGGTCTTACCTACACCTGGACGCAAGTCAGTGGCACGTCGGTGTCGTTGACCGGCGGCACGACGGCGACACCGACGTTCACGGCGCCGGAAGGCCTGGTCAACAGCGATCTACAGTTCGAGGTCTCGGTCAGCGATGGCACGAACGTGACGACGGATACGGTGACGATCACAGTCAACGCCGACAACGATGCGCCCACGGCCCGTGCTGGAGCCAACCAGACCGTCACCGAAGGCGATTCCGTCGTCCTGGATGCGTCGGATTCGATCGACCCCGAGAATCAGGGTTTGACCTACACGTGGACGCAGGTCAGTGGCACCTCGGTGGCGCTTACCGGTGGCGACACGTCGACGCCGACGTTCACCGCACCAGAAGGGTTGGTCAACAGCGACCTGCAGTTTGAGGTCTCGGTCAGCGACGGCGTCAACGTCACGACAGATACGGTGTCGATCGCGGTCAACGCGGACAACGACGCACCGTCGGCGAACGCAGGCGCCAACCAGAGTGTGACGGAGGGCGCCTCCGTTGGGCTCAATGCGAGCTACTCGACGGATCCGGAAGGGCAAGGTCTGACCTACACGTGGACGCAAGTGAGCGGCGCTGCCGTTTCGCTGACGGGTGGCACGAGCGCGACACCGACGTTTACGGCTCCGGAGGGGCTAGCCAATAGCGACTTGCAGTTTGAAGTCTCGGTGAGCGACGGCGTCCACGTCACGACGGACACGGTGACGATCACGGTCAACGCCGACAACGACGCGCCGTCGGCTAGTGCTGGCGCCAACCAGATCGTGACCGAGGGCGACTCGGTAGGCCTCGATGCGACGGGTTCGATCGACCCTGAGAACCAGGGGCTGACCTACTCGTGGACGCAAGTCAGTGGCACGTCGGTGTCGCTGACTGGCGGCACGAGTGCGACCCCAACGTTCACTGCGCCCGAAGGGCTCGCGAATAGCGATCTTCAGTTCCGCGTGTCGGTCAGCGACGGCGTCAATGTCACGACGGACACGGTGACGATCACGGTCAATGCGGACAACGACGCGCCGTCGGCAAATGCTGGTAGCGATCAGATCATTGCCGAAGGCGAGTTCGTCGCTCTCAACGCTGGCCCGTCAACGGACCCTGAGGGCCAGGGGCTGACGTACACGTGGACGCAGGTCAGTGGCACCTCGGTTACCTTGATTGGCGGCAATACCACTTCGCCGACGTTTACCGCGCCCGAAGGTCTGACCAACAGCGACTTGCAGTTTGAACTCTCGGTGAGCGACGGCGTCAACGTGTCGACGGACACCGTGACGATCACCGTCAACGCCGACAACGACGCACCGTCTGCCAGTGCGGGTAGCAACCAGGAAGTGACCGAAGGCGAATCCGTTGGTCTGGATGCCTCGGGTTCGATCGACCCGGAGAATCAGGGGTTGACCTACACATGGACGCAGGTGAGCGGTACGTCCGTTTCGTTGGCGGGTGGCACGAGCGCGACGCCGACGTTTGCGGCGCCCGAAGGGTTGAGCAACAGCGACCTGCAGTTTGAAGTCTCGGTCAGCGATGGCATCAACATCACGACCGATACCGTGACGATCACCGTCAACGCGGACAACGATGCTCCCGCGGCCAGCGCTGGTGGCAACCAGAGCGTGGCCGCAGGTGCCTCCGTTGGTCTGGATGCATCGGGTTCGATCGACCCGGAGAACCAGGGCCTGACCTACACGTGGACGCAGACGGGCGGTCCCGTGGTGACGCTGAGCGACACGAACGCACCACAAGTGAACTTCCTTGCCACGCCGGAATCGGCGGGTAACGAGTTGACGTTTGAAGTGGCAGTCAGCGACGGGGTTTCGACGAGCACCGATACTGTGACCGTTGCGGTCCAGGCGCCAACCAACACGGTGCCGATCGCCGACGCCGGTGCGGATCAGTACGTGACTGCCGGTCAGTCCGGGTTGTTGATCGCGACGGGCTCAAGCGATGCGGACGACGATGCGTTGGTCTACCGATGGACTCAGGTGTCGGGGCCGCTGGTACAGCTGTCCTCGATCGAATCCTCGGTGCCGACGTTCACGGTGCCTCTGGGTGCCAGCGGCATCGCTGAGTTCCAACTCCAAGTACGTGACGGCGAGTCGGTGGCGGTCGATACCGTGTTCTTGCACATCGCGGCGGCGGAAACGATCGGCTCACAGGCAGAACCGATTGCCCCGCCGGAATTGGAACCAGAGTTGGAGCCAGAGTTGGACCCGGATGCCGTTGCGAGTTCGGAGTCGGGTGTCCTGAATGTTGCCGGCCGAGAAGTCGTCGACTCCCAGTTCGATTCTCAGGATCTGCCGGAGTCAGATCTGAGTGCGTCGAGTCAGAGCACTTCGTGGGATGCTGTCGCGGAGTTCGATGGCGAGGCTGAGCCTGATCGGTTGCGCGAGGCTTCGCAGCTGTCTCGGACAGACGCTCTGCCAAGTTCAGACGACGAGTTTGACCGGCTGCGGGTCGATGCCGGCCGCAACCTGTCTGTAGTGGCTGGCGACTACGTCAGTGTGTCGGGCCGATTGATGGATGGAGAGCAATCGGGGATCGCCTACTCGTGGCGCCAGGTGTCCGGGCCGGATGTCGAATTGAGCGGCTCTGGACAGCTCATGGCGGGATTCCGTGCACCATCGCTGGCCGGTGCTGAGAAGGTGACGCTGGTGTTCGAGTTGACGGCAACGAGTGTGGACGGCAGCGCGACCGACACGATCGAAGTCGATGTGAGTCCGACGGCCGAAAGTCCGGAGGAGTGGGCGGCGATCCCGACGTTCACGGCTGGGCAGCCGGTGGCGATCGAGGCTCCGCAGGCGGAGATGGTCAATTCCGAAACAGTGGTCAAGTGGCAGCAGGTAAAGGGTGTTCCGATCGCCTTGTCCGGCGAGGACACGTTGGCACCGCAGTTCGATGCGCCAGACGTCTTCGTTACCGAAGAATTGGAGTTCGAGGTGTCGATGACGAACGGCAGCGAAACGGTCGTCGATCGAGTCCGAATCCGAATCGACCCGGTTGCAGTGGTCGCCCGCGAAAACGCGAGCATGGTGGGCTGGTCTTCGGCGGATCTCGGAGTCGAGGAGGACAAGGGCGAAGAAACGCAAGCGCGCGGTATTGGGCGTATCTGGGCGGCGCTGCTGTCGATCTTGCCACTGAAGGGCATGCGGAAAGGTCGCCGGAACTCGCCCAACGAATAGTTCCATGCGGAGTCAGTTCGGGTCGGTTTGCCCAGGGTTGGGTTTTCCCCTACTCAGTTGCGTCCACAGCGGTCGGTGGGGCTAGGGCCTTGAGTTGAATCGGAAGCTGTCCGCGTCAAGTTGCCGGAACTGACGTGTCGATAGCTAAGTCATGCATTTGAAGGGCACTTCCACTGGTTGGCGCAGGAACCGCTACGGCGTTCTCGGTGTGGGCCTTGGCATCGCGGTTGTAGGAATCTTGCTCGGCAATCCCGGCCCGCAATCCGCGGCCGCGCAAGGGCCAAGAACCAGCACGCGATTGGTCGGCCTGAGTGCGCCAAGCCACCGTGCCGCGGTCGGCGCCGAGCAGAGCGGCACGATCGTTGTCATGGCTGTCGCCGACGGTGATCGCGTCAAGGTCGGTGACGAACTGTTCCGTCTCAGCAGTCGCCTGCAACAACTCGAAGTGGATGGCTTGCAGGCGACGGTCGATTCGGAACTCGGGCGTGAGCGCGCCAACAAGGGTCTCGAGCATGCGCGCCTCAAGGCGGACCGGATGCGTGAGTTGTCTGAGCAGAACATCTCGGCGAAGGCTTCATTGCAGGAGGCTGAGTTCGAGTCCGAGTTGGCCCGGCTGTCGGTCGGCAAGGCCGAGTTCGAGCGTGTGCAATTGCGCAACGCGCTTGAGAAGGCGAAGGAACAACTGGCACAGCGAACCTTGCGCAGCCCACTCAACGGTATCGTAGTGCGCCGCCTGAAGCAGCTGGGCGAGAGTGCCGAGCAGCTGGAGCCAGTCATCGAAGTGATGTCACTGGATCCGCTTTGGGTGCAGTTCGAATGCCCCTTGGCACGCGAAAAGGAATTCCCCAAGGGTGGGCGCATTCGCGTCTGGCCGGTCATCGGCGAATTCGAACCGCGCTTTGCCGACATCGAGCACGTCTCTCACCAGGCGACCGTGACGGGTCACACCGTCATGGTGCGCGCGTCCTTGCCAAACCCCGACTACTTGTGGAAGGCAGGCCTGAAAATGGGCATCGAAGTCGCGCCACCAGTGGAAGCCGCGCCGGCCCCTAGTGGCAAGTAAGAGCGAGCGGCAAGTAGGGCCAAACGGAAGTAAGGAACGATGAGAAACAAGAACTTCATGGGCTCCAACAGCCAAGGCGACGGCGACCGCATGCAGCTCGTCGAAGAGCTTGAATTGGCGAAGCGTAGTTCGCCGCAGGCAGTGCGACGGGTCGTCAATACTCCGGTTGCGATCGAGGTGCGTCCGGCGGATTCGATGCTGCGCGATCAGATTCTCGCGGTCGGCAAGACCGGGGAATTGAGCGTTCATAGTGTCAGCGCTGAGCTCTCCAAGCCCGTCGCCATTGGTGGCTTCTACTGCCTGGACTTCGAGGAATCCGACTTGGACCTGACGACTCAGTTTGCGCGGTGCGACCAAATCAGCATGATCGCGGAAGATCGCTTCGTAGTGCGCTTTCGCTTCCTGACGCCCATCATTCTGGCTCGCTCGACGGCGACCCAGGAACCCTCCAACGCCTCCTGATCTTCAGGTATGGTTCAAGAGGACCTATTCGCGCTGGAAGAGCAGGACCCGGGTTGGGTCAGCGTTTCTGGTATGCAGTGTGGGCTGCGAAGTCTGTTCGCCAGCAAGCCACTGCATCGCGCCTCGGCTGAGGCTCTGCAGGAGTTTGGCGCACTCTTCGAAGCGGACTACGTCGTGATGCACGCCTGTTTTGGTGCGACGCCGCTATCGGAGGAATGGTCGCGTGAGGACTTTGCGCTGAGTGAAGCGCTTCGCCAGCAGGCCAATGAGGCGTTGGCAAAGACGAGCGAGAATGATGAACCGCGCTGCGTTCGGCTTGGTGGTAACTCTGGCTCGGTAGCGATCATGGCTGCGGTGTTGCACGGCGACAACGCCGAGCAAGCAGGCTGCATCGGCATGCTGTTCCGCGATTGCACGCGTGCGCATGCGTACGAAGTCATGGTGCAGTTTGAGGCGCTCGCAGGTTTCTTGTCGCTCTTGCTTGCGGAGGGCTCGGCAGGCCAATCTGGGCGGACTCAGGCGCGCGATATCAGTGAGGCGTCTGGGCAGCCATTGCGCCTCATGTTGGAGCTGGTGGCCGAACTCAACACGCGCCATAAGCTTGACCAGATAGCGGTCGGCGTGGTCGATGGGCATCGTGTCGAGGTGGCCCTGGCCAATGACGCATGCGATTTGCGGCCATCGAATCCGGGCGTGAAACGCATCCGTGATGCGATGCTGGAGTGCCTCGATGCCGACGACGTGATCTGCGTGTCTGGCGCTAGTGACGAGCCACAATACCGGTTTCATGAAGTGTGGCGCAAAGCGCGTGGCGAAGGTGTGGTCGCGAGCATTCCCTTGCTCGCCGAAGATCGCATCGTCGCGATCGTTTCGCTTGGCGCCGACCAGCCGGAATACCTGACTGAAGAGGTCATCAGCACCGTTCAAGCCGACTTGGCTCGCTACGCATCGCTGCTGCCGGCAGCCCGATTGGCAACGCGTTCTTGGTCGCGCCATTCTCGCGACATGCTCACGGGCTGTTGGCAGCGGTTGCGAAGCCGCAGGCGTCGCATGGCCGCAGTCGCTGCCCTGCTGGTCGCCGCCATCGGTTGGTTGACCTTCGGTTCGATGACCTACCAACTGACCGTGCCTTGCGTGGTCAAGGCCATGGATCGTCGCGTCGTGTCGTCGCCGCGCGGTGGCGTGCTTTCGGAGATGTATGTGCGCCCCGGCGATCAAGTCGACCGCGGCCAACTACTGGCAGAACTCGACAGCCACGACGATGTCTTGACTAGGGCTGAGCTCGAAGCGGAGACCATATCGATCGAAGCACAGATCGACCTGGCGCTCGGTGAAGGCGACAGCGGCAAGCTCCGCGTATTGGAAGCGCAACGCAATGGCGTGCTCGCCAAGATCTCGGTCGTCGCGCAGCGCATCGAACAGGCCCGAATCCGATCGCCAATCGATGGCGTCGTGCTCATGGGTGAATTGCGCGAACGGCTCGGAGCGCGTTTGGCCATGGGCGAATCGCTGTTTGAGCTCGCTCGCTACGATGGCGCCATGGTGGAGATGCACGTGCCCGAACAGGTCGTGCTAGCCGCCAAGGAATCGCGTTCGGTCACGTTCGTGGCCGCGGCCGCTCCCGACGTAGAGCATCTACTCGAAGGCTTCCGGCTGGCGCCGGCGAGCACCGTGGTCAACGGCAACAACGTGTTCGTCGGCGAAGCGACCTTGGCGGAGTTCAACGGCTGGGTGCCTCCCGGAATGGAGGGCTACGCCATGATTGACGCCGGCCCTCGGAGCGCAGCCTGGGTCTTGACCCACCAAGTGCTCGATTGGATGCGATTCAACTTCTGGCTGTAAGGATTGCATCGTGACATCAACGGCCGCAGCAACAACCGGTGGAGCCAGCGCAGCTGAGCCCGCGTTGTCGCAACGCCTGGGGCCGCTTGTGGTCGGCGTGCGAAGGGACCTGGCGTTCCAGCGCCAGATCGTGCGCGGCGAGCCGAGCTACGTGGTTCACGACCCGGTGTCGTTCTGCAACCACGCCTTCACCCCGCTCGAATACCGCATCCTCTGTTCGTTCCGATTCACCCAATCCCTCGCCGAGGTGTTTGAAGAATTGGTGCGATCGCGACTACTACAACCAGAAGACGACGAAGAGTTCTACGAGTTCGTCCTCGGACTGCACGGCAAGGGGCTGCTAGTCGTTCCTGGCGTGCCAACCGAAGGCGTGCTTCGCCGTCACGAAGAGCGGCGCAAGGCGGGCAAGCGTAGCCCCATGAAGCTCTTGGTCAGCTGGCGGGTTCCGCTCGGCAACCCTGACGTTTGGCTTTCACGCATGCTGCCATACGTGAGCTGGCTGTTTGGCCGCGCCGGGTTGTTGCTATGGACCATGTTGCTGGTCGCCGCCGTCTGGCAATGCGGAGATCAACTCGGCGGCCTCTACGGCGGCGCCTCCAACCTGCTAGCGCTCGAGAACCTACCGATCATCTGGTGTTCTCTGGTCGTGCTCAAAGGCCTGCACGAGTTGGGACACGCCTTCGCGATCAAAAGATTCGGCGGCGTGGTCCCCGACTTCGGAGTCCTGTTCCTTTTCATGACCCCGTGTGCCTACGTCGACGCGAACTCATCGTGGACGCTGCCGAGTCGTTGGCAGCGCATCGTCGTGGCCTTGGGCGGGATGTATGTCGAAACACTGATCGCCTTCGTCTTCGCAATCATCTGGGCTGGCACCCCGCCCGGCCTGCTGCACGACATCGCGCAAAACGTAGTCGTCCTGGCGAGCATCACGACGCTGTTGATCAACATCAACCCGTTGATCAAGTTCGACGGCTACTACGTCTTCTCGGACCTCTTCGGCGTGTTCAACCTCCAAGAGCGCGCCATGCGCTACCTGCGAGGAGTTGCCGAGCACAGGTTGTTGGGCCTGCCCAAGATGGACCTGGTGTATTCCTGGACCGAGCAGCTCCTGATCTGGTTCTACGCACCCGCATCGTTCGTCTACCGCCTGACCTTGGCGTTCAGCATTTCGTTGCTGATGATGACCGCGTGGCCGGCAGTCGGAGCCGCCCTGGGCCTGGCCTTCGCCTGGATGATGATTGGCGTGCCAATCAGGAACCTCGTGCTCTACCTGTGGAATGGCGAACGCACCGCTGGCGTTCGCCTGCGCGCGCGCTGCGTCATGGTGGGTGGCTTGGTGGCCGTAGTGTTGTTGGGAACGTTCCTGCCGGTGTCGAGCAGCATCGTAGCTCCCGGAGTCTTGGACCCGCGCATCAGGCTATCGATGCGGGCTCCCGCCGATTCGTTCTTGGAAGCCGTAGATGTCGTCGACGGCCAGGTCGTCGACGTCGACACTGCCGTTTGCACGTTGCGTGACCCCGAGCTAGAAAGTCAGTTGCTCAGCGTCGAGATCGACATGGAAGTCGCGCGGACTCTGTTTGATGCCACCGAGTTCGTCGACCCTGGTGTTGCAGCGACCCACGCCAGCCGCCTCGAGTATCTGTCCAAGCGGTCCGCAGAGTTGCTAGAGCGGAAGTCCGACCTGTCGATGAGGGCGCCCCAGTTGGCGACCGTCGTCCAGCCAGGCGACGCGGTCTTGGGTCAGTTCTTGAAGCAGGGCGAAGAGTTCTTGCAGCTGCATTCCCAAGAGCGGTTCATCCGCGTCGTGTTGACCGACTATGAACTGATCCGAGCACGGCTTGAAGTTGGCAAGCTTGCCGACGTGCGTCTAAGCAGTGACCCAGGCCGAAGCATCGTGGCCAGTGTTCATGAGATCCGCCGCTCAGCCTCGCGTTCGCGCGTGCCGGTGGAGTTGACCATGGCAGGTGGCGGCGACATCTACGCGGTGGGCACGAGTCGTGGGGTCGAGACGGATCAGCCCTACCTGCACGTGTTCCTCGCGGTTGAGGATGCTGCCTTTGAGGAGGTTGGCAACGGCACCACGGCGCGCGTTCGGTTTGGTGCTGGTGTCGAGACGCTAGGTGGTTGGGCGAAGCGACGGTTGCTGACGTTCATCTACAACTGGCGGATGAGCTAGCCGCTGGGGCGGCTGGGTTCTGCGTTGGGGCTGACTACTGTGGCTGGGAGCTCGGAAGCGCCTTCGATAGGTCTCAGACCTACATGACCCGCGTGTATCGACTGATGCCGAAGTGCACCTTGCCACTGGCAAGGGATACAAACGCGGCCTGTGCTTCCCACTCGGTGCCTGACAGTTGTGGTGAGTTCGGAATCATGATCTGTGCCGCCCAGCAATCGACCGTGGGATCAAACTCCCATGGCCCATAGTGGGTCGCGGAGATCGGCGAAGCGGTGTTGCTGAAGACGACGTTCTGGCCCGGAAAGACGTTCGGCAGGTTGATCTGGATGAACGCATTCGACCGCGGACCGAACAGGAACAGCGGCGGAATTGTTGCGCCAAGTGGTAGGTAGTCCGGGCAGATCGCGTCGTGCTGCAGACCGCGGATATAGAAGATGCCGCCGACCCGACACGAGTAGGTTGCTTGCGTGCCGGGGTATCCAGGGTCGAGTTGTCGATCCCAAGGTGCCGCGCTTAGCTCGGTGTTTACCGACCAAGGGCCGCATGGCATCGTCCAATCGATCTTGCCAATCGCGTAATAGGACTGCGCTGGTAGAGCCGGCAACTGGGCCGGCAAGGCGCCAGCGATCAGCGCGATGGCGAACAGAGCGGGTAGAACTGTTTTGCTCGGGCCACTGGCGGGATGGCTCAACGTAGTCCTAGCGTGAGTTGTCCCAGCGTGATTTCGACCTTGCAGACTGCGCGCATGCGGTGTTTCCGTGTGGCGTACCCAGATAGCTTGTCCACCGGAAACGGTGTCGTGACGTCCGTCAGTCATGGAGTTCGCAGCTGGGAGAAGGCTGTTTGGCTTGCGGCGAGAGAGGGTTTGGTTGGCGAGCATGCCGCATTGCGCACGTCGGCTGGCCACCCTACGGCGGAAGGATCGGCGACAGGTCAGTCGTTCTTGCAACTCTTGCGTACTCCCGCAGCAGCTGTCCCTTCGCTTGCGCACGACCGATTCTCAGTAGGCCCGTGGCGATGATAGAGTTGCGCCGATGATGACTTGCGGCTCGCTACGACAGACCAGCAAACGCTCGTGGCGCCATTTTGGTTTGGCCGTGGCGCTGTTGTGCTTGGTGAGTTGTGGCGACCTGTCGGTGACGTCGGTTGCGCCTGCCGAACCAAATGTGCCGGTTGCTGCGAAGGGTGAGTGGCAGGGCACATGGGTGTCGGATGAGAGCGGCCAATCGGGGGAGTTGGTGCTGCGAATCCAAGAGTTCCACGACGAAGCGGTGGTGGCGCTGGCCATCAACAACGGATGCTTGCAGCAGCAGAACTACGAGCTGGTAGTGATCGGTGAATCGGTGACGCTGCAGGTGGGCGGTGTTCCGATATTGGTGGCCGAGTTCGCACCTTCGGGTCAGCTGGTGGGTTCCTTCGACTGCCCAGAGGATTCTGGCACCTGGTCTGCGACACGTATTGGTCCGCTGCCGGAGCCAATTGATTTGAGCGGCACGTGGCTTGGCTCGGCGATGGTTGCGGGCGAGAGCGAGAACCCCTTACTGCTTGAGCTTGACCAATTCGTGCGCGATGGAAGACTCGTATTGGAAGGCTTCGCGGACGTTCCTGGGTTGGTGCCGGTGCAGGTGCCGTTGGCTGGCTACGTGAACTTCCGGGAGACGGATTTTGACTTGGTTCTGCAGACCGTGGAGGGGTTTGAGCCCGTCATGGTGTTCGCGGGTATTGGTAACCATGACCCTGTGCGGGTGGATGTCGGTCTGATTCAGGTGCTGAGCTCTCAGTCCGTGGAGTTCACGCAGGCTGTGTTTCAGGTTTTGCTGCAGTAGGAGTCGCGGTGGGGCGGACTATCGACGGGGCGGACACGCGAGTCGTGGCCTCTTGGTAGCGGATTCGTGTTCACCCATTCGGCATCGTGCCCGACCTCGAACTTCCAACTCGGCGGACTAGTTGGCCGCCGCGATCCAGCTCCGCGCGATCGTGGCAATCCGCTGCGGGTTCTCCATCGGCGCGACGTGGCTCTCCGGCACCGTGACGAGTTCGAACCGCTCGTCGAGCCTCCCGTAGGCGGCGGCGAAGAAGCTGTCGTGTGCGACTACGATCTGCGTCGGCACTTCGAAGTCGTGCAGCCGTTCGAAGACGTCGGTATGGCCGAGTTCGTAGATCGTCGCCTCCAAACCTGGCGAGCACTTGAGTTCGACTTGGCCGCCCTCGACCTGACGCAAGCCGTGCTCGAGGTAGCTGTCGAGAGTCCGCGGTGTGAATCGTGAGTAGGGCTCCTGGCTGCCGAGTAACTCCCGAGCTTCGCTTCGCGAGGCAAACATTGATCGGCGCAGGCGCGCGGCCATCGAAAAAGGGGTCCGTCCGGCGCGCCGAGTGCCCGGACCGTTCTCAGGGATGAGCACCGGCTCGATCAGCAGAAGGCGATCGAGCAGGTGGGGGGCGTCAACGGCGGCGGTCAGCGTCGCAATGCCTCCTAGTGAGTGCCCGATGCCGCAGGCAAACGCCTTGGCGCCGTGCCGTTCGAGGATCGCGCCAGCCAGGAAGCCGTGGTCCTTGGCGAATTGCCGCCATGACAGTTTGTCGGTGGCTGCCGAGGTGTCGCCGTGTCCCCGGGCGTCGTAGGAGTAGACGGTGTGTCGTTCGGCGAGTGGCTCTGCAATCTCGCCCCAGGTTGCGGCGCAGAAGCCGGTGGCGTGGTGGAGGAGGATTGGGGGGCCGGAGTTGCCCCATTGCACGGCTGCGAATCGCTCGCCGTTGGGTGCCGCTACCTCGAAGTGTTCGATGCTGGTCACGGTGTCCACCCTTCGTGCATGGTGCGATACCTTCTACTTGGGCTGTTGTTGCTGCAAGGGCTGGTTTCCGGCTCTATCGGTCGTCTGTGGTCCGACTTCGGCGGGTGGCTCATGTGCGTACGCGAAGTTCGAGGGTCGGTTGTGCTCCCTCCCAGCATTGTTGCCCAGCCTTGTTATGAGGTAGCTTTGTGTAGCGAGATCTCCGGGATGCATCCAACCGAACCAACACGCCCTAGCGATTCGAAAAACCAGAATCCGCATGGGATGGGGCTTTTCGCGCTGTTGCGCGAGGATTTCCGCACCTTCGACAGGGGGCTGTTCGAGCCTGGTCTATGGGTGGTTTGGCTGCACCGCTTCGGCAATTGGCGCATGGGATTGCCCAAGTTGGTGCGCTTTCCCTTTTCGATAATCTACCGGGTCGCCTTCCGCCTCCTCGTTTTGGCATTCGGAATCGAGCTCGGCTACACGACTCGGCTTGGCCGTCGGGTCCGGATCTGGCACCACGGCGGCATCTTCATCAATGCAGAGTCGATCGGTGACGATGTCCACATCCGGCAAAATGTTGCCGTCGGGATCGCCAAGCGCGGAGCAGACGGGGGCCTCGCGGTGATTGGTGACCGGGTCGATATCTATGTAGGCGTCTGTATCGCTGGGCGCGTGAACATTGGTGACGACGCGGTCATCGGCGCCAACACGGTGATCGTGTCAGATGTCGAGGCAGGGGCCACGATGATCGGCAATCCTGCTCGGCGCATGCCCTCGTCACGCGGGCGGGAGCCTGCCGAAGCGAAGGCTGGGCGCGCCGCCCACAAGTAGTGCTATCCGGATCGCACCGCCGGCGCAGAGCGCGAACCTGGCGCGATCTACGGTGCGCTTAGCCGCACCGATGTCGCCGAGTTGAACGGTTGCGCGTAGCCCCGCAGTCGCTGCGCGTCTGGACCCCGCAGTTGGATGGTCTTTTCGGTGCCGGGCAGCAGGTGGAAGTAGTTATCGCTTGGTTCGAAACCCGGTGCGTCAACGGCGACCGCCTGGCAGAACCGTTCTGACCGGAAGGTCAAGTCGAACCGCGATTCTCCTGCCGGCGCCTCAGTCGGTGTGATCATCGCCTCGAGTCTGGGGTCGATGTGTTGTTCGCTTGGTAGTCGCTCTGGGAAGTAGAAGTCTTCGCTGACAACCGATCCGTTGGACGCGATCAGGCGTGTAGCAACGACCTGGACCGTACGTTTGCCGAAGCGATAGGCGTAGGTCGTGTCGCAGAACCGGCCGATCAAGGCGTCGATGCTGCACGTGTGATGTGACCGAGGCGCGATCTCGACTGCCGTCGACACGGTGGCGACTACCGTGTCGTTGGCACCAAGCACCGTGACTTCGAGGGTTCCCCGAAGTTCGGTGTTGGGATCGTTGGCGATGTGCGCGTTGAGTCCATCAAGGCCGACGTCAACCAGCCATACCGCGCGCGGTTGCCACGCTCGTCGCAGGTAGAACCAGGCACTTTTTGGCCGGCCCCCCGCATCGACGAGGCCCCAACCGGCGCCCGGCACGAGGTCGCGGAAGAACCAAGTCAGTGCGCCTCGCGTCTTGCAGTCAGACGCCCGCCATCCCCCGGCCACGGTCTTCAACACTTCGCCGATCGCGACGCGGCAGCACTGGTAGTAGCGCTCAAGGTCGGCGTAGCGCAGCGCCCGCGTGTCCAGACCGAACATGTGCTCGACGTAGTGGTCAGTGACATCGGTGAAGTCCCAGCCAGCACCTGGGTCGCGCGGCACGCTCGCTTTGTAGGTCGGGTCGTGTGGCGCAATCAGCGCGCCATCGGTCATCTCGGCCAAGGCCACGGGTTCGGGCACGTTGGAGAATGCCAGGCATTCGGCGGCGAAGACCGGTGCATGCAGGCGGGCATCCTCAAGTGGGCGTTGGTAGGCGCCGACGCCGAAGTAGTGGGCGATGCCGGTGCCAACGTGGAACGGTAGATCGCCGCCGGTTGGGGACGAGGGCCAGTAGGGCAAGTCCGGCCGGTTCACGCGACAGAGTTCGGGCAGGTCGCGAGCAAACCAGTCGTTGGTCCAGGCTTCGGCAGGCAATCCGAGCATCGCGGCCTGCTGTTCGACTTCACTGCCGCCGCACAGCACTGCCAAGCAGCAGTTGCTCTGGGTGCGCGCCAAGAACTGGTCGGCTTCGGTCTTGATCGACGCGAGGAACTCCGGATCAGCGATCGGGTAGTCCATGTTGGCGAACATGAAGTCCTGCCACACCAGAATGCCGAGCTCGTCACACAGCCTGTAGAACTCGTCATGCTCGTAGATCATCGTGCCGACGATGCGGATCATGTTCATGCCACCGTCGCGTGCCATTAGCAACGCACGGCGGTAGGCGGCCGCATCGCCGTCGAGCCGCAGCAAGTCGAGTGTAGTCCAGCAGGAACCGCGGCATTGGACATCGACGCCGTTCACAACTAGTCCGGGGCGATCGTTGTTGACGGGCTCGATACTGCGGAAACCCAGGCGGCCAAGGTCGATGGTGGTTGTGTAATCACCGGACTGCAACTCGATTCGAGCTGGGTAGAGCGGTTGTTCACCGTGGGTGTGCGGCCACCAAAGGTCGACGTTTGCGAGCACGGCCCGGCCATGTACGCGATGGTCGGTGTCTGTGGTTTCGACGGAGAGCTCGGTCGATTGGTCGCCGACGATCAGGTTTGCGCCCGTGATCGGTGCGATCGACTTCGCCTGGAGAGTGAGTTCGACGACCCCGGTGTCACCTGTCACCGAGGCTTGAGCTGATTGGCCAGTTACGCACACGCCGGACGTGATGACCAATTCCACGTCTCGCCAAGGACCTACCGCGATCACGGGTGAGCACCAGGAGTTGACGTGACCGAGCAGTGTCGTGCGCACGAAGCGCAGCGTCTGTGACTTGACTAGTGCGGTGCGCCATCGAGGGCGTGGTTTGCGCTGGTTGAGGATCGGCTGTAGCGCATGGAACCGGATTAGAAGCTCGTTGTCGTCACGCAGTTTTCCGCTTACAGGGATGTCGTGGGCGACGAACATGTTGTCGCTATGCAGCACGTGTTCGCCGTTGAGCCATACATCGGCAACCGTGGCGAGGCCCGCGAAGCAGAGCGAGGTCTCGCCCTGTCTGTCCGGCGCCGGGAACCGGCATCGATACCAGTGATCGTGGGTGCCCAGTGACTCGTCGGCGGCACCCTTCGTGTCGTGCAGGTCGTCGAGGGTCCGGCGCGCTGCGGCGACCGTGCCGGGAACTGAGCAGGCTCGCCATACAAGAGCATCGAGTGCGTCGGCATCCGGCGCTTCGAGTTGGGCTTCCGTCGAAGCGAATGTCCAGCCGTTGCCTAGGCTGACTCGCGCGTCGTGGCTGGTGGATGGCATGGTGCGACGCTATTCAGGGATCAGTCAACTTCCCACGTAAAGTCGTCGATGCTCGCGTTTCGTTGCTAGACGGATTGGCCCTGCTGGCGCGGAGCCAGCACCGCGGATCGCACCGCGCATTCGCAGTCTATCCGCCGGCAGCGACGCGGAAGACTTCGCAATCGGGGCGGGGTCAACCCTAGTGCTAGTATAATGGCTGAATGAGCTGCATTCTGAAGACGAGGCGACGATGAGAAAGAAGGAGATAGTGATATCCGTCTTGGTTGGCTGCCTTTTGCTGCTGCTTGGCGCGGCAATATACGTCTGGCATGTCACGCATCCAAAGATCCGTAGTAGTGAACCAATGTTGAGGAGTGAGGTTGTGGCTCTGGCTGTGGACGGCTGGGAATATGAGCCGCTAACTGTTCCTGGGGCGGTTCTCGACGGATTGATCAGGATTCCGAAAAATCCCACTGCGCCTTGGCTTCTTTTTTTTGGTGGTAGCGGTGGTCGCAATTTAGATAAAGACCGCCATTTTGTTGAGCGAGTAATTGGGGGAGAAGATGTTGGCGCTGCCATGTGGTCGTACCGAGGCGCCGATACGAATTGCTGGGATTCTCTTTGTCCCGATGCGATGGCGATGGTTGAGCATCTTCGCAGCAAGCACGGGGTACAGCTTGAGCAGTTGCACGTGGCGGGATTTTCTCTCGGCGCATGCTATGGCATTCTGCTTGGGGAGGCGCTGGCGGCTCAGGACAAGGCAGCGGCATCCACGACGCTGATCGGGCTTGGTTTGGCAGCCCCTGGGGTTCCCGTGTGGGCGATGTGGTTGGTGCGCGGCCCCTCCGGCCTCCTCGCGAAGTTGGACTCACTGCGGGGACCGATCCTGATTCTGGTGGGGCGAGATGACTCCGCCAATCCAGTCGAGCATCACGCTCGAGTGGCCCGAGAAATCTTGGGCGACCGGGTCGTCAAGTACCTGGAGGTTGATGGCGGTCATGGGGCCCCGTTGAGCGACGATGCAGCCATTCGAGCGGTTCGACGACAGATCGTGTCTCGTTCTCACTCTGGCCGGCCCGCAAGTGAGTCTGTGCGAAAGCGGAAGTGATGCTGCGAGCGAGACGTTGGCCATTCACTCGTGGCAACCTCATGGCTCCACGCGGCGTCAACGTCCGGTGCCGGAATCACAACTGGCAGGTTTTGGGTGCTCCTCGCTCCTTAGTGAGGCCCTGCAGCCCGAGTAACACCATTGCCTGCCTGCAAGAAGTTCTGGAGTCCCACGCAAAACTTTGAGAAGCGACTCACCCTGAGGGGAATGTCTTGGATGGCTAGGCGGAGCTGCTCGTAGTGCTCTGGACCCGCTTTCAGTTCAATGACGGCTACGTCAGGAAACATCGCTGGGCATCGCAAGTTCGGGCGGGCAGTGCGGATCTGATTCCAGGCTTGCAAGTGCGTATCTATCGTCATCCTGACTCGGCCGTCGGTCGATTCAAAGTAGCGTCTGGAGTAGGCGTTGATCAGGACGGGAAGATCGGAGCCTGAGAACTGCAGGGCAGCGGCCGGGCTGAGTGCCTGAGTGATGTGCCGGCTCAGTTCTCTCCAGCGGGTTTGGGGTGACCTTGGTAGATCACGGATAGTGTGACAGTCCTTCCATCCCAACATGCCACGCTTGCGCTTGAACTCAAGCACACCAGCGGCAGGAAGGCGATCGTTCCCATACCAACGCAATCGGACCTTGTCACGCTGGCTGACTCCAGCCAGGTTCTGGTAGTAGCAGTCGAGATTGGGAGAGTCGAAGTAGATGTTTCGGATCGTCCGCGGCTCGTAAGCAGCGCGAAAGACTACTCTCCCCTGTGCGAGGCGAGGCCGGAGCCAGTCCAAGTCGGACGAGCTACACACGAACTTGAGTTCGTAGCGTCGGGCTTGCGTAGCGTGGATCATGCCTACTTCGGTGACGTCTTCGCCTGGTTCTTTTGCATGTAGCCCTTGGCGTAGAGTTCGTCGATATCGATGTCTTCCTCTGCGACTGGGTCGCCATCGACTGTGAGCGAACTGCCCGTTTGGGAGATGAAGTTCCGCTTGCACCCACGAAGAGTGAGCTTTGTGCAAGTGGCCTTCCCTGGCCCAAACTCGCGCTTCTTGACGTAGGTCATCACGGCGATGTGCGAGATGTTTGTGATCACAGAATCTGCGACATCGACGAATGAGCCGTCCTTGCTCGCTATGCCGGTCCCCGACTCTGAGATCTCTACGTTGCGAACGCGAACTTCGCTCCCCTCACCAGCCGAGATGGCCTTGTCACCCACGTTGCGGAATTGTGTGCCCTCGATCGCGACATCGGAACCGCTGAAGTCCAGACCATCGCCGCCCACATGCAACAAGCCGCCACCCGAATAGGTGCCTTTGCTGAAGTCTGAGTCGAGAGCGTCCGAACTCGTGTTTTGGATCACGGTGTCAGTCAAGTCGAACTCACACTCGATTAAATTCAGCGCGTCTTCGGCTGTCGATGTTTCAAATCGACTCTGACTCATGCGAAGGTTGGCTTGATAGAAAGTTACTCCGCCTGTAAGCGAGAGGCCAGCAACACGGACTCCACTAGTGTTGCGGGTTGTGACATTGTGCCACTCGCACTTGGCCTTAGAGGCCTGGACAAATATGCCCTGCCAGTGGCCCTCCGCTGATGCGGCTGTCAGCACGACCTCTTCCCCATCCGGTTCGCCGAAGACGCAGGCCCCTCGAACTATGATCTGGCACTTGGGCTCAAACCGAAGCGTCGTGCCAGCGGGTACTCGAAACCCCAGGCCAGCCGGCACGCTGATCGACTGATCGATGAGGTGTTGTCCCTTGGCGACAACAATTGCGTCAGACTCGCGATCAAAGCTCAAGAACGGATTCGAAGCGAGGGTCTGCGCAATGGTGCTCGGTTCAATTACTGCGGACGCCCTGGCAGAAGGATAAGAATAAGCGGGACACGAAAACTCTTGCTGCTGAGCTGACTCGTTGCCCTCAAGCAAGAAAGTGGTCCCGGCCGGTGGTTCGATTCCTGGGATCAGCAATCTTGTAAGTGACGGAATTGCATTGAGCTCGGAGGCGGCGAGAACCAACTTTCCCTTCCAGATCTCAACCGGTGCGGGTGCACTGTCAGGCTTAGTGTCGGGGGTCGACATCATGACCCGATTGATCGTGACTGGCCAATAGCACTGGTTTGCGATGTCAAGAGAGACTGTCTCACCTTTCAGCCCCACAAGGGCACGCACTGGCTCCGCGAACCTTCGGGATGTGCGAACCAGTGGAGACCCAAGCTGGAGGGTGTCGTAATTTGACTCTGTTACGAACGACAGTCTTACAGCCCGCTGGCTCAGTTCCGCTGTGTCGCATGCAGGCACAAACATGAACTCGCTCGCAAGCACCCCGCGATACCCAAGGTCCGCAGCTCGAATCCGTGCCTGGAACTCAGGGGTCTGTGCCTCTTTGCATATCTCGTCGAGCGAGATCACGAACTCGCGTCGGATGATGGGATCCTTGAGAAGCGTTCGCGGGAGAAATCGTGCCAGAGACTTTACTAAGTAGTTCGTCTCGCCTGTCATGCCAATCGAGTCGTAGGCAACTGGTTCGAACTTGCCCATGATTGGATTGAAGTAGAGGCGGACATTAAACCAAATCAGGCCATGTGTGCGTTGCCACAGTTCGGCCAGAGCGATGTATCGACCCCATGACTTAGGATCAAATGCCTCGTGAGGTTTCACGTCTCCCGCTATGAATCCGCGATATAGCCCCCGTGCAACTTCATCCATCGACTGGAGAACTGGCGACGTCTGAATGTGACTTGAGCGGAAGGGTCGAAGGATCGGATAGAGGCGCTCGGCCGTGAGCCAGCCCTTAGTCGTTTGATACCAGTCCCAGAACACACGGTCGTCAGTAGCCAGGATGACACCTTCGCGACGTCGTTGACTCTCGAGAAGCTCCTTCGAAAAGTGCTCCTCGAGATCCATGATCCCGAGATCCTCCCCATTGACGCTAATCTTGACATACTTGTGCCTGACAGCGAGCACGTTGTTTCGCCGCAATTCATCCATGAACAGCGCATCTCTTTGAAAGCCACGCGTTCTGGGATGTTGCAGCGAGAAGACTCTGAGGCCTAAGATGTCGTCGCCGTTCTTGACCTTGACTCGGAAGGACCACTTGCGACCGGTGAGGTGGTCCATGTAGTCTCCCTTCAGTCGCATCTTGACCGGCACTGTGCGTGTGCCAAGGCGGATCGAAGCAGAAACAAAGTCATCATCCGCCGAAATAAGGCAGCCCTTCTTGAGTGCCTCCGCGCGCTTGGCCATCAGTTTCAAGTATGGCTTGTACTTAATGTCGATGGCCATCAGTGGCAAGTCATGGCTACCTCTCACTTGAGCCCAATTCTCTGAGAAGTCGTTCGCAACCGACTTGAGCTGCGTGATGATCGAGCCACTAGGGATCACCCCACCGCGGTCCGTGATCATGCTAAGAATTCGGTTGCGACCTAAGAATCCTACGGAAAAACAACCAATGCAGACCAAGGCCGCAATGGCGACCAAGACCACTCGACGCTTCCTGGCGCCCTTGATTCGAAACCTGGGCTTCGATGCCTTCTGATTGGACTCAAGCCGCATAGGGTTAGACTCCGGGAATCTGTTGCTGGTCGACTACCGATATTTCAACCTCAGGAAACGCATGCTGCAATTCGGTAAGCATGTCGGGCAGTAGGTCTGCTTTTGTTAAATCCACGAGCGCGACCATTTCAAGTCGGTCCTTGAGCATGTCCATGCGCCGGATGTCGATGTCCGTTGCGAACTGCATCATCGACGTGTGCGCTGACTTCATCACCCCGGGGTCCATGTTCTTGCCATCCCACGTAGCCGTAACAAATACACCTCCGGGGGCTGACTGGCTTCGGTTGCGCCCCAAGAATCCCGCAGCCGTGAGGATGATCGCAATAGCGAAAATCGTCGCCAGACCTTGGCCTGCTCCCATCCCAAGCCCAACCGAGATGGCGAGAAACAGGTAGGCGAGCTCTTCGGGCTCCTTGATCGGCGTCCGAAACCGCACAATCGAGAGCGCTCCAACGAGGCCAAGAGACAGCGCGAGCGACGACTTGACGATTGTGATGATCAGGATCGTCGCGAGCACGATGAGCGGAAACGTCCGTGCGAGATCGGCTCGATTGGCCAGGCACGATGCGTAGCGTCCGTAGTGCCAGCGGAGCACCAGGGACAACAGCAATCCAAGGGCGAGGTTGACTCCCAGGGCGATCAGGGACACGGGCGCGGCACTCTGTGATAGGAGCGCTTCGATTTGCTGGATCAGGTCGGCGTACATGGATTGGGCGCAGAGTCGAGTGGGGCGGAGGATGTCTGCGAATCACGGCCTGCGGGGTGCGCGGTGGCCGGGAAGAAGGGTATCACGGTAGTGCCCAGTCCCGCGGGTGGCGCTTCAAAACCAGCCAGTCGGGCAGGTGTAGCGGTTATTCTGCACTTTGGTGAGAGCGGGTGAGGCATCCGGCAAAGTCTCCCCGTAGTGATGCTCTGTGATTGCTTAGTGGCAGCCGTTCTGAGTAAGTCCTGGTGATGGCTGGGTGGCGCCGCTCCAGTCGATACTGCCTGGGGCCACCTCGAGTCAGGTCAGCCTATTGAGGGTGGTTTGTGGGGGGCGCTTGGTTGATGATAGAACTATGATCGAAGATGTAGCAATTGCCACTCCGGATAGCGCTGAGGGTCGGCGTGCAAGGCCCAGGCTGCGCCGCAAATTGCTGCTGCTGTTGGTCTCATTCCTCGCGGCTGTAGTGGTGGCTGAATGCTTGTGCCGAATCTATTTGAATCTAAAACATGGCGTCCCGTTGATGGATCCGGGGCGCGTGCTCTGTCGCAAGTATCCGGAGATCGCGTGTGCAGACGCCACTAAGCTGTCGTTAGATAAAGCAAGCTTTAACGTGTTGTTGCTCGGAGGATCGGTGATCGATGCGCGTTGGAGCAGTGTCGAGCATGAGCTGAGGGAGCAGCTTGCGTTTGCGGGCGTCTACAATATTAAGGTGTGCAATCTTGCCGTTGCGTCTCATACGTCAAGGGATAGTTTGATCAAATACCGGGCCCTCTCCCGGTCACATTTCGATCTGGTCATCCTGTACCATGGTATTAATGATGCTCGCGCGAACAATGCACCTGGGGACGTGTATCGTGATGACTACTCGCACTACGCTTGGTACGAGACGGCCAACGTGCTTTCGGATTACCATGGGAACAGCTGGTTTGCCCTGTCGTCGTTGCTCCATCAGGCTTGGCTTGGGGTGAAGCAGCGGGTGTTCAGTGGGCAATACCTGTCATTCTACCATCCGCTCCCCCCGCCGGAGTGGACTAGGTATGGTGCCAGCCCGAAAACTCCGGTGGCATTCGAGGGCAATGTCCGCGAGATCGTGAATCTCGCCGAGGCTCGCAGCGAACGCATAGTGCTTATGACATTTGCGACGTTTGTCCCAAGTGACTATAGTGACGATGCGTTTAGCGATCGTCGGCTTGACTATGCTCTGCATATTTCGCCGTTAAAAATGTGGGGTAATCCTGACGACGTCGTCAGTGTAGTAGCTCTGCATAATCAAGTTATTCGCAGCGTGGCATCTGGTCGTGGAGAAGGCGACTTTGTGGACCAGGCGGGGCATATCGGCAATGGCAAGAGATATTTCCATGATGCTTGCCATTTAACATGTGATGGCTCGCGGCAGTTCGTCAAAAATATTTTGGCATCCATCCCACCATCCGAGTGGCGTAGTAGTCGGTGATGGTTTGTGGGAGCTTGCCAATCCAGCGTTCATGAGGCCCAGTGGCGCCTGCGCGCTGAAGTTTGGCCAGGGTCTCGGTCTTCCCGAGCAGCGGCAGTGACGTGTGTCGTCATCCGGACCGCCCCTCGGCTCCGTGTTGTGCGGGCGAGGCGATATGTATTCGTGGAGGTGAGCATGCGGGGCGGGCGCGGAATCCCCTGAGTTGGCATCAGGGACTGCTGGTGCTGCTTTCTGCGTCGAATTTGATGCGTGCAAGCGGCGAGTTCTGTTTCCCCGAAAGCGGCCGGCGGCGAGGCTTGCGTGGCGCCGCTGCGGAAGGCGTCTTGCTGGATGGGGCTGCCTCGCCGTCAGGCCTGGGTTCGCTTGTCCCGTGGCCTGTGGAGGCGGTTGGCATTGTTTGCTTTCGATGATTGGGAGCGGAACTCGGTCCGGTCCGGGCGCGGCTTGGAGGCTCGCCAACCCTGGTCCCTGCGTTGATCCTAGCCGCTCGTCGCGCTCTCACCCAGCCCATCAATTGGCGCCGTGGGGCGGGTGTGGTCGTCTCCAGCCGAGTCTGCTGATTCGCTCCGCCAGCTATCTGCATGCTAACTGCGGAAGAGCGCAAGTCCTGTGCGGATATTGCAAGGTGCTTGAGAGGAGGCGGTGGCTCGATAACCTCCTGGCGGTCTGCTTTTCCGGTCCGATCCTGCGCGGCCCAGCTGCGAAGCATCGGCTTGTGCAGTGGTATGGTCTGTAGTGCAATGCAGTAATGACGGAACATGGTCGATCGGATGTAGAGTCTGGGCGTGTTTGTGAGTCCTCTGGCTCGTGGTGTGAGTTGCCCCTGAATGCGTCCATTGGCTGACCTTAGCTAAATGCCAGTAATCAATCTCGTAGATCTTGACAGTGCTACGCTGCACAGTCTGTTTGAAGCGCAGGCTGATCGTGCACCGGAGCGCACTGCAATAAGGGCCGGCGCTGACGCGCTCGCCTATCGGGAGCTGGGTCTGCGTGCCAGTCGAATAGCACGCGTGCTGCGTTCGCAGGGCGCGTGTCGTGGCCAGAGAGTGGGCATCTGTGTCACGCGGGGGGCTGACATGCTCGCAGCCATCCTGGGAATCCTCAAGACGGGCGCAGCCTACGTGCCGCTTGATCCAGCGTTCCCGCAGGAGCGGTTGCGCTTCATGGTCGAAGATGCGCAGCTTGCGCTGTTGGTTTCGACGTCGGCACTCGCAAGCGTCTTCGAGTTTCCGCGATCGCGCCAGTTGCTGCTCGATGAAGATGCAGGGATGGTTGCTGCGGAGCCCGCCACCGCTTTGCCTGCCGACGAGCGATGCGCCAGAGCAGTAGATCCTGCTTATGTTACCTATACATCAGGGTCAACAGGTCAGCCGAAGGGCGTAGTTGTCTCTCATCAGGCGGTAGTGAATCTTCTCGCTAGCATGGCAAGCGAGCCAGGTTTGTGTCCGGATGATGTGCTTGTGGCTGTGACCACGCTGTCTTTCGATATAGCAGTTCTTGAGCTCCACCTGCCGCTCATGGTTGGTGCGACAGTCGTGATAGCTAGCCGCAATGAGGCTGTGGATGGGCGTGTTCTTGGAGCGCTGCTAGAGCGCCAGGGTGCCACAGTCATGCAGGCTACCCCGGTCACCTGGCGAATGCTTTTGAAGGCTGGTTGGCGTGGTCGCAAAGGCTTTAAGGCTCTGGTGGGTGGGGAGGGTCTGCCAAAAGACCTTGCGGATCAATTGATTGCGTGTGGTGTCGAGCTTTGGAACATGTATGGGCCTACTGAGACTACCGTGTGGTCAACGTGCACGCGCGTTACAGATACTTCGGCAGGTATTTCCATTGGACGGCCAATAAACAATACTATCGTCTATATTGTGGATGATGAGTTGAACCTCTGTCTAGATGGCGCTGCCGGAGAATTGTGTATTGGAGGGAAAGGCCTCGCTCAGGGCTATTGGAGGCGTCCAGAGCTGACTGCAGACAGATTTGTTGCTGATCCATTTGGCGCTATCCTGGGGGCGAAGCTTTACCGGACTGGTGACCGAGCGCGCTGGCGGAGCGATGGTACGCTCGAGCATCTCGGGCGCTTCGACTTCCAGGTCAAGATTCGTGGTTACCGCATTGAGTTGGGCGAAATCGAAGCCAGCATCAGTGGCCATCCCGCGGTCTCTGAGGCTGTAGTGATCGCTCGGAATCTAGCCCCAGGCGACGATCGGCTTGTAGCTTACGTTGTGCCACATGATGATGAGGTCGACATAGCGGACTTGAGGCGGCGCTTGTCTCGCCGCCTCCCGTCCTACATGGTGCCAAGTGCATTTGTAGTGATCGAGTCGCTACCGCTTACCCCCAACGCCAAGATTGATCGAAATGCGCTGCCAGAGCCACCGCGATCGGGTTTCGTGCAACACGAATATGTCGCCGCGACAACGCCAGTCGAAAAGCAGCTCGTCAAGATTTGGTGTGAATCACTTGGTTTGGAGCGAATAGGCATTCGCGACAACTTTTTTGAATTGGGCGGGCATTCGTTGCTTGCGGCAAGTGTGGTCGAGAAAATGTGTCAGGTTGGGCTGGGCGGTGACGTGTCTGTCCTGTATCTCCATCCCACTGTAGATGAGTTGAGTCGGTCAATTGCCGGTCACTGTCCGGCTGTTCAGATTCCGGCAAATGGGATACTGGCGGGCAGTTCTGTGATTGCGGCAAGCATGTTGTCGCTCGTTAAGTTTAGTCCGGCAGAGGTAGGCAAGGTGGTGGCGGCTGTTCCTGGCGGTCCGGCAAACATTCAAGATGTTTATCCTCTGGCGCCCCTGCAGGAAGGTATTTTATTTCATCATAGATCGAGCAGCGGCGGAATTGCGTATTTGACTAAAACTCTGTTTCGGTTCGATTGTAAGAGCCGGCTGGAGCGATACCTGGCGGCGTATCAGGCAGTCGTTGACCGCAATGATATCTTGCGTACAGCTATTGTCTGGGAGGGCTTGCCTGAGCCTGTTCAGGTGGTCTGTCGAAGCGCGCCGTTGAGGGTTGAGGAGGTCCAACTAGATCTTTCTATGGGCGATGCTGCTCAGCAACTGTGCGCGAGATTTGCTCCCGGCAACTACCGCTTTGATGTAAGCCAGGCCCCGCTGTTCCGCTTGTTCATTGCCCATGATGCTTCAAGTGACCGTTGGCTGATGTATCAAGTGGTCCATCACCTCATTGATGATCAAGTTACGAACCAGCTAGTGCGGGAGGAGATCCAGGCGTGCCTGGATGGTCGCGAAGGCGAATTGCCTGCGCCGATACATTTTAGAGAGTTTGTGGCTCAATCTCGCCTGACTGTCACACCCGGCGAGCACGAGGAGTTCTTTGTCGGGTTGCTTGGTGATGTTGATGAGGCTACTGCGCCTTTTGGTCTGACCGATGTGCAAGGGGACGGATCGGGGATTGAGGAGGCTGTATTCTGGATTGATTCGGTGCAGGGGCGCCGTTTGCGAGAGGTCGGGAAGGTCGCGGGGGTGTCCCCCGCCAGCCTGTTCCACTTGGCTTGGGGGTTGGTTTTGGCGCGGCTGTCGGGCAGGGAAGATGTTGTATTCGGCACGGTCCTGCTGGGTCGAATGCATGGCGGGCGAGGGTTTGAGCGAGTGCTGGGGACATGCATCAACACTTTGCCGGTCCGGATTCGTGTTGGGGATGAGGATGTTCAGGGGGGGCTTCAGGATACGCATGCTCAACTTGCTCGGCTTCTAAAGCATGAGCACGCTCCGTTGGCTCTTGCGCAGCGCTGCAGTGCTGTGTCAGGAGGGGCTCCTCTCTTCAGTGCGTTGCTCAACTATCGGTATGGCAGGCCAGAAGGGGCTTCGTCACTCGCTATAGAAGGAGTGGAAGTCCTGGGGTTTGAGGAGCGTACCAGCTACCCGCTGACGCTGTCCATCGATGACTTAGGTGGCAAGTTTAGGTTGGTTGCGCAAGTGCAGCATCCGATCGAAGCAAGTCGCATCTGCGGCTACATGGACAATGCGTTGAGGCAGCTCGCTGACGCGTTGGAGTCAGGGCAATCGGAGTCGATGCGTGACTGCGAGGTGCTTGGCGCGGTCGAGCGTCGCCAGATTCTAATCGAGTGGAACGACACTCAGCGCGATTACGGGCCGAAGTCGAGTTTACATCGGTTGATTGAGAGTCAGGCAGCGCGGACATCGCAAGCGGTCGCGGTAGAATTTGAAGGGCGAACCCTTAGCTATGCCGAACTCAACCGCCGATCGAATCAATTGGCGCGTTTCATGCGTCTTAAAGGCGTTAGGCCAGGTGGCCTTGTTGGTGTCTTTGCCGAGCGTTCCTTCGAGATGGTGGTTGCTCTCGTCGCCGTGCTGAAGTCGGGCGGTGCTTACGTGCCTCTGGATCCATCTTATCCGCCTGAGCGTCTGGCGCACATGCTGGAGGATGCGAGGGCGTGCATTGTATTAGCTCAACCGAACCTGGCGAGCCAGCTGCCCCCAAGCGTTAAGGAGGTTTACCTTCTGGAGCCATCCTGGGAGGCGTATTCTGATCAGTCGTCAGATAATCTGGAAGAAATTAGCGGGCCTCATGATCTTGCTTATGTGATCTTTACTTCCGGCTCAACCGGGCGCCCAAAGGGGGCGATGATCGAGCATCACAGCATCGTCAATAGACTCCAGTGGTGTCAGGAAGAATACGGGCTTTGCGCGGACGACCGCGTCTTGCAGAAGACCCAGTTTAGCTTTGATGTTTCAGTCTGGGAGTTCTTTTGGCCACTCATGACGGGTGCACGAGTCGTCCTGGCGAGGCCGGATGGGCAGCGCGATAGTGCGTATTTGGTGAATTTAATCCAGGAGGCTGGGATCACCATAGTGCATTTCGTGCCGTCAATGCTGCGCGTGTTCCTGGAGGCGGAAGGTCTTGAGGCGTGTAGTTCACTCAGTCGCGTCCTTTGTAGTGGGGAGGCCTTGTCGTTCGAGCTGCAGGAGCGCTTTTTTGCTCGGTTGCCGGAGGTTGAATTGCATAACCTCTACGGGCCAACCGAGGCCGCCGTGGATGTCACCTACTGGGAATGTCGACCGGGAGACGGGCGTCGCATGGTGCCCATCGGGCGTCCAGTTGCTAATACTCAGGTCTATGTGCTTGATGCACGGATGCGGCCAGTGCCGGCAGGTGTGGCGGGCGAACTGTGCATTGGTGGCGTGCAGGTCGGGCGGGGTTATGTCGGCCGGGACGACTTGACAAGAGAGCGCTTTGTTCCAGACCCATATGCAGGTAGTCCGGTGGCGAGGCTCTATAGGACAGGCGACTTGGTCCGGCATCTCCCAGATGGAGCCGTCGAGTTTCTTGGGCGGCTGGACCATCAAGTCAAAATACGTGGCCAGCGAATCGAGCTAGGGGAAATCGAAGCAGTTCTGGGCGCGTGTCCCGGTGTCAGGCAGGGCCTAGTCATGGCTCGTGAAGACACGCCCGGGGATCAGCGGCTGGTCGCATATGTAGTGGCTGTGCAAGAGGCTCCTTCGGTGAGTCAGTTGAGGGAGCGTCTGGCCCGAGAGTTGCCCGGTTACATGGTTCCGAGTGCGTTTGTGTTTATGTCTGAGTTGCCATTGACCGCGAGTGGCAAGGTGGATCGAAAAGCGTTGGCCAAGCCAGAGGGGGCGGCTCTGGGCGAGGCCTATGCCGCGCCTTGCACAGAGGCTGAAGAAGTCGTGGCCAAAATTTGGGCTGAAGTGCTTCAGCTAGAGCGTGTGGGGCGAGGTGACAACTTCTTCGAGCTCGGTGGGCACTCGCTGTTGGCGGTAAGCGTTGTTGAGCGAATGCGTCGGGCGGGGCTTAGAGCCGATGTGCAGGCGCTCTTCGTGAGGCCGACGATCGAGGCGATGGCAGCGCAGGCTGTGAGTGAAGATTGCGCTGTCGAGGTGCCGGCCAACCTAATTCCGGGCAATTGCCATGCGATCACCCCAGAGATGTTGCCTTTGGTGAGTTTGAGTCAGGAGGAGATCGACCGAGTGGTGGCCGCCGTGCCCGGCGGCGTTTCGAACACGCAAGACATATATCCGTTGGCGCCCCTGCAAGAGGGATTCCTATTTCATCATAGGATGGATGCGTCGGGCGACACGTATGTGATAACGTATCAATTTGCATTCGACGATCGTGAGCGGCTAGATGGATACCTGCAGGCCCTACAGTTTGTAGTGGATAGAAATGATATTTTTCGCACCGCAGTGATATGGGAGGGGCTCCGCGAGCCAGTGCAGGTGGTGTGGCGGGGTGCACCTCTCAACGTGCGGGAGGTTGACCTTAGTCCTGTTGATGGTGATGCCGCCGAGCAGCTGAGTGCCCGCTTCAATCTCAGGAACTACCAAATCGATGTTCGTCAGGCTCCGTTGATGCACTTGTTTGTTGCCCGCGATCCTGCCAACGGGCGTTGGGTGATGCAGCAAGTGGTCCATCACCTGATTGAAGACATGGAGACAATGAGGCTGCAGCAAGAGGAGGTCAGTCATTACCTGCTGGGTCGAATGGGTGAACTTCCGCCTCCGCAGCCGTTTCGCAAGTTTGTGGCTCAGTCAAGGGCTGGAGTGAGCATCCAGGAGCATGAGGCGTTTTTCACCAAGATGCTGGGCCATGTGAAGGAGTCCACAATGGCGTTCGGTCTCGACAGCGTGCAGGTAGATGCCTCAAAGATTGAGGAGACAACTATCTTGGTGGATTTTGATCTTGCCAGTCGATTGCGCAAGGCGTCGCGTTCGGTTGGCGTGAGTGCTGCCAGCGTCTTTCACTTAGCTTGGGCGTTAGTCTTGGCCAGAGTTTCTGGTTGTAGTGATGTAGTATTCGGCTCAGTCTTGTTGGGGCGCATGCAGCTCAGTCAGGGCGCTGAGCGAGTCTTGGGTCCTTGCATCAATACATTGCCAGTTTGCATTGAGGTTGGGGCCAGCGGCGTGCGAGATAGCCTGAGGGTGGTGCATGATTTGCTGACTCAGTTGATGCGCCATGAGCACGCGCCGCTTGCGGTCGCCCAGCGTTGTAGCGCCGTGGCGGCAAGCGCACCTCTGTTCAACGCCATTCTCAACTATCGCCATAGTCAGGATGTCAGTGACTCGCTGCGCGCAATTGGCAGTGAGGGCAGTGGGCAAGATCTGTCGGTGTGGCGGTTCGAGGTGATTGCTGGGAGGGAGTTTGTGCGATTTGAAGAGCGCACCAGCTATCCGTTCGAGCTCACGGTGGACGATTTTGGTGATGAGTTTGGGCTAAACACGCAGGTGTTGGCGCCTTTAGATCCCGAGCGAATCGCCAGTTACGTGCAGAGGGCGCTGGAGCAGATCGCTGATGCGCTAGAGCGCGCGCCCGCTTCTCCTGTGTCGAGTGTGGACATTCTTCCCGTGGCTGAGCGTTGTCGGACGTTAGAGGGTTGGAACGGCACGGTCCGCGACTACGGCGCAGATGCATGCTTGCATCATCTGATAGAGCGGCGGGTAGCGCTCGCGCCGCACGATGTTGCGCTCGAGTTTGCGGGGCAGTCTCTCACCTACGCGGAGCTCAATCGTCGAGCCAATCAATTGGCGCGTTTTCTGCGTCTCAAGGGTGTGAAGGCGGATGTTCTAGTTGGTGTCTTTGCCGAGCGGTCGCTCGAAATGGTCGTCTCGCTGCTTGCCGTGTTGAAGTCTGGCGGGGCCTATGTGCCTCTCGATCCATCTTATCCTGTGAAGCGTCTGGGGCAAATGCTGGAGGATGCTCAGGTGCCCTTGGTGTTATGTCAGCAGGACTTGGCGGGTCAGCTGCCATCGAGTGTCGAGGGGCTGCATTTGCTCGACGCATCATGGGGGGCGTATTCTGACCTGTCAGGCGAAGACCTGGTTGGTGTCGGGGCGCCTAGTAGTCTCGCCTATGTGATGTTTACCTCGGGTTCGACGGGGCGTCCCAAGGGGGTGATGATCGAGCACCGGAGTATTGTGAATAGGCTGCATTGGTGTCAGCAAGAGTATGGTCTTGGTGCCGACGATCGCGTCTTGCAGAAAACGCAGTTTAGTTTCGATGTTTCTACTTGGGAGTTCTTTTGGCCGCTGCTAGTCGGCGCGCGACTCGTTGTCGCCCGGCCCGGCGGGCATAGCGACAGTCGATACTTGTCCGAATTGATCCGGGATGCGGGCGTTACTACGCTGCATTTTGTGCCGTCGATGCTGCGTGTCTTCCTTGATGAAGGTGGTCTAGAGGCTTGTAGCTCACTCAGGCGTGTTCTGTGTAGTGGAGAAGCTCTGCCATACGAGTTGCAAGAACGCTTCTTCGCCCGCCTGCCAGGAGTGGAACTGCACAACCTCTATGGACCAACCGAAGCGGCAGTCGACGTTACATCCTGGAAGTGTATACGAAGAGATGGGCGGCACATGGTGCCCATTGGGCGTCCGGTGGCCAATACTCAGATCTATGTGCTCGATGCTCAAATGCGGCCAGTGCCGCTAGGGGTTGCGGGTGAATTGTTCATCGGTGGCGTGCAGGTGGGGCGTGGCTACGTCGGCCGTGACGAGCTGACGAGAGAACGTTTCGTTCGGGATCCCTATGCGAATAGCGAGGGGGCGCGCCTCTACAAGACGGGTGACCTAGCGCGGTACCTCCCGGGCGGCGAGATCGAGTTTCTTGGGCGGATGGATTTCCAGGTCAAGATACGTGGTCAGCGTATCGAGTTGGGTGAGATTGAAGCCGCTTTGGGAGCGCATGCCGAGGTGGCGCAGTGTGTCGTCTTGGCTCGCGAGGACAGGCCCGGTGATCAGCAGTTGGTGGCCTATGTCGTTGCGTTGCGGGCAACTTGTCATGCCTCAGACTTGAAGGAGCATCTGCTGCGGGCTCTGCCTGCTTACATGGTTCCCAGTGCCTTCGTGTTCATGGGTGAGCTGCCGTTCACAGGAAGTGGCAAGCTTGATCGAGGTGCGTTGCCCAAGCCAGACCGTGTAGTCTCAGCGGCTGCTGGCACTGCGCGTTCTAGGAGCGATTTGGAAGGCGTCTTGATCGCAGCGTGGGAGAAGACTCTTGGCGTCAGAGGGGTAGGGGTCAGCGACAACTTCTTCGAACTGGGTGGGAACTCGCTAACTGTGATGAGGCTGATTTACGAGGTAGAGCGGTCGATAAATGTTAGGATGGATTTGGTGGAGGTGTTCGAATCGCCGACTATTGCGTCTATGAGTGCGAGCTTGGTTGCCAGCAAGCAGCCCAAATTGTCAGCTGTTATTCCCCTGCAGCCAGCTGGTGACGGAGTTCCGATATTCTGTCTGTATGGAATCGAAATATATAGAGAGTTTGCGGTGAGCATGGGAGGGCTGCAGCCGGTGTTTGGTGTTTACGTTGCTGAAGAAGATGTTGGTGTCGATCAAGCCCATCTTTCGAGTTTGTCGGTTGAGCAGCTGGCGGAGTCTTACCGCAAGGCGATTCTCAAGGTTCGGCCATCGGGTCCCTACCGGTTAGCGGGTGTCTCTTTGGGTGGCGTGGTTGCGGTCGAGCTTGCTTCGCAATTACGAAAGAGCGGTGCTGAGGTGGATCTCGTTTTCCTGCTCGACGCGGTGTTGCCTAGAAGCATTCACAAGCATTGGGGGCGGTGGTTCTTGGCAAAGTGCAAAGCTGTTGGCTTCCGTCCATTCGCGGGGCGGACCACCACTGGTCTATGGAGTGCCTTGGTAAGAGCATCTGGTCGATGCTTCGGTCTCAAACGCCGTGGTGATGAGGGCGCCGTTCATAGGGTGCAAATGACGCGAGAGGTGGCCCGCGTTAACGCCATGAAGAAATGGCGCGGCAAGGGGCTCACTGCTGATTTTGATGTGGTGCTGTTTCGGGCAATGGATCCGGGTTTGTGGGAGGCGCATGTTACAATTGAGGACGACTACGGCTGGGGCAAGCTGCTGCAGGGTGCGCTTCACGTGGAGTTGGTTGAGGGCGATCACGTCAGCTTGTTGAAGTCCCCCTACGTCCAAGACCTTGGAGTAAAGGCGATGCAATACCTGTCGATTGCTGGTGGCTCGAAGCCGTCGCCGGATGGCATCTGATTGGCGTGTTTTCTCTTTGTTCAGGGTCGGGCAGTGGCTGGTGGCGCATGCTGAGGTGTTCTCGCGTTCTAGTGACCTTCCCCCGGCTTGGTGGACACCAACCGAACGGGCACACTGGTGCCCAGGAGGGTTTGGGTGCCCAGGCGGAAGCGCTAAACATTCACCACAGGCAGAAAGCGCCGGCAGTGCGCTTGGTTGGACACCAAGGGCGCGGCTAACCGCCAAGCAATGGGCCGCGGCGCTGCGTAGGTGAGCCGGAGCCGGTTTCGTGCAGTCGGTATCTTTTCCGTGCTGACGTCGTTATTCGCCAAGGAGCATGGGCATCTTGCTAGACTCGTGCTCTAGCCCCGCCTTTTCTTGACGCAACGAATCGAGTCGCCATGAGCCACCCACATCCTCTGTCATCACTGATCGCATTCTGTCTTGTCTGCTCGATTGGGATGGCCCAGACGACGAGCTTCACAGATCAAACTGTGGCAGCTGGCATCACGGGCGTGCATATCCCGACGTATTCGCAATTGTATGCGGCTGGTGGCGCCGTTGGTGATTTTAATCGCGATGGCTTCCAAGACATCTTCTTGGCGTCTGGCGGCAACTTACCGGATCGCCTCTTTATCAATAACGGCGATGGCACGTTTGACGAGGAGGCTGCGGCCTGGGGGGTCGCTGTTAGTCATCGTGGCACTGGCGGCACTGTGGGGGACTTCGATAACGACGGTTGGCTCGACCTGTTCGTCACGAGCTTGGGCCCGGCGAACGTCAATGCAGCCGGCCACCACAAGCTGTATCGCAACAACGGCGGTCACGGGTTCACCGACGTTGCGACGGCAATGGGAGTGAATTCCACTGGTACGGCCGATGGTTGGAGTGGTGCGTTTGGTGACTACGACAATGATGGCGACCTCGACCTTGCCGTGTGTGGTTTCCAGCAAGGCGCCACCAACAAGCTGTTCCGGAATGACGGCTCGACCTTCACCGACGTAACCGTCAGTTCCGGCCTTGCCACGTCGCTCGCGAACATCAGTGGCTTGGCGATCAAGTTCGTCGACATGGATGGCGACCTCGATCAGGACTTGATCTGGATCGGTGATTTTATGACGAGCAAGTACTTCGTCAACAACGGCGACGGTACGTTTACTGACTTTACGGGGCCGTCAGGCACTTCGCTGGGTGGCTCCGAGATGGGCGTGACGGTCGCCGACGTCAACGAGGATGGCCTGTTTGACTTCTACGTGACGACGATCAACTCCAACAAGCTCTACATCAATCAGGGGGGCAACGTGTTCACCGATGCTTCGACTTCGGCAGGCACCGTTTCTGGCGGTTGGGGTTGGGGCGCGGTTGCGATCGACATGAACCATGACACGCGTATCGACTTGCTGTCTACGTCGCAGAGTTTGCGGCAATACGCGTGGCGCAATGTGTCCGCTGTGCCACAGAACTTGCAGTTCCAGGAAACGGCCTTGAGCATTGGATTGCTATCTGCTGTGTCTGGCCGCGGCCTGTCAAACATCGACTACGACAACGATGGTGACCAGGACCTCGTGATCTTTCCTCACGGCGGCCCCATGGTGCTGTATCGCAACGACCTGTCGGCGCCAAACACCCACTGGCTGCGTGTCTTTCTCGACAATGGTTGCTCGCAGACGATCCCCGCCGATGGCGTTGGCGCCGTGGTCCGGGCGACGGTTGGTGCGCGTACTTGGATGCATGCCATTGAGGCGGGCAGCAATTACCTTAGTAACAGTGAGTTGTCGGCCCACTTTGGCCTCGGCGCGTCGACCACTGTCGACACATTGACAGTGACGTGGCCGGATGGGCAAGTCACCACGATGAGCAACGTTGCCGGCGACCAAACGATGACGGTGCGGGCGCCCTCAAGTGTTGCGTGTTCGACGCCAGTTGGCCCGGGATGCGTCGGCACAAATGGTGTGCCGACGCTTGCACCGGGTGCCGGATCAGTTCCGGCCATCGGGTCGAGCTACACGGTCGACGTTGGCAACATCGATCCAGGTGGTGCGCCGGCACTGCTCGCGGCCGCGCTCAATCCGTCAATTCCGCCTCTCGAATTGACGTTGTTCGGTTTGCCCGGCTGCCACCTCTATGTCGGCAACGGGGCGACGAACTTCTATACGCTGGCGAACACTGGTGGCAGCGCTAGTTGGACGCTGGCAGTGCCGTTGGTGCCTGCGTTGCAAGGATTTGAAGTGTACCTGCAAGCAGTCGCGTTTGATCCTGGGCTGCCGAATGCGTTTGGCGCGGTTCTCTCTAACGGCCTGCGCGCCTCGATCTACTAGCCGTTTGGGCTGCGCGTTCTGGGCGGCGGCGCCGTCGCGTTTGTCGTCTTCTGCATGCGTTGCGGCCAGCTTGCCGAGCACTTGCCGTAGCGGGCAAGAACAGCGCCAATAGTGCGATTGCTCAGTCATCTCTCATCTCCGGGGTCTGGAGCTACCCCTCCCCAGGAGTTTTGGGACCTAGGGGGCAAGTGGTGGCTCCCGACAGGTCGCCGGGAACGGCTAGATCCCACGGGTTAGGTTCAGGCCGGTCTTCAGCCGGCACAGGGGCAGCCGCCTGCGGCTGATTGCCCCTTGACCACATCGTGGGCTTAGCTACTTTTGCTTGAGCGGTCGTCCCCATTTTGCCGAAATACACATGGTGAACACGACTCCGGTTCGCCGATGAAATCTGACTCGAGCGTCGGGCATGATTTGCCCTCAGGGCATGGCAAGGATTGCTCGACATCCCTGGGGCAGCGCGGATTTGCGCTCGCCCATGAGATGTATGGCAGCCATGAGCCGCTCAACACGGGTTTGGCGATCGAGCTGCAGGGGCATCTCGATCGGCAAGCCCTCAAGCGTAGCTTTGACAAGCTCGTTGAGCGTCATGGTCAGCTGCGGACGACCTTCCACATTGGGGATTCGGGTCTCGCAGCAAGGGTGCACGGTGTGAAGACTCAGCCCTGGCGCGTAATTGATCTGGCCGGTCTCTCGTCAGCCGAACAGTCCGACCGTTTGGGGCAGGTAGAGCGCACTGAGGTTCGCCACCACTTCGATCTTGCTCACCTGCCACTGTTGCGCGTGACTTTGGTTGTTCTTTCCGAGGTCGAACATGTCCTGATCCTGGTCAGTCACCACATAAGCGCTGACGGGACCTCGCTGTTCAAGATTTACCTTGATGAGCTGGCGCAGCTCTATGCTGCGTTTGGCGCGGGGTATGGCGATCCGCTACCTGTCCTGGATCTTTGCTTCGATGATTTTGTCAATCAACAGCAGAGCCGTTGCTCTGGGCGGCTCCTAGAGCGCAACCTCAACTTTTGGTCGGAGCACCTGAGGGGCGCTCCGCCACATGTCGAGTTGCCATCGGATTACCAGCGACCGGCCATGCCAACGGGTGCTGGTGGACGCGTGGAGGGCCCGGTGTGCTCAGGTCTTGGCGAGCGAGTGGCGGAGTTTGCGATTAAGGCGGACTCGACCCCGGTTGCTGTGCTTCTGGGCGCGTTCTACACACTCTTGTTTCGCTACAGTCATCAGGCGGACATGGTCATTGGGCTGCCCGTGGCGAATCGGCCGTTGGATCTGGAGGGAGTCTTTGGCCCGATGATCAATACGCTGCCCATCCGTGCGCGAGTGTCTGAGGGGATGACTTTCGCCGAGTTGGTCGCCCAGGTGGAGCGAACCACGTTTCGTGCGTTCATGAGGCGGGATGTACCCTTCGAGACGATTGTCTCCCATACACAGCAGTCTCGCGATCTAAGCCGGTCGGCAATCCACCAAATCGTCTTCAACTACCAGACCTTTAGTGCTCATTCGGCGCAGCTTCTGGGTTTGCGTACCACAGTGCGGCGACTCTCCTCCGACGCTGCCTTGCTGGACCTGGTCGTTGATGCAGAGGAGCGATCTGACGGCCTCTGCGTGTCAGTGAATTACAATGCAGATATTTACAATGCCGATTTAGTCGCGAGGTTGATCGCATCCTTCCATGTGCTGCTCGAGGTTGCGATGAACTCGCCCGAGACTCCGCTGGTAAAACTCCCATTGCAGAGCGCAGATCAGCTCTCAAGCCTCGCTGTCACCCGAAACCAAACTTGGTGTGAGTTCCCTGAGGATCTTTCGATACAAGCTGCCTTCGAGGCGCAAGTCGATCGTGCGCCCGATGCGATCGCAGTTCGCTGTGCTGGGGTCGCTCTGACCTATGCCGAGCTCGATGACCGAGCGAACTGCCTCGCACATCAACTTCGCGACATGGGGGCAGGTCGTGATCGCATCGTTGCGCTATGCCTGCCGCGACAGAGCGACATGCTTACCGGGTTACTCGCAATTCTCAAGTCTGGTGCCGCCTATCTTCCGCTCGACCCTCAGTATCCCCATGAGCGGCTCGACTTCATGCTGGATGACTCGGAGGCTGCAATTGTCGTGACGGTCGCTGATTCTAAGCATCTTGTTGTGGGTGAAGGTCGGCAGGTGGTTCTGCTCGATTCCTTTAACTTTAAGGCCGGTGTTCGCTCGCGCCCTGAGGCGGTCAATGAGTCGTCAGACCTTGCCTACGTAATCTATACCTCGGGTTCGACCGGTAAACCCAAAGGGGTGATGGTTGAGCATCGCAATGTCAGTAATTTCTTCACGGCTATGGATGAGGTCGTTGACCTTGTGCCAAGGACAGCGGCCATCTGGGTGGCGGTTGGGAGTATCTCATTTGACATGTCTGTGCTTGAGATCTTCGTTAGTCTCTGTCGAGGTTTCACCGTCGTCTTGCAGGCTGATGGTTCTGAGGCATCCAACTCGCCCGCGTCGCTGATTCTGGAGCATCAGGCGACAATGCTCGTCTGCACGCCGTCGCAGGCTCGCATGCTCTTGGCTGAGCCGGCTGGTGGCGATGCTCTCGCGTGCTTGGACTTGATGATGCTTGGGGGCGAGGCGCTACCTGCCGATCTCGCATGCAAACTGGGTAGCAAGGTGCGTGGTGTTGTTGTCAACGGCTACGGTCTCACTGAGACGACGATATGTTCTGCTTTCCACGTCCTCCGCGAAGAGGAGGATGGTCTGACCATTCCGATCGGTCGGCCAGTCGCCAACACTGCGCTCTATGTGCTTGATAAAGAGCTTCAGCTAGCACCACAGGGAGTGATCGGTGAGCTCTTTATCGGAGGTGCTGGGGTTGCTCGCGGATACTTGCGCAGGGAGGCGCTCACTGCGGCACGATTCGTTACTGACCCCTTCCTGGCGAGCCATGGACGCATGTATCGCACAGGCGATCTCGTGCGCTACCGAGAGGATGGCACACTCCAGTATATTGGTCGGACAGATCTGCAGGTTAAGCTACGTGGTCACCGAATCGAGATAGGAGAGGTTGAGGCGCATGTCGCCAACCTCAACGGCGTTGAAGAGACTGTTGCAGTCGTTCGTGAGGACGTGCTCGGTGATCAAAAACTCGTAGCCTTTGTAGTTGTGACAGGTGATTTTGATGAGGCGCGAGCGCGGAGCGAGCTTGGTCAGGTCATTCCGGATTACATGGTGCCTAACTTGTTTGCTGCGGTTGAAGAGCTGCCATTGACTCCCAACGGCAAGGTCGATCGAACGGCGCTGCCAAGTCCCCGCGATACTGTTAAGAGTAGGGTTGGCAATGACTTTATCGCCCCGAGGAATGACGTGGAAGTGCGGTTGTCTTCGCTTTGGCGGGAACTGTTGGGGGTTATTCGTGTTGGGGTGCGGGATAACTACTTTGACCTCGGTGGGCATTCGCTTCTCACGCTGGAGCTTGCCAGTCGTATCGGCGCAGAATTCGAGTCGACCTTTGAGCCAGCACAGGTCTTCATGTTTCCTACAATCGAAGGTCAAGCTCAGGTCCTGCAGGGGCTAGGCTCCATGACTAATCGGGCGATTGTTACCCTGCAAAAGCATGGTGAAGGGCTGCCAATTTACTGTGTGTGTGGCATTCATCTCTACCAGGAACTCGCTGAGTCGCTCGGTGAGGATCAGCCGTTCTTGGCGGTGTATGTGCCCGAGGAACTCGCGTTTCTCAGGAATGCTCAGGAAGCGGACACGATTGAGGGGCTAGCTCGGGTGTACTACCAGATGATCCTCGCCAATCACGATGGACGAGCCTTGCGACTGCTTGGATTCTGCTTCGGTGGGGCGCTTGCCTATGAGATTGCACTATTGGCCGAGGCCGACGGGGTTGCGGTTGACAGCGTCATACTCTTGGATTCAGTGATCTGGAGTCGATTGAAGCGGCGCAATCTGCGGCGGGCCTTTAAGTTTGTCCGACGGTTTTTGACTCATGGGGCAAGAGAGGAATTGCGTCGCCTGGCAACTCGTAGGCGGAGCCAGGAGCGGAAAAAATCAAAGATTCTGGATGATTCGGCTCGGGCGTTGACTCTCGGAGTGCGCATGCTCGACTACGTTCCGTGCAGACCTCTGAAGGCACGTGCGATTCTGGTAAGTTCGAGGGATCCGGACATACATGAAACGTGGAGGCTTAGTCCGCTACTTGGGTGGGAAGGATATTTAAAGAGTGATACCTCAACTATCGTTGCGGCCAGCTCTCATCGTGGGATTCTGAGGCAGCCGGCGATTAAGGGGGTTGCCGAGAGATTGCGGGTTTTGCTTGCTAACCCCACGGTCTGAAAGGTGCTGGCCGCATTCTATCTATCTCGATTAGCGTAGATTGTTGGCGCCGCCCAGTTCCTGGCTAGGGCCATAAACTGGTGCGCAGCGCCTGCATCCCTGTGTCCCACTGATCGGCCATCTCACGGAGCCCCGGCGTCAGGTCTGCAGGCTTCTTGCGGTGCACGACACGGGCCAGCTTAAGCAGCATGGTCTTGCAGCCGGTCGAGACCGACGCGAATGCCGCCGCCGGCTTCGCCATGTCGCTGTGGCCACGATCGGCCAACCACCCCAGGTAATGGGCTGCGAAATCGAACGACGAACCGCATTGTCGAATCCCGGAGAACACATACATGTGGTAAGCTTCGAGGTCGCGTTCAAGCAGCCAGTCGACATCCCGGGGGAAGCGCTTGGCGAAGCGCAGCAGCGGGTTCTCGCGTGGTGCGCGCTCGACGTGACGGCGGGCGAGTTCAAGTGAGATCTCGACCAACTCAGAATCGGGGCGGTGGACCAATCGGTCGAGCCCGACCCATTCCGCGTACGGCGGCAGGTAGTTCTCTGGCCGCTTGCCCGTCTTGAACACGCCTTCGAAGTCGGCACCAGCGAGGTCGTAGTAGCCGGTGTTGTGGAAGTAGCCGAGCGACCGCGCCTCGGCGTCGATCCGCGCTACCGCGATCGTCGTCTTGGTGTGCTGCTGGTGGTAGTCGGTGCCTTCGGTGTCCGGCAGGTGGAAGGCATCCATCTCGACGAACACCAGTTTCTTCGCCGCGGTCTGATCAACACAGTGCGAGATCAGATCCCGCCACAGCGTCAGCTCCTGGACCTCAAGGCCGTAGAGGCGATCAAGTTCGTCGTGCTTCGGTTTGTAGAACGTCCATTGATCGTCCTCGAAGTCGGTCGCCAACGTGAACGGCAGGCAGGCGTAGACGTCGAGGCCGAGCGCGTGCAGCGCCTCGATCCAGACGTCGATGTAGCAGTTAGACTCTTGCCAGTCGCGGCCGCTATGGTGCAGCGCGTGGTTCTGATAGGACGACGCATCGAGCGTCCAAATGCTCTTATCCGACATAGCCGAGCACCTTTTGCACCTGCTCGGGCCAGTTTGCGACCCGCAGTCCGTGCGCCTTGAATAGCGCCAGCGTGATCCGCTCGAAGCCGAAGCCGAGACAGGCTGTGTGGGCGACTTCGCCAGCGCTTGTCTTAATGTCGAACTTTGAGCCGAAGTGGTCTTCGTGGTAGTTGAACGAGGTGATCGCGGTTGGCTCGTCAGAGCAGATCGGGGTCTGGACCTCGAATTTGAGTGCAAGCGCCCGTTGGTTTGCTTGGAGCATGCGTCCGCCGCGGCCAAAGAATGGGTCGCTAGCGGTCTCAAGGTGAACTTCAAGGCCGATCGAGGTCAGGATCTCCATGCCGCGGTCCATCCACAGCCGGCGCCATTTCTGCACCTGCTCAGGCGTGCCGAGGCGAACCATCTCGCGTTGTCGAAAGTTCTGCAGTCGCGCGGGGTCGTCCGATGGTTCGTGGCGAAAGATCCAGCTCAGCAGATCGAGGCGGCGGCCATCTGGGGGTAGTGGGCCCTGCTCGCCACACATCGGATAGATCGGGTAACAGGCGGCCGGCGTCAAGGTGACGTCCGTCATCTGCATGAAGGTCTCCCACGGCTCGCCCTTCGCGATGCGGTCGACGAGTTCGGCCTGGGCTACATCGTCGCCGGAGAAACTGTGCACGCACCCGGAGAGGTGCGGCATGGTGTCCATGTAGCCGGTGCGCTCGAACACCTTGCGGCTCAGGATCGGCGGGAAGTGCACGCGTTCGGCGCCGTCGGCATCGGAGGGGCCGTCGATGACGCGCATCAGGCGCATTCCTGCGTCCTCAAACTCGGCGCCGCGGCCGTGCACGCCCGGCACGCCGGTAGGCAGGAAGTGGCCGTGAGCGACCAGTTCGTTGAAGAACTTGCGCTGTGATTCCTTCTCGTTCATGGCATGTCTGGCGCTGCTGCAGGATGCGGCAGTATCGGGTGCATCAGTTGCCCTTGTGGACCAACAGCAGCGAGGCGTTGGTCGCACGGAGGCGGTCGTTGTTGACCATCAACGCCGCAGAGTGGGCGTCGCGCAAGTGGCGGCCGAGGGCGTATTCGCTGTCGTTCTTGTAGGCGCGGATGCCAATGATGCGCAGGGCATCGGTGATGATCTCCGGTACCTGGGTCGAGGCCGATAGCTTGAGCGAGTTGATTCGCAGCGCGTAGCCCAGGCTCGATAGCGCCGGGCGATCGGCCTGCGCTAGGTGGTCCTGTTCGCGAGCTGCGCCGTAGACCTCTGCGCGGAGACGGATGAGCTTCTCCATCGTCGCTGCCAGGTTGAGGGCGGCGGGAGGAGTTTGCCCGGCCTGCTTGCGCGCGGCTTCGCGCACGCTCTTACGAGCCTTGTTGACGGCGTCGGTCGCGATTCCCAGCCAGCACCCCGCCCAGGTGATGTGGGAGTAAGGCACCATGGTTTCGGTTGCGATGTCGCCGAATGGCTGGCTCATGATCTGCCATGGTGCGCCGGAGACTCGCACTTCGCCGCCCGGCGAACACGTCCCGCGCATGCCGAGGGTGTTCCATACACCCTTGATTTCAATGATGTAGCTGCCCTGCAGCGCTAGCACGGCGACTTGGTCGTTGGGCGCGGCGTCGGCGTTGCGGCGGGCGGTCAGCAGTAGGTCGTCGGCGTGCTGGCCGTAGCTGATCGTGGTGGCCTGTTTGGTGACTTCGAAGTCATCGCCGGTGGGGGTCACGGCGCACTCACTACGGCGCATGTCACCGCTCGGCCCGATCTCCGAAGTGGCCGAAGCGATCAGGCGCTGCTCGCTGGCGACACGCCCCAGATAGTCCCCAAGCTCGCTGCTGCCACCAAGGTGGTTGGCGATGCTCGCCACCTGAATGTGGTGCATCGCCAGCACCATGCCGCTGGCGGCGCAGTGTTCCGATAGGGCCTGGGTCATCTGTGTCAGTTCGACGATGTTGCAGCCAGGGCCGCCGAACTCCTTGGGCACGGCGGCCCCAAGGGCGCCGGCATGTTTGAGTGCGGCTAGCGTCTCCTTCGGAAAGCGGGCCTCTGTGTCGACCGAGTTGGCGTGCTGGTGGGCGACTTCGCGGCCGATCGCAGCGACGGTATCGATGAGGTCATTAGGCGCGGGGGTCATCAGTCCTGGTTGGTTTTAGTCAGTTCGTCGATGGCATCTCGGATCGAGCCGATGCTCTCGAATACGCGTCGGCTCAGCATGCTGTCGGGGAACTCGATGTCGAAGGCCTCTTCTAAGCCGAGCATGACGCTGACACTAGCGTGCGAGGTCATGCCGGCATCGTAGAGGCTGTCATCCGGGGTGAGCTCGTCAGGAATGTCTCCCAGTCGGGCGTGCTGCTGGAGGACGGAGCGGATCTTGGTGGTTGTGTCGGATTCCACAGGCTTTGGTGAGCTGGCAGGCGAGCGGGGGTGGGGGGCTTCGAACCAGGTAGTGGCTGGATGTCACAGATCGTAACCGTATGCCTCCAGGTCGAAGTCGATCATCTTCTGCAGCTTCCGGTTGCTCTCCTTGTATCGTCCCTTGATTCCGGCGTCGATTGCTTGGCGCATGCTCGCTTTGAGCCTTGCCTCAAGAGAGGAGGGGCACAGTGCGCATAGCCGTCTTGAAATTCCTAGTAATCGGCGGTGAATTGCGCCGGGCGATCGCGGCATTGGCGAATCAGATGCAAACAGCCGATTCAGGCATGCGGCAGCCGCTACTTCGGATGAGGTTAGTCCAACGTTTACCTTGGTTTCCTGGGGGCGAAAGTCACCCCGGATAGCGCCTGTGAATGAGTAGATCGCGTTGACGTAGGTCTCCGGATCTCTTCGCAAGGCTTCGTAGGGCACTACTAAGACATTGTGTTTTCCGAAGGCTTTAGTTAAGAACTCAACAAGTAAATCAAATTCAAATAATTCAAAAGAGAAAAACTTCTTTAGGCCGGATTGTTCACGGAGGTATCGCTCGATGCTTACACCAAGGCCAAGTCGCACATTGTGCTTGTACCATGACATCAGCAGGCTTCGCTGCTCCCTTACGATTAGGAGTATTCTTGCATATGGGAACGTTGTGCGCAGCTGATTGAATGCCTGTCGATTCGGAGGTTCAGGGCTGAAGAGATTGCCCGAAATGCCCTCATGGTGAAGGACGGGCACTCGATTGTCCTGTGTCAGCTCATTGATCCTCTCCTCATAGTGGCTGCTGAGGCTCTCCGGATCAAAGGTGTTGGGGTTGTTGAGGATGAACTCGCTGGCCACTCGGCCATCGTCGGATACACGGCCGAAGCCTGATTGCGTTGCCTCCCATAGATTTTTCAGCAACCATCGAGATCCAGTCTTGGGGAATCCTGCTGATATTAGTAGCTGTGTGTTCTGGTGCATCATCTTAACGTGGGGTTCGTGTTTGGCTTTTGATACAGATCGGTGCGAGGCGCCCGATCAATTGCCCAGCGTCCTAGAGGGGTCTCGATGGTGGCTGCGTCGGGGATCGCAGGAGTGGGGCGCGCAGTCGTTCGCGAAATCGGCGGTCGGTTCGACCGATTGCTCGCTTTAGAGCCGCTCGGAGGCCGAGAATTGCCAATTCGCCAAGCTCCGCGCTGCCGGCGGCTACGGTGCCGAAGTGTTTGCGTAAATAGTAGTACCTGCTTTCGTAGTAGTGTTTCGAAATCTCGCTGCGACGCATCTCCTCATTTGTTGTGGCTGCACTGGCTCCTGAGATATGGGTTGCTACTGCTTGCCCGACAGTCCACAGTTCATGTCCGGCAGCGGCGATTCGTCGGCATAGGTCGGTCTCTTCAAAGTAGAGAAAGAAACGAGGGTCGAATCCGCCCATTTCAACCAGAAGTTTCCGGCGCGCGAGTAAGACTGCGCCACAGAGCCAGTCTGATTGTCTCGGGGGGTCACCGGGTTCCACGGCGCGGCTTCTGGGGCTTCCCCATCCTCCGGCGGCCGCGATCACTCGCCAGGGAGTCGGGAGTGGGTGGATCTTCTGCACCGAGCCGCCCGGCTCAACGATTGCCGGCGCGACGATCGCCGTGCTCGCGTGATCTTCGAGGTGGGCGCGCAACTTTGTCAGCGCGGGTAGGGGCAGGACAGCGTCGGGATTGAGAAATAGCACGTAGTCACTCCGGGCCATCGACAGTCCCACGTTGCATGCTCGGCCAAAGCCTAGGTTCTCTCTGTTGGCCACGATCTCGACCCAGGGAAAGCGCAAGGTGACAGTTGCTGCAGTATCGTCTGTGCTGGCATTGTCGACGATGATAGCACGGACCAAGCCCTCTGCATGGCTGTCGGCCAGGGCCACGAGCGGCGCGCTGACGGTGTCTGAGGAGTTGTATGTGACGATGACAACCGTGATCGGTGCTTCGCGATTCATTTCCAGCCGAGGAGGTTCTCGGGAAGCAGCGCGTCGGCGCCGCCAGTCAGATGCCTAAGAAATGCCATGGGCTTAGACGCGGTACCCGGGGAGGCGTGGTTTTGGTCGAAGGTTGCGGTGGCTTGGCGCTTTGCCCACGGGCAACCGCCGGATCCTTGGCTTCAGACCAGCATTCAGTCTACGACATCAGGGGAGCGGTAGCCGAATAGAAGGTCCGCAGCCTGACTCGCATGCGGAAGCTCCTGCCGCAAGTCGCCAGTTCCCAGTGAGTTTGCGTCTTACTCGATCCAAGTTGCTCTCTGAGAGAAGACTTGCACCGAGTTTCGTTTATCGAGGCTGGCTGGTGGCATTGTAGTGCGATCTCTCGACGTGGGGGACTGGGACTGTCGTGCGTGATTGAGATCGGGGGCTGTTCATTCGGGTGGGCTGAGTGATTGTTGGTCTGATCATGCATCGGTGGTTTGGGGCCGTGCTGGAGTCCGATGTGGGCCATTGCGAGATCTGCGTTATCGCGAACGATCATGTGTTCTCGTTGTTCAGGCGCCGTTAGCAGTGTTGCTCGTAGGCGGCACAGCGGCCGTCTACGTTCAGTGCACTAATACCGGGCGAGTGTGACGTTGGCCCGTGCAGCGCTAGCCGTTGGATTTGATAGATTGTGGCCTGCGGCGGGACCGGAACGAGCCTGGGTTCCTGCCGGGATGGCGCTCGGTTAGACCCGGGCAGGCGTCGCTCAAGAGTTGTCTGTGATCATGCCAGAGCCAGTTCAGCCCGCAGGCGATTTCGAAGCGATCACCAGCGAAGCTTAGTAGTGATTCAAGTAAATACTGTTCTTGCCACAGTTTGCGTCGGTCGAGCACGAAGTGCTTGGGGTATTCTCTCGGCGTAAAGATGTTGCAGACGCCGGGTTTGATCGTTCCATACAGCTCGAAAATTTCGAACAGCACGTCACCTTGCGGCTTCACGGCGTGCGAACTGTCTACAAATAGAATGTCATTCGCTTCCAGTGCCTCAAATCTTGGGTGTCACTTAAACGTGGGGTTGCTTTGCGGGGAGGCGTGAGTGGAGTCCTTTGGGTGGTCCACAACGAGTTGGCCGGACGAGGGGGTTAAGAGCGTTACCCCGGTCAGTGCGAGGGCCAGTCCGTCGCTTTGACATGGAGTCCTGTAGGGGGGGGGGGCAGAAAGAGGCGGTCTGCGATTCCGGTCATCCATGGTCCCGCTCGCCTACGGTCTACTTGCTTCGGCGCCCTGTCAAGGAGTTGTAGGCACTATTTGTGCGTGACCTGACCGGGCGAGAGGGTCGAGGTTGGTTTGTTGGCTTTGCCAGTTCGCTACGGCCGAGCCACCAGGCAGCACGCGAACTCAGCCGTTGTTCTCCGGCAGGCGCTCCTTTTGTCAACTTGAGAGCGTTGCGGTAGCGCGGCCAGTCCTGTTCGATGAGTCTCAGCTTCGATGTTGTCGTCGAATGGGCTTGTGAGTAGTTTGTGCATCTAGCTTGCCTGGCTAGTTGCGATCTGCGGGATGCCTACCGGCGCCCCAGGTGTGGAATTGATCTCAGTGTTTCGCCGTCAGGTCGGCCCCAGATTCGGTGGTTGACCGAGCGAGTGTCTCAGATCGCGACAGCTGATTCATGCTGGCCTTGCCCGCACCCGAAGACGTAGTTCTGGTAATGTCGATCGACAATGCTGAGGACAGAAACATGATATCACTTTGTAAGAAATGGCTGGTTGCTACTGCCACTGTCACCATTTGCGCTCTGGCGTCCTGTTCGGCAGGGCTGGATAGCGACATTCCGGCGGCTGCGCCATTGGTCCTTACAGTTGGATTTCCTGATGGTGTCGCGGGGGAAGCATACACTGGTGTTGTCGCGGCGGTCGGAGGCACGCCTGGTTACACCTATTCTGTGAGTTCCGAAGATCTCCCTGAGGGCCTAGTAATCGACGCCGCCAGTGGCGCCGTCAGCGGCATACCGGTGACGGCAGGTTCGTTTTCGGTCACCTGTCGAGTGCAAGACAGCAGCGACTTTCCGGCTGTGGCTTCCCAGGTGGGCGTCATCATTATCCATGGCCCCGCATCGGCACTCACGGTGCATACGACCTCTCTGGCTGGCGCCACTTATGGTGCTCCCTACTATTCGGGCATCGTCGTTTCGGGTGGTGTCCCTGCATACGGCTTCGCAATCGTGATGGGCAACCTCCCGCCGGGACTGTCCCTGAGTTCGGTTACCGGCGAACTGGCTGGCATCCCGACCATGAGCGGCCAGTTTGCATTCACTGTTAGAGTCCAGGACAGTGCGTCTCCCGCCTCTACGTCCATGGCGTCTTTGAGCATTGATGTGGCGGCCGCAGGTGGGCCTTTGCCGCCGGTTGCCACGTTCACCGCAAGCCGGGTGAGTGGTGTGGCGCCCTTGTCGGTATTCTTCGACGCTACGACGATCGCCATCCCTCAATACTCGAAGAAGTTCCACCACGTCCTGTATAGCTGGGACTTCTCGGACGATGGCTCAAGACGCCCTACCGCAAAGGGGCCGGTGGCGGCCCATGTGTTTGAGCACCCGGGGACTTATGTCGTAGAATGCGTAGCCTTAGCGCCCGATGGTACCGAAGTCGAACAGGGCGTGATCATCCAGGTAGAGAATCCGGACAACGTCTTCTCGGGGTCCAATACGGTCTGTTTCTCAAACTCCACCAATTTTCTTGGTGCTCCCGCGGGTGCCACACAGGTGACTACGAGTTCCTTCAATACTGCGATGGGGCACATGGGCGCGGGCAAGCGAGTTCTGTTCCGGCGTGGGGACACCTTTACCTCCAGCGGCTCTGTGACTCTGGATCACCAGGGGCCAATGCTGGTTGGCGCGTTCGGCGCCGGCGCGAACCCCGACAGTCGCGGCATTTTTGACAACAATCCAACGATCGCTGTGACTCACTCGAGCGTTGTAGTAAGGCTCGGCAGTAATGGTGATGAGTGCACTGACGCTCGGCTTATGGACCTAGATTTCGTCCCTCCCGCGAGTTCTCCTGGTCATCTTGTAGCAGCCGGATACCGGGTTGTTGAGACACTGATGTATCGCCTCAAGGCGGGGGAGTTCAGCGTGATGGGGAATTTTTCTGAAGGCATAACATCCTACTACAATATCCCGATCCACGACTTGACAACGATCGCGGACTGCAATTTCTGGGAGACGAGTCACTATGGCGCCTATATCGGTGGCAACCATACGGCGATCCTAGGTAATTACATGTTTTCGAACCCTACCGGAACGGATGAGCACGTGGTTCGTCTGCCGCAAGTCCAGAAGGGTGTCATCGCCGGCAACTATCTGCGCGGTGCTGCGCCAAACAACCACTGTATCAAGCTTCACGCTCTAACGTATACTGGGCCGGACGACATCTCAGAAGATGTGATTATCGCGGACAATGAAATCCATACGACTACCGACTGGGGCGTGACCATTGGGACGGGGAGTTCATCTCGCGACGAGCGTGTTCGCAACGTGATTGTCGAGCGAAACCGATTTGTCGCCCACGACGATGGTGTCGTCGATATCTACGTGTCTTGCCCTGAGGTCACTATCCGCAACAACGTCTTCGTCAGCGATACCATCACTAGTTCCATGAGTCACGCTTGCTCGGTGGTCGCCCAGCGTGGCCCTGGCCCCTCACCCGCAGGCGTGGAGGTCTACCATAATACCGTCTACACGGCAAACAGCACAATGTCTACGGTCGATTTGGCAAGCCTTCAGGCCCACGTTGGCGGCCCGGCCTTGGTGTGGAACAACTTGCTATATGCTCCGAATCTGCCGGCCTCAGCCATCGTCTCGGGTCCGGCGGCGGGTGATCAGCAGGGCAATCTGCTCAATGTCAATCCACTCTTCGTCAATTCAGGTTCGTTGCAGTTGTCTCTACAGGCTGGGTCGCCGGCGATCGGGTTGGGTGTTCCCGCGCCAGTCTTGCTCGACTATCTGGGGCAGGTCCGGTCTCGGACGATGCCCGCCGCCGGTGCCTACGAGCACTAGCTTGGAGCGACGCGTATGCGGTATGCCCAAGGGGCAAGCGGTTTTGGTGGCGCTAACCCCAGCCATCAGAGATGGGGGGCATTTGGGACGCGGGCGGGTAGGCAAGAGGCAGCATCCACTCATGTTCTCAGCCTAGTCAGTTCAAAGCCCGGCACCTGATCAAAGTAGCCGGCGATTAGCCCGGCTTCCTTGTCCACATCGAAGTGGGCAAGCACCTTCTTGCGGCCCTCATGCGCCATACGAAAGCGTTCCTCGAAATCAGAAAGCAGTCGATCAAGGGCTTGCGCCAAAGCATCAACGTCGCCTGGTGGCACGAGGAGGCCAGAGACGCCTGTTTCCACGAGTTCTGGGATTCCGGAGATGTCGGTCGAAACAACTGGTAGAGCGGTGGCCATAGCTTCCATCAAGACGACGGGGATTCCTTCGGCGAAGCTTGGCAATACGAACAGGTCGGCAGTCTTGAGGGTCTTCTTGATGCGGGCCGGATCCTGGTGTCCGTGAAAGTTGACTGCATCGGACAGTCCAAGCCTTTCAGCTAGCCTTGTGAAGGCCTCGCGGTCGGGGCCGTCACCGACGAGCGTCAGGGTTGCGGACTCATGTCTCTGTTTGAGTCTAGCGAGGGCCTTCAGCAGCACGCCTATTCCCTTGTCTTCTACCAGGCGACCAACGAACAGAATGTGCTTGCCCTCTGGCCGTTGAGGCGCAGGCTCGAACTCGGTTGGTTGCACGCCACAGTGTACCACATGAATCTTGCTGCGGTCTTTTGCTACGATCAGGGCCTCGGTCTGTCGGCGGCCAAATTCACTCACACATATGACGAATGCTGCACGTGCCGCCTTGACGTCGATGCGCCACCGATGTGGTTCCGTGCGAATTGCCGTGCCGTGGATCGTGAAGCTGAAGGAGGTGTCAGCAAGAACGGATGCGAGGCATGCTACGGATGCGCTTGAGCTGCCCATGTGGTTGTGCAGGTGCGAGTATCCGCCCTTCTGCAGCATGCGCGCCAGTAGTCCTGCTTCGAGGAGGTATGCGACCTGGAGTGCGAGTCCGCGCCAGCCCGGCTGCCGCATCTTAAGTGCCATTCCGAGGGCTCTTAGGTATCGGGTTGGGTGAGTCGCCAGTAGCCGCAGGTGTGCGGTCGCCACGGTCCAGGCACGCGTCGGAAGAATGAGGCCGGTTTGCGCTTGTTCCTTCAGTTGCTCTGGTCCGGCAGCATCGCCCGGCCGCAGGCCGCGGACAGAGAAGGTGCCAACCTCAACGCCGAGCCGTCGCAGCGCCTGGACTTCGCGGTGAATGAAGACGAACGGCGAAATCCGCAGGTATTCGCCTGTCAAGTAGGCGACGCGACGTGCCATCAGTCGTCCTCGGCCGAGTTGGTGCAGCTGCGGTTGAGTCCTTGCTCTAGCGTGTACCGTGGTTGCCAGTCGAGGACTCGGCGTGCCTTCGCGTTGCTATAGCGCAGTGGTTTGAATCGGGCGTGTAGGCGCGCGGGAATGAATACCCCTGGGACCTTTGCCTTTCCGCCGAGGAAGCAGCGGTTGAAGATCCAGACAGTCCTTGCCGTGATTCTGAGCAAAGTCCAGCAGATTGGCAGTAGGAATGGGCGGGGTGAGGTCCGTCGGCGAATCGCTTTGGCTAACGAACGCTGAGTCGGCGGATTATCATCGAGGATGTTGAGGGTCTGCCCTTGCGCCGCTTCGGTCTCGGCTGCGAGAACCACTGCTTGGGCGCAGTTTTCAACGTAAGTCATCGGTACCCTGGCCCAGGCGCCAAGGCGCAGCCACAGGCGATTCTTCACCTTGGAGCCAAGGCGGGCGCCGTACACTTTGCCGGGGCCATAGATTACTCCCGGTCGCAGGACAACCAGGGGCCAGCTCCCCTCGTTAGCGTAGCGGCGAACAAGCTGCTCCTGAAGGAGCTTCGTCTTGGCGTAGTCATCTCGTTCGGCCATCACCTCTTCGATTGGGCTCTCTTCGTCGATTAGCGTGAACGGCCAGCGTCGCAGGTAGCCGTAGACCGAGAACGAGCTGATCAGGACTACTTGGCCACCTCCAGCGGCCTTCATCGCGTCCAGAAGCCGCTCGGTCGCGACGACCGTGCCCTCGAACTGGGAGTAGAAGTCACCCGAAATACTTGCGGCTAGGTGTAGAACGGCGTCGACTCCGGCCACAGCTTCGTCCAGTCCTCGGCGTGACCGCAGATCTACTCTTGAGTACTCCACGTTGGGGTTGCCGTGCCAAGGCAGGCCTGTGACCTCTCGGCTGGGTCTGACCATGGCCCGTACCTGGTGTCCGCGTGCTAACGCCTCCACCGTGACTGCTTTGCCCAGGAATCCAGTGGCGCCCGTGATCAGTAGCTTCATCGGCGATCGTCTCCCTGGACGAGATCATCAACGAGGCGTGTGGATCGATCCATGTCCGCGAAGGAGACGGGCGACTCGCCGTCATCCAGAATGGCCCGGTACGTTCGCGCCAGAAGGTTGTCGATGCCGTCGTAGGCGTCGCGTTGCATGATTTTGCCCCAGAGGCCGCTGACCGAGGCGCGCAGGAAAGTTGTGCCGTTGCGGAACTGATTGACGAAGTGGCCCAGCTTGTCGCCTCCAAGGCGGGCTGTAGTGAGGCGGATGTACGGACGGAACAGCTCGGTCTCGATCCAGCCGGCGTCGCCCCGAACGATGATCATGAAGCAGTCTGGCCACTGGCCTGCGGAGTATCTCAGTCGTGCATGCACATCTCCGCCGATCACCAGTGCATCGAGATCGTCGGCGCCGAATAGCTCGTTGTTGCCATGGCGGTTCCAGGCAGCGCGGATGCTTTCCACTTCAGGCAGGAAGCGGAGTGCTAGGTAGGTCATGTGGGGAAGGAACTCGTGGATGACGCCGGCCGGCAGGTTGTGGCTCGGATGGGGCATGCTCTTGTCCCCATAGCGTGAAGTCGGCCCCGTGACGTCGAGGATCACGCGGACCTCGACCTCCTTCACTCGTCCGATCCGGCCTTGCGTTACCAAGCTCTCAAGTTCGAGGAAGTTGCGCGTGAAGCGGTATGTTTGATCCTCAATCAAGCGGAGGCCCTTCTTCTGCGCCAGCTCCCACAGTTCGAGGAACTCCTCATTCGTCGGAGTAATGGGCTTTTCGCACAGCACGTGGGCTCCGGCCTCGAGGCAGTCCGTGGCGATGGATTTGTGGGTGAACGGGGGGGTGCAAATGTGCACCACGTCCGGCTCGACTTGCTCGAGCATGCGAGTGTAGTCCGTGAAGGACTGGGTTGCGCCGAAGGTCTCGGCTGACCATTGGCCTAGCACCGGTGAAAGGTCACAAACCGCTGCGAGTTCAACTTCCGGATTCGCTTGGAAGAATCGGAAGTGTTCGGCAGCGATTCTGCCAGCGCCGACTATGGCGGTCTTGAGTCGGGGTTGTGTGTTCTTGGGGGTCGGCAATCGGGTCCTCCATGGCACGGGAGCAGTCGATCTCCTCGCTGCAGCTCAGTCTTCCGGATCTTCGGCAGCTGCCTAGCGACGCCTGAACGCGCAACCGACTGAGGGTGGAGCGAGGCCTTCCGGGAGCGGTCGATGTTCATCAATGCGATCACGCGCGCCAGAGCTGCACCGTTAGTATCATGCGCGGGTCCCCATGCCAAGAATTCTGCGGCCGGTGCGCGGCGGCGCTTAATCGGTGCGGCCGCAGGAAGGCTGAGCAGTCCGGTCGCTTTCGAGAGGAGGCCTACAGGGGGCGTTGGCTTTCGTCGAGACGCCTGGGAACATTTTGGTGGCACTTGGGGCTCTGTAGATACCCGAGTCCGTATGAATAGTCGTGTGCCTCGCGGTGAGCATGGAGCTACACTTGCCAACCTGCTCCTGCCGGGAGTTGCTTCTGATTGGCAGTCTTGTTTTGATGCTGTGCTGCCGTGGTCTCCGTGCGCGGGGGCTTCAACCAGGCTGGTGATTCGCACCTCCTGCGGGTCTCCCGTATCACTCCAATCACATTCGGTCAATCAGTGCCATCAATGACGATGTCTGAAGAAATCGAACACCTCGTGCGTGGCCATCTTGAGGCTGTGGGCCGAGGAGATGATGACTCGGTCGTGCACAGTCGGAACCGCAATCGTGGCGGACTGATGCGTGCCGCATTCCTGTCGGGAGAGGCGGTCGTTGTCAAATTCTGGCGTTCTCGCAATATGAAAGAGCGCTTGAAGCGATTCTTTCGGGTCAGCAATGGTCGACGAGAGTGGTGTGTACATAGCGCGGTGTATGCAGCTGGGGTTCCAACGCCAAAGCCGGTCGGGTTTTGTGGCTCAGTCACATCATCAGCTGGTCACTTTGAGGCTATGGCTATTGCGGATCTGGGCGAGACTACGCGAGTCCTCACTCATATTAAGACCTTGATCCATGATGGTGATGAAGACGCGGTTTCGCAATGCGAGCAGGGGTTGATCGATATTACGCTGGGGCTGATTAATATGGGCGTATTAGATATAGATCATCAGCTCAACAATTTTCTAGTTGACTCCAGGGGTGGCCTTTTCCGAGTGGATTTCGAGTGTGCGCGACTAGCTGGTGGGCTAAGGACGGGGCGGAAGCGCCTAGTTGAGATGCTGGCCCGGCTCCTGCTGAGTCATGCCTTCGCAGTTCAGCCAGACACGGATCGGACTGTCGCCTTTGCGATGCGGCTGTACGGAGCTCTGGCAATCGATGGATCGACCAAGGCCCAGATTTTCGAGAGCGTGAAGACGAAGTTGGAGTTCCAGCGTATGGATAGTGGCATCAATACAGAGGTCGCTCTTCCCCTGTAGTTGGCGTGCAGCGATCGCGTTGAATGGGCGCGGCGAACTGCTCGGAGCACGGGTTGCATCTAGTCTTGGGCTCTAGGGCAGGGCACATTGATCTGCTTGTTTCCACACCGGACCTTGTTCGGCGGAATTTGTGACCTTGGGATTGTGACGCCGCGTAATTGCTTCCCTTTCCACTGACAGTTGGGTCGCGATTGTGTTTGCCGCGTAAGCACCCGGTCCACCCATCTGGCACACACCCAATTCGTCGCC
>TARA_R110002072_G_scaffold127330_3_pt1 | contig 53544 bp, 45 predicted proteins | sample TARA_R110002072 | Tara Oceans TARA_R110002072 (sample SAMEA4397118) | marine metagenome | biome: Polar Biome; feature: [SRF] surface water layer (ENVO:00010504); material: water (ENVO:00002006), including particulate matter (ENVO:01000060) such as... | depth 5 m | reverse complement strand
GCAAACTTGGGCGCCAATCCCGCAAATACCGGCCTCATGAATAGCTGCACCTGCCGGACAGGTGCGCGAGTGAATACGGCAGTCTGCCTGGAACTACTTCAGTGTCAAACGCCTGAAGGCTAACCACAACCATGACCTTAAATTTCCTCAGCCCCTACCACATCAAAAAAGCCTTCATGTACCCTCGAAAACTGTACATGCGCCGCAAAGAAAATCTCGAACCCGGGTTTCTGCTCAGTGCACTGGAGCTTCACTACTACCGACCGGCCTTTTATCAGTGGATGGGCGCGATCAACGACGACAGACTCTTATTACAGGAGGCAAATATAGATTCAAACAGTATTGTCGTGGATGCAGGAGCCTATACTGGCGAGTGGTCGCAAGACATCATGACTCGATACAGCCCCACGATACACGCATTTGAACCCGATCCGCGAAACTATAAACAACTCGACAAAAAAGCCCAGGTTAATCCCCGCCTGATCCCCCACAGCTACGGCCTGGGCGACAGCAATGAACGAGTGCAGATGACCATGGAATTCCTCGGGTCCGCTGTCGTTACCGATACCAGTATCAGTAAAGGAATTGCTTCAACAGAAGTGGAAATACGGGATATAGCTGACACCTGGAAATCGCTGGAATTTGATCGTATAGACCTCATGAAAATTAATATAGAGGGCGCGGAATTTCCACTCCTGGAAAAAATGATTGAAGCGGATTTACTGAAGCAGGTGGATTGCTTTTTGATTCAGTATCATGAATGGCACCCGGGCGCCTATCACCGGCGAAGAAAGATCCGAAAAACGATGAGCAAAACACACCGGCTTATTTGGGATTACCATTTTGTGTGGGAGAAATGGGAATTGAAGTAGCGCCTGTAAACAAGAAAGCGATGGAATGCAGTGATGCCACTCCGTCACAGGCCTGGCTGGCCTGCCACTCCTCCCGCCCTTACGAACAACGTACGCAGCATACAGAATAACCATTTCAATCTGGTACGTTCTGGAAAGGGTTTTAGTCACAATAGCATGGGGGAATGAGACAAACATTATTGTTGCCCTCGCCGGCAATGGTAGACTAGCAATGTATCCATACTGCACAGAGTACAATAATGCTATCGACTTCATCATCGACTCTCGATGATAAGTATTCAAAAGGAATACTGCTGATTGCAGTATTATTTTTTTCGTGGCTGCTCACTGTGAAAAATTTCGCTCTGGACTGGACAGATTCCACACGGGAATCGCAAGACTTAACGCAACCCAATATTCTGTTAATCGTTGTTGACGATCTGGGCTACGACGATACCTCAGCAATTAACAGCAGCGGTCTTCCAACACCCAGTATCAAACAACTTGCACAGCAGGGTGTCACATTCCGACGCCATTATGCAGACGCCACATGCACACCTAGCAGAGTGGCCATTTTAACCGGCCGTTACCCTGAACGCTCCGGCTTTCGGCCAGTAGGACCAGAGATACCAGCGGAGTTTTCCACCATAGCAGAGCAACTCAGCACAGCCGGATACGCAACCTATCTCACGGGAAAATGGCATGCAGGTGAAGACAGAGTTGAAGCCTGGCCAGGGAATAAAGGGTTTGATCAATGGTTTGGCTTTCTCAATCAATGGGAACTTGCTGGCGAGGTATCAGATTTAAATGTGGGCAATAGGCGTCCGACCTATCGCAACCCCATGCTTAGGAAAAATGGCGGCGAACTAACACCACACAACGGCCACCTTACCGACATTCTTACCGACCATACCATTCACAAGTTGCAGGAATTAGAGGCTGGCGATAAGCCCTGGTTTTTATATCATGCATTTCTGGCGCCACATCAACCGATTCAACCGGCCCAGCGATTCAAAGTTAGGTTTCCAGATACTCCCGCGGGTAAATACTCAGCTTTGGTCAGCCAACTCGACGACTCCATCGGACGTATACTTGGCACCATCGACAGAAGCAACACCCTCGTAGTGTTTGTCAGCGACAACGGCGGTACAAACAGGGAAAGAAACAACAATTTCCCTTTCTATGGCAAAAAGGGTGGCGTGTTTGAGGGTTCTTTTCGCACACCCCTCATAATTAGCTGGCCAGGCGTGATACAACAAGAAAAATTTGTCGATAGCGTAGTAATGAACGTCGATATCTATCCTACAATTCTCGCTTCTGCGCACACACCACCACCAGAGAATCTTGATGGTAAAAACCTATGGCCTGTTCTCCTGCACGACAATGCTATCGAAGCACGCCACAGAAGCTGGGAAACGTTTCGCTTGAATACTAGTACGTTGAGTTTTAGTTTTCTTTCCAAATCAGGTGAATGGAGACTAGCAAGTTCCCACGGAACCCCGCCAGATTTATTTCAACTGTCACATGATTCCACCGGGGAAGTCAGTGCAGCAGACCAGAACGCAGATATAGTCGCGGCACTAACCGCCGAGTATTGGAAAGACCATTGGAAAAAGAGCACAATCGCAACCACGGCTCACCCGGGGAACGAGGAGGGCCAGACACTTTACCGCGGGTTTGATGCCATGCGCACACCCCATCGGTATGGGTTTGCCATCGGCATTGAGATAGGCCCACTGCCTCCAACTGAGGTTGATGTTCCCAGTACCCCCTCGCTCGTTCTCGCCGGGCAAAAGAACGTTTGGGAGTTGCGTTACCAACCCGGACACGGTTTGGAGTGGCATATCGGAGATTCCATACTCCGGGATGCGTCCTTCGAGCCCTCGCGCTGCAACGCCGTCATTTTAACGGGCTATTTCCAGCCAAAAGGCCATATAGCGAAACGCGACCCTCGATCGCAGATCAAGTTTTATTCGTCAGGATTTCTACGTGACGTAAATCGCAATGTAGATTTCGTACCCGGACATGGCGATCAGCTTCACGCCCCAACCTTTGTAAATTTTGATGGCAAAGCGTTATTTTCCAACATGATGCTCAGTTCATTTTCGGAAAGTTACTCGCCCGATATGTCCTCCCAATTTCTGGATATCTACACACCCACTTTTAGGGCGAAGAAACTCATCATGGCAAATGTGAGCATGATGAATGCTGAGCTTTGCAAATAGGCGCCCTACAATGAGGTCATAATGACCACCCGGGAACTACGGATATAGGTGGCGGCGTCGCGCCATTTGCGCGCACTAAACAGCGCGCAATCAATCTAAAGTTCAAGAAAATCAAATAATCTGCTATCTATCTCCCATTTAGAGGGGCTATCCTTGACAGTTCGGCGGCATCGGTGCCATGATTTTTGGTGTGTAATTTTCTAAATTGAGAACAACATGTACTTAACCATTGACATCGAGATCACAAATCGATGCAACGCCACATGCCATTTCTGCCCGCGGGACGCTACTCCGCACCAAGGCATTATGGATGTAGAGACCTTTGATAAGGCCCTGGCGCGCGCTGTTGAGTACCGTGCAGTTGTGGAAGAGGTGTCTGGACTGCCGGTGACTGTAAGCCTTTGTGGCTTAGGCGAGCCACTTATAAACAAGAATACAGTGTCATTTGTCGAAAAGGTAAAGGCTGAGGGCTTTAAGTGCACAATGTCATCCAATGGCGCATTGCTCACGGAAGACAAGGCACACGGCCTACTTGACGCTGGACTGGACGAAATTTACCTGAACATTTCCGATATCGATGAAGAATACGAGCGCATCTACAACCTACCGTTCGACCAATCCTGCGAAAATATTACTCGATTCGCAGAACTAGCCCAGGGTCGATGTACTCCAATTATCATTCTTGTCGATCATCGCAATAGCAGGGAACACATCAAGGCTATGGAGGCCTTCTGGCGCGAACGCGGTTTGAAAAACTTCCATGACTACAGCGTTATCAATCGCGGCGGCGCCCTTTTTGTCGAACACATGCAGTACGATCAATACACCGAGATGGTTCAAGCACGACAACAGTTGACGCAGGGCGACATACAGCCGCTGTGTGGTGCGCCATGGGGTTTCCTGTTTATTGGATATGACGGTAATTACTATCTTTGCTGCTCAGACTGGCGCAAACAGGCAAGCCTTGGCTCTGTCTTTGATTGCAGCTTCCTTCAAGTCACTCGTCAAAAACTGGCCATGGTCGCTAGCCGTGACCCTGTTTGTAAAACCTGCAATCATGACCCAGTTAACCTGCTCACCGATGAGTTACGGGCACTCAGTCGCGGTGAAGTAACAGCCGAATCGGTCGATGAACTGAGAAAGTCCCTCCGCAAAGACAGCCGAGATATTGACGTCGCATTGGGCAAACTGCTCGAATATGGTGATCGTCATCCAGACGGCATGCTACCGGCAGACATCATTCCTGCTATCGCGACTAGCTAACGCTATCCCGGAGAAGAATTCGATAATTTCTCGTCCGCAGCAATTCACGCTGAGCTGGACGTTTCTGCTTACTATATGTGCTGAAAAATAGATGGAAGATAGTCGACAGATTGAAAATTTGATTTACCGCTATGCCGAGCATATCGACAATGGCGATCTGGAGGCTGTTGCCGAATTGTTTCGCGAAGCCGAAATAGTGTCCAGCGATCACGACTCACGGCTCGCCGGTTTTGATGAAGTTCTAAAAATGTATCAGCTTTCGTGTCGCCTGCATGAAACTACCGGCACACCACTGACCAAACACCTCACAACCAATGTCATTATTGAATTGGAAGATAGTCACGTAGATGCGAGCGCCCGCTCGTACTACACTGTCATTCAGGCGACGGCATCGCTGCCTTTACAGCCTATAATCTCGGGTAGATATAAGGACCGTTTTCGTAAGGTTGAAGGCGTGTGGATTTTTATCCGCAGAGAGATGTTTGTCGACCTGATTGGCGATTGTTCCGCGCACCTGCTCTACGACGTCCAGAGCCTAAAGTAGAATACGTCCAACCCTTCCAAAGTCGGAATAACGTGATGGCTCAAACGGAAAATGATAAATTTCTCTTTATCCACGTTCTAAAGACCGGGGGAACTTCTTTTACGAATATACTCGGCACTAATTTCGAAGATTCCCAGCAGTACCCCGAGGCTTGTCTTGTGCCAGATGCGGATTTTGCGACGCGCATGGAAGCCTATATGTATCTGCCAACATTCCTTGCCAACGTTAACTCGCTGGGAAAGCAGCTGAAAATGGTGCGTGCACATGTTCCCTATGCAGTGCGTAATTTGCTGAATCACAATTACCGGGTCTTGACAATTCTTCGCAATCCGATAGACCGAACGCTTTCCTATCTAAAGCATGCGCGCAAATACCACCCTGAACATTTGGGCATGGATCTCGAGGACATATACGAAGATCCATGGTTGAACGCGTGCTTTATAAAAAATTATCAAACGAAAATATTTTCGATGTCGAACGAGGAAATACAGGTAAAAAATCAATTTCCATCTGATGCTCCGCGGCTGCCTTCTGTGCAGGCTATACAGGATGGCCAAGCTCTCTCGGAAGAAATCACTGCGTTCCGTGAATCATTCCCAACCCATTTTTTGTGGGGGCTATTTGCACCCTGTACCGGCGCAATCACTGTTGATAATAAACGCCTGGCAACGGCCAAGGAAAACCTGGCCAACCTGGAACTAGTTGGCGTCACCGAAGCCTATGATCGCTTTCTGGAACAACTCATCAAAAAGTTCGGGTGGAAAATTGCGTCCGCGCCGCACCTTCATGCGGGAGAGCCAGATACAACAGTATCAGCGGCGTTTCGAAACCGTATCGCCGACGATTGTGCATTCGATATGGAGTTGTACGAATATGCGAGGTTACTTTCGGCTTGAAAGTAGCCTTTTGCTCAGTCAATTAACGAACGCCGTGAGTCAATGGCTCAATCGACGCTGGCCTCCTGAACATCTGGTAAGTTATGTTGGCCGATACAGATTCCTGATGATGCAATAATAGGGTCGCACCGTTAGACAACTGAACAATCAACTATCTGGAGTATAAAAAATGCAAAGTCTTTGGAGCGACGCGGGTGCCGCCGCCTTTGCCGGCGATGCGCTGGCCTTGCGTGTGTATTCATCACGATTGCTTGGGTCAAATGAAGACCTGGTGATGCACGGCGGTGGCAACACATCGGTCAAGGCGATGACGCAAGACTTTTTTGGGAACGAGCTTGAGGTTTTGTATGTAAAGGGTAGCGGCTGGGACCTGAAAACCATTGAGAAACCAGGGTTTCCGGCAATTAAGCTCAAAGAAACTCGAATGTTAGCCAACCTGGAGACACTTTCAGACACGGACATGACGAAACAGTTACGTGCCCTGATGCTGGATCCCACGGCGCCATCACCCTCCGTTGAAGCGATATTGCACGCCATTTTGCCGGCCACGTTTATTGACCACACGCATACCGATGCGGTTGTCACTCTATCAAATAACCCGCAAGGCGAAGCGATTCTCTCTAAACTTTATCCCGATTGCATGATACTCCCCTACGTCATGCCCGGTTTCATTCTGTCCAAGCAAGTCAATGATGCTATTAAGCAGAACGATCCTGGAAACTATAAAGGCATCATCCTGATGCATCACGGGGTCTTTACTTACAGTGATGAGGCAAAAACTGCCTACGAAGATATGATCGAACTGGTAACCCGGGCAGAGGATTACATAGCCGCCAATGGAACCATCAGCCTGCCGCAGGCCCAACATCCCGTTGATCTGATAGACCTCGCCCGGATTCGCAAAGCCGTGTCGAAAGCTCGCGGCAGCGCCCAACTGGCAATTCTCGACCAAACACCTGACGCTCAGGGCTATGCCGCACTAGAAAATGTTGACCACATCGCCACACGGGGGCCGATCACGCCTGATCATGTAATTCGCACCAAACGCGTGCCGGCGATCATCAGCACCAGCCCCGCAGAGGGGGTTCCGGAGGTAGAACAATACGTTGCAGACTACCAGGCGTATTTCGCAGCAAATAGCGGCCCGGAGCTGAAAATTTTGGACCCGGCACCCCGGGTTGGCCTGTGGCGAAATGTGGGTTCCATTGCCTTTGGCAGTAGCGCAAAAGAGTGCAGTATTATTGCTGATATTGCTCGGCATACACGCTCGGCGGTACAAGTTGGTGAGTCGATTGGCGGCTGGGAGGCGTTGCCGGAGAAAGATATTTTCGAGTTGGAGTACTGGGTTTTGGAACAGGCCAAACTGGGGAAAAGCAGTGGCCCAGGCAAACCTCACCAGGGCAAAGTGGCATTGGTCACCGGGGCCAACAGTGGCATCGGGAAGGCAACCTGCGAAGCGTTAGCAGCAGACGGTGCCGTAGTTATCGGTCTGGATATCAATCCGGAAGTGGTTGAACAACTCAACGGAATTGGCATGACAGGAATGATGTGCGATCTGACCGATACTCAATCAGTCGCAACCGCAGTGGACCGTGTGGTCTCCCTTTACGGCGGACTCGATATCGTGGTCTGCAACGCCGGTATTTTCAAATCCGGTGAGCGCATTGAAGATCATACCGAGGACACCTGGAATAAAACAATGGCGGTAAACCTAACAGCTACTCAACGCCTGATGAGCGCAACAATTCCTTATCTGAAACTGGGCATAGAACCCTCGATACTAGTAGTGGGTTCGCGCAACTACGCGGCACCAGGACCAGGAGCCGCCGCATACTCCGTCAGTAAAGCGGGCCTCACGCAACTGGCTCGCGTCGCAGCACTGGAACTGGCGGGGGAAGGAATTCGGGTCAATGTAATACACCCTGACGCAGTGTTTGATACTGCCCTGTGGACAGAGTCGGCGCTAGCCACTTCGGCCGCGCGATATGCCATGACCGTTGAAGAGTACAAAACGAAGAATCTACTCTCAAAAGAAATTAGCGCAATCGATGTAGGGCGCCTGCTCTCTACCATGGCGAGTAATGTCTTTGCTGCGACGACTGGCGCGCAGATACCCATCGACGGCGGTAACGATAGAGTGATTTAAACCAAAGGTAGTATTTGTTTTAGCCTCTGCTGACAAAGGCCGACACGAACTCGCTCATTGTTAAAAATGAACGGGAAAGATTTAGCCCAGCTGACGCTGAAACGGGGGTAGTGAATCAAGGATTGAGCGGCCGTAGCGCCGGGTTAGAATCCGCCTGTCCAACAAGGTGACTCGGCCAGTATCTTCCTCTGTGCGCAACAATCTGCCGCTAGCCTGCACCAGTCGCAAGGCAGCATCAGGCACGCTGATCTCCATAAAGGCATTGCGCCCCTGCGCCTCCACCCACTCTACAAGAGCTGCCTCCAAAGGGCTATCGGGCACAGCAAAGGGGATTTTTGCAATGACCACATGGCGGCAGTAATCACCTGGCAGATCGACACCCTCGGCAAAGCTGGCCAGGCCGAAAATAATACTGCCCTCGCCTCCATCAATTTGGGCCTTATGCCTGCGCAAAATTTCCTGTTTACTGCAGTCACCTTGCATCAAGATGCGAGCCGCAAACTCTCCACCAAGACCCTGGTAGACATCCTGCATCTGACGACGCGAGGAAAAGAGAACCAGACTGCCGTCCTGCGGAACCAAAATCTGCGGCAGCATCTCTACCAGAGCAGCGGTATGAGCCTGCGCATCTCCAGGGTCACAGTCCATGGCAGGAACAGCGAAGATGGCATTTGAGTAATTAAAAGGGCTCTCAACTATCTTATAGTTAGCCTCAGGTGGCGCTCCAGAATGTAAAACAAAACGTTCAAAAGAATTGAGGGCGGTAATCGTCGCAGATGTGACAATGACACCGGCGGCCCTAGACCACAAACACTCCTGCAGAATGTCAGCGGCGAGCACGGGGCTGCAGCGCAGCTCAAAACCAAACTGACCACTGCTGCTCATTAAGGTGATCCAGCGTGCCTTCGGTGGCACTTCCCCCTCGCCGCTAACAGCGTACTCCCGCCACAGGGCCAAAGCAGCTTCAGCGCGGCTCAGCATACCGCCCACGTTAATGTGCCAGGTTTCTACCTCAGACTTACCCGCCCCGGATTGATCATCATCCAGCGCTTCCTCCAACAGGTTCTCCAATCGAGACAGCGCACTGCTCAATTTCTGAAATCGCCCGGTAAGCGCTGCCGCTACGGGGATTAAGACAGCTGGCACCAGGCCGTGCTCCAGTCGCAGCTGTTGATCCCCGCGACTATCATCCAACTCAGCCTCGTCAAACAGGCCGGCCACCGTCTCTTCTGCGACTTGCAGCGCGGCAATCGTCTCGTCCATTTCCGGGGGCAAGCTCTGCAAAAGTCGCTGCGCACTCTCTATTGCATTCAATACCGATGCCGACTGAGCCAGTGATTTCTTGCTCTCCTGCAACCATGCGATCGTGGTATGCAAGCGACAAAAGCTCGCAAAGTGCGACAGCGCCTTGTCCGGCAAATGATGTCCTTCGTCAAACACATAAATACTGTCTTCCGGTGGCGACAATATCGCACCACCTCCCAACGCAAGATCAGAAAGAACAAGATCGTGATTGGTAACGATAATATCGGCGCTTTGCAGTTCGTCCCGAGCTCGATAAAAACTACACTGACTGATATTGGGACAGCGCCGCCCACTGCACTGGCTATGATCTGTCGTCACTCCAAACCAGATATCCTCCGCAACACTGTCGGGCCAATTATCTCTATCGCCATCCCATTGCCCTCTTCCGAGCGCCTCGAGCATGGTGTCGTATATTGGCAAAGAATCGGCCGCCAGCGGCTCGCGCATCTCATCGGGATAGAGTGGAATCAATGCGGACTCGCCTTCGCTGGATGCCATCAAACGATCCAGCTTTGACAAACAGACATAGCGACGCCTACCTTTGGCCAGTGCAAAACTGAAATTCATGCCACTGCTTTCTCGAATGTCCGGTAAATCTTTATTGACGAACTGTTCCTGCAAGGCAATAGTGGCAGTGGCAACAACCAATCGTTTACCTAAAGCCTGGGCCATAGGAATTGCTGCAACAGCGTAGGCGATAGTCTTACCTGTCCCTGTACCAGCCTCGATCACACAAACTGCAGGTACATTTTCCCCTGTCTCACCGGGGTGCGGAATACGCGATAGGGTGTTGGCTATCTCGGCAATCATCTGGCGCTGACCCCAGCGCGGCGTGAGGGACTTTCGCTCTACGATAGCGCCATAGGCTTCGCGAATGCTGACCTTAAGATCTTCGCTCAGCAAGGGGTCTGCGAACAATCGGCCAGTGTCAGCTTACTTACGACCGCATTGGCATAGATTCCCAGTGCATAGGGACGATGTGCTTCCGGCATGGCATCAATACGCGCTTCAAAAGCTTCCTCGCTGCAATCGCCATCCTCCATGTTCAGCTCGTGCGGGACGAGTGCCTCTTCACCGTACAAACGGCGGTACGCATAAAGGTTAGTAGGGTGGAGGCAATACTCGGTAATAACCTGCCGATCCACTGCCTGTGCAACCATATCAGGAGTCTCGAGACTGCCTTCTAGCCGCACGCCAAAAGAGACATGCACGCGTCCTTTTTCTCCGGCAATACCTTGGGCAATAGACGCTACGTCTTCCTGCGCCCCCTTCTCATAAGTGCCCTCTGTCGCCAACTGAAACAGCTCTTTAGCCTTCATCGCATCACAGGGGTCAAGCTCGTAGGAAATCGCCACCGGCACTATACCTAGACTGCGAATATAATCTCCAAAGCTCTGTGAAGCTTTGTCCCGACTCATGGAAAGCATTTTGATTATCACCGGCTCTGTCCGGTCAATGCCGTTTTTTGCGCGCCCTTCCCGCTGCGCAATCCAGACCGGCGCATTTTCTTCAAGCAGCGAATGCTGAATATATTTGGCGAGTGTCTTTGACGCTGCCAGCAGCTCCCGGGGTCCGTTCACCGAACGCTTGACAATAAAGCTCTTGTTCAGCCGCATTAAATCAGCGACCCAGGGTTTGGTGAGAAGATTGTCACCGATAGCAATTCGCAGCGTTTCATAGTCCGCGCCATGCAGCGCATAGTTGATGAAGGCCGGATCCATAGCAATATCTCGATGATTGCTCATGTAAAGGTTCGGGTATGTGGGATTAAGTCGCTCCAATCCGGACACACTCAGCCCGGCGGTAGACGTCTCTACCAGTCGCGCCATGTAGCGCCCGATAATACTTTGGATACTGCTTACGTCTGATACGTTGCGCACCTCACGCGCCAGCGAAAATCGGACCAGTGGCCGCACAAGCCCGGACACAATGGCTCCCATTTTACCCAAGCGATAGGTCGCCAAGGTGTCCAAAAATTCAGCATTGCCCAGCAGACGAGTGAGGACTTCGGCGACCTCATCGTCTCTATAGGGCCGGATATCTGTAAATGGGTCGGTCAAGCCGATGTTCTCCGATTTCGAAGGCGCCTCACCATACCCAAATTCCACACGGGAGTCATCAGACACCTTCGAGCGACATAGACCGCAGGAACAACCCTTCTGGCGGCTGGCGGCAGCACACTCCGGCACTATGGCTGCTGCGCTGCGGTCACCCTTTTGACCCTCAACATTGGGAGGAAACATGGAAGCGACAACTACCGCAATAATCGCATTCGGTTGGCAGCACTGCTGGCAAGTTGGGTCGTGCTACCGATCAAATCCTGGACAGAAAATTATGCCTGGGCCTCTGCACTCTGTATTTGCCACCCCGGTCATCTCTGTGAAGTGTGACACGATCTGAACGGGTCAAACCCCTGTATTACTAACCATCGCCGGATGGTTTTGATCGGGCTGGCCTAAGTAGTCACGGCACTTCGTTACCTGTGGGCATATTAACTATCCTTAATGTTTCTCTTTGAAACCTAGAGGAAAGTTAAAATAGTGTTTAAAAACATATATTTATGTAATATCTCCTGTCTTTATACGTATTTTGTTACGAATATTCCCAAATAGTTACGAATTAGTAACTCACTCTTCCGCTCACCAAGCCATACAATAGCGCCCGCACCCGGCTGCTGACGACAATGTTGACCGGGACGGCAGCACACACCCATTAGCGAGGAACCTGAAATGAATTTATCAAAAATTGCGGCAACGGCACTGTTGCTGATCTTTTCCGCGGGCAGCATGGCTGCAAAACCTACTAGCATCGTATTTGATTCCAATGCCGCCAGTACTGATGGCACGCCTTATGCGAGCTATACGGTAAAATGCTCCAATGGTAAGAAAGCTGACCTGACAGCCTGGGACAAGCGCAGCAAGTGGTGCGTCGGCGACGCTACCAGTGAGCAGTGCGAAAAGAAGCAAATTAAGGCTGCAAAAATCGCCTGCAAAGCGCCAAGATAGCACCGGCGAAACTCCGAGTCGCCACATCAGTGGCGGCTCGAACGTTGCCCTGCTAGGTCAAATACCGGGCTCGCAATTTTGCCACTTCGGCAGGCCCCACGCCCAGCGCCTCATCCAGATAGACCTCCACCGAAGGAAAACTGCGCGCAATTGCGTCCAGAGCACAAACCAGATAATCAGGGTGCACCTCCAGCATAGGCAGAATGGAATCCGTATCCATACCCTCCATGCTGTACTTTTGCCTTAGACGTTCAATTTCCTGATGAGGAAGAAAGAACCTTTCTGTCAACATGTAGTCGTGCATAACCAAATCGCGCGACACCCCAAGAGCCAACAATATTATTGCGACAGCGAAGCCAGTACGGTCTTTACCGGCCGCACAATGCACCAGAAATCGTGCATCCTCTTGATCCAGTATTTCTCGAAACATACGGGCATAGGTAGAGGACTGCGCCTCGACAAAATCCCGATTGATCTCCAACATAAAATCGAACATAGCCTTACGGCCGCCCAACTGGTTACCCGCTTCCTCAAAAAAGCGTGAATTGCTGCCCGGAATAATCGGCAAACTGGCAATCCTCGGGGGACGATGCGCCGGCAGCCTGCTGGGGTCACTTTCCTGCTCATCCAGTCGTCTGAAATCACACACCAGATCCAGCTTCAAGCTAGCTAATAGCTCCAGATCCTGATCACTCAAATGCGAAAGCTGACCGGAACGAAAAAGAAAGCCCCATTTCACCTGGCGACCCTCCACCGTGGGGTATCCGCCAAAGTCTCTGAAGTTGGGCGTGCCTTGCATCCCCAGCTTCCGCTCCGCCGCTAACACTTCCGTGCCATGTTGGTCGCGAACAACAAAGAAATGACGGCTCGCTGGCGCCAGGCCAGACAATCGCAATCGGTTAGAGTGTTCACCGCGGTGCTGCTCTACCCCGGCGCCCGTCGACACCGGCTCAACGGTTACCTCGGTATCAGGATGGCTGGCCTGCCATTCGACATGATAGTCGCCGTCCGAATCGCGCCAGATATGTACCGCATCTGAATTCAACATGGTTAAAGAGAGCCCTCTATAATCTGGTCAGGGGCTGCTGCGCAGGGCAGGGTTAAAGAGGTGGATCCCCTTTATACTCAAATACCGCTCGCAGCAGAGTTTTGATGAGGTTGAGCTGGTTCTCCAGCGCCTCTTCGCTAAAGGGATCCTGCCCCAACAGATCGCGGTACATTGGAGCCATCGTGACGTAGGACATCACTAGATTATTGAAGGCCATGACTGCCCACGGTTGCAATCCAGTGTTCTCGATAAGGGTAATACCCTCTCCCACTATCTTGTCGGCACCCGACTCAAACATGGGCCGAAATAATCTATCAATCAGTTCATTGGTATGAGGCCCGCCCGACAACGCTGCGTGTTGCAATAATCGTGCAAGATTGGGGTTCCCATGGTGCTGACGAACAATAGTCTCCAACCAGCGAAAAACACGCTCGCTCGTCAGCGGCCCGCCCTCCAATTCCACCAGAGGGGCAGAGAAATCCGCCAGCAGGCGTTCCAGCACTGCTTCATACAACGCTTCTTTGTTCTTGAAGTGGTTGTAAAGACTGGGAGAGCGAATGCCCACTCTGTCGGCTACATCGCCCAAAGAAGTCGCGCTATAGCCTTTCTCAGCAAAAATATCTTCGGCAGCATCGAGAATTCGGTCAGAGGTGCTGGGCACGGGTGGTGTCGATATCGCTGAATTTTCCATATGTTACAACACCATTCTAGGTACGGCCGACCGATAATAACTAGTAGCCGTTAGTATACATCAGCTAGCAGAGACCAAACCAGCAACAGAGCGGTTGACAAGCGGAGGGGCAATGTGAATAATCGCGCCTCCTAATTTTTTGCTCTTTATCGAGGTAACACCCAGTGGCGAACTCCCCCCAAGCTAAAAAACGCGCCCGTCAGGCGGAAAAGCGCCGAACGCACAACTCCAGTCTGCGCTCGCTGGTGAGAACAGTGATCAAAAAAGTCTATTCCGCTGTCAGCAGTGGCGACGCGGCAGCGGCTAAAACGGCTTATGATAGTGCGGTACCGGTAATAGACCGCATGGCGGACAAGGGTATCATCCACAAGAACAAGGCTGCGCGCCATAAAAGCCGCCTGAACGCGCAGGTTAAAGCCCTCTCTGCCTAACACCAGGCGTTTTCCAGACAAAAAAAGGCCGGCTTAATCGCCGGCCTTTTTTTGTCTGGAATTAAGTTCCCGGGGTGGTCAGCATTCACATCACCCCGGTAGACCTCTCTCAATTAAGCAGCCGAGCTCTCATTCGTCATTTCTTCGTGTTTCTTGGCGAACTCGGCGAGCATGCTCTGCTCGTGAGACTGAGCTTCCTGCGTATCCAATGGACGCTCCAGCGCTGACCAGTCGATATCACCATCAGTTGCCAGATTTTCGTAATCCAAAATCCCCAGTGACTCGAATTTGGGCCGGATCTTATCGGTCAACAGGCCTATTCGAGCAAGATTCGGAATCACCCGTTGAAACAGAAGGTTGCGGAAGGTAGACATCACAAAGCCATCCAGCACTTTTTTACGTGCCTCTTCCACATCCCAACCAAAGTGTCGAAATACGTCGGTAGCCACAAGGCGTTCCCGGCTTATCGCGCAGGCTTCATAAGCAAATTGAGCACGCTCCTCTCGTTCCTCGTCGGTCAGTGTTTTTACAAAATCTTCAAGGTAGTTAACACCGAAGGTGACGTGCCGCGCCTCATCCCGGGTAACTAAATACACCACATCCTTGAGGACAGGATCGGGAGTCGTTTCACGAGCGGTGGCAAAAGCAGACAGAGCCAGTCCCTCAATCACGATTTGCATGCCAATAAATTTCATATCCCAACGCTCGTCGGTAAGGATCTTGTCAATTATGCTTTTAAGATGCGTGTTAATCGGATACATCATACCGACCCGCTGTTGCAGATACTTATTAAACACTTCTACGTGTCGGGCCTCATCAAACGTTTGTGAAGCCGCATAAAGTTTTGCGTTAAACGTAGGCGCACAGGAGCAGAGCTGGGATGCCACCAGCAACGCACCCTGCTCACCATGGAGAAACTGGGACAAGCTCCACGCATTCATATGCAACCAGAATTCTTCCCTGGTTTTTTCATCCATCGCCAGATAGGGCTCATAGTCGTGAAGATTCATCATCTCGGGCGTTGGCTCCTCGACGGGCCAAGGTCGATCCCAATCGATATCCATCTCGGGATCCCAGTTAAGCTGCTTACCCAGATCATAAAGTTTCTTGATCCGATCATCCTGTATTGTGTAGTCCCAGTTGTAGGAGCCTGTAAGTGGTGTCTGAAATATCTCCGCCACGTGGTCCACATCCGCACTGGTCAACACATCTTCCAGATCCGGGTTCTCTCCGGGATAATCTGCTCCCGGATAGCGCTGTACTTTTCGTGGTGTACTCTCGATCCATTCAACTTTCATATTTATAGTTCCATAGTGTTTGGTCCAATATCACTATGCTCGATGGGCAAAAACCCAGCAAGGTAAAGTCTTGTCATTATGCGGTCATTTGTGGCCAAATAGAGTAATGCAAAATTCCACCACACCCGCCCAGTACATACTCATTCTGATCGATATGGTCGAGCGTGAGGGCTGCGATCGCCAAAAGCTGCTAGCGGGCACTGCACTCGCAGAGACGGAGCTTGCAAGCATTGGTGCTCGCATCAATGACACAGACTTCAACCAACTGGTCCTAAATGCGCAGGTCCTCACGGGCGACCCGGCCCTCGGCCTTAAACTGGGCTTACGACTTAACTTGAGCGCCCACGCAATATTGGGACAGGCCTTTATGACGTGCCAGGACCTGTCCCAGGCTATGGACTTATTTCTCAAGTATTGTCACCTTCTTGCATCGGGACTGGATCTTGAATTTGAAACCATCGATCAGCAGTGCATTTTGACGCTGGTCACCACCCCGGCCGAAGAATCATCGATTGAGTTTGCATTCGAACTACTCTATGGCGCACTTATCAATACGCTGCGGGGGCTGCTAAACGCGCCTGACCTGATTTTAAATATGGAGTTCCCGTACCCAGAACCCGCTCACTCAGCGTTCTACTACGAAGTGCTAGGGCCGGATATTCACTTTGATTCCTTTCAGGGCAGAATTCTGTTCCATCGCGACCTGCTCGACACGCCACTCCCATCATCCAACCCCGTTTTACGAAATCTCTACGATGCCGAATGCGCCCGCTTGCTGGCGGATCTAGAAGAAGGGCTTTCAGCTGCAGAACAAACACTGCGCCTGCTGCGCAAGCTCGAGGGGCAGTATCCACAGATGCCGCAGATAGCAAACATGCTCAACCTAAGCGCGCGAACCTATCGGCGGCGCCTTGATGAAGAACAACAATCTTTTCAAAAATTATTGGATCAGGTGCGAAGTGAACACGCTACCCGTTACCTGAAAAACACCCGGCTTCCGCTCTCCACCATCGCCTATATGATCGGCTTTAGTGACGCCTCAAATTTCCGGCGAGCCTATATAAAGTGGACCGGGACGTCCCCACGGAAAGTTCGCTATGGCTAAAGCGCTGTCAATTTATATGGGAAAGGAGGCGGCCAAAAAAATTGGCGCGGATGGGTGGTCAGCGGAACATTTCGATTTGTTGCTGGGCGCTTCAGGCGGGCCTAAGTGGTTAATTCTTGGCCACCTTGACCGATTTTTGTTTGGCGACTTTTTGCAACGCAGCAATCGACCGCTCTCTGTATTAGGCTCCTCTATCGGTTCCTGGCGACACGCCTGTCTCACCATGCCCGACCCCGTGGCGGCAATAGACAAACTACAGGAGGGATATCTCTATCAGCGCTATGTCGGCAAGCCTTCACCGGCGGAAGTAAGTGCAGTCAGCTGCCGAATACTTGAGACAATTCTAGGCGAAAATGGCGTAAGCCAGCTCCTCTGTCACCCTCGCATTCAAACCCATGTTGTCACGGCAAGAGGAAGAGGCCTCTGCTCATCCGCATCCACTGCGGGGTTCAGAGCGGGTCTTGGTGCCGCCGCATTGAACAACATACTCAGTCGTCAGCGCCTACAATCGCACTTTCAACGGGTTGTGTTTCACACTGGCTCACCGCCAAACCCGGGTTTGAACTTTCAGGATTTTCAAACTCACTACTGCACGTTGCAGGAAGACAATACTCTCCAAAGCTTGCACGCCAGCGGTGCCATCCCTCTCGTTCTAGCGGGCGAAAGGAATATTTCCGGGGCACCAGCCGGGCATTACTGGGACGGCGGGATTATCGACTACCACTTTGATCTCTCCCAGTACTGTGGAGATGGTCTGATTCTCTACCCTCATTTTAGTACCGAAGTCATCCGGGGCTGGTTCGATAAGTTTTTGTCTCGACGCAGAACTGCAATTCGCGACGTTAAAAAGCTGGTCTTAATGTGTCCAAGCACCGAGCTCACCGCCGACTTGCCGCTGGGAAAAATTCCCGACCGCTCTGACTTCACACAACTGGGAGAGGAAGAGCGAATACATTATTGGGAGCAATGCGCAGAGCGCAGTCGTACTCTGGCGGAAGAATTTGCGGCGCTGTTGGAAAGCAGCAATCCACTGGCGGGGGTTACGGTCTTCGACTGAACCGCCAGGCACTAACTGTCCCTATTGAAACTGTCCGTCCGACAGTTGATACGTCACGCCACAACATTCCTTTTCCAGCATTGACGCAATCACCTGGGCTTCCTCACTGTACGCCACAGTGCGTTCACCACCAGGGAGATCGAAAACCGCCACGGCGCGCCAAGGATCCATGCCCTGGTATATCACGGTATATCCGGCCACCAGGGCTTCTCCATCATAGTCAGCAATCAATTCGCAAATCTCGCTCGCCGCGCGCACCTGTTCGGTAACATCGGCACAGGCCCATTCACGGTCACCCGGCGCAGCCGACCAAAGCGCACAAGCCTGCTTCGTTAGCAGACCGCTAACTGCGGAGACAAGACCAATCTCGCTTCGATTCTGTCGCAGCAGCTGGGCCATTTTCACTGTCGCCTGAAAGACAAAATTATTGAGGGGACCGCCGCCAAAGGTCATACCACCGGTGACGCTAATCTTACGTTGTGAATCGAGACCAAACTCCTCGAGCTGAACCCGAATTGCATAGGGGAAGCAGGAGTACAGCTCACACATCCGGATATCGTTGAACGAAAGCCCCGCTAACTCCATTAACGCTTCGCCGGCTATTCGAAATCCCGGGCTGGCCCCAAGATCTTTGCGACTGGCTACCACGGACATTAAGTTTGACTCGGCGGCCGCACGAGGAAATATCCATTTGCTGCGCTGGATTCCGAGTTCCTCGGCCATACCAGCAGAGCACAGTATCAGACCCGCAGCCTGATCAACGTTCCACTGACTGTTATGCAACTTGGTATACGGGAACGCGAGCATACGATTGGAAGCTGAGTGTTCCCGGATGTGCGCCGCCGAAACTGCCTCCTCAGCCCAGGCATCGGGGTTACCTGCCGCCGTATCACTCAAGTGGGAATACATCCGGGCCATCTGGTCCCGGTGCTGCTCCAGACTGAGTCCCTGCTTATACCGCAGCGCACTATCTAATATGGCGTAGTATCCAACGGGCATGCCAAGACCACTGTCTGTTTCTACCGATGACCACATCTCATCTTCCGGACGCAGCAGGATATCCGGATCTACATCTACCTGTGTTGTTTCACTGACCTCCTCCCCCGCTTTACCTGCACACTGGGAGCGGTATCGAGCCTCACCTCCGGCGACCAAAACCACCTGCGCCTCCCCGGCCGCTATGCGCTGGCAGGCACGGGTCAACAGGCTCTGTTGCAGAATTCCAAATTCTGCAAGCAGGGTTGTAGCAGCAGATGCTCCCAGCATGTCCGCAAGAATGCGACCCGGGTCGCTGTATCCCCAGAGGCTTTTGGGTACCAGGATTTCATCAGCTCTGCTTAATAGCTCTGCACTACCGGCATCCTCTGCCGCATCGCGCAAAGCCTGCTCCATCAAAGCCACCGGCTCCAGCGCCTGCCGGTAATCCTCCATTTTTTGTTGCACCGCGGCGACACCCACCAGGACCGGCATATTGGCGGAGTATTCAGCCATTGATAAACTCTCCGGCATACCAGTTCAACATGGCAATTTTTTCATCGAGCGGCTTATCGGCTTCCATTTCGTAGACATTTCGAAATCCGATAATGACATCGGTTACGCCGATACTCTCCAGCTCTTCAATTCCCTCAGACGTGAACGCGTTCTGCCCGGTAGTAAACACTCTGAAGGGGTTGTCCTGTGTGCCGTACTCCTGACGCAGCTGAGTGATGCGGCCGATATAGGCCTTCAATTCCTCAACCGTTGCACCAGCACACATCCAACCATCACCAACACGGGCTGTGCGCTTTAACGCAGGCTCTGTATGACCACCGATTAGCAAAGGCGTCAACTCACTTGGCACTGGGTTCATTTTGTTGGCCGGCATATTGTGTATTTCGCCGGCATAACCAAAATAATCACCGGTCTGTAGCCCGCGAAGAATATCGATTTGCTCGTCGAAGCGCTTACCGCGTTTTTCCCAGGGCACGCCACAAACCGCGAAATCTTCTTCCCAGGGACTGATACCAATACCAAAATCGAAACGATTCCCGGACAGCGCTTGAATGCCCTGTACCTGTTTTGCTACAACGGGCGCCTGTCTCACGGCCAATTTATACACAAAGGTCGCGAAACGAATTTTTTTCGTGACCGCAGCCATGGCTGATACGGCGATCAAACTTTCTATGAAGGGCACACTTTCGAGAAACTCCCTGCTGCCATCATTGTTGTAAGGGTATTTCGAGCTCGCTTCCTGCGGATAACAAATACTATCGGGTATCGCTATACCATCGAAGCCTGCCTGCTCTGCTGCTTGCGCCAGGGGCAGATAGTGGTCGGGCTCACACATGCCAACTTGGTAGCTGAATCTCATTCTGTTTTCCTCAGGCAATTATGGGAAATGAAGTACTCGACTGAAGCTACCTACTGTAGCTGCTAATGACTCCAATATCCCTGCACGGCTGCAATTTTGTGTTAGTGGCCTCAAATACTGAACCCTGCAACCGTGTCTGAGCGTTATACTTTGCGCATAGCCGTATTTGAACTGCTCCATGAATCCGAGCCCTAATCAGGAATTTACTATCCACGCTTATGAGCAATTCGCCAGATTCTCCCTCAATCATGAATGGCGATGAATCCCTGCGCTTTTTATTCGAAGATGCCGACATTCGCGGTGAACACGTTCAGCTCGATGCGGCCTATCGCGATATACTGACTCTGCACCAATACGCCCCTGGCGTTTCCCGTTTGCTGGGTGAATTCCTCGCGGCATCTGTGCTGCTGAGCAGTAATCTTAAATTTGAAGGTCGGTTGACCTTGCAGGTACGATCAGAGGGCCAGGTGCCGCTGTTGATGGCAGAGTGTGACCACCTGTTGCAAATTCGCGGTATCGCGCGCGGCGCTCAGGAGGCGACCTCTACCAGTAACGATCAGCTACTGCACAATGGGCAGTTAGTGATCACAATTGACCCTACACACGGTCAGCGGTATCAGGGCATCACTGCTCTGCAACAGGGCTCACTGGCCCACAGCCTCGGCGCTTACTTCGAACAATCCGAACAGCTCAAGACGCGATTGTGGCTAGCGGCCGATGGCAAGCGTGCGGGAGGCCTGTTATTGCAACAACTCCCCGCACAAATCACCCCTCAAGAGAAGGCTCAACTGCGTCATTGGGAGCACGCCTGCTCCCTTGCGACTACGGTGAAGGACACCGAATTGCTCAATCTGGACAGCGAGCAAATGCTACATCGCCTCTACCACCAGGATCCGCTTCGCCTGTTCGAGCCCTCTGCGGTGCGCTTCCAGTGCAACTGCTCACGGGAGCGCACGTTTAATGCGCTGGCCAGCCTGCCGCCGTTAGATCTGGAAGAATTATTGGAGGAGCTGGGCAGCATTACAATGGATTGCGAATTCTGCAACCAGCAATACTGCTTCAACCGCGAAGACCTGTCGGAGATACTAGTGGACAGTGTGTTCAAAACGATGCACTGAGCAGAAGCAGGGCGAAATTAGCTGAAATTATGATCAATATAATTCGCATAATGACGCGATTCTGACATAATTGGCCCCCCTTAGAGATCGAGAAATGGCGCCAGATACCGCACGGAACCTGCGCTCTATCACCTTAAAGACAGGACACACAATGACTGTAGACATCCAGACCGCCCAGGAGTACACCAACCTGGCGCCCTCCCAACTCATTGAAGAATCGCTGAGGCGTGAAGAGGGAACGCTGTCCGATACTGGTGCGCTGCTAGTAACAACAGGCAAGCGCACCGGTCGCTCTCCCGCCGATCGCTATATCGTCAGAGAACCCAGCACCGAAGACAGTATCGACTGGGGCAGCGTCAATCGCCCCTTTGAAAGCAACAAATTCGATGCGCTGTGGGACCGTGTGGAATCCTACCTCTCAACACGCGATCGATTTGTTACGCACCTGCACGTTGGCGAGCACAGCGATCACTACCTCCCGGTAAAAGTCACTACCCAGACCGCTTGGCAATCACTCTTTGGCCGCAATATGTTTATCCGCCCGGCGACATACAATAGTGGCCGCAAACCGGAATGGAATATTCTTAACGTCGCGGGATTCGAGTGTGATCCCGATCGCGACGGCACCCATTCCGATGGTGTTGTCATAATCAACTTTGCACAGCGCAAAGTTTTGCTTGCGGGCATGCGATACGCTGGCGAAATGAAAAAGTCGATGTTCTCTGTTCAGAATTTTTTGCTGCCAGAGAAAGATGTCATGCCCATGCATTGCAGCGCTAATGTGGGAGAACCCGGTGACACCGCACTCTTTTTCGGTTTGTCTGGCACAGGCAAAACGACTCTGTCCGCTGATCCGGATCGCTATCTGATTGGTGATGACGAGCACGGCTGGTGCAAGGGCTCCGTCTTTAATCTTGAAGGGGGCTGCTATGCCAAAACCATTGACCTCAGCCAGAAGAACGAGCCGGTGATTTGGGATGCTATCCGTTTTGGCGCCATTATTGAAAATGTCGTGCTAAACGGAAGCCGCCACGCTGATTACTGCGATACTAGCCTCACTGAGAATGGTCGTTGCTGCTACCCGCTGGAGCACGTGGATAAACGCACTGAGACCAATAACGGGGGTGAGCCCAAATGTGTCATCTTCCTGACCTGTGACGTCTCAGGTGTACTACCCCCGGTCTCCATCCTATCCAAAGAAGCGGCTGCGTTTCACTTTTTGAGCGGCTATACCGCACGCGTAGGCTCTACCGAGCTGGGCGCAGAAGCGGGCATTCATCCCACCTTTTCAACCTGTTTCGGCGCGCCTTTCATGCCGCGTCCAGCTGGCGACTATGCCGAATTGCTGATGAAGCGGATCGAGGACTTTCAGAGCCGGGTCTATTTGGTGAATACAGGCTGGATTGGTGGTTCGGGCGCGCCCGGAGGCACCGGCGGACGCTTTCCTATCCCCGTTACCAGAGCAGTGGTTCAGGCTTGCCAGAACGGCGCTTTACTCGATGCTCCTACCAAACGCCTGGACATTCTGAACCTGGACTTCCCTGCTGAAATCCCCGGAGTAGATGCCAAGTATATCGATCCACGTGCCGGTTGGGGTAATGATGCCGCCTATGATGAGCAGGCGCGGAATTTGGCCGCTTTGTTTGAGGAGAACATTAAGAAATTTGATGTCTCCGACGCGATCGTTGCGGCCGGACCTAAAGCCGGTTGATTGATCCCGGTGTAAAAAAGCCCACGACTTTGTGGGCTTTTTTTTGTTCGGTATTTTTGTCATTTATTGACGCCAGAAACTCAGCGGGACCGCGACTAAACCTTGTCAATTTCTTGCGCGAGCGACTGACGACGGTGCGCCACGTACGCGGAGACCTGCCCCCCAAACAAATACAGACACGGCACCAGCAATAGAGTGACACCCGTTGCAAACAGCACCCCGAAAGCCAGTGATATCACCATGGGAATTAAGAACTGGGCCTGCACGCTGGTCTCCGACATGATGGGCATCAGGCCTACAAAGGTTGTGAGCGAGGTGAGAATAATCGGGCGAAAGCGGTCCTGGCCTCCCTGTAACAACGCCTCCATCAAATTGTGACCTTTGTCGCGCAGCTGATTGATTCGATCAATCAATACAAGATTGTCATTCACGACTACCCCAGCCGCTGCAATGACGCCTAACAGTGAAAACATACTGATCTGCCAGTCAAAAATAGCGTGACCAAAAATGGCACCCATCACACCAAAGGGTACCGCCGTTAATACCAACAGGGGCTGAAAATACGAACGGAAAGGGATGGCCATCAAGGCATAGACAATCAGCATAGCCAACCCCATGTACTTGGCCATTGAGCTGAGGAACTCAGCCTCTTCCTGCAATTCCCCGTCCAGGTTCATCGTCAAGCCCGAATATTTCGCGGCCAGAAGCGGCATTTCCACGGTTGCAATTTCATCCACGACGGCACGCGGATCTGCAAGCCCCATCACCACATCTGCAGTGACTTTTAGGGTGCGCTTGCGATCAAGACGGTCTATCGTCAAGTACCCTGGTCGGTAGCTGACCTCGGCTACCGTTGCAAAGGGCACCTCATCGCCGGCCGGCGTGCGAACACGCATGTCATTGAGGTTCTCCACAGAGAGGCGCTCTCTCTCGGGATAGCGCACCATAACCCTGACATCTTCCTTGGGTCGCGGGATCCGCTGAGCCTCCGCTCCATAGAACGCTTCGCGAACCTGCCGTGCCAAATTGGCCAAAGATACGGAGAGGTTTTCTGCAGCAGGCTTTAACTTTAGCTCAATTTCCTCCCGGGGAGACTGCAGGGTGTCATTGATATTGTAAACACCGGGATAGGTTTCCAGAACCTCGCGCAGCCTGGCTGCAACAGCAGCCAAATCTTCCAATGAAGACGATGCTATGACCATCGTAATCGGTTTGCCGCGGTCATTAAATGTGTAATCCATGTGCAGACTTTCAACGGGGCCCAGGTCACCCACCAATTCGCGCCAGCGCTCGGTCACCTCCTTAATATCAACCACGGAAGAGGGCACATTGATATAGACTTCAACTTCATTTAATTTCCCGCGCGAGTCGATGTGGCCGATAACCGGACCCATGCCGATAAAACGCGGGTCGCTGTTGTATTCAGATTTTACCTGCAAGGCAGCCGATTCAACCTTGTTCAAAACTCGCAGAGTATCCCGGTACGCTCCGCCTTCTTGAAGAGAAATTTCGGCAAAGGTGAAATCTGCAGTGATTGCGGGGAAAAATGCAGAACGCAGCCAGCCGCCACCATATAAAGCCAGGCTGAAAAGCAATCCCACGATGAAAATAGCTGCCACCAGAAGATTGGCATTGAGACAGCGCTGCAGGAACGGCCTGTAAACATCGCGCGCAAGATTGATCATGCCATCGGCAAACTTCAGCCGCACTTTCTCAAAGCGACGAAAAAGCGCAATCTTACTTGGCTGCAACGGCTTCATATGTGCCAGATGAGAGGGCAAAATCAACATGCATTCGATTAACGAAAATGTGAGTGCAAGAATGATCACCACCGGAATGGGTACACCGGCACTTGCCATATCACCCGGAAGTATCAACATCGGTGCGACAAAAATCATCGTGGAAATTACAGCGTACATAACAGGCTTCAGTACTGCTCGAGTGCCGTTCACTGCACCTTCATGCGCGACCTCGCCTGAGTTCTGGTGGGAGTACACAGCTTCGCCAACAATAATTGCGTCGTCCACCACAATTCCAAGAATAAGCAGGAACGCCAGTAAAGAGATCATATTTAGGCTAACACCCGTGTAGGGCAGCAACAGAAAGGTCCCCATGAATGCGACTGCTATTCCAATGCAAACCCACATTGCCAGCAATGGACGCAAAAACAACATTAACAAAAGAAAGACCAGTATCAGACCACCAATGCCATTTTTAACAAGAGTGTTGGCTCGGCCCTTGAAAAGTTCTGCGGAATCGCGCCATAGCGCTAATTCTACACCGGGAGGCAAACGAGGGCGTACCTGTTCAACCCAGTCATGCAGAACTTCGCTGGTAGATAATGTATTGGGATTAGAGGTGACGAAAACACGGAGGTCGTGCGAAGGCCTGTCATTAAAGCGTTTACGGACATCAATATCCTCGAACCCGTCTAGCACCGTGGCAACATCGCCCACCACCAGCTGCGTTCCGTCTCGCGTGCTCAGCAGTGGGATTTTTTCGAAATCCTGACGATTATAGGCTTGTCCACGAGTCTGTAATTGAATATCACCATCGCTGGTTTTGATTGCACCGGCAGGCAGGTTTAGTGACGAATCGCGTATAGCACTCACGACATCTGCAAATGTCAGACCGTAGCGGCGCAAAGTGTATTCGGAAACCTCCACGGACACTTCATAGGGCCGGGGGCTGACCAGCTCAACCACGGATACGTGAGGCTGCGTTGCCAAATCGTCCCTGAGCTCTTCGCCGAGCTCCTTAAGCTGTCGCTCGCCAATATCTCCGGAAAGGGTTACCACCGCCATGAAATGTCGGTGCGCCAGCTCCGCGACCAATGGCCGCTCTGCATCCACCGGAAAGGTGGTGATGGCATCTACACGGCTCCTGACTTCGGCGCTAAGGCGCTGTGTGTCGTAGCCGACCTCCGCCTCTATAAAAACGGTCCCGAGACCCTGTCTAGCAGAGGAACGAATCTCCTTAACACCGTTGAGATCGTGCACGGCCTCCTCAATACGCTTACAGATTTGCTGCTCTACTTCACTCGGGCCTGCACCCCGATAGGACATGGATACGCTGACGGCGTTGAGTTCAAAATCGGGAAAGAACTCTTTATCAAGTGACGGGATGGCGAGCGCGCCACCCACAAGAAGAAACACCATCAGCAAATTGGCAGCAATGGGGTTATACACAAACCAGCGTATTGGCCCTGCCATTAGGGTGACCCACTCGCCAGCTCTGCCTCGGTTACAGCAACTTCCATGCCCGCCAGTATCAGCCGGGGCTCGCGGACGATGACACGATCTCCGCTGGCAAGACCCTGAACCCACACATGGCTGTTATCGCTCTGTAGCACTTCCACTGGACGGGGTCTTGCTCGTTGTTCACTGTCGACAATCATCACTGAATCATCGCTGCGCAACGCGGATCGGGGTAAATGTGTTATCTGCGGCAACTGACGGCCGCTTATGATGGCACTGACAAATAGACCCGGCGATAATGGCGGCCTCTCACTACTGGGGTCTCGAGCAAATGGCTTCTCAATTTCCGCAACGGCATAAACCACGCGGCTGTCCTCATCGATCGTGGCATCCGTGCGCACTAAGCGTCCCTGCCACTCCCACTCCCGATTAGCGAATTGTGTGCGTAAAAGCACATGGGCCCCATTCACTGCGCCAGGTGATTCATTGTCGTAACTCAGCGGCAAATCCAACAGCGCTACCTGCCTATCGGTGAGTGGTAACCGCACCTGCGCCACATCGGTGTCGTAAACCGTTGCAATGACCGCACCGGGTGCGATGAATTGGCCTATATCGACTGACTTATTCGAAACTCGGCCATTAAAGGGTGCGGAAATCGTGGTGCGGGAAAGATCCAACTGGGCTGAGGCAAGATCCGCCTCAGATGCCTTCAGGGCTGCCTGCGCGGAAGCCAACTGCGGCTTGCGCAAAAAAAGTGCATTCCCCTGATCACTGCCTAAATCCCGCCATTCTCGCTTGGCCTGCAATGCGCGGCCCTCCTCTTCGGCGACCCGCTGTTCAGCAGCCGCTACCTGGGATTCTGCGCGGGCAATCAAAAATTGGTAATCGATATCCTCCACCTTCACCAGGGCTTCATCGGCGCCAAAGAATCCCCCCTGCGCAAAACGCGGCGACACGTACTCTACTCTCCCGCCAACTTGACTCACCAGCTTTATTTCGCGCAGCGGGCGCACCGTACCCTGTGTTTCTACCGACAGTGAACGAAAAGCCGGAGCAGCCACCACCACCTCAACACTGGGTATCGCAACTTCCACTGGGGTTTCTGGCTCGGGGCGAGGCTTTCCCACTAACAATGCGTAAGACAGACCACTGCCCAGGACTAACACCAGCGATGCCGATATTCCTTTGCGAGCCCGTGTAAGCGCCATAATCTCTCCTTCCTCTCTAACGGGTAATCAGTCTACACCAGCCAGCGCTAGTCCAGACCAAATTTTGCCTCGTTGGACGAACCCGCCACTGTCTAGGGACTTCAGTGACCGGTAGCGGTTTCAGCGCAAGTAGAAGCCCGCAGCAGTCGAATTAAGACAGACCGTCAATATAGCGGCTTTTATTAGTATGTTTATTCTAGAAAAACACCGTAATCTCGCTCCGAACTGGTGGGAACACCCACTTATCTTTTCTGCTTTTGAGGAGTTGAATCATGGCCGAACCACGTAAAGCTAAACCTAAAACCACTGCTAAGCGCAAGACCGCAGCAAAACGCAAGCCAGTTGCCAAGCGCAAGCCTGCCGCCAAGCGAGCAGCACCGAAGAAAGCCGTCCGCACCCAAGAAAACGGTCGCAAAGCATTTTTGGCAAGCCTCGGTTTCTACGGCAAAGCCTACGACCAGGCACAAGAGACTTTCGAAACACTCCAGACCCGCATGGAAACTCGTCGCAAAGATGCTGACAAGGCATACAAGGCCCTGGTTAAGCGTGGCGAGAAGCTCGAGAAAGACGCAAAAGGGGTTATTGGGGACATCGAACTGCCTAAGCAACTGGATAGCCTGACTGACCGCAAAAAACTTGAGAAGCAGCTGAAAAAAGTTAAGGCGCGCCTTGACGACCTGAAGCAATCAGTCAGCTTCAAGTCCGCAGCCTAAGCGGAAATCATCCAGAGCCAATTATCCCGGTCTATCAGGGAATTTTTTGGGGCCACTATGTGGCCCTTTTTTTTGTCCGCTAATCTGGTTTAATACATCACACTGCCGAGCACGGGACCCCAAACAACAGGAGGGCTGATGGCATGAGCGATGACAAGAGCAAGGTGACTGACAAAGCCGGCGAAATCGCCAAGAACATCTGGCTGGCCGGGATCGGAGCCTATGGCAAGGCAGTAGAGGAAGCACAAGGCAGACTTGAAAAAGCCATGGAACCGCCAAAACTGTTTCGCGAACTTGTAAAAGCCGGTACCGCGCTGGAAGAAGAAGCGCGAGAGACCACTGCCACCGCGCGACATTCAGTGGAAGAACGTATTGGCCGTGTGCGTGACAATTTTCAGATGCAACGCCCCGCCCGCAATGAAGACCTTGCCGTCCTGCAAAAGAAGGTCGATCAACTCTCCCGAAAAGTAGATCGCTTAAGTAAAGCCCTTGCTGAAGCTGGCGTAGGAAAGTCCGCGTCCGCGCCAAGTCCCGCTCGCAAAAAGAAAACAGCAACTCGCAAGCCGGTCAGCAAAAAAGCCTCCGCCGCGAAGAAAAAACCTGCTCTAAAAAAGGCACCGGCTCGCAAAAAATCCGCCCCGAGCAACCCTAAGTCCTGACCCCCTCACCCCATGAAAACAAGGGACCGCATTCTTCACACCAGCCTGGCGTTATTCAATGAGGAGGGAGAAGCGAATACCACAACGATTGATATCGCCAATGAGATGGACATTAGTCCCGGTAATCTCTACTACCATTTCAAGGGCAAAGACCAGATCATTGCCGAACTGTTCCTGCAATATGAACACGCGCTCAGCGTCACCCTCACGGCACCTATTGAACAACCTCTGAGTGCCGACCGAGGTAGTACGGAAGACAATTGGTACTATCTCTATGTAGTAATGGAGGAGATGTACCAATATCGATTCCTGTACCACAATCTATCCAATATCCTGCAGCGCTATCCCGATGTAAAGCGCGGATTCAAACGTTTGATAAAACTCAAACGTTCAGCGCTCTATGCAATATGCCAAACCCTTGTACAACAGGAAGTCATTGACGCGAAGGATCAACAGTTACTGGGCTTGGCCGACAACATGACGGTAAATCTGACATTCTGGTTCAGTTACGAAGATCTGTTGCACGACAAACGACAGCCTCAAGTAACGATTCATCAGGGAGTATTACAACTACTGACGATGGTTGCGCCCTACCTGGGAGACGATGAGCTGAGCTTCTACCACAGCTGTGAATCGATCTACGCCAATATGTTGACAGACTCTGACTAGTGCCTGCCTGAGAGGCCGACACCCAGAACGCCTTTCACCGAAAACCACATGATCGGTAAAACCCATAGGTGCCCCAGACTCGCTTAAAACAACGATCCAAGCATTTTTGACCGGCCTGCAGCACTCGGACTTTGAATCGGCTTTGCAAACGCTCCCTAAAACCACCCGTGAGGGCTCGTCCCCAAACGTACCTTAACTAGCAATTTCGCCGCAAAAGTATGACATCTGCCCCGACAATCTCCAGGTCTGCACCGTGTTGTTGCGCCCACCAGCGCCATGTATCGCGACTGAAAAAGCACACGTGTGTTGGATCGTTTTTGTAGTGCCAGTGCGCGAACGCAGCCTGATCGCTCACCAATTTTGTCATGATGGCCAACCATCCACCGTCAGTAATCAATGACCAGAGGCGCTCCAGTTCCGCACCTGGACGATGCAAGTGTTCTACCACCTCTGTCGCACAAATAAAGTCATAACTCACCATCAGTAACGCATCGTCACAGGCGAAGAAGCTATCGTACACCGCCATCTCGAAACCCGCCTCGCGTAACATGTGGGCCAGCGCCGGACCCGGACCACAGCCAAAATCCAGACCACTGGCGCCCGGTGAGAGACGCTCAAGAAGTGGTTGCATCAAACGGGACAGAAAGCCACGGTAGCCTGCGTCATCAATGTTATTTTGATGAAGGTCGTACTCGACTTTCTCGGCCTCACGTGTCACATATTCCTGAGGCGGCACGAACACCAGGTCGCATCTACTGCATTGGACATAAGATCGACGCAGATCCTTAAAGTACTCGGAAACTTCCAGACTGGCGCACAACGAACAGTGCGTTTGCTCTATCATCTGCTATTATCCCGATTCACTTTGAACAATATCTACTTCAAGGAGCTTTACATGACCATAAAGACTGGCGACAAAATTCCCGCGTGCACACTCAATACCATGGGTGATAAGGGTCCCACTGAAATCACCACGGCTGACATTTTCACTGGCAAAAAAGTCGTACTGTTCGCCGTACCGGGTGCATTCACCCCGGGGTGTAGCATCACGCACCTTCCTGGCTATGTGGTTAACGCGGACAAAATCAAGGCCAAAGGCGTGGATACCATCGTGTGCGTATCGGTAAACGATGCGTTTGTCATGGGCGCCTGGGGCGAAGCCCAGAACGCTGAAGCACTGTTGATGCTGGCCGATGGCAACGGGGATCTTACCGCAGCGCTGGGTCTGGAGATGGACGGCAGTGGATTTGGTCTTGGTACCCGCAGCCAACGCTTTGCTATGATTGTCGAGGATGGCAAGGTTACCCATCTGAATGTAGAAGATGGCCCAGGCGTTGATGTGAGCTCGGCCGAAACAATGATGGCGCTGCTATAAATTTTAGACAGCCTCTTGATGGCTGGCTCATGCGAGCAGCAGGTAGCACACGCTACTAATAACAATGATTCCTATAATATTGATTAAAAACCCCTCCCGCACCATGCGGGAGGTAGTAATCAATCCACTACTGAACACCACGGAATTCGGTCCGGTAGCGACCGGAAGCATAAAAGCACAACTGGCGCTCATCGCCGCCGGAACCATAATAATTTCCGGTGAAATTCCAGCCGCCAGCGCACCAGCTGCCAAAACCGGCATGAGCAGTGCAGTGCTAGCGGTATTGGATGTGGTTTCCGTCATCAGCATTACCACCAGGCAAATCAGTGCAATCAGTGCATAAGTCGGAATGCTGGTCATTCCCGCCAACCATAGCCCCATAAGCTCGCTGATACCTGAGCTGACAAACCCCTTGGCCAGACAAATACCGCCGGAAAATAGCAGCAAAACACCCCAGGGAATGGTAGTTGCGCGCTCCCAGTTCAATAGCCGCTCACCCTTGCCGTTGGGCACCAGAAACAAGATCACCACCGCCAGCAGTGCTACCGAGGCGTCATTGGCCTGGGGCAAATCCAACCACCCTTTCCAGCCACCGAAAGGTTCACTGCGGGTAATCCAGGCCAGCGCAGTCAATCCAAACACCACCATTACCCGACGCTCTTCTGTTCGCCAAGCGCCCACTTGAGGCAATTGCAGGGTCAGCGCCCCACCCAGATTGCGAGTCAATATCAGGGCCATTGCCGGAACCAGGATCACTACGACAGGAAGAGCCCAACTCATCCACTGGGAAAAACTGATAGTAAGACCCGTGGTTTCTTCATAAACCTGCATAAAAATCAGGTTCGGAGGGGTGCCAATGGGCGTCCCCAAGCCACCGATACTGGCCGCATACGCAATGCCCAGCAACAATGGTGGCCCATATTTTGCCCGATCCGGGACCGCCTCAAGTACCGCCAGAGCAACTGGCAACAACATCAACGTTGTGGCGGAGTTGGAAATCCACATACTGAGCACTGCCGCAGCGGCCATAAACCCCATCACGAGCCTGCGACCACTGCTTGCACCGAAGATCCCAACCATACCCAAGGCAATGCGGCGATGTGCACCCGAGTGCTCCATCGCCTTGGACAACAGGAAACCACCCAAAAGGAGCAGTATTAAGGGCGATCCATAGGCCTGACCCACCTCAGCGGGGCTCAGCACTCCAAATAGAGGCAATATCGCCAATGGAAGGAGTGACGTAACCGGGATTGGAACAGGTTCGAACACCCACCACAAAACACAGACAACCGCGACGAATCCTACCGTCGCAATATCGGAACCATGGCCATACGCCATGCATGCCCCAGCCGTGACAGCACCTAACACCGGGCCCATCCACAGAGCCCACTTTCCCACTACTGACAAGCACCTACCCCCAACATTGCAATTTCTATCCTATCCTGTCCCAGTCCACAGTCTGTGTAAACCCTCCACTGGAGAAGCGTCCCTCGAAGCGCTAGACTGCGCGCTATCATGAATGAACTCCCCAAAACACTGATCGACCGCTTTCAACGCCGCGTAGATTACGTTCGCCTGTCCGTCACAGATCGCTGCGATTTTCGCTGCGTCTACTGCATGGCAGAAGACATGACGTTCATCCCCCAAAAACATATTCTCACATTAGAGGAAATACATGAGGTAGCTCGCGCTTTTGTTGAGCTGGGAGTGCGCAAGATCCGCCTCACCGGCGGTGAACCCCTCATCCGGAACAACATTCTGGCGCTGATTGAGCCGCTGGGAGAAATCCCGGGACTTGACCAGCTTGTGATTACCACCAACGGCTCCCAACTGCATCGCCTGGCCGGCACGCTGCGCCAATTCGGGGTCAAGCGTATAAACATCAGTCTCGATAGCTTAAATCCGCGTAAATTCCGTCAGCTCACACGGCACGGTAATCTGGATCAGGTCCTAGCAGGCATCGACACGGCCATCGCAGCGGACTTCGAGCAAATACGAATCAATACGGTAATCCTCAAGGGTCGCAACGAAGATGAAGTACTAGAACTGGTAGATTTTGCCCAGCAGCGCGGCGTCGACATCGCCTTTATCGAAGAAATGCCGATGGGACTGATTGACGAGCATGACCGCGCACTCAGTTTTTGTAGCAGTGAGGAACTGCGTGACAGAATTTCCCAAAAGTACACGCTTAAGCCCCTTGGTGACCCAAACGGTCACGCTGGTCCCGCACGCTACTTTTGCACTGGCGAAGGATCTCCACGAGTTGGCTTCATTTCGCCTCACAGCCACAATTTTTGCCACCTGTGCAATCGGGTTAGGGTTACTGCGGAGGGCCGCTTGCTCCTTTGCCTGGGAAACGAACACTCCGTAGATTTACGCGCCGTCCTGCGCGACCCAAATTACACGCTCTTTATGCTTAAACACCGCATAGTCGACGCCATGTCCATGAAGCCAGAACGCCATCATTTCGACCTCAACCAGGCACCTGATATTGTTCGGTTCATGAACACAACCGGCGGATAGCTATATTTCCTCCAGAGTCTTATCGCGTACAATAGCAGCTTCAGTATCGAGGTAAACCCGTGCACACACAAGATTTTCCCCAGCTCGCTTCTGTCGAGCACATAGAGAAGGGTTTTGAATCCCACGGTTATATCTGTAGTCGCAAAATAGCCACAGCCGTATTTTTGTCCTTTCAGTTACGCAAACCTGTGCTGGTAGAAGGCCCTCCTGGTGTAGGCAAAACTGAGCTCGCCAAAACGACGGCCGTGCTGCTGAATACTCCGCTGATTCGTCTCCAATGCTACGAGGGCCTGGACGAAGCGAAGGCACTGTATGAATGGAAATACGGTAAACAGCTTCTATATACGCAGGTCCTCAAAGAAAAACTGGGAGATTTGCTGCAAGGTGCCACCGGGCTGGCAGAGTCCGTCGAGCGGCTGCATCAGTTCGGAGATATTTTCTACTCGGAGGAGTTTCTGGAACCCCGGCCGTTGCTCAAAGCCATGCAACAGGAAAAAGGCGCCATACTGCTGATCGACGAAGTCGACAAAGCTGATTATGAGTTTGAATCTCTACTGCTGGAGATTCTCTCGGATTACCAGATATCCATCCCCGAAATCGGCACGGTGACGGCTCGCACGACACCGATGGTTTTTTTAACCAGCAATAATACGCGCGAGATATCCGATGCCCTCAAGCGACGCTGCCTGCACCTGTATATCCCATTTCCGACCGTTGAATTGGAAGAGCGTATTATTCGCAGCAGGGTTCCAGACGTGGACGAACAATTGCGTCACCAGCTGGTGGAGTTTGTGCATTCCCTGCGCCAACTAGACCTGAAAAAAATCCCTGCCATATCCGAAACCATCGATTGGGCACGCAGCCTGCTACTAATGCATGCTGACAAGCTAGACGAGGAACTGGTGCGCAGTACGCTCAATGTGCTGTTAAAGTATGAAGACGATATAGACACCACGGAGGCAGAAATGCGCAACCTGCTTCAAAGTCGCGCGGCCGACGGACAGAGCGCCTGAGGCGCTAGACAGGCGCGGGGAGCTCGACTCTATGCAATCCAATCTTGTCAACTTTGTTCAGGTCTTACGTACTCACGACATCCGGGTTTCACCTGCAGAATCGCTGGATGCGGTGGAAGTGGCCGCATCATTAGGGTACTCGGATCGCAGTCTCCTGCGCGACGGCCTGGCGATGACGCTGGCCAAAACACCCGAAGAAGAAGTCATCTTCCTGCAATGCTTTGATCAGTTCTTTCAACAGAAGCTGGCCGATTTTGCTAACGTGGAGACGCACGACGAGCAGGAAAAGGAACCCTCCTTAGCCGCTGTTGATGACGATGCTCAAGAGGCTACTGACTTCGCAGACACACAAGTTTCGGCATTGGAACAGTCAGCCCAGGACAACCCACTGCTGGAGGCGCTGTTACAAACGCCCTTAATGCAGAGCCTTGTCAGTAATGACCGCAATGATTTAACCCTGGCGATGAACCAGGCGTCTGAGCAGGTGGGCTTGCAAAACATCCAGATGTTCACTCAGAAAGGCCAGTTTACGCGACGCATACTCGACGCACTCGGAGAGGAACATATTCGCAAAGCCGTCATTGAACTGGAACAAGCCGACAGTCCGGCGCTCCCCATCCTGCAACGGTATCGGGATATCTTGCGGGAGCAGGTTCGGGACCATGTGGAGCGCGAATACCTGATTCAGGCTGAGGGTAAAACGCAGCAGTTCATGGATGATATTCTGAGTAAAACCAGGCTCAACAATATTGAGCACGTTTATATGCACAAAGTGCAGGCGTTAATCCGGAAAATGGCAAAAAAACTGGCCAGTCGTCATTCACGTAAACGCAAATTGCTGAAACGGGGACAGCTGAATATGGCGAAAACTCTGCGCAAGGGTATTCCCAACGACGGCATCATGTTCAACACCTACTGGCGGCAGGTACGCAAAGAAAAGCCCCAGATCCTGGCGGTGTGCGATGTCAGCGGATCAGTTGCCGCGTATGCCAAATTTTTGCTACTTTTTCTCTACAGCGTGCAGGACGTCCTACCCAAAGTGCGTAGTTTTGCGTTTTCCAGCCACTTGGGTGAAGTTAGCGACTACTTTAATGACTATCCCGTCGAAAAAGCCATAGAGCTGGTCAATTGGAAGTACGGTGGCGCCACTGATTACGGAAATAGCTTACTCGATTTCGCCAAATTGGCCATGGACGATATCAACAGCAATACCACGGTCATCATTCTGGGAGACGCCCGCAACAATCATGGTGATCCCAAGCTGGAGATCTTGCAAAGCATCTACCAGCGATCGAGGCAGGTAATCTGGCTCAATCCGGAATCGCGCAGGTCATGGGGAAGCGGAGATTCAGAGATGAAGCGCTACCAAAGCGCCTGTCATTTTAGTTCTGAATGCAATAACCTCAAGCAACTCGAACGCATTGTCGACCAACTTTTGAAGAGCACCCGATAATTCCCATGGCCTATCACTGCAAAGATTGCAGCTACCGCGGGAGAAAGAGTGGACAACTCGGGGAGTGTCCGGCCTGCGGCTCTCATTACCTCGAAAAACACTCTCAGAACCTTAACGAAAAACCGCAGCCGAAAAAATGGCGTCTGGCCCTTCTGATACTAGTGTGGGCATCTCTGATCCTACTGATAATAGAGAAGTTAATCCGCTGAAATTAGGAGCCGAACATCTTCCGTTTCCGTGCTCACTGCGCGAATTGGTGATGGATCGTTATGCCATACCAGACAGTATCGATAGTAGCGCCCCTGCCATGCACGTCGAGGAGTTACTCGAATATCTGAAAACAGGGGACCACCGTACCCTTTCGCCATTGGACGCTGTCGTAAAGCAAACAGAACTCATCGGTGACCCGGCAGCGCCTTCCCGGGAACAGGCCGCAGCCTTGAAATGGTTGGGCAATGCGCTCGCACACTGGGAGAAGAAGTTCCCATTGGAGGAACCTCTGGCTGACGACGTTCGTCGCCTCGTACCACTGGCGGCATCACTGGCGGTCCTTGACCCGTATTTTTTACAGCCCGGCGCCCACCCACTTCACCAGTTGCTCGACAAAATTCAGGATAGTGCTATCGGCTGGCAATCGCGCCTGGACAGAGTGGGCACCATGCGACAACGGCAGATCACAACGGCCATTGATCGGTCCCTGGAGTGGCTTGAAAACCAATCGTCAGATCTCGCCAGCATCTGTACAGAGTTTTCCGCATCGGCAGAGCGAGATCAGTCACGCTCTCAACGTATGGTGCAACGAGTCGTCGAAACTGAATTGGGTAAAGTCAAAACCGCCGCCGCCAAAAATGAAGCGGCGCGCATGATAAACACTGCACTGGATGCATATCCCATCCCGGAAGATATCGGTGAATTTCTCAAAGGGCCATGGTATAGCAGTGCACAGTTGCTGTTGTTGAAGTTCGGCGTAGATTCCGAGCAATGGGAAAAAATGTCTGCTACGACAGAGGCGCTGCTGGACTCATTGAAAAGTCTGGAAGGTGCCGAAGAATCTCGCCGCCAACATATTTTTGAAGCCGTCACACAACTACCAAAAGAAATGCGCTGCTGGCTACTTAGCTTGCACCACGATACCGAAGCGGTGAACGAGGCGATAGGACTGGTTGAGTTCGCGCATTTGCGTATCCTGCGGGGACAACCCCTGGAACTCGACCAAATTGAACCGATAGCGGCAGATGACAAGAACGCCAAGGCCGAGGAGTTGCAGCACTTTAGTACAATGCAACAATGGCACAAAGGTCAGTGGTTCAAAGTGAATAACGGCGACGAGGGTATTTTACGCGCGCAATTGGCACTCAAGGTAGAGCATTCCCAGCAATTGTTTTTTACCAACATGGCGGGAATTAAAGTTCTCCAGCTCAGTTTTGCTCAGTTTGTCGAGTTGATTGAGAAGAAGAAGGCTAGCCCCTTGTACAGCGGAGGTAGTTTCAGTCTTTGTCTGGCTAGTGCAGTCGGCATCGAATCAACGGCACTGCTGGACGCGCTAGTCAATGTTGATGGGGTTACTGAACGCGAATCGAAATCTGAGCATAGGCGTAAGCCCGATTCTGACGCTGCTCCCGATCCAGTTGATAGGTCCCCTGATGAGGAAGACGAACCGGTGGCTCAAAACGAAGAGCCTCCGGAAGTTGAATCACCGTCATTACCCCTTGGGAGATCCCTCATTGATCAGGCTGAAGAAATTAAAAAGCAGGGTGGTTATATACCCAGGCAAGCCGAAGACAACGTACCCGTTGCCCTGCCATTAGACGAAGCGACCGAGATAGGCTTTTCCCCAAAACAGGCGTCTGCCGCCGAAACAGAGCCTGCTCCGCTCTCTAACCCGCAAGCCGGTGTTATTTCCGGCGAGAGCCAGCACGCAGGGCCTGACAGCGCGAAAAAACGTCACTTCAACCTCTCCATGGGGACCTGGCTGGGCTTTCATGACGGCGAGGCTCCACTCATGGCAAAACTTGCGGCTCACGATCTCGAGGGAGATTTCTACATATTTGTGAATCGAGAGGGAGTCAAGATGCGACAGCTTACCAAGTTGAAGCTCCTCGACCTCATCGACAGAGGCATGATCGACATACTCGAAACAAGCTCGAACTTTCGCAAGAAGGTTACCGAGGTTCGGAAGAACTTGGATCAATAAAGAGGTGAAGTTCATCTATGTCTGAACAGAGAAGAAAACACCACCGACTTCCGGTTGAAAGTACGACTTTTATCGAGTTGCTGTCATCCCGAGCAGCAGACCCCGAACCTGGTAGGCTGATCACGTGCAAATCATTCAATGTCTCCCGCCGGGGCTTTCAGGTCAGGCTCGGAGAACCGTTAACGGTCGGGGTGATTTTACAAATTGGCATCGACCTGCCTTCCCTCGCCGACACGCTCTACTTGGCCGGAGAGGTCCGCTGGTGCGTCATCGACAAGGATGATCACCTCCCCTGGATTGCGGGATTCCAGATTCTTAATGCCAATGGTTCTGATATAGATCGCTGGGTGGCGCTTATCGTTGACATGGAGGCGCAATCCAATCCGAACAAATCCAACGAGTAATGACTCATCACAGCTAACTACAAACGGCAATTCATCAACACCACATAATGAGTACTCGAAATGGCCGATTTAATGCTTCGCTTTGATATGCGCCAGCCCGATTTCAGCACCGCATGTCGCACTGAATTCTACCAAGCCGCAATCGATATGTGCGCCTGGGGAGACGACAAAGGATTTGGCAGCGTGCATCTGTCCGAGCACCACGGCTCACCAGACGGCTACTGCCCCTCGCCGCTAGTATTGGCTTCTGCCATCGCAGCTCGCACCAACAACATACGCATGTTTATTTCAGCCCTGATTGCACCTCTCCACGACCCGGTGCAACTGGCTGAAGATTTGGCCGTTCTGGATATTATCAGTCGCGGCCGTGTTATCCCCATTGTCAGCGGTGGATACCGAGAAGAGGAGTTTAAAGCCGCAGGAAAAGACTTGAGCATCAGAAAAAAGTACATGGACGATATCGGCCCCTTTCTTACAAAAGCATGGACCGGGGAAACCTTCGAGTATGAGGGACGCACGATCACCATCACTCCACAACCCTTCAGCAGCCCCAGACCAATGATCCTGATGGGCGGTAGCAGCAAGCCCGCCGCGCGCAGGGCTGCCAGAGAAGCAGATTATTTTATCCCCTCGGGTCCCGAGATTTTTGAGTTCTATCGCGCTGAGTTAAAAAAACTGGGCAAGCCTGACCCCGGGCCTATGCCCGCGGCGCCTTCCACGGTGACTTTTGTCGCGGAGGACCCGGACGCTTACTGGGAGAAAATTGCGCCGCACGCCCAGCATGAGACCAATATGTATGCCCAGTGGGCTGAAAAAGCACAGATGTTCACGCCCTACCGGCACCATGACAACCTCGATGAGTTGCGAGCCAGTGGTGCATACATTGTGTATCGTCCTCAGGAACTGATTGACGCAGCTAGAGATATGATCAGCGCCCAGCCTATTATGTTTCACCCCTTGTGTGGCGGCATCGATCCCGAGCTTGGATGGGCCAGCCTGAATTTGTTTATGGACAAGGTAATGCAGCCTTTAAACGAGGAGGGTATTGTTTAAAAAAATACCGCTCTATTCGTCCATTTCGAGGCCTTCGAGGCTCAACGTTCGCTCTTCACTCTTCTCTTCGGGCTGGTCTTCTCCCTTAGAAAACTTGATCTTTAGCCTGACGTTATTGACCGAGTCTGCATTGCGCACTGCCTCTTCCTCATCAATGAGGCCTTCCTGATAAAGTTCAAATAACGCAGTGTCAAAAGTCTTCATGCCGATGTTTTCTGATTTCTGCATGATCTCTTTAATACCTTCAAACTCTCCCTTCAGGATAAGATCAGAGACCAAAGGGGTGCCCAGCAAAACTTCAACAGCGGCACAACGCTTTTTATCTACGGTACTTATTAACCGCTGCGAGACGATACACTGCATATTTAGCGACAGGTCCATCAACAACTGGGCCCTACGATCTTCCGGGAAAAAATTGACGATACGATCCAAGGCCTGGTTGGCGTTGGTGGCGTGCAGCGTCGAAATACACAGGTGGCCAGTCTCGGCAAAGGAGATGGCGTGCTCCATGGTCTCTCGGTCGCGTATTTCACCAATCAATACCACATCCGGTGCCTGACGCAGGGCGTTTTTCAAGGCGTTGTGCCAATTACGCGTATCCACCCCCACCTCCCGTTGATTCACAATGGACTTCTTGTGGTTGTGAACATATTCCACGGGATCTTCGATGGTGACGATATGGCCACTGCTGTTGCTATTGCGATAATCGATCAGGGCCGCTAGAGAGGTTGACTTACCACAGCCGGTCGCGCCAACAAACAGTAACAGTCCACGCTTGCGCATGACGACCTCCGCGAGTATTGGCGGCAATCGCAGGTCCTGCCAGCGGGGTATTTCCGCCACGATGTTGCGCGCGACAATCGCAACTTCATTCCGCTGCATAAATATGTTTATGCGAAAACGGCCATATCCGGAGATGGAGTTGGCCAGATTCATTTCAAGCTCTCGCTCAAATTCAACCTGCTGAGTCGGATCCATTATTTCATAGGCGATATCTTTGATTTCGCCCGGTTGCAGTATGTCACTCGCGATCGGCTTGAGCTGCCCCTCAATCTTTGCACAGGGGGGGGCGCCGGTACTCAGATATAAATCGGAGCCCTTTTCCGTAGACAGTATTTTCAACCACTCGGTCATTCTCATTGTGTAATTCCCCTTAATAACTGCATCACACTTTAGCAGCTTGTTGCCAACGGACAAGTCCGTAACAACAAAGATCTGCGGGATTCCCCGATCCAGGTCACGCAAGCCACTGCCACGGTGAATTACCCAGTCTCTAATCTAAAGGTCGAGGTGTAGCCATGGAAGGCAACCGCAAGTATTCTAGCGAACTGATTCACTAACCCCCAGGAGCCTTTCCGTGGATGACACGCGCCCCACTCCCCTCATTGAAGACATTGAAGGCACACGCAAAAATCTGGAATCCTGGATTTCAGCCCGCAGAGGAAAGGACGTCAGCATTTCTGAGCTCTCTATTCCCGAGGCTACAGGCATGTCCAATGTAACGCTTCTATTTGATATCACCTGGCAGGAAGACGGCCACCCATATAGCGAACCGATTGTTGCCCGGCTGCAACCGTCGATCGACCGTCCGGTTTTTCCCAACTATGACCTGAGCCTGCAATATGAGGTTATGGACGTTGTCGGGCGCAACAGTGACATTCCAGTACCCGAGCTATTCGGCCTAGAGACAGACACCTCTATCCTTGGCGTGCAATTCTATCTGATGAAACGCACCGATGGCCGTATTCCTACCGATATGCCGCCCTACAACATGGACGGCTGGATGGTGCAGGAAATCAATATCGAGCAACGTCAAAACTTGTGGCATGCAGCCGTAGACACTATGGCGCGCTACCACCAACTGGACTATCAGGCGCTGGGCTTCGCCAAGCTTCATAAACCCGGAAAAACCCCGCTGCAACAGCAATTAGACTACTGGAAAGACTATATGGGGTGGGCAATGGAAGGGGCCGGCCACACCATTTGCCAGCGATCCCTGGACTGGCTGCAAGCCAATCAGCCAGCGGATGAGCCCACGGTGTTATGCTGGGGGGATGCGCGTCTGGCGAATATTATTTTCAAGGACTCTCTGGATGGTATCGCAGCGGTACTCGACTGGGAAATGGCGGTATTGGGCAACCCGGTGCAGGACATCGCCTGGTTCAACTACCTCGACGCCACTTTTTCGGAGGGTCTGGGCATGCCGCGGCTGGACGGTCTACCCTCCTATGAGCAAACGGTGGATCGCTGGGAACAGGCCTCCGGCTTTTCGGCACGAGAGTACAACTACTATCTAATATTTGCAGCCATGCGCTACGGTCTTATTCTGTCACGCATTATGTTGGCAACCGGGCAAGACAGCGAGGTACAGGGTAACTTTGCCTGTCAATTATTGCAAAAGCATATGGACCGATTGACCTGAAGAACGGTTGACTCGTCTGTGCTTGGGCATATGTTGGTGCAACTGTACTCAACCAGCGTTGGCAGCTACACTTGCGCCCCGATCATGCACACCGCCCCGGTACCAGACTTGCATAAGACCACAAACCTGACTATCGAAAGGAGTTTCCGTTGACTTCCCATTTGCAGATCCAGTTGCAGGCGCTGGCACAACCCGGTGCCCAGGGGGTACTCACTGCCATCAATCACGGTATCGAAAAAGAAAGCCTGCGTATTACTCCTGGCGGAAAACTGGCACAAACCCCCCACCCCTCTGGCCTGGGCTCCGCTCTCACGCACTCATCTATAACCACTGACTATTCAGAAGCCTTACTGGAGTTCATTACCCCGGTCGACACCAGCATCGAAAATAGTCTGGCAACACTCGAAGATATTCACAGCTTCGTTTATCAGCAGATTGGTGACGAACTGCTTTGGTCTGCCAGCATGCCCTGCATCGTTACCGGAGATGCAAGCATACCCGTAGCACAGTATGGCAGCTCCAATGTTGCTCGCATGAAAACGGTTTATCGCGACGGGCTGGGTCACCGCTATGGACGGCTGATGCAGGCCATTGCTGGCATTCATTACAACTTTTCCATGCCCCAGAAATTTTGGGACCAAGCCTGGCAGAACGCAGGCTCCAGGGGGGAGAAAGCCGACTACATCACCGAGCGATACCTAGGGCTGATTCGCAACTTTCGCCGTTACTCATGGCTGCTCATCTATCTATTCGGAGCATCACCGGCTGTCTGCTCCAGTTTTTTACGCGGCCGTGATAAGCATGGCCTAGAGGCGTTCGATGATGAATCCAAAAGCATGCACTTACCCTATGCCACCGCGTTGAGAATGGGCGGACTGGGATACAACAGCGACGCGCAGAAAAACCTGAGCATCTGCTACAACTCGTTGGACTATTATGTCGACACCCTGTCCCAGGCCATCAAGCAAACGCATCCAGGCTATGAGGCCATTCCCTCTGGCCAAGATGGAGATTATCAGCAACTCAACAACAGTCTGTTGCAAATAGAAAATGAATTTTACAGCCCGATACGACCCAAACGGGTAGCAAACACCGGTGAGGCCCCGCTATGCGCTCTGGTTCGCGCTGGCATTGAATACATCGAAGTACGCTGTGTGGACATAAGCCCTTTTTCTTCCGTCGGTCTGGATGCAGAGCAGATGCGCTTTCTGGATACCTTTTTGCTGTACTGCCTGCTGGAAGAAAGTCCCGCCTGTGATGACGACGAACAGAAAACCCAGGCCATCAATCTCGAGGCCGTGGTCAATTGCGGGCGCAAACCCGGTCTGCAACTCAACAATGGCAAGCAGGACGTTCCGTTAAGCAGCTGGGCACAAGAATTGCTAGACGCAATGCGCCCCATTGCCGACCTCCTTGACAGCGAGTATGACTCTGGCAATTACAGCGCGAGCCTGCAGGGCCAGATGGCCAAGGTGAAGGACCCTGAACTCACACCTTCAGCTAGGGTTCTGCGGGAGATGCGCGAGCAGAACCTGCCCTTTTTCCGTCTGGCCATGGCCTACAGCGAGCAATGGGCTCAGTACTTTCAAAAACGCCACCTGGCGCCAGACAAGCAAGCGAGCTTCAATGAACTAACCAAACTCTCACTGCAGGCACAGACCGGTATAGAGCAGTCGGACACCGATAGCTTTGAAGAGTATCTGGCGAATTTCTTCGCGCAATATCAAGCACTGTAGAGTGCTTCACCGTTGAACTATCTGGCGCATTTTCATCTAGCCTGGCCGGATGAGGGGCTAGTCGCCGGAGGACTGGAAGGGGATTTTTTGAAAGGACCCCTGCGCGGTGTATTGCCTCGCGACTTGGAACGTGGTGTAAAACTACACCGCGCCATAGACGCCTACACCGACCAACACCCGGTTGTCGTTCAGTTGCGTCGGGACCTACCCAAAAACCTTCGCCGGTACGCCGGCATACTCATTGACCTCAGTTTTGATCACTACCTCAGTCTCCACTGGTCCAGCTTTTCTGACATACCACTGGCGGAATTCAATCGCCGGGTGTATCAAGTGCTGGTGAACCGGCAGGAAGCCCTCAGCGAGGGTGCCCAACAAATGGTGGAAAGGTTGATTGAGTACGATATCCTCAATCTATACCTTGAGTGGGATACGGTTCCTGCAACCGCATCGCGCATTGGTGAACGTTTCAAGCGCCACAATCCGTTTCTGGCTATAGATCGAGAGCTGTCCGAAGCGAAAGCTGCTATGGAACAGGCATTTTTAAACTTCTATCCACAGTTACAGTCATTCAGCACACAACGGGTTCAACTGCTGTCATCAAGGTAGCGCTGCGCCAATTGCACTTGGCCCCAAAAGGCCATAGTGTAGCGCCCTCGCTTTTTTGATTTCGTCACAAGACAAGGAATTCACCGCCCATGTTTCAATTTCTGTCACCCCGCCTGGTTTTTGTGGGGCTGGTTCTCTTAGCCATTTCTTCAATGCTGTTTGCGCGCGTGTACCTGCAGGCGTATCTCGGCCTGGAGGCTTGCCCGTTGTGTATGACACAGCGCTTCTTTGTTGTTTCGTGGGGTGTAATTGCACTGCTGGCAGCCCTACACAACCCCAAGGACTGGGGACTGAGAATTTACGCTGCCCTGTGTGGCCTGGCTGCATTCGCCGGTGCCGCGATAGCTGCCCGCCATGTCTGGCTGCAAAACTTACCGGAACATCTGGTACCCGCTTGTGGCCCGCCCTTGGAGCACATGTTGGAGAATTTTCCATTTTGGGAGACAGTAAACATCGTTTTAATGGGTAACGGGAACTGCGCAGACACGGTGTGGACCTTTCTAGGTCTCAGTATTCCGGAGCAGACACTGACGGTGTTCTGTGTCGCTATTTTAGTGTCACTGTGGCAGGTCGCGCGAGTTTATCCTGAACGGAGCTAATTCTGGGGCCGGCGCACATAATCGCGGACCGTGAGTACCATCAACACTCCATCGACACACGGTATGGGCGCGGTTAGAACAATTGGACTCTAAACTTAGCCAATTCACCTCACATTATCTTCTTGCCCGCTCCTCGTAGCAGTCATATAGTTAGACCGTCCCACACACCTGCAGGAATCAAATCATGCCGACCCATAGTAGTGACCCGAAGCGACAGTTTGTGGCGGTAGAAGATTTGCTGACCCGCTGGCTGAAGGAGCGGCGAATGCTTCTGGGTAAATACACAGAGATTGTGGTTACTCTGGACAGTAATCTGGACAACGATGCCACGGAACAACATCAGAAAGTACTTTGCGAGCTATTGGTCGACTATGTAGGAGCAGGACATTTCGAGGTGTTCCACGAATTGATCGATGAAGCCGAGAGCTTTGATGACGGGAGCGGTGCGCTTGCGGAAAGGTTGTTACCCGCTATTGGTGACACCACTGAAGTGATTCTGGCTTACGAAGAAAAGTACGGCAATGCTATGGGTCATCAAGACAAATTAAAGCGCAACCTGTCAGCCCTGGGAGAGGTACTGGAGTCACGCTTTATATTGGAAGACCAGCTCATCGCTGGCCTTCACAATCGACATCGGCGCCTGGTTAAATCGCGCTGAGTTACTGCTTAGACCTGGCCGCTTAGACCTGGCCGCTTGGACCTGGCCGCTTAGCCTTCGCCAGCGGGTGCGGTTGCTGCCGCAGCGTCACCGTCTTCTGTTCCGCTGGAAACGCCAATCAATTCAACTTCAAACAATAGCGCTGCATTAGGTCCAATCACCTGGCCCGCGCCTCCGGGTCCGTAAGCCAATTCGGCGGGGATGGCCAGCTTCCACTTGGAACCTGTAGGCATAAGTTGCAATGCCTCAGTCCAACCTGGAATGACCTGGCTAACACCGAAAGATACCGTTTCACCGCGACTGTAGGACGAATCAAACTCAGTACCGTCGATGAGTGTACCGGCATAGTGAACTTCAACCGTATCGTCTGGGCCGGGCATCTCACCTTCGCCAACCGTCATAACTTCATACTGTAGGCCAGAGTCGGTCACTATTACGCCTTCCTTGCCCGCATTCTCAGCCAGGAATGCTTCTGCCAACGCCACATTAGCTTCCCCCAGAACAGCCTGCGCTGCCTGCTGTTCAGCTTGGGCTTTTTCCTGGTAAGCCTGCATTTCCTTCTGTATTTCCTCCTCTGTAAGGCGTGGATCAGCACCTTCCAGGGAATCCGTAACGCCGGCGGTGAAAGCACTGCTTTCCAGTGGAATACTATCGGCGACCATACGCTGGCCCATGCTGTACCCGATGCCATAACTCAAACGCTGCTCAGACGTTGTGAGGCTGACGGATGCAGGTGCCGCGGCTTCAGCCGGGGCAGCAGGCTCTGAAGCCGGTGGCTTCTGGTTACAAGCTTGTAAAGTGGCGACGCTGACCAAGGCAAGCGGCAATATGTACTTGTTCATAATTCGTTCCATAGTCATTAGAGAATTCGTGAGTATTACAGAGACTCCTTTAAAAGCGAGATCTTGCTCAGATGACACCAGCAGCCACTTTTGGCTCTCCAGCGCTTCACCGAGTTACGTCTGTTACGTTCCGCGGCAAACCATGGGCTCGCGACGGGAACCCATATTACTACCCACCCTCCCCTTGCGCCACCCCTCGCCTAGGCGGAAAGCGACTCAATCAGCCGCTGTACCTCCGGAGCCCAGTCGTCACTCTCCGAGATGACCGATTTTACCACCAACTCCAGGTTCTCCTGCAGCGGATAATGGGACACAGCCAGCTCGGTAGCTTGTTGATAATACCCATAGATCATCGCCTGCTGCTGTTGCTCAGCGACCAGTTCAAGGGTTTTAATCTCTTCACGGAGTGCCTGGACCGGGTGAAATGAACGCCATTGACGGCGCAGTGTACGCAGCGGGATTACCACCTTGTTGCGCCAATCGGCGACGGCAGCTTCCACTGCCGACAAGTGCGAATGGCTGAGGCGGCGCCCTGCACTTGCAAGCCAGGCTCCGTACAGCAATAGGTTCACGTCCAACCCGTAGGTGTCTTGTAGGGCAAGGCAGCTTTGCGCAACACCATCAAGGTTGTAAACAACAACCGAATAGTCCCACAGCGGATTGCTAGTAATGTCATCGATGTGACTGTTCATTCTCTGTGAACCTTACACCACCGGCACCTGTGGACACTAGCCCGAGGCTCTTACTGCGGGTAGAATTCTCGGCCTCATGATTATACTGCGCAATATCGCTCTTCGACGCGGCAGCAAACTGCTATTGCAGGATGCCAATGTCACCGTCCAGCCGGGACAACGCCTCGCGTTGATTGGCGCCAATGGCTGCGGTAAATCCAGCCTGTTCACATTATTGCTAGGTGAACTGGGCGCCGATACCGGGGCGATTGAGGGCATGAATGGGCTGCGCCTATCCCATATGGCACAGGAAACTCATGCGACCGAACTACCTGCCGGCGAGTACGTTTGGCGGGGAGACGCACAACTGGCCGCTTTGCGCGACAAGGTTACTGCGCTGGAATCAAACAGAGAGTTTGATAAAGCGGCTCCCTTCCACAGCCAGCTGGAGGAAATCGACGGCTATAGCGCGGAGCGTCATGCACAACGCCTGCTTCAGGGCCTGGGATTCGCCGCAGGCGCCGCCGAACGAGCGGTCAGCGATTTCTCCGGGGGCTGGCGCATACGCCTCAACCTCGCCCGCGCGCTGATGACGCCCTCAGACATATTGCTACTGGATGAGCCGACGAACCATTTGGACCTGGACGCCACTCTCTGGTTGCAGCAGTGGCTGCAGCAGTATCCCGGCACCCTGTTGATGATCTCTCACGACCGGGACTTTATCGACGCAACCTGCGAACGCATACTGCATATCGAACAACAGCAACTTTTTGCCTACAAGGGTAACTACTCCGAGTTCGAACGACAGCGTGCCGAGCGCCTGGCCAACCAGCAGGCCAGTTACGACAAACAACAGCGCCGAATCTCTGAAATCGATGATTTTGTGCGGCGCTTTCGCTACAAAGCCACCAAGGCGAAGCAGGCACAGAGCCGGCTCAAAGAACTGGAGCGCATGCAGGCATTAGCGCCGGCGCACGTCGATTCACCCTTTGATTTCAGTTTCCCCCCGCCGGCAAGAAGCAGCGATCCATTACTGCGCCTCGACGAGGCAACACTTGGCTACGGCAGCACTGCCGTGCTATCCAGGGTGGACTTGTTATTGCGCCCCGGCAGCCGTTACGGACTGTTGGGTCGAAACGGCGCGGGAAAATCCACACTGTTAAAAAGCCTGATTGGTGAACTCCCACTTCTGGGGGGCACTCGCACGCCTTCCGAGCACCTCAGTATCGGCTACTTTGACCAACAACAACTGGAGGCCCTGGACCTGCAGGCAAGCCCCGTTCTTCATTTGCAACGACTCAGCCCAAAAGCGCGCGAGCAGGATATTCTAAACTTTCTGGGGGGGTTCAATTTCCGTGGCGATTCCGCCGCGTCCAGCATTGCATCTTTTTCAGGTGGAGAGAAAGCGCGCCTGGCACTGGCCATAGTGGTCTGGCAAAAGCCCAACCTGCTGGTCTTAGACGAACCCACCAACCACCTCGACCTGGAAATGCGTCACGCCATGGAAATCGCGCTGCAGGCCTACGAGGGGGCTCTTGTGCTGGTAAGCCATGATCGGCATATGCTGCGCAATACTGCAGAAGAACTAATGCTGGTTCACGATGGCCAAGTTGAGCAGTACCAGGAGGACCTGGAGGGTTATGAGCGGTGGATTCTGTCTAACTATAAAACATTCGAGAGATCTGATAGCCCGGCAGTCGACACATCACGCAAAGAAAAACGACAGCAGGCAGCGACCCAGCGGGACAAACTGCGTCCACTCCAGCAGCAACTGAACAAGACCGAAGAGGAAATGACCGAGACTCAGCGCACTCTACAGGACATACGTGAACAGCTAGGCAATGCGGATTTATATACTGATGAACACAAGCACACTGTGGCAGACCTACTGAAACACGAAGGGGAACTGAAGTCCCGCGCCGAAGAACTGGATGATATTTGGCTGGAGCAACAGCAAAAAATGGAGGAGTTGTCGTAGGGTTTCTGGTGAACGCCGATAGCGACTTGAACCTATGAACGGCTATCGCCCGAGCCAATCTATGCGTTTGAAATACTCGTTTTTTGCTCCAGCATGTGCAATTTTTCGCAGCGACTCATTTTTTTAATTGCTGACTCCCGTCGCTGGGCTGCACTGCGATTCGGCTCGGTCTCGGACCACAATAGCTCAACCGGCCGCCGACCTCGCGTATACCGTGAACCTCCCACCAGCGCACCGTTGTGTTGTCGCACGCGTCGTTCCAGGTCGCGGGCTACCCCGGTATACAGAGAACCATCGGCGCACCGCAGTATGTAGACATACCATAAGGCGCTCAGCTTCGATTCCAGCGGTGATAGCGCTCTACCCAGTGCAATAATTTTTCGGGCTTACGCGCCTTGCGCCACTCTCCGGCGACAAACTTATTGCCCTCACTCAGCGTCGGGTAAATATGGATAGTGCCGAGGATTTTCCCTAAGCCCAGACCGTGCTTCATAGCCAATACAAACTCATTCACCAGGTCCGAGGCATGATATCCCACTATCGTGGCACCCAGGATACGATCGCGACCCGGTTCAGTCAGCACCTTGATGAAACCCTGCGCTTCGCCATCTGCAATTGCACGGTCAAGATCTTCCAATTCGTAACGCGTTACTTCAACCGCGATACCCTGCTCCCGCGCTTCGTCTTCGTTGAGGCCTACTCGCGCCACCTCCGGATCAGTGAAGGTCGCCCAGGGCACCACCGAGTAATCCACTTTGAACCGACGAAAACGACCAAATAAAGCATTCACCGCTGCATACCAGGCCTGATGGCTGGCCATATGCGTAAACTGATAAGGGCCCGCCACATCCCCGCAGGCAGAAATCGTGGGAATGGCAGTGCGCAGATACTCATCCACTACAACTGTTCCTGAAGCGCCAACGGTGATGCCCAGCTCCTGCAGGCCCATATTTTCAACATTAGCAGTACGCCCGACTGCAAGCAGGACGCGGTCGAAATCTAATTTCCGCTGCCCCTTGGCCGTCTCAAATACACAGCTTTGTCCCTGGTCATCGGCCTGAAAAACCAGCGGCTTGTAGTTGGTGTGAACTGCCAAACGTTGTTGTTTGAAAGTGGTGTGTACCAGTTTTGACACTTCTGGATCTTCTCGAGGCATAATTCGATCCGAGTGAGTCACCAGCGCAACAGTACAACCTAATCGCGCAAACGCCTGCGCCAGCTCACAGCCAATGGGCCCGGCTCCCAATACCAGCAAACGTTCCGGTAATTCCCGTAACTCCCAGACAGTATCGGAAGTCAGGTAGTCCAGCGATGCCAATCCCGAAATTTCCGGCACGCGTGGTCGTGCACCACTGGCGATAACAATATTCCGCGCTGTCAAAGTCTGTCCATTAACCTGTACCTCCCAGGGCGAAAGTATGCGTGCATCGCCTTGCACGCAGTCCACGCCCAATTCAGTAAAACGCTCAACCGAGTCATGCGGTTCAATCGTTTTGACGACTTCTTGTACGCGCTCCATTACCTTGGGAAAATTAACCTCCACGGACATGGGGGCAATCCCAAACTCCTCCGCCCGTCGGGCATACTGGGCGACCCGCGCTGAGCGAATCAGCGCTTTACTGGGTACACAACCCGTATTCAGGCAGTCGCCACCCATTTTGTGGCGCTCGATAAGAGTCACTTTTGCCTTCACAGTTGCCGCAATAAGCGCAGCCACCAGCCCTGCCGATCCAGCGCCAATCACAATCAGGTTGGTGTCGAATTGCTTTGGTTTGGTAAAGGGGGCCAATACTCGTCGCCCCTGCAGATGCGTTAATAAGCCGCGTGCGATAAACGGAAACACTGCCAACAACACAAATGAGCCCAATAGCTCCACGGAAACAATCCCCGAGAGCGACTGCAACTGGCCCAACTGAGTCCCTGCATTGACGTATACCGCCGTTCCCACAAGCATGCCCAGTTGTGACACCCAGTAAAATGTCCAAGTGCGAATAGGTAACAGTCCCATCATCAAATTGATCAGGAAGAACGGGAACAAGGGGACCAGGCGCAATGAGAACAGATAAAAAGCACCGTCTTTTTCAAATCCCGCATTCAAGGCACCAAGGTGACCCCCAAAGCGCTCTTGGACCCAATCTCTGAGCACAATACGTGAAACCAGGAAGGCCAGCGTAGCGCCGATACTGCTGGCAAAAGACACCAGTAAAAGCCCGTACCAGAAACCGAATAACGCTCCCCCTGCCAGTGTCATAACAGCTGCGCCAGGGACTGAGAGTGCTGTGATTGTCACGTAAGCGGCGAAATAGATCAGGCCTGCCAGAAGCGGGTTATTTTCGTACCACTGGCGCAGGTCGCCGATGCGCTGTTGCAGGGTTTCGAATTGGAGATAGCTGCCCAGGTCAAAGAAGAACCAGGCTGAAAGAGCCAAAACTAAAGAGACAACGACTGCGATTTGTTTAGTTTTCAAGCACGTTCCTTGCGTGTAGAGACTGCTATATTGCGAATAATGTGAGACTACGCGCTCAGTTCCCAGAACACTACAACTACGTGCCCCTATCACTTCACGCCCTGCGCGGGCGTCGAGTATGAATTAGGTAGTGCCGGATGTGCGGTACTAGCCCGCCATGAGCAGCTAAAAAGTACACGACCCGTATAGCAATGGGAAATATCGCCATGCCAAAAAACTCTAGCGCCCCAGTTGTACCGCAATCCTCCAGTGGTATGATTACCCCCCTGAAAAACAACGCAACAACCAAGAACCACAGATTAGCCGGAGAACAACATGAGCGAGCAAATTGTACACGTCAGTGACGCCACTTTTGACGCTGAAGTGCTAAATTCCGAAGTCCCCGTACTGGTAGACTTCTGGGCGGAGTGGTGTGGTCCCTGCAAAGCGATCGCCCCGGTACTCGACGAACTCGCCGCCGAATACGGCGAGAAACTGAAGATTTGCAAGGTCGATGTAGACGCCAATCCTGAGATTCCGCAGAAGTTCGGTATTCGCGGCATTCCGACCCTGATCGTGTTCAAGGGCGGCAACGCAGAGGCTACCAAGGTAGGAGCTCTGTCCAAAGCACAACTGACTGATTTCATCCAGGAAGTCGTCTAGGCATCAGACTATTCCCGTGAGGGCCGGGTACCGGCCCTTCAAATTAATACAAACAAAGATAGAAAAAAGCGGTAGACGACCCTACTCGGCCGTGCTACCTTTCAAACCGTCGCACCTTCCTGTGCAATAAAACAAGCTCAAAACTCATACACGGCTCCGACCCGTTGGCTTCGCCACCAAGCTTTCAGCTACACACAATTCCTCCCCCTAATCACACGTGCACTCTTGTTTTCACTATGAATCTGACTGACCTAAAGACAAAATCCACTCAAGAAATCATCGATATTGCGAAAGAAATGGGCCTGGACAATATGGCCCGTTCGCGCAAGCAGGACATTATCTTCGCGGTGTTGAAGCGCCACGCCAAAAGTGGCGAGGACATCTACGGCGATGGTGTACTGGAAATCTTACAAGACGGTTTTGGCTTCTTGCGATCCGCAGACAGCTCCTATCTCGCGGGCCCGGACGACATTTACGTTTCCCCCAGCCAGATTCGCCGCTTCAATCTGCGCACTGGCGACACCATTTCCGGGAAGATCCGACCACCGAAAGATAGCGAGCGCTACTTTGCGCTGCTAAAGGTCGACGAAGTCAATCTCGACAAACCGGAAAGCTCCAAACATAAAATTCTGTTCGAAAACCTCACGCCACTGTTTCCTGATCAGCGACTGACACTGGAGATGGGTAATGGCAGCACAGAGGATCTGACCGGCCGAATTATTGATCTGGTTGCACCCATCGGCAAGGGGCAACGAGGACTGCTGGTCGCACCGCCCAAGGCGGGCAAGACGATCATGATGCAGAACATTGCCCAGGCGGTTATCACCAACAACCCCGAGTGTTACATCATCGTGTTGTTGATTGATGAACGCCCTGAGGAAGTGACTGAGATGCAACGCTCGGTGGGAATACGTGGCGCTGAAGTCGTCGCTTCCACGTTTGACGAGCCTCCTTCGCGCCACGTTCAGGTCGCGGACATGGTTATCGAAAAAGCCAAACGCCTGGTTGAACACAAGAAGGATGTCGTCATCCTTCTCGACTCCATTACTCGCCTGGCGCGCGCTTACAACACGGTCATACCGAGCTCCGGTAAAGTACTGACTGGTGGTGTGGATGCACACGCGCTGGAACGCCCCAAGCGCTTCTTTGGCGCCGCACGAAATATTGAAGAAGGCGGCAGCCTGTCGATTATCGCCACTGCGCTGGTCGACACGGGTTCCAAAATGGATGAAGTCATCTACGAGGAGTTCAAAGGTACGGGTAACATGGAACTGCACCTGGATCGTAAAGTTGCAGAGAAACGCGTTTACCCGGCCATCAATATTCGCCGCTCTGGCACGCGTCGGGAAGAATTACTCACTGCTGATGATGAACTGCAGCGCATGTGGATTCTGCGCAAGTTGCTGCACGGAATGGAG
>TARA_R110002072_G_scaffold243682_4_pt1 | contig 53629 bp, 39 predicted proteins | sample TARA_R110002072 | Tara Oceans TARA_R110002072 (sample SAMEA4397118) | marine metagenome | biome: Polar Biome; feature: [SRF] surface water layer (ENVO:00010504); material: water (ENVO:00002006), including particulate matter (ENVO:01000060) such as... | depth 5 m | reverse complement strand
GTAACACGTTCGATGGCGCCTGCTGGCGCCATCGAACGTGTTACTCCTGTGCCTGGCACGGTACCGACTACAGCTGGACGGTTCCTAGGCGGTCATCGGGGTCGCAGAACTTACCGATCACGGCGCTGAGTTCCTTGACGATGGGATTGGCGTAGAGGTCGTAGAAGCGTTGGTTGTGCGGGCCGACGCCATGTTCGGCTGAGTAGCTGCCGGCGAAATCACGGACGGCAATCGCGTAGATCTTGTCCTGCAGTTCGGACTTCAACGCTTCGGAGTCGGGCGCATCGGACTCCTGCCAGATCAGGTTCAGGTGGCTGCCGCCATCACCCCAGTGGCCGTAGTCGCACAAGCGCACGAACGGGTAGTCACGGCTCAGTAACTGGACGACGCGATCGGTGAACTCCGGTAGCGACGAGCGCGGCACACTGACGTCGAAGGCGAGCATCTTGCCGTCGTTGCGCAAGCTCTCGCTGATGTGATGCCGGATCTGCCAGAAGTCGTCGGCGTTGCCAACCAGCACGTCGACGATCGATTCTTCCGCAACTTCTAGGTGCGCACCGAGACGCTCTTCGAGAACGTCTTCGAGATTGATCGCAGCTGCGGGCAAGGTCGTCGAAAGCTCGACTAGCGCCGCGTATTGCGGCATCTCGGCGAACGGACGACGCAGGTTGGCCTGGTGCCGCAGCACCGATTCGACGGCGTTGGCACTCATGACTTCGAAGGCGCTCAAAACGTCACCGAGATCCTTCTCGACGGCGCGCAACAACTGCAGCACCGCTTGACCATCGCGACAACCGACCAAGGCCGTCGCACGCTGGGTCGGCTTGGGTTCCACTTGCAGCACAGCTTTGGTGACCACACCCCAAACGCCGGTCGTGCCACAGAACAAGTGCTTGGCATCCAAGCCGGTGTTGTTCTTGCGCAATCGATTCAGCATCGAAACGATGCGACCATCGCCCAGCACGACTTCGACACCGAGCAGGTTGCGACGCACGTCGCCATACTTGAGCAGACGCGTGCCGCCGGTGTTGGTCGCGACCATGCCGCCGACTTGCGGATCGGCACCGAGATCCACCGGAAACCAGAAGCCATGCTCGGCTAGCGCTTCGTTGAGCTGACTCAACAGAACCCCACCGTCGACCGTCACCGTGCGCGCATGCACGTCGACTTCGATCAACTGGTTGAGCCGTTCGAAACTGAGCACCACCATCGAACCGCTGGCATCCGGCGTCGACGCCGCCACCAGGCCGGTGTTGCCACCTTGCGCAATGACTCGCACCTGTTGTTGCGCGCAGATGCTGAGCACACGGGCGACCTCGTCCGTGCTCGCCGGACGAGCGATGCAACGCGCGACGCCTTTGCCGTAGCGCCACCCTTCTTCAAAGCGAACGCGATCTTCCGGGCTCGTGAGAACGCCGCGCGGACCGAGTGCGGCCAGTAGCTCTGCAACCACGGGATCCTGCGTCATGAATCTATACTGCCGATACGGTCTGCGGAGTTCGAGGTCATCTTGAAGATGCCGGTCGCATTGCTGGAATCGAACCGCAGATCGAGAATGCCAGGCTGCTCCTCGTCCCGCGAAATGAACTCGTAGAACGAACCCGGCACCGACTCTGTTCGCAGCGCCCCATCGTCACCCACAAACAACCGCGCAACCATCGCCGCCTGGAACGCCGTCTGGCGCACGCGGCCACTGCTCGAGACCTCGACGCGTTCTTTGATCGGTCGACCCAAGCGCCGCTGCTGATCCGCCACCGCAAACACATCGGCAACGCGATCCGTCGCATGGTTGAAGGCATTGCCTTCGGTCGCGATCCACGCCATCTCCTTGGACTCGGCCAACAGGGTCTCGTAGTCGCCCCACGACGGCTCGGCGTGCTGGCGGTCAAAGCAACCGACCAGATTGGGCAACAGGCTGGCCGCATCGTCGAACGACAACGCGCCGCGTTCGGAGAGTTCGGCCAGCATCGCCGCAGCACGCTCCGTCAACGGATCCACCGAACGACCGACGACGCGCGACACAGCCTCCTGGAACGTCGCACTGAAGCGCTCGACGTGCAGCTCGCTGACGAAGAACTGCGCGATGTGCTCGGGTGCATCAATGTGTGCAAACGCGCGCCCCGTCATGCCGATCTTGTCGAGCGGGTAGATGCCCTGAATGGCAAAGCCCAACGGCTCCAAAATGCGTCGGAACGAGGCGAATCCGGCCGGCAGCGCACCACAGTCGGCAGCAACCGTGCGCAGCGCGCCGTGATCGAACACCAGCTTCTGGCCGCGCCGCACCGCATCGCCGACGTACGCGGACGCCATCGGCACGCGCCGGGTCACGTCTTCGAACAGCAGCATGTTGAGCGCCTGCGCCAACTCGGCACGCGAAACGCCAGTCCCAGCCAACCGGGGCCGCAGCAGCGACGCGTGGGTATCGAGCGCCTCGAACAAGCGCACGGTGCGAACCGTGCCGACCACCCGGTCTAGCAACGCCCAGAGAACCGATTCATGAATTGCCAGCATATGAACACTCACCATCTGCGTCGGACCTCCGAAGACTTGGAGGTCCTATTCATCAGGAAACCTAGCTCATAAATCGTCGCGATCACGACCTGGGATCCTGCGTTCGCTTCATGACTTCATGCGCTAGGATCATGATGTGACCAGATCTCTCCCTGCCACCGCAGCCTTGCAAGCCTTCGAGTCCGCCGCCTTCCACGGCAGTGTCACCGCGGCAGCCAAAGAACTGCATCGCACCCAGAGCGCGCTCAGTCGCCAGATCCAGAGCCTCGAAAGCCACCTTGGCACGGAGCTGTTCACCCGCCACCGCCAACGCATCCAGCTGACCGCCGCGGGCGCCCGCTACCTCGAACACGTGCACGCCGCGTTCGACCGACTCGAAGCCGGCGACCTCGAACTGCGTACGACCCGTGGCGGCGGCGGCGGCGTGCTGCGACTAGGCATCCTGCCGACCTACGGCACTCGCTGGCTAATCCCCCGATTCCCGTCGTTCGTGCAAGCGCATCCGGCCATTCAGGTGCACTTCACGACGCAACTGAGCGTGTTCGACTTCGCCAGCCAGGATCTCGATGCCGCGATCCACTACGGCGAAGGCCATTGGCCCGGCGCGACCGTCGAGCCACTGCTCGACGAAGAGGTGCTGGTGGTTTGCAGCGCGAACTATCGCGAAGAACGGCAGCTGCTCGAACCGCAAGACCTACGTCGCGCCACGTTGTTGCAAGTAACAACGCGGCCGCACGCATTCGACGACTGGCTGCGCGCGAAGAACGTCACCGGCGTTGACGGCAGCCGCGGGCCACGCTTCGAACACCACCAGATGGCCCTGGAAGCAGCCATCGCTGGGCTCGGGGTCGCCGTGCCCCCCGCGTTCGCCGTCGAGAACGAGCTCGCCCGCGGCCGTGTGGTCGAGGCGTTCCCGGAGACCCGCGAGCGCACCGGCAAGGGCTACTGGCTCGCCTACCCCGAGCGGCGGGCGACACTGCCCGCACTGCGCGCCTTCCGCGCGTGGCTGCTGCACCAGCACGGGCACGTTCCGGAGTCCTAGCGCGACGCCACGGTCCGCAGGCCGCTGTCGCAGGCCGCTGTCCTCAGGCCGCGCGCACTCAGGCCGCTGTCCTCAGGCCGCCCGCACTCAGGCCGCTGTCCTCAGGCCGCCCGCACTCAGGCCGCGCGCACTCAGGCCGCCCGCACTCAAGCCGCCCGCACTCAAGCCGCCGCCCTCAGGCCACCCGCCCTCAGGTCGCCCGCCCTTGCCTGGCACGACCGCCTGCTGGCCCGACGCTCTGCCGCGGCCACCCCGCGATGCCAGGAGCCGGCCCGCGAGCGCTGGCATGGAGGATTACCGGGCAGCTCCGGACCGCTTGTGCGCTGGCACGCTTGTCGACCACGCTCACCCGATGACATTTCGTCACAAATACGAGCATGGAACTCGGGCTCGCAGCACCCTCCAGGGGAACCGGCCTACGCGCCCGGCCCGGCTCCTCCCGCGCCGTTCGGCCAACCGCAGATCCTCGACTTCGGGGAGTCCGCATGAACCGAGAGTGTCTAATCCACATCTCTCCGGTTGTGCACCGAGCCGGCGAACGTTTCGATGCGCATTCGAGACCCCAACCCACTGACCCCTAGATATATGAAGCGCCCTCTGCTCGTTGCCCTGTTCGCCATCGCCGCCGCCACGCCCGTCCTGTCGCAAGACGCCGGCGCCACCCGACCGAAGCGCGAGAAATCGCCGGTCAAGGTCGAGATGGAAAAGATGGAAGAGGCGCTCGACGCCGTCGGCGAGTTCCTGAAGAAGCCGGACGACAAGGCCCCGATGGCCCAAATCACGGCCGCGGCCGTTTCGCTGATGGAAGCCAAGAAGCACGCTCCGCGCGCGACCGCCCGTCAACCGAAGGAAAAGCAAGCGGAGTTCGTCAAGAACTACCAGGTCGGCATCAACAAGGCCCTGCGTGGCCTGCTCGACCTCGAAGACGCCATGCTGAACAAGGACTACAAGGCGGTCGAAGCTGCGATGAAGGAGCTTAAGGCAATCGAGAAGGCCGGCCACAAGGTGTTCAAGCCGCGCCGCCGTCGCAGCACCCCCGGCAAGGCCGCCGGTGCTGGCGGCGGCAACAACTAGTCGCCGCAGCGACCACGGCTAGAAGCCGCCGCGAGCTTGCATCGCGGCGCGCTTCCCCGCAACCAGCGCTATCGCAACGAGCACTCTCGCTCCCAGCGCTCTCGCTCCCAGCGTCACGCGCCGTGCTATCGCCAACGAGTTGGTGCCCGCAGGATTGCTCGCCAGAGCTTCGCCGAAGCATTGCACTGCCACGATTGGCTGGCCGCGCCAAGCCTGCAAACCGGCTAAGGTGCCGCGCCGAACTTGCCCATGGCGGACACCCCCGAACCACAACCGACACTGCTGGCGATGCTCGAAGCGTACGCGGCGGATGCGACGCGGCTCGCCGAGCTGTCCGCAGACGAACGCACACGGTTGCTGGCCGCCTGCGGACGGTTGCTCGGCACTTCGAAAGGTGACCTGCGGCAAGAGCGTCGCGCGGCACGCAGCCAGGCGGCCGTCGACAAACGCGCGCGCGAGCAAGAGGCCTTGCGAGCGGCTGCGCTGCGACGCGCACGCAGCGAGAACAAGGTCGACAACCCCAATCTACCGACGCATGCGCTACCGATGCGCGAAGCCGCCGAGCGCCAATCGCAGTTGCTCGAATCGCAACTGCGCCAAGCCCACGTCGCGAATGTGCTCAGCGAGCCACGCTCCTGCTACATCTGCAAGCAGGCCTACACGCAAGTGCACTTCTTCTACGACTCGATGTGCGCAAGCTGCGGCGACTTCAACTTCGCGAAGCGTGGCGAGCTCGCCGACCTGAGCGGCCGCGTCGCGCTGGTCACCGGCGGTCGCGTCAAGATCGGTCAAGAGATCGTGCTGAAGCTGCTGCGCTGCGGCGCCCGTGTGATCGTGACGACGCGGTTCGCAGCCGATGCGGCGCGACGCTACGCCGAGCGCGACGACTTCGCCGAGTATCGCGACCGCTTGCAGATCTACGGGCTCGATCTTCGCCACACCCCGAGCATCGAAGCCCTCTGCACCCACCTGCTCGACTCGCTCGATCGGCTCGACTTCCTGATCAACAACGCCTGCCAGACGGTGCGGCGACCCGCGGCGTTCTACAAGCACCTGCTCGCCGACGAACGCCGAGCCAGTGAGGCGCTGTCCGCGCCGGCCCGCGCGCTGCTCGGCGTGCCAGGCGCCGCCACCAGCGGCGAGGCCCTAACCAAGTCGACGACTCACGACCAGCACGCCGCCGCCGCCGAGATGTCGCAGTTCCTCGTGCTCGACGAAGACGCCGAACACGATCCGACCCTGTTCCCGGCGGGCACCTACGACGTCGATCAACAGCAGGTCGACCTGCGCAAGATCAACAGCTGGCGCTTGCGCATGCATCAGGTCTCGACCCCAGAATTGCTCGAAGTGCAATTGGTCAACGCGGTCGCGCCGTTCGTGCTCAATGCACGGCTGAAGCCGTTGATGGAACGGGTCACGACCGCCGACAAGCACGTCGTCAACGTGTCCGCCGTCGAAGGACAGTTCAACCGCGGCACCAAGACCGACAAGCACCCGCACACCAACATGGCCAAGGCGGCGCTCAACATGATGACGCGCACCTCGGCGCCCGATTACCACCGTTCGGGCATCTTCATGAACAGCGTCGACACGGGCTGGGTCACCGATGAAGACCCTGCCGAACATGCGTTGCGCAAAGAGCAGGAAGGCTTCCAACCGCCGCTCGACATCCTCGATGGCGCCGCTCGGGTGTGCGACCCGATCATCAGCGGGCACCTGACCGGCGACCACGTCTACGGCCGGTTCCTCAAGGACTACGTCGAAGCCCCCTGGTAGCGAGGTCGCTGGGAAGGCAGCCTTCCCCTAATCGTCGGCACTGTTATCGGCACCGTCGTTGGCACTGAGGTTGGCACTCGGGTCGGCACCGGCACGCGGGTCGGCACTGGCATTCGGGTCGGCACTGTCGCCAACCCTGCCGCCAGCAGCATCGCCCGAACGGACGCGCTTGTGGCGGGCGTAGCCCCACGCAACGACGAGCAGCACCGCGCCCAAGACTCCTGTCACCAAGACCCGCACCGGGGTCTTCGCCTGACTCAAATCGTAGGCAGCCACCTTGACCGCAACGCCAACGAACAGGGCCAGTGCCGTCCATCGCAACCCGAGCAATTGCTTCGCGAAACCGGCCACCAACAACCCCGATGCGAACAGCAGCGAATACAGCGTGGTCGAGGCAGCCCGCGGCCCGAACGTCCAGTCGGCGCTGATGTCGAGCACTTCCAGCAAGCCACCGACGTAACTTGCCACCAGCACGACGATGCCAAGCACGATGCGCTGTTCCCCCAGTTTCTGCGGCAAGCGCGAACGTGCGAAGGCAACCAGCGCGACCAACACCGACAGTGCCAGGAAGCGCACGTTCCAGAACGGGATCGGCAGTACGCCAGGCTCGACCGGCTCGCCACGAACACAGTAGTGCAACCACGCGAGCAGCAGGATGGCGTGCATCCCGGTCGCGACCATACCCAGCAGGATCGCTTCCCGCCGGGCCGACATCCAAGTTCCGATGGTGGCGATTGCGGTCGCGCCAACCAGTGCGATCGCCACGAGCTCCTGGCCTTGCACGGGTGGTGCGCTGGCATGCAAGACAGCCGCGAGGCATGTGGCCACAGAGAGCAACAACCCAGTGATCTGACCGATTGGCTGCCGCGCAAATCCCAGCAACAGCAACGGCAACACCATGGCAAGCGGCGCCCCCTCGAGCGGCAAGCCCGGCCCGGATGCACCGGTAGAGGCCAAGGAGAACAACGCGAGGCTTGCCGCGATCGCAGTCCCCAGCTCGCCCACCTGCGTCCAACGGCGAACCCCAAGCTGCAACAAACCGACCAGCGCTAGACCGACGATGAGCACCCATTCGTGTTCACGCGGCTGCTCGTAGTTCGCCCACTACCAGCGCACCACTCCGAAGCCTAGCAAGAACGCTGGAATGCGCGCCAGACACTGCCCCATCAAGACGCTGCGCGTGACGAACCATGCACCGGCGACGAGCAGAACCGCGCCAACGACCAAGGCCGAGTGTTCGACCATCGTCGACGGACAGGTCGAGGCCAGACAGAACACGAGCCCCAACCCAAACACCGCCCAGATTCGCCGCGCAGCGACTGGCTGACGCAGCGCTGCGCGCACAAGTTCCGGCAGTGCGATCAGCAGCCATACGGCCTGCATGTGCCACAAAAACGACCACGGCGACACGAAGTCGTTCTCCGAATACCAACCGGCCACCGACATCAGCGTTGCGATGACCGCTAGCATGCGCGCGGAATGCCACTGCCAACGATGCTCGGTCCATGCGGCCCAACTGTGCAACGCTAGCAGCAACACGAAGAACGCGGTCGGGGTTGGCGACGGCGTGCCAACCAACACGGGAGCCAGGTAGGCGCCGCCGAGCGCCACCGTCGCGAAGATTTCCAGACGCAAGCGATGCGCCAGGAACTGACCGAGGGCGGCAGTCAGCAACAGCGAGACCACCGCGACCCACGACGGCATCACCTCGTATCGCAGATGCGCGAGCACGCCGGCGACGTAGGTAACCGCGACGCCACCACCCCACATCAGGGCGACGTAACGCTGATCAACGTGGCGACGCAACACCGTGCCCAACGCAATCAGCGCCGCGCCAAACACGTAGACAAGCGCGGCGCGCGCGGCCGGACCGAGCTGGGCCCAGCCGAGCTGGCCAAAGTAGGCCGCGGCGAGCACGACCGCAGCAATGCCGACGCGGCCGAGCACGGCCAGGCCGATGAAGTGTTCGAGGTCGCGTGATTCACGCTCAGCTCGAGCTCGATGCGTCTCGGCCGGTTCCCTGTCTCGCTGAGGTAGCTTCGCATGCGAACCAGATGGCGCAACCGCATCGGGAATCGGCGGCGGCATCGCAGGCAACGGCCGCGGCTCGCTTGTCGACTCGACGACAGGCGCCACCGGAGATACCACCTGCGGAGCAACTGGCGGCGGGACCGCAGCCCCGACCTGCTGCGCCCGGAGCTGTTGCTCCTCGACCCGCTGCCACTCGACCCGCTGCTCCTCCAGACGGGCAACTCGGGCCTCCAGCTCGCGAAGTTGCCGGCGTAGCAGCTCGTTCTCGTTGGTGTCCGACACAACCGTCACTATGCGCGTTGCTGCCAGCATTGCCGAGGTTCGTGGCCGGACTCTGTGCGTAAACGCATCCGAAAGAAGACCAGCAGCCTTGGCCTCGGCCAGCAAGCCACTCCAGCCGAGCTAACGTTGCGCACTGATTCGGCCGACGTATCGTTGGCTGCAGCTTCTCCCCCCAAGACTGGCCGTCCTCCTTGCGCATCACACTCGTCGTCCACCAGTTCCCACCGAACTACTTCACCGGCACCGAGCAATACGTGCTCAACGTCGGACGAGAACTGCAGCGGCGCGGACACGACGTGGACGTGTTCTCATTGGATCCCGCATTTGGTGAGGCCACCGGTCCATGGCGGGAATCGCGAGAAGAGGTGCAGGGCCTGCCGGTGCGACGGATCAATTTCTGGATGAACATCGGCCGCGACTGGCGGCGCATGGAATACCGGCACCCATACATGGCCGAAGTCTTTGCGGCGCACATCCGCGAGCGCGAGACCGACGTCGTGCACAGCTTCCATTTGCGCCACCTCGGAGCCGACCTGATCGATCGCGTCGTCGAGCAACGCCGCGGACTGATCGTGTCGCTGATGGACTTCTGGTTCGTATGCCCGCGGGTCATCCTGATGAAGCCCGACGGCACGGCGTGCGATGGCCCACCGGACGGCGGCCGCGGTTGCTTGCCTTGTCACACGCCGGAGCTGTTTGCCGAGCTGCAGGAGAGCCCGATCGCCGACCAGATTGATCGACTGCACGTTGCGTCACGCGGTGAGTCCAAGCCCGGGTGGGACTTGCGCGCCAAGGTCGCGACGATGCTCGAACGCCCCGCGTATCTGCTCGAACGGTTGGCGAAGGCACATACGATCGTCGCACCAACCGAGTTCTTGCGCGGCGTGTTCTTGAAGAACGGCGTGCCAGAGCACCGCACCCGGCACCTCGCCTACGGCGTCGATGCGGGGGCACTCGCCGACGAAGTTGCCCGCGCGCGCCCCGCCCAGCGGCCGTTGACGTTTGGATTCTTTGGCACCTACTCACCGCACAAGGGACCCAATGTGCTGGTCGAAGCCATGGCGCGAGTAAAGGGCGATTGCCGGGCGCTGTTGCGCGGCCGCAAGAGCGACTTCGCCGAGTATGCCGCCGCGCTTGAAGCCGCCGCCGACCAAGACGATCGCATCACGGTCGACGGACCGTTCGCTCGCGAAGAACTGGCGCAGGCGCTGGCACAGATCGACGTCTTGGTCGTGCCGAGCACCTGGCACGAGAACGCGCCGTTTGTCGTATTGGAAGCGCGTGCCGCTGGACTACCGGTCTTGGCGAGCCGCTTCGGTGGCTTGGTCGAAGTGGTCGACGACGGCGTCGACGGCGAACTGTTTACGCCGGGCGACGCAACCGACCTGGCGCTGCGCCTACAGCGCTTGTTCGACGAGCCGGATCGCCTCGCGCGTTACCGCGATGCCGTGCAGCCTCCCAAGACGTTGCATGCTGCAGTCGACGAGTTCGAAGCCATCTATGGCGAGGCCGCGCCCACCAACGGGGTCGCGCCGCAGTGACCGAGCGCACCATCACCTGGCAGGGCCACCCGCACGCCCCGGCGCCGCTCGATGCGATCCATCAAGCGCGGCGCGATGGGCCGGTGACGATCGTCGATGACGCGGGACGAACCGTTTCGCTGGGCACCTTCGGCTGGTGCAAGGAACTCGTGCGCATCGCCTGGCAGCGCTTGCTCGGACTCAAACTGGCGGCGTTGACGGCGGTGTTCACTTCGCGCACCGCGCCCAAGGTTGCGCCTGCTAGCGCCAAGGCGACCGGACCGGTTGTCGTCGTGCTGCCCGTCTTGCCCGACATGTCGCACACGTTCGTCTACCGCGAACTGCTGGCGATCCTCAAGCAACGACCGGCCTGGCGCGTCATCGTGCTCCAGCCCAACGAACAAGCACCGCGTCACCGCGAGGCGGAAGAACTGCTCCAGCTCGCGACGTTTTTGCCGCGCGATGGGGTCACCCGATCCTACCTGCGCACCAAACTCTGGTTGCTGCGACGACGCGGTCAACAACTGGTATCGATGTATCGCGCGCAACCCGATGCCGAGTCGCAAGAGTTCTTCGGCAAGCACGTGCTACGCAATCCGCGTCACCCCGGCAACGCGCTGCAATTGGCCGACCTGCTGCGGCCAATGCAACCGCGGCACATCCATGTCTACGCCTCGACGTGGTCCGCCAACGTCGTCATGGGCGCGGCGCACCTGCTCGATGTGCCGTTCTCGATTTCGTCGTATGTTGACTTCGAGTTCGCCTACTCGCACAAGCTGCTGCCTGAGAAACTGGCCCGGGCGACGTTCTTCCGGGTCGTCACGAAGTTCTGCCAGCAGCGCCTGTGCGAGCTGCATCCCGAGATCCCAGAGACGCGCGTCCCGGTCATCTACCTCGGCATCGACCTCGACAACTGGCAAGAACGCTGCAAGTCGCCAGGCCGCGGCGTGATCGTCAGCGCCGCGCGGATCGTCGAAAAGAAGGGCCTGCACCTGATGCCGGAAGCGCTCGCCCAACTGCAACGTGACGGCACCGAGTTTTCGTGGCGCGTCATCGGCGACGGCCCCGAGCTCGAACGCATCCGGCAACTGTGCGAACAACATGGCATTGCCCAGCACGTCGTGTTCTTGGGAGCCCAAGACAACGCTGCCGTGCGCGACGCGTTGATGCATGCAGACGCCGCGGTGCTGCCGTGCATCGTCGCCGAAGACGGCGAACGAGACGGCATTCCGATCTTCTTCGTCGAAGCGATGGCGCTCGGCGTGCCCGTGGTGACGACACCGATATCCGGCATTCCCGAACTGGTGCGCGATGGCGACACCGGGTTCTTGCACCCGACTGCGGATGTGCAAGCCCTCGCCGCCAAACTGACTCTGGTATTGCGCGATCCCGAGCTGGCGCAAACCGTCGGCGCGCGTGGCCGTGACGAGGTCCACCGCACTCTCGACGTGCACGCTTCGGCGACCCAGTTGATCGCCCAAATCGAAGCTGGCCAAATCGAAGCTGGCCAAATCGAAGCTGGCCAGATCGCCACAGGCCAAAACCCCACGGGCCAGCCCCCACCAGGCCCGCTCGCACCATGAACGGCCCAGCCCGCATCTTGCTGACGCTGCTGCTGCCGATCGTGGCCGTGTTCGCAATCGTGCTCGCGGTGCTCGTGCTGCTGCTCGACTTGGTAGCGCTCCCGTTTGTGCTGGCGATGCGGCAAACGCCCCGCGACGAACGCCCAGCCACGCACAACGCATCGATCCTGGTGCTCAACTGGAACGGTATCGAGTTCCTCCGCGACTTGATGCCGTCGTTGCGCATCGCAGTCGATCGCTGCCCGGGCTACCACGAAGTGATCGTGATCGACAACGGCAGTGACGATGACTCCGTCGCTTGGCTGCAAGCAGAACACCCGTGGGCCAAGCTGGTGCTACTGCCCGAGAACCTGCACTTCATTCGCGGCAATGCCGCCGGTGCCAAGGTCGCCGACCGCGACATCCTGGTCTACCTCAACAACGACATGCGCGTCGAACCCGACTTCCTGGTCGAGTTGCTGCGCCCGTTCGAAGAAGACCAATCGGGCCAACTGTTCGCGAGCAGCGCGCGCATCGAAATGCAGGGCTATCGCTCGGAAACCGGCCTGGCACGCGCCTTCGTCAAGTACGGCGAACTGCGGTTGGTGCAAATCCCAGGCGAATCGGGCAAGGACCAACCAGTGCTGTGGGCCGGCGGCGGCAGCAGCGCCTTCGACCGCAAGAAGCACGACGCAATCGGCGGCTTCGAGCAGCTCTACGTACCGTGCTACGTCGAAGACGTCAGCTTGTCGTGGCAAGCCCAGCGCCGCGGTTGGCGCTGCGTCTACGCGCACGACAGCGTCGTGCACCACGCCCACCGAGGCACCTCGTCGAAGGTGTTCGGCCGCGAAGCCCTCGAACGACTGAACTGGCGCAACAGCGAGCTGTTCTTCGTGCGCAGCGTCACCGACCCGAAGCTCTTGCTGACGCACGCAGTCATGCTCGCCTGGAATACGCGCAAGCGCGCAGCCCTGCTCGACATGCCGATCGCGCACGGCGTATTGGCTCTGCTCTTGACGATTCCGCGGTTGCCGCAGGCACTGTGGCAGCGCGAGTGCTCGCGCCGGTTCTATCGGCGATCCGACCGCGCACTGCTTGGTCAAGTGACGGTTCCACCGCCTGGGACAAACCAAGGCGCGGTTCGTTGACAGCAAGTCGCGTCGCATCTGCCGAGAGCGACCGCGAAAGTTGCTCAAGCGACGTCGAATCAAGTTCCGATTGAGGACGATGTCGAGTGCTGAGCTGACACGCAAAGCCGCGGTGCCATCGCAAGCTCAACCCCAGCACGGGGAATAGCTGAGGGGCGGCAAGACTCTGTTCAATTCCTCCGCACCGAAACAGCCTACTCGGTCAGTTCTCCACTGTACGACCGCCGCCTCGACTGCAATCGCACCTGCCGCTCATGGATACGTTCTTCGAATTGCGTCAGAAGGAAGCTGCCGCCGTCGCCGGGCTCACCGAAGGCGGATGGTTTGGTCTGCTTTCGATCGCGGCTGTGCTGCTGGTCTCGTTCGCCCTGGCACTCGTCATCGGGAAAGTCTATCAGCTGACGCATAAGGGCATTTCGTACTCACAATCGAACGTCCAGACGTACGTGCTCATGTGCGTCGTGATCGCCGTGATCATGCTCGTGATCGGTTCCAACATCGCACGGGCCTTCTCGTTGGTCGGAGCCCTTTCGATCGTGCGATTTCGCAACGCGGTCAAGGAGAGTCGGGATGTTGGCTTCGTGTTCTGGGCCATGGCCATTGGCATGGCCGTCGGCACGCAATTCTACTTTGTCGCGTTCTTTGCCACGGCCGTGATCGCGATGTTTGTGCTCGTGATGCACTACTTCAACTTCTTCGCTCGCACGGTTCGCGAACGCATCCTGCTCGTGGAAGTTGATGAATCACAGAATCACGATTCCTTGTTTGAAGAGCTCTTCCGCAAGCAGTTTGCAGAACACTTCCTGATCAGCATGGAGTCGCTACCGGATGCTGGCACGGTGCAGCTGGTCTACAGCGTGACGGTCCCAGGTCGATTCGAGAGCGGCACAGTCCTGCAGCAAATCAGAGCGCTGACTGGCAACAAGAAGGTGAGCCTCATCGAAGGCCACCAGCAAATGGACCTCTAGGAGAGTGAGCCTTCTTGAACGTATTTGGCGCATCCCTCTGCGATACGCAATCGTCATCGCACTGCCGCTGCAGATCATTGTCTTGTGGACCGCTCTGCAGGGATATGCCGCATCGGCTCGGTTTCAGGCGTTCTGTGAGAGCAGCAGCGGCACCCCACCAATCGCACCGCAGATCGAGCAATGGCGGTACTTTGCCCGCGACCTGTTTCGCAAGGACCTCAATCGCCTCAAGATCCGACACTTCCCAGTTTCCGACGATCTCGAGACGATCTCACTCACACTCAAAGGTGCGGATCTAGCGGAGCTCAACTCCAACCTGCCTGAAAGTGGACGGGCGCGGTATTTCAAAGCCCAACTTGCGTTCGGCGACGACAAGCGCCAAGTCAAGGCCCGCTACATGGGCGACAACGAATGGCACTGGCTGTTCCCGCAGAAGTCCTGGCGCATCCAAACAAAGTCAGATGATCCGCTCCGCAATCGGCGAGCATTCCATCTGAAGAACTCGCCGTTCAAGATGGTTGTCAGTGAGACCGTAGTCACGCGTCTCGCCGCCGAACTAGGCGTGCTGACCCCGACCGTGCAACCCGTCAAGACGATGCTGAATGGGACCTACCAGGGTCTCTACCTGTTTTCGGATCTCGCGGACGAATCGCTGCTACGACGCGCACGCCGCATGCCCGGTAGCATCTACCGTGGCGACACCAGTGGCGTTGACGAAGACGGGGTCTGCAACCTGTTCCAGGTCGAAACCCTTTGGGAAAAGGAAGCCTCCCGCAACGCGCAGCAAGTCGCCAACCGCAGTGACATTCGCGCCTACATCGACGCGATCAATGCATCCCCGCTCGAGTTTTACGCCTTCGCCGAACAGCACATCCAGATGGCTGCGATGTCAGGATTCATCGCGATCGATCGGGCTCTCGGTGGTCAACACCACGACTATTGCCACGATCACAGAATCTACTTCGATCCCTACAAAGGGCGATGGGAACCCATCGAGTGGGACTTTGGGATTTGGCACTTGTGGCGCGATGCGCCGACGTTTGACACCAATGAGTACCCGATCCTCACCCGCCTCAAGCAACACCCCGAATACGCGCACCAACTTAGCAAGCGGCTCTACGACCTTCTGCAATGGCTGACGCCAAAGGAACTGGATCGGCGCATAGATGCCCTGGCTGCGCGGACCAAGACCCCACTAGCCGCTGACGGTATGCGCGACTATCGCGATGACCTGGCACAGAATAAACTGCAACTGAAGAAGGCTCCGTCGGTGACCTACTCGATGGCTGACCATCAAGAGGACATCGACCGTCGCAAGCGTGGCTTCCGCAGCCGCACCGAGAAACACCGCGAGAGGTTTGAAGACTGCCGTGTGCAGTACCGGTTCGAACCAGCAGCCGCTCAGCAGAACACTCCGAACACGATGACCTTCGAGCTCGCAGTCAATGGAACTGCAGCGGCGACCCTGCGCAAACTCACCCTGGATGCTAGCGAGGAGGTCGCGATGTTCCGCGACTCCAACCTGAATGGCGTCTACGACTTGCAGGATGAGAGGATTGCGGTCAGCGTGCCAGATGCAGATGGTCAGGCTGAGATTGCGTTGCGCGAGATGCTATACCCCGGCCTGCGCAAGCAAGACCGACCGATTAGCTCCAAGGGCCTGCATGGCTTGTTCGAGTTGCAACCCACCCCGCTCCACTACCGATACTTCTTGAGATCGAACGGAGCAGTGCAGTCGGTCGCCGACCTGGAACTCCACAACAGCCTCACCGGCAAGTCTGTCATCGCGGCGAACGCGACAAGCCTTCCGCCCGCGACAGACGTCTACTCATTCCACCACTGGCAGCTCCCCCGAGACCAGCCTGCCACCAACGCCACCTTTGGCCCAGGAATTGTTGACGTCACCGAGACACAACGCATTCAAGCCCAGCACGTAGTCATCGCCGCCGGCACGACCTTCAGGCTCGCCGCCGACACCAGCCTACATTTCTTCGGCAAGGTCACCGCGCTCGGCACCGCGGATCAACCCATCCGGTTTGAGCAGCGCACTCCAGCGCAACCCTGGGGCGTAGTTTCGCTGCACGGCCACGGGACCGAAGGAAGTCGATTCTCTCACTGCCGCTGGAGCGGTGGCTCCACCGCAGACCGTGACTTGATGACACGCACCGGCATGATGAGCGTCATCGATACAGCCGACATCGTTGTCGAAGACTCATTCATCGGGGCCAATTTCGTCGGCGACGATGCCATGCACTGGGGCTACGTCACGGGCGGGGTGATTCGCAACTGCCACTTCGAAGGAGCTCGCAGTGACGCGTTCGACCTCGATATCTGCGAAGACGTGAGCATCGAGGGCTGCACGTTTGTGAAAAGCGGCAACGACTCGATCGACTTGATGACCTCGCGAATCCAAATCGACCACTGCAACTTTACGGACGCGGGCGACAAAGGGGTATCCGTTGGCGAGGGCACGCATCTCAAGATCGCCAATTCGGTTTTCGAGAACTGCGCGATCGGGATCGAAATCAAGGACAGCAGCTCGGCAACGATCACCAACACGACCCGCTTTCGGCATTGCGGCATCGGCGTCAACCTCTACCGCAAGAACTTGCGCTACGGTGACGGCGGCACGTTGGAGGCCACCGACCTCGACATCGAAGGGTCGAAGGTTCAAGACATCAAGTGGGACAAGCGCTCCACGGTGCCCAAGCACTTGAAGCAACGCGTTCTGCAGAGGCAGAAGCTATGAGGTTTCGCCGCCCGTCAGCCGGACTGCTCTACCTACTCATGACGGCAACCGGAGCGGTCGCGTTCTTCGACTATTTGACACAACCGTTCTTCTTTGAACACCCCGCCCGATCGGCCGAGAACAACCTGGGCGAAGCTCGCTACTTGCTGAAACTGGCGCGCCAAAGCACGGGCGATACCGCCAACCGGTTCCTTGCTAGCGCCCGCCAGCTTGCGGAGGTTCACAAGGACCAGGCGCTGATCCGCGAGATCGCCAAGCAGCAAGAACGCCGCGCCCTGTCGCAAGATCTGACGACCTTTGCAGAAGTCCAGCCGGGCATCTCGCTGGCCGGCTTCGACAAGTCGGGCAAGACCAAGGGCTCCGCGATGGGCGCCGTCAGGCTCCACAATCCGACGGCTGCGGCACTGCGCATCCTGCTCAAGTTCGAGACAGACGGTGACGCCTTGGGCCAGTACGTCATTGCCGGCAACGCCAACACCTTTGCGTTCGTCGGCGACCAGCCCCCAAAGCACGGCAGCTTCTTGACGCCGGTGATTGGCGCGCGCCAAACCCTTGATCTGCAAGTGGGCATCCACGCAGCAGGCCCATACGACCTTCAGCTTCCCGGCCTGCAGTTCGCCGGAGCGGAGATTCGACAATGATCAAGCGCTTCAATCGATACGAGATCAAGTACTCGGTGCCGGTGCGCCAACTTCGTCATCTGGTACCGGACCTGGAACTCTTTCTCGAACCCGATCCACACGCCTCCGCATCCGGTTACTACAAAGTCTCCAGCCTCTACTTCGACACGCCGGACCTCGATTGCTATCGCAACAAGTTGGATGGCTTGCTGTACCGCCGCAAGCTCCGGATCCGGGTTTACCCAGACCGGCCCGATGACGTCGCGTTTGTCGAGATCAAGCAGCGGATCAACCGAACCGTGCAGAAGCGGCGCCTGGCAATGACGCTGAAAGATGCCTATCAGCTCTGCTCGGGACATCAGCGCTACCATCTAAGCGACCCCGACGACCAAGAGGTTGCCGACGAGGTGCACTACCTGGTGCGATCGCTGCGGCTCGTGCCCCAATGCGTCATCTCCTACACGCGCAAGGCTTACCAGGGCTACTTCGTCGATCCAGGATTGCGGCTGACGTTCGACACGATGATCCGCACACGCCGGGCGGGGTTCGACCTGGAGAAGCCGCGCCGCGAAGTGCTAGCGTTCCCGGCAGGCATGACGGTCATGGAGGTCAAAGCAAACGAACGAGCCCCGCACTGGCTGACCACCCTGCTGGCTCGCCACGAATGCAACCTCGACCGGATCAGCAAATACTGCTATGGCATCAGCAAGATCATGGGCCAGGAGGTGATGAGATGGGAGAACGCACCTGCCACCAACATCGAGTGAGCGCCGCCTAGCAGGTCGTCGCTCGTACCGCAGTTGCGCACCTCGCAAGCGCCTGCTGTCGCTCGACGAACACGGACGCGGACCAGTCGAGCAGCATGCTAACATCGATCAACAGCAAGGGATCCCAGCGAGCGGGCGCCCGGCAATCGACGCTGCCAGCAGCAGAACGATCACAGAAGCCCGTATTGAGTGGCGGGACCACCGCACCATACTTCGTCGAGCTGCGCGAGACCGAGGCAACCATTTGTTGGGTGAGCAGCAAGCCATCGCTCAAAAGCGTGGTCGTTCACGGGCCCCACGGCACGAAGACCTATTGCCAGACCGGCGCAGCATCACGCCTTCATCAGTTACTTCGTTTGCCGTGCCAGCAATTCACTGACCAGCTGGCGCAGACGCGCAATCGCGGCAGCGCGAGAAAACTGCGCATCCACGAGTTGGCGCGCGTTGTCTCGCAAGCTTGATCCGCCAGCGAGCACGGCACGCAGAGCATCGCAGCCTTGCTCGGGAGTATCGAACCGACGCAAGTGCACGCCGTCCTCGGCAGGTAGACCTTCGCACCCGACCGCGGTCGACAGCACCGGCACCCCGAGAGCCCATGCTTCCAAGATCTTGATGCGCGTGCCGCCGCCACTACGAATGGGCAGGTAGACGGCGTGCGTATCACGATAGTGCTCGACAACATCGTCGACCGGCCCAACGACCTCAACGCCTTCTACGCCGGCAAAACGTGCCCCGTGGCCGTCCGGATCCTTACCGACGAGCCGCACCGTCAACTCCGGAAACGCCCTTCGTAACACCGGCACGTGGCGCTCCACCAACTCGGTCACGGCTTCGAAGTTCGGCGGGTAATCGAGCGAACCAACGAACAACAGCCGCGGTGGCACGCTCGCAGCGGCTGCGGGCAACAGCCGCAGCTGCTCCAAGTCAACCGAGTTGGGCACGACCTCGACGTGCGCGGCCGGAACAAGACCCAACGCAAGATCGCGATCATGCTCGGACACCGTCACGGTCAGTGCTTGCCGCTGGATCGCCGACTTCTCCACGGACCGCAGGCCGCGGGCCTCCATGCGCCGCGTCATGCGATCCGACCAGCTGCGCGGTTCGTCGTCTTGGCGCGCATACATTGAGTATTCGAGGTTGTGCAAGAACAGCAAATGGCAGCCGCCGGTCACAACAGGGCTGGCGTAGGTGCTATCGATGACGCCGATGTCGTAGCCGATCGTTTCGAAGACGCGATGCACCTCCTTGGCAGCACCCTTCTGCCAACGCCGGCCGACCAGTTCCGAGCCACCCATCAACCACCGACCCAACTTGCCAAGCAAACTCGGTCTCGGCGCCTCGTGAGCCGGCAGCGGATGCACCGCAATGCCAGCCTCGCTCGCCAGGGCGTTCAAGTTCGCCAGATCCGCAGGGCTCGCCACCGCCGCCGCCAAGTGCACTTCGTGGTCGAGCCGCAGCGCATCAAGCAACATCCGCGAACGCATGGCCCCGCCATGTCGGGCGGGATGCGGAACATACGGAGCGATGACGACGACCTTGGCCATGCGAACAGGGAGGCTCGCACGGTATGCTGCCATGCGTGTCGAAGCCACCATCGGAACCCATCACCAGCGAACTGCAGGCCCTTCGCGCCAGCATCGATGCTCTTGGCGAGCGAGTCGGTGAACTCGCGGCCGACAACAAGCAACTACGCGAGCAGTTGGCACAGAGCCAGGCGGCGCGAACGGATCTAGTCTCACAGAGCGAGCACTTGCTCCACCTGCTGGACGCCGCGCGCAAGGAACTGCGCGAACTCAAGGGCAAGGACAGCTAGCAAGCCGCACCGGCCATCAGCCGATGCCGCGCTCGAGCCTCTTCCCCAGCCACCGGAATAACACCCCTTGCAACCCCGACGGGTTGGCGCCGGCCTTGGCACCAAGATACTGCCCCCAGCACTGCCACTTGCAGTAGGCCTTGGTCCACTCAAGCGCCGGGCCTTCCTGATCGGATGGCAAGTTCAGGCTCTTGACGTAGGCAACGTGCTCTTCGGCAGATTGCTTGAGCGCCTTCTTGAGCGCTTGGCGAGTAGGAATGCCGACCAGCCCGAAGAGTCCGCGCAGATTGCGGTGATCACAGAACGTGCGCTTGCCTTCGGACCAAGCCGTGCGATCGTGGCTGTGGATGACAGACGCCTCGCCTTGGTGCGCAATCGCAAGGCCGGCCTCGATGACGCGCTTGCCGAAGTAGACATCTTCGCCGAAGCGTCGCGGGCCGAGCTTGAAGCGCTGCCACATCGTGCGACGGACGGCTGAAGCAACATTGTCGAACGCCGAGTGCATCAGTTGGTCAAAGGGCTGCAAGTCCGACAGCTTCTGGCCAGGTTCCAACTGACGCTTGCTGACGACTTCGCCACGACCAGGCCAACCGCGGATGCGACGATCGAGTACATGCTGGCAGCCAGGCCGCGGAATCTGTCGGCACCAGACGCCAGCAACATCGGGATCGGAAAACGGCGCCACCATTTTCGCGAGCCAATCGGCTCCCTGTAGCGTCGCGTCCTGCACCAACAGCACGATAATGTCCCCCGTGCTCATCTCGATGCCGCGGTCCCGGGTCGCACCGTGATCGAACTCACTCTGCGGAATCGACTCGACGTGGAACCCAGCGGCACGCAAGCGTTCCTGCGTGCCGTCAGTCGAACCACTGTCGACGGCGATCAACTCGTCGAACACCGTGCCCTCGAGGGACGTGATGGCAGCGAGAACGTCGTCGAGCAGAGGGCCAGCGTTCCAGGTTGGCATGACCAGCGACACGCTGGGCCGCCCATCGTCCCTGCTAGCAGATTCCATCTGAGTGCCTAGCTATCGGACGGCTTGCGGCCGCCAAACACACCGATGGCGGATCGCATCAGACGATTGAGACCGGGGATCTTCTTCGACATGCGGGACATCCCGTCCACGATCTTGTAGCGCAAGGGCGGCGGTGGCATATCCATTGGGAGCGCCGACGAAGGCGACATGACCGGCGTAGGTAACGTGGCGGGCGCGGGCGGCGAGAGCGATTCTGCCGACGGAGGTGACTTCGCCGGCGAGGACGACTTGGCAGCCGGGGGCGCCGCCTGGGGGGCGGTCGGCGGCAAGTGGTCCGGATGCCCTTGCGACACGCGAGCAATCGACTGACCACAGTGCTGAAAGATCGTCGTCAGCAGATCCCGCTCGCTCGCGGTCGACTTGGGCAGGTGATGCTGGATCAACCAACCCACCAACGCGGGGTGATTGGGCAACGAATCGACCTTCATCATCGAATCGGCTCGCACCCGATAGTCGTACATCTCGCGCGGAATACGCTCGACTTGGATGTCACGATCGAACAGATCCATCCACAACGCCCAGTCCTCGTAACCCGTCGGGATCAGGTCGTAACGCAGGTTCTGATCGATCAGCATCGAACGGCGGAAGAACGCTCCAGCGTCTCCGAACCGATTGGTGAACAAGCAAGCAGTGCGGTCGAAGGGCAGCGCATTGTAGGTGCCACCAGCCTGACCAGTCGCATCATCAAAGTGACGGTTGTTGGGCACCGCGACGTGCGAGTTCGGATGGCGCACCAACACCTCAACACCGAGTTTGGCGTAGTCCGGCCGCAACAGGTTGTCGGCGTCGCAGAACAGCAGGAACTCACCGGTAGCTTGTTCGATGGCAAAGTTGCGCGCCGAGCCCAGACCACCGTTCGGCTTGCTCAATACCCGAACGCGCTCATCTCGCGCCGCCTGCTGCGCCAGCAGCTCGTCGGCATCGGCGAGCGGCGAACCATCATTGATGATCAGGATCTCCAGGTTGCGATGCGATTGACCGCAGACCGCTGCCATCGTCGCATCGATCGTGTCGCGATCGTTGTAGAACGGCACGGCGATCGTGACCTTGTGCGCCTCGTGATCGATTGGCGGCAACGGCGTGACCTGGCTCGCCGCGATGCGAGCCAACAGATCCTTGCAGTAGGTCTTCTGGTCCGAAAGCATGCGCATGCGAATCGCAGCCTGCTTGCCAAGCTCGTCAAGGCGACCGAGGCTGTCGGTCAGATCCTTGCGGAAAACGCGCACGATATCGGCACTCGAACGTCCATCTACATGGAAGCCGGAGACACCGTCTTCGATCATCTCGCCCATGCCACCATGCTTGCTGCCGATGACGACACGACCGGCAGACATCGCTTCGATGCAGGTGTTCGGCCAGTTCTCAAGTAGCGACGGGAAGATGCAGACGTCCGCAGTCTGGATGCGCTTGAGCAACTTCGGCCGCGGCATCGGATCGTGAAACGTCACGTTGGCCGGCGCCTTCTTCTTGAGGTAGTCCCGCAGTGACTTGCCGTATGGCGAGTAGTCGACGTCGCCACCGATCAGCGTGATCTTGCACTCCGGCAGTTCACGGAACGCTTCGATCAGCTCTTCGACACCTTTGCGGGGCTCGATGCGTCCGTAGTAGATGATCTCCAGATCGCTCAGACTCTTGCGCGGTGCCGGCGTTTCTGGCAACTGCGCATCCAACTCCATCGGGTAGCGAATGATCGCGACATCTCGCTCCAGCTTGAGGCGCGTCAAGACCTCGTCGCGCAAGCCGCGCGAAGGGCTATTGATCACCGGAGCGATGCGAATCGCCTCTTCTTCGATGTTGCACGTCTCGCGGATCTGCAGACTCGCGCGATGGGACTGCTTGTCGTAACCAAAGCACTCCCAGGTCGGCGAGTGGAATACGACGCTCATTACCGTCGTGCCGTACGTGCCGAAGAGCCGCTGCTCCTGGAATGGAATGAGCCCCTCCGCCTCGTAGTCCGCAAACTCGATGTAGTCGAAAGTCTCGTCCAGTGCTTGCAGCGTCAGGTGCACCAGGTGCGAGTATCCGTAGTGCGGATTGGCGTGGAAGAAACGCCGACGATCCTTCTGCGCAACACCCTCGCCAGCCACGACCACGCGATCGAACGGCAGCTTTTCAATCAGCTCGCGATCCGACTCGTTGTAGACCGTCGTGACGAGCCACGCTTCGTGACCATTGGCGCGCAGGGCTTTGCCGGCCTCGGCGATGTAGGTGCCGATACCGCCGCCGCGAAGACCCGCGCATTCCTTACTGACGAAACAGATTCTCATAGTGTCTTGGTCGCCCATCGGATCGTCAGATGGGGGCATTATTCGTTTACTGGAACATCCCTACATCGGCAAAACAATCACGCAATCCGGAGCCCACCCGAGCACCTGCGAGCCTTTTCGGGCCCGCAACGCTGCGTGCGCTCGCGCTCCCAAACTGGGAAACGACTGGACTTGCGCCCGTCCGGGCAGCGACACTTCTCGCCCATGCCGAACAAGGACAATGTCACCCGGCCGATCCTCCTGATCGGTGCTGGCCGCACGTCTTCCAGCTACGTGCAAGACCGCCTGCAGCACGGCCTCGGGCTGTACCACACGGTGATCGAGAACGACCTGTACCGCGACACCTACCAGGTCCTCGCGAAGTCAGGATGGTGCTTCCGCTACAAGTATGTTGGCGACGAAGCCGAGGTCAAACGACGCATCATCAGCTCGATGCGGGACATGTTCTCGACGATATTCGCAAGTGACATGCCGGGATGGTCCATGAAGTGCATCTGGGACAACCACGACCCAGATTTGCTGCACGACCTGTTCCCCGACGCTCACTACATCCACCTGCTTCGCGACCCGCGCACCAACATTCCATCGATGATGGAGCGCCTCGACTACGGCGAAAACTACGGCTGCAAGGCGTACGTCGAAGGAAACAAGAACGCGCTGCAGTTTGAGAAGTTCGGCGACCGCTACATCCGCATTCGCCAAGAAGACTTCGTCGATTCGCGCAGCGAGACATGGGCCAAGATCTGCGCATTCCTTGGCACCCCGTTCGTTGATGGAGTTTGGGAGCGGGAACTGAACGCGTCCCAAAGCACTCAGGGCAAGGTCGGCGAGAAGCGCAGCCACGACCGGTGGACATGGCAGCGACTGCCCGAAGACGTCAAAGCGATGGCGCAGAGCCTCGGCTACACGGAGTGATTCGGGTCCCGACCGCCATCAGGCGTAGCGCCTCGCGCCGATCATTTGCCAGGCAATTGCGCGCCTAGCACGTTCCATCTAGCGCTTCACGGCGTTCACGGACCAGAGCCACCAACTCGGGGTCCTCAGCCGTCGGCCAGGTTTTGGTCTCTTGGGCGCTGGCAAGTCGCTCAGCGTCCACCACCGAGAGATCTTCTTCCAAGAACGCAAAGACGGACCGAATGACGTTGTCGAAGTCATCGATGAGATCTTCGTAGCGGAGCAACTTGCATCGATCCGGTTCGTCGGCAACGAACGGTTCAAACGCGGAGCGCTGCTTCGAAATCGATAGCAACCTCTCGTCAATGTAGCTCGCCACCTCTGCTCTCGGACGGGTTCGCCAACCATCCTGAACCCAACTCAACACCATGCTCCGGACGCACTCGTCCAGGTCTCGGGTCAGGAACAAGAAGCGACTACCAGGGAACATCGCAACCAGCATGTCGGCCATGTTGCGGCTGCCATAACGGATCTCCTTGAAGCCCCACCGAACGGACGAGGGCACTCCAGCCGTAAACATCGACAAGATGAACGTGCGCAGCCCAGCCTCAACATCCTTGTTCGCAAACGGACAGACCCATGCCGTCTTGAGCTTCAGATCGGCTAGGGGCGCCACCATTTGAGGAGCATCCGAGACTCCGGCTTCGACCAAACCCATGCGAGCTTCCTCGCGAGCAAAGCGCTGCCAGGCGTTGGCAATTGGCCCCAAGAAGCCGTGATGCTCCCCCCAAATCACGATGTTCGGATGAAGGCAGAGCACCTTCTGCAACCAGGTGCTGCCACTCCGACCGTGGGTAAAGATGAAGATTGGGCGGTCGTGCTGATCCATGGGAACGATGACGGATCGTAAGGGAAGATGTGCTCAGCGGCCCGTGCGATCCGCAAGGTAATGACCGTCGATCGGCGCCACAACCACTAGGCGCCGCCCTTGCTGGCGGCCGACGCAAGCACCCGCTCGATGCACTGATGCAACCGGGACTCACAGACGCGGACATCAAACTTCGCAGCAACGGTTTCGGCCGCAGCCGCACCGATTCGCCGACACAACTCGTCGTCATCGATCAGCGACTCGATCGCAGACGCGATCGCCGCACCATCGCGCTGCTTGACCACCAGCCCGTCGACGCCATCGGTAACCACCTCAAGCATCGAGCCAGCGTCCGTCACAATGGTCGGGATACCGGTCGCCAACGCCTCGAGCAGTGCCGTCGGAATGCCATCCTTGTCACCGGTATCCGTCTCCACAAACGGCGCCACGAATGCATGGCTGCGCTCCAGAAACCCGCGCACCTCGGTCTGCGATTGCCGGCCTTCCAAGTGCACACGATCCGAGATGCCATGCTGCTCACAGAACTGCAGCAACTCGCGATAGCACTCCTGGCCGGCTTCGTCCTTGGGGTCGGCCTCGCCAATCAAGTGCACTTCCACATTCCGGCCACGATCTTGGCTCAGGATCTGCACCGCCTGCATCAGATGGAGCAGGCCCTTCTTTGGCTCGATGCGTGCGACGCACACCAGCCGAAACGGTTCGCCCTCGGCCGGCGACTTGCGCTGCACAATCGGAAAGTGCTGCGAGTCGATCGCGTTGGGCTTGACGACAATCTTGTCGGGATCGATGTCCGGCGCCAGCGACAGCAGTTCTTCTTTGATCCGCGCTGAGGTAGCGACGACCACGTCACAGAGTCGCAACTGCAGCGGCACGAGCTTGAGTTCGTAATCCTTCAGCAGGTGGTCCGCGTACGAACTGACTCCGCGTGGGATCTCCAGAACCCAACCCGCGATCAGTGAGTAGAGCGAGCGCTCGTAGAAGAAGTACGAATGCAACCAGGTCGGCCGCCAAGCCTCGACCATGCGCGTATACGTGAAGCCACGCAAGAAGTCGTGGTGATGGGTCAACTCACCTTGAGACATTCCCGATGCCGCGGCAACTTCTTCCACCAACGCCTTCACGCGCTCCGGAAAACGCTCGCGGTAGTATTCGAAGTCCCGCTGATGACGCCCGTAATCGTGGGCAAGCAGCAGCTTGCGTGACCACAAAGCGGAGAATGCCTGGTGCAGGTCCGAGCGCGGCAGCGAGAAGGAAAAGGCATGGCGAACCTCAAACCCGTATGCCTGGAGCTGCACCAATTCTTGGTAGACGAACGTCTGCGAGTAGATCGGGAAATTGCCGCAGATCGACGCCATCAGTCGGCGACCGGGGTGCAACCGACGGCTCAGGGCCAACTTGGCAAGCCGCCAGCGATACGAAGCATCGCCCCACAACCGCGCCAACTTGGCACCAAGACGCCGTTCCCTGCCCTCAGAAGTCACGCTGAAATCCTGTTTCGCTACCGCAAGTCATCAGTGCCAGATGGTCGTTGGCGCCGGCCTCGAACACAAGCCCGAGCCAGCAACTCCTATCGACGCGGCGGGCACCAAACTACAACTACGGCGCCACCGCGCATGGAGTCCGAAAGACGGCATACTTGTTAGCCACGTTTCGTCCGATAATCTGGATACGAATGGCTCCTGTGGACAAGCAACAGAGCACGGGCGCCAAGTCCACTCCAGCCGCCCAGGTTGAGCGTGCGCAGCTGGAAGCCGCGCGATGGCGCGCAGGCCTGGCAGCAGCAGCCGAAGATGAGCCCTGGACCGCTTGCCGGGCCCCCACCAACCTGCTGGTGATCGACACCAACGGCTCCTTGCGAGCCTGCGACTATGGCACCGCGGCAACTGCGCCCGCACAGGAAGCGCCGCCGGCACTACTGTCGAGCTGGACCAGCGAAGCGTTCGCTACGCTTCGCAGAGAACTGGCAGACGGCTTGCTGCCACTGCCACACTGCGAAGCATGCGCCCACTGGTGCCACGACGACCTGTATGCGACCGCGCCCCCCATTCGAGACTACGGCGCGCTAGCGACCAAGCCGGCGAGTGATTCGCCACGGCACGTGGTGGTTCGCTTGCCATCGGATGGCACGCTGCCGCGCGCCAATTTGCTGGAGGAGATCCTCAGTCTGGGCTCACGACTCGAGACCCTGACACTGCATGGGCAAGCGGTGTTCACCAATGCTGCGGCTGCCCAGATCCTCGACACGCTTCGAGCGACGACTAGCTCCGCGCAGTTGCGGATTCACACCGCAGCCGTCGACGACGCCGAACAAGCCACCCAGAGTCTGGCGGGTCTCAAGCTCGAGCAACTGGAACTGCACTTGCAGACGGCCGATGCCGCAACCCTCGCGACGGCGGCCACGATTGCCGAGCGCTGTGCGGCAAGCCTGCACGTGCGATTCGTTTTCGATCCCAAAACCTGGTTCGCCTTCGCCGACGTCGTGCTGCTCGGCGCCGAACACGGAGCGACCGTCAATCTGCACGTGCTGGATCACGACGGTGCCGTACCACTCCAGCCTCTCGACACCACCGAGCTCGGTTTTCTGCGCGGTGCCGTCGTCGACTTCTGGGAGCAGTTCAACGGCCCCAACCACCCATCGTCACTGAGCGACGGCGCATTCAGCAACCTGTGCAGTGAGCTACTGCAGCTGGAGCGCCATCACAGCGAACTCGATCAACAGGCAGATGCTGCGCAGCAGCCAACCGCGACGTTGCAGCTGCCACCGGTGGATCACGATTGGTGCCAGGGCAAGGACTCGACCCGGTGGCAGCAACGCGTTTTCCAACACGCCGACACGACGGCGCTGCGCACCTGGTTGTTAGCGATTGACGAGGACACCGTTCGCGAACATAGCTGGCTCCGAGCGCTCTGCCACCGCATCGCCACCGACCAACAGCAACCAGAACTGCTCGAACGTCTGCGACGTATCTACAGCCACAAGGATGCCAACAAGGTCGTACAGGCGGATCAGGCCTTTGCCGAAAGGTTCGATCTGACGGCCTTCGGCGGTCCTTGGGCGGACCAGCTAGGACTGTTGCAACGACCTGAGCAGCGAGCCTACGCCTTCTCGATCGGACCGGCAATCGCACCAACCAGTGAGTCCTCTCCCGACATCACGGTGCTGATCCCATCGTATCGACACGAGCAGTTCCTCGACGCGACGATCCGCAGTGTGCTTGCCCAGAGCCACTCCGACTTTGCTCTGCTGGTTGCGGACGATCGCTCCCCGGATGACACCGTCGCTCGCGCAACGGCGATCGAGGACCCGAGGATCGTCGTCCGGGTCAACGAGCAGAACCTGGGCTTGGGCAATTCGGTGCTGCAAGCGCTTGAGTCGGTCACGACACCGTTCGTGGCGCTGCTCAACTCCGACGATCTACTACACCCCGATCACCTGAAAACCTGCCGCGATGCACTGATCGGCAACCCGGGCGCGCAGCTTGTCGTCACGGACATCCAACCCATCGACAGTCACGACGGCGTGCTGACGAGTGACACCGTGAGCTTGGTGCTCGACGGCAAACAGGTCTTTGATTGGGTTCACTGGTTTGAGCGCATCCGACCGGACCACGACGTTGCGCCGGAGCAGGCATTTGGAGAACTGCTGGAGCGCAACTACCTGGTCACCAGCAGCAACCTGGTCGTGAGAACGGACTGGCTTCGCGCGCAAGCCGAGTCGCTGCGGAGCCTCAAATACTGCCTCGACTGGCGCCTGTTCCTGCAAGCCGCTCTCGAGGGCGCGCTGCTACACATCCGGCAGCCACTCGTCGCCTACCGCCTGCATGCATCCAATACGGTCTGGTTCGAGCACGAACGGCGCGACGGTTACTATCTCGAAGTCAACCGGGTCGCGACCGAAGCCGTGCAGAGATGGGCCGAACGCAATCCTGGCGCCGATGACAGCCAGATCGCCTCGGTGCTTGAGGCGGTGGCTTCCCACCTGAGTGAGAATCACGAAGCCGATGGGTTTGCGCTGTTTCTGAATTCGGTCCTCAACCCGCTGGCACTCGATCGCAGCATCGCCAACTCCCCCACATGCAAAGCGCTGCTGGGCAAGCTGCGGGTTGCAGCCGACCTGCGACGGCTTGGGCCCGAAGGGTCCAGCGACGCCAACCGCTTGCTGGCGACAACGCGCCAGAATGCGCAGATCCAACGTCAGGTAGCAGACGCCGAGCGCGGCCAACGCCGTTGGCTTCAAGTCGCCACGAGCAACCAGGCTGCTCGCATCCAAGAGCAAGACCAACTCATCAACAACGTCTGGGCCCAGAAGCAAACGCTGGAGCAGCGCATCCAAGACGTACGCGCAGAGTTCGAACAACGCCTCAAGAGCGCCCGAGAAACCCTGGAAGCCAGGGTCCAGAAGCTGGTGGAACGAAGCGCGCAACAGGAACAGACCCGAGTATTCCTGCGCAAAGAACTCGACGACAGCAACGCACGACTCAAACAACGAGGGCAACAGCTCGAGGAAGAATCGCGCAAGCATCGCAAGAGTCACGAAAACCTCCAGCAAACGCAGGCGAAGCTGGACGCGCGCAATGCCGAGTTCCGTGAGGCACGAGTTCGGATGCGCGATCTCGAAGCGCAGCTTGAAGCGAACCGCGAACAGCAGGCTAGCGAGATTGCCAGACTGCAGTCGGAACTCGCGGCCACAACCGAACAGCTCGCTGGCGAGATTGCCAAACTGCAGTCGGAACTCGCGACCACAACCGAACAGTTAGTGGCGACCGAGGAGCAGGTTCGCGACCGGCAGCGCCGCATTGCGTCCCTGACGCGCGAGCGTCAACAGCTACAAGTAAAGCTGCGAGGCCGCGAGTTCCGCACCGGCAACTTCATCTGGAACAAGCTGCCGCTGGGCTGGCTCGCTGGCCGCATCAAGAAGTGGTATCGACGCTTGCTGGATTTCAAGACCCGCGTGTCGATGCGCAGTCTGCGACGGCGCTCAGCGGGCAAGAAGGGACCAGGCACGGCCATCGTCACGGCCACCCGCAACTGGCCGAACTGCTATCACACCTTTGCCTACCAAGAGATGCTCGGCCTGGCCGACATGGGGCTCAGCGCTCGGCTGTTCTACTGGGACAAGAGCGACCAGAGCAATCTGCACCACGCCTTCCACCGACTTCGCGAGCAGAGCACCCAGCTGCAGCACGACTGGGGCAACCACAAGTCCGACCTCAAGCACTTCGAGACTACCAAACCACAACGACTACACGCCTTCCTGGAACGGATCTCGGCACTGTCGGGCAAGAGCACCGAGCAGCTAGCCAACGAAGGCGTTGTCCTGCAGGGCTGCACGTTCGCCCGCATGGTCGAGCTATCTGGAGCGCGCTACCTGCACAGCTACTTCTTCTACGATCAGTCGTTCATGGCAATGATGGCGGCGTGGCTGCTGGAGCTGCCGCGAGGCATCTCCTGCTACGCGGACCACATGCTGGACGACTACCAATGGAAGTTCGTGCCCCTTCAAATCGAGCTTGCCGATGTGGTCGTCGCAACCAGTGACCGCATCAAGCAAGAGTTGTCGGAACTGTCCGGCGGCCAATACGACGACAAGATCCTGGTCAAGCCCAACGGCGTCGATGGCACCCGCTTCCCCGCGGTTGCCCGACAACCACACGCACCAGGCCAACCATTTGAAGTGCTTTCCGTCTCGCGCATCGAACCAAAGAAGGGCCTTACCTACCTGGTCGAAGCGGTCGCCGAACTGCAGCGACGTGGCCACACGGTGACCGTTCACGTGATTGGTAGCGAGGATCCTGAAAGCGGCAACAGCATCGAATACGCGGATCTGTTTCGCCGCCGCATCGAGCAACTCGGCATGCAAAAGCAAATCGTGCTCCATGGCATGCTGCGCCAAGAAGAGATGGCGCCAATCATCGCCAAGTGCCATGCGTTCGTTGCCCCTTACATCGAAACCGAAATCGGTGACAAGGACGGCATCCCGACCGCAATGCTGGAGGCAATGGCGTCCAGCCTGCCCGTCATCACCACCGACAGTGGCTCCATCCGGGAAGTCATCGAGGATGACGTCGAAGGGTTCATCGTGCCGCAACGCAAGAGCACCGCGCTGGCAGATGCAATGCAACGCGTGCTGTCGGATCCCGCCCTCGAACAGCGGCTGGCACAAGCGGCACGAGCGCGCTTCGAGAAGCAGTTCGATATCCGCGTCACCGAGCAGCAACTGCACGACCGAATTGCCACCGCCATCAACAGGGTGCCCTGATGCGCCTGCTCTACGTCATCCACCAGTTCTTCCCAGACTGCCACTCCGGCACCGAGCAGCACTGCCTGGCTGCCGCACGCGAGGCCCAACGACGCGGCGCCGAAGTCACTGTGCTTTCGCTGCACTGGCAGCACGATCGCCAACAGCCGACGATCGAACTGTTTGATCAGCCAATCGAGGGCTTGCGAGTCATTCGCCTCAACCACTGGCGTGGCATCAATCCCAATGACGTGCTGCGCGACTACGAGAACCTGCATCTCGAAGGGTGGTTCCAGCGCGTGCTCGATGACGTGCAACCGCATGTGGTGCACAGCTTCCACCTTCGGCAACTGGGATCCAACTTGCTGCGCGTCGCCAAGCAGTTCGGCGCCCGCGTCGTCGTCAGCCTGACCGACTTTTGGTTTCTGTGCCCACGCTTCACGCTGCTGCGTTCGGATGGCACGGTATGCGACGGGCCACCCGATGGAGGCCTTGGCTGTGTTCCTTGCCACCACCCCGAACTCATCGACGTCGAAGCCGACGCAGCGACACCCGCGTTGACCGACAAGGGGCCAGCGCGCGCGCACGCGCTCCTGACGCGTAAGCAACGACAGTTCGACAATCTGCAACTCGCCGACGTCATCTTTGCGCCGTCGCAGTTTCTGGCCGACATGTTCTTGGCCAACGGCCTGCAGCACGAGGGATTCCGAATCGTGCCCTACGGATTGGAGCCTGGCCGCATCCAAGCAATCGCCACGACGCGGCCACGAACGCCGTTGCGCCTCGGGTTTTGCGGCGTGCTATCGCCTTGGAAGGGTGCCCATCTGCTGATCGAAGCCGTGCGCAAGTCATCGGCACCAGTGCAACTGACGCTTCACGGGCGCACCGAGGAAGCGATGTTCCAGGACTACATCGACGAACTGCGTCGTCAAGCTGGCGATGACCCTCGCATCACCTTCGCAGGACCCTATGCAGAAGGCGATGCTGCTCGCGTCTTCGCCGAAATGGACGTACTGGTGGTGCCCAGCACTTGGTACGAAAACACTCCGTTCGTGATGCTCGAGGCGTTTGCGGCCGGCGTTCCGGTCATTGCGTCCGATCTTGGCGGCCTCAGCGAAATCATCCAAGACGGCAATGGCATGCTGTTTCGCGCCGGTGACCCAGTCGCCTTACAGCAACGCATCGAGCACATCGTCAACACCCCCACCTGGTGGTCCGGACTCGACATCCGCCCGTTGGACGAAATCGGCAAATGCTACGACGCATTCGCTTCCGCCTATTCGTCGTAGGCGCCCGCTCGAGTCACGTCACCTCGTCACCTCGCCACAAGTCACCTCGCCACGCGTCACCTCGCCACGCGTCAAGTGCTTCGGTGTCAGGTTCGCTGCACGGTGAAGCGGACGATGCCCACCTCAAGATCGTCTTCGCTGAGGCTCGCATAGTACGGCGAGAAGTCCACCTGGCTTCGCTGCTCGGCATCAATGCGCAACAAGACGTCGGTCGACTTGATGATGAAGCCGTGCGCCTCGAACTCAGCCACGAAATGACTTTGACGCATCCGATTCGTGCCGAGAGCCATGCCTGGACCTGGCTCCGCCAAGAACTGCAGTGGATGGCAATCGCTGTTGTAACGGCGGTGGTCGGTGAGATCGATCACGTGCACGCCGACTCCACCTGGCTTGGTGATGCGAGCCAGCTCACGAATGACTTCGTCCGGCGCCGGGACGTGCTCAAGAAACGCGTTGCTGAAAACGAGGTCCGCCTCGGCATCGCCCAACTTGATCGAACTCGCAGACTGCTGCCAATAGGCAAGGCGATCTTCGGAGATGCCGGTGCGATCGCCTTTGGCCAGCTTGCCGAAATCAATGTCGGCGATGTTGTCCAGTATCGCATGGCGCGAGGGTGCCAAGTCGCCAACGATCGCTGTAGGGTCCAGCAACATCGCAGCGGCAAGATCGGCTAGTGCACGCAGCGCAATGTCGGGGTGTCGGATCTCGTCTAGGTCGATACCGATGCCGCGCTTTGCTCCCAGAATCAGCAGCAGAAACAGGAACGCGCCCGGGTTGGTGCCACCACATCCGACATCGATGACTGTTGCACCAGCCAGCGGTACGCGATCCTTCATTCGCGCATACATGCCGCCAAAAAGCTGCTTGTAGCGAGCGAGCCCGAAGCGGTTGTTGTGCAGGTTCGTCTGCTCACGCAGTCCGTGCGCCAGCTGGTTGCTGACCCACAACTGAACGCTGTTGTTTTCCCACGCCTGCCCTTCGTTCATTCGCGCAACTAGCTCGCGCGCAATCTGCAGCGTTGTGAATTCCGAGAGTTCCGGCGAACGGGAAGTCACAGCGCTTGGCAATTGCCCGCGCTGGCTCGGTGTGGTCCCCACCACGTCGTCCCCACTGGGTTGCTTCATCGATTGTTCCGGTGGAGGTAGTCAACGTTGGCTCGGACAAACCGCAGCCAGCTCGGTCACAATCCCATCCCCGAGGCACTCCGTCAAGGCATTCGCAGCACGCCTGGCTGCCTAGTGGCAAGGGGACATGGTGCGAAGCTGGGGCACTTGACCTTGGAACTCTGCCACCCTAGCTTCCAGCCCCGCGCTGGCCGTCTCGGAGCCATCCCGCAATGAGTTGATGGCACCATGAAGACGCTCTCCCTCTCACTCTCCCTCCTCGCGACCGCTGCTTCGCTTTCAAGCTCGCTCATTGGACAAGCGCCAAACGAGTTTGACTTCGACACTCACGAGTATGGGGTCACCCAGATCAGTCCAAACGGCCCCAACGGCACGACTCACGAAATCATCGGATTCGTTTCCTATGCCGATGCGCGTCTTGAGTTGCCGGCGGACCTGATCGTTCGCACTGGCGGCGAGCTCGTACTATCGAATTGCGAGCTCATCGTTGACGGTGCGGTGCTCCTCGAAGACGGCAGCCGGCTGACGGTTCTGGACTCAAGCTTCCTGATCCACAATGACTTTCAGCATCAGCACGAGATGACCAATCACGGCGGTCTGCTGCACACGGAGCGGTCGCTGTTTGGGTCACAGGGCAACAACGGCCTGATTCCACAGTGCCGATTCCGGCACCTGCGCGGCACTTGGGTTGCCAGGCACACCGTCTTGCAGGGCTTGATCACCCAACTCTCAGAAGGCAGGCACGGCTGGGGAGGAGATCCAAGCCTGCCGGGTGGCACACTATGGGCGGACGGTCTCTACTCAGGAAACCGAGCGGATGCGATCCACGTCGGTGGGCTCGGCGATGCCTTGCTTGCGAACGGCACCATGAACGTCGCGTTCTACTACGACGCAGAAGGTGCAACACAGCCCATCGCGGCGACGATTGACCTCGATTCGACCCAGCCGCTATCGGTCGTCTACGGAGACCCTGCGGTCCACGACGGCGTCACGGCATCGATTCCGAACTTTCCGCGCCGGCTTGAGCTGAGGAATCACCGATCCGTCACCTGGCAGTTCTTTGCGCTCAATGTGGCGCAAACTGGACCACTGCATTCGCTCACCCTTCAGAATGCAGACGACGTGATTGCGTCCTTCAAAGGCGAAGACCTTGCCGGCGCCCCGATATTGGCTGGCCCCTGGGGCACCCACTACTCGCAACTCCCGGGGCTGCCTTCGACCGGCAAGCCTGGCTTCCACTCGATTCCACCCGATTGCTCGGTGCAGCTTGGCAACGTCGAGTTCCGCTCGGGACCTGGTGTTGCCGACTGGAACCGAGTCTTGTCGTGGGGTGTCTACCTTGAAGGAACCGGCAGCAATCTGTCGATCACAGGGCCAACCCGAATCGCCGAGATCTACATGGACGGTGGCGCGCTCAGCCTGCAGGGCACCGGCAGCTACGACATGGGCGTCATCGCCAACACCGCCAGCCTCAAAGGTGGTGCCAACCTAACGGTATCCAATGGGGCGATCGGAGACTTCGCAGCCGACAGCACTCTCGTCGCGTTGATCCATGCCTCGGAAGACTCCTCGTGTTCGATCTCGCAGGTTCGTGCGGCGCCGCTTCGCCTGAAGACCAACGGCGGGCTTTCTGCGATCACCGCCGATGATGTGATCGGTGTTGAGAACGTCATCATCGACACGTCGGGTGGTGGCTCCGTGCAACTGCTGTCTGCAACGGCTGCACAAAACACGGATCTGCAAAACCTCGACATGGAGGCCGCGGGCAACGGGATCCCCTATTGGACGTCAACAGGACTCTCCGGCGTGCACAGTTCGAGCACGGCACCTGGCAGTCTCGGTTCCTGGTCGCGTGAACTCTCCACCCAGAGCCTTCCCGCATCGGTGGAGAAGTCGCTGAACCTGCCACCCGACACTTCGGTCGAGCTATACGGCAGCAGCAGCCTGCTCCAAGGGGCGGCGCCACAGGCGCGAATCGCACAGGGGCCGACTCAGACGTTCAGCCCGCTGCCGAGCACGGGCCCTTCGTTCGAACGGTTCTTCGTGGCGCCGTTCCTGACCGGATCCAATGGCCCTTTGCTGATCGGACTGGACGCAGCCAGCACCAGCACTTTCGGTGTTGACGATCTTCACGTGCAGGTTGCCAGTTGGTGGGACAACCACAATCTAGCAAACCTGTCGTTCGAAGCGGGCTTCCGCTTTACGGGCCGATCACCAGCGTTCTGGTCGGCTCCAGACTACTGGTCATCTACCCAAGCACAGAGTTTCGCCGACAGTGCGAACGTGCGACCCGGAGCAGCCGCCGGATCGACGTCTGCGCGCATCGTCATCGACGGAGCCACCGGCGCCATCTACAAGGACATCGACTACCTTCGCGCCGGAGACGAACTTGTATTGGAGGGCTGGATGAGGGGCATCATCGCCACAGGCCCTGGCTGGGTCAGGGCCGGCATCGGGGACGGACTGAGCTTCTGGCAACCGAGCGGCAACAACGTCTCTACCCAATTACCTGTCGACGGTTCCTGGCAGTGGTTCAGCCTGACCTATGTCGTACCGCCGAACCCGACCTTCACGCGCCTGAATCTCTCAGCCATTGGCAGTGCTGGAATGCAGGCTTGGTTTGATGACCTGACGGTGGTCCTGCAATGATGTCCTCTTCCTTTCCGTTCGTAGGTGCCTGCTTGTGGTTGTCCGGGGCCTTGTGCGCCCAGGTCTGGCCAGCTGGCTACGACACCTCTCCCGGCAACGCAGTGATGAACGCGCCGTTCTCGGTACGCGCTGGACATGCCACGACTTCAACGAGAATGGCGGTCGTCCTGGACGCCAGCACGCTGCCGTTTGCGCCGGGCACATCCATCTCACAGTTGTCGTTCCGACGCGATGTGAGTTATCAGTCGAACACGTACGGCTCGTCGAGCGGCAGGCTGCTGGTACGAATTGGAGCTGCGGCAAATCCTCCGGGCGAGACGCAGGACGTGCGGTTCTCGCGCCTTTACGACGGCGCACCAACGCTCGTCTACAACAGTTCACCCCAGAATCCATTCGTCGTCCCGTCGTCTGCCGCGCCGCCGACGGGCTCGGCTCCGTTCGATATTGTCGTCCCGCTGACCGCTCCATACACCTGGACGGGAGGCCCACTGATCATCGATATCGTGTGGACACCGGATGCTGGATCCTCCTTGTGGCGCTTGGACGCGGTTGCAGAACCCCGCCCGCATGGCAGCAGTCGCACGCTCGGTCTAGGCTGCGCGGGGAGCAACGGGATTGCGCCAACCCACTTTGCGGTACCAGAGTCGACCAACGCGGGCGGCGTGCTGGAACTGCAGCTCGAAGGTGTTCGCTACGCTCCCCCGGGATCGCCGGAAAACGTCGTCGTCCACGTCATCGGATTCACGAACGTGGGGCCAGCGCTGCCGCTTCCTCTAACGGTCATCGGCGGCCCCGCCGGCTGTGTTCTACAAGTCCAACCGGCATTCACCCTGACGCTCCTCACGAGTAACCGGTCCCTGCTGTTCGGACGAGCCCTCAGTCAACTGACGCTACCCGCATTGCAAGCTCTCGTCGGAGCCGACATCTACAGTCAGTTCGCATGCTTTGACACGGCACTGGCCGTCGCGCTGCCAATGACGCTCTCCGACGTTCAGGTGGTGACGATCGGCCCGATCCTGCCACCGGCCACCAACTTTCGCTCGGCCCGCACCATTTGGAAGTACGGCGCTACCGGGCAGGGCAACGAGAGTGGGCGCATGGTGCCGGATTCCTACGGCCCCGTCATCCGCTTCAACTGAGCCCGACACCGTTGACCAGCGAGCGGCAGACCGCTGGTGACACGAACTCCTGAATGATGGACGCGCGCGCCAGGCGAAGCCTGGCTAGCCGCGCGAACGGCTCGCACCCAGCGTGACAACGCTGAGAATCTTGCGACCCCAGCGGAACTCGCGGCTGATCTTCAGCTCTTCTTCCCGACGCTTGGCTGTGTCGAGCTCGCCGGTGAGCTTGGCGATGCGTTGGCGTAGCTCGGCAACCTCGGCGACGGACGCGCCCTCAGCAGAAGCTGCCACGGCGGCGCGCGCGACTCGGTCCGCCTGCGATTCCACCGCGGGCGGATTGCCATCCAAAAAGCCCTGGTAGACGTCAATGCTTTGCTGGCCAATGTGCACGTCGGTCAAGCGCTTCTCGACTTCCGCGCGAGCTGCGGCACCACAACGCTCGGCGAGCTGATCGTCCTCGATCATCTCCTTGAGCGCTGCGACGAACGAATCGGGGTCGCCGTTCTTTGCCAACAGGCCCGTCTGGCGATCTACGATCAGTTCGGGCATGCCACCGCAATCCGACGACACGATGGCGCGACCAGCGGTCATCGCCTCGATGCACGAGTAGGGACAGTTCTCCCACAGACTCGGGATCAGGAAGACACTCGCCGCCTTGAGGCAAGCGCGCACCGACGACAGGTCCAACTGGCCGAGGTAGAAGAAGCGGTCTTCCAAGCCACTTTCCTTGACCCACGGCAACAGCCGCTTCTCCATGTAGCCGAACAGGTCGCGACCGCCGAACACGAACGCGATGTCGGGGTACTCAGCCAACGTCTGCTGCACCATTTCCTGCAGGATGTGAACGCCCTTGCGCTCCTCCATGCGGTTGGCGAAGAAGATCAGCTTCTTGTTCTTGGGCAACCCGAACTTCTCGTAGACGTCGATGCCGTCGTCGTGATCGAACATCTCGAGGTCGATGCCGTTTTGGATCACGTGGATCGGCTTCGGCTCATTCATCTTCGTCGCCACTTCGTCGGCGAGGAAGCGACTGCACGAGGTCAATACTTCTGCTTGGTTGATGCCAAGCTGCTCGACGAACGCACACGCTTCCCGATCGATGCGCGGCGTGTCGTAGATGTTCATGATCAAGCGCGCCGGCGAGTGGAACTTGATCGCCGTTGGCACTTGCAGCAGCGTGCTGGTCATCATCGAATCGGCACCACATTCGGGCGCTTCGATGAAGTCGAACGGGTTCTTGTCGTGCACGTGACGGAACGCTTCGAACGCGCCGAAGCCCGTGTTCAGCCGGTTCTCAGCCCACCACGCGCGGCGGCCACGCATGCCCTCGAGCGAGCCGTGGAACCAACCTTCGCGTTTGATCCGGGTGATCTTCAAGCCATCGCGTTCGGTGTGCGTCAGTCCGTTCTCGGTGGAGCCAGCAAAGACGTGCACATCGTGGCCCAACTTGACCAGTGCTCGTGACTGGTAGTAGGAGTAGGTGCCAATGCCGCCAAAGCCGGTCTCGGGTGGATACTCGTAGCTGAAGATCGCGATGCGCATGGGTTCGGTCGGGTTGCAAGGGGTCGACGCCGAAGCGCCCGCACCCATTCAGGTAGGCGCCCATCAAGATAGCGCCACTTCCAATCGTTGGGCTAGGAACTGCTGCCAGCACGCGACGCCAACGCCTGTTGCCAGCGCCAGGCATCTGCCATCGACTGCGTCAACGGCAACTCCGCGCGCCAGCCGAGCGCTTCACTAGCCTTCTTGGTATCGGCAAAGGCCGCAACCACGTCGCCAGCGCGGCGGCCGGCAAACTCCCACTTGAGTTCGACGCCAGTGGCTTCGGTGAACGCGTTGAGCACTTGCACCACGGTCGAGCCAGTGCCTGTGCCAAGGTTGAACACCTCGACCGGCTCTTCGACGCGACCAGCGACCAGGCGTTCCATCGCGAGGATGTGCGCCTTGGCGACATCGACGACGTGGATGTAGTCGCGCACGCAGGTGCCATCGAGCGTGTCGTAGTCGTTGCCAAATACCTTCAGCGCGCCGCGCAAGCCGGCGGCACTCTGGGTAATGAACGGCACGAGGTTTTGCGGCACACCCAGCGGCAGTTCGCCGATCTTCGCTGACGGGTGCGCGCCGACGGGATTGAAGTAGCGCAGCGCGATGGCCTTGAAGCCGTGCGCCTTGGCGCCGTCGCGAATGATCTCTTCACCGATCTGCTTGGTGTTGCCGTATGGCGACTCGGCCGGCTTGATCGGCGCGTCCTCGCGGATCGGCAGATCGTCAGCCTGACCGTAGACGGTGCACGACGAACTGAAGATGAACGCGCAGTCAGGCTTCTGCTTGGCGAACTGCAGCAGGTTGACCAGCGAGCCAAGGTTGTTGTGGTAGTAGTCGAGCGGTTGATCGACCGACTCCCCCACAGCCTTGTGGGCAGCAAAGTGGATGATGCCGTTGAGGTCCTGGTGTTTGGCCAGAAACTCTGCGCACGCCGCCTGGTCGGCGAGGTCTACGTTTTCCCACTCGGGGCGAACACCGCTGATCGACTCGATGCCATCCAGCACCTCCGCCCGCGTGTTCGCCAGGTTGTCCGCAATGACTACCTGGTGGCCACGCGCCAGCAGTTCGACTGCCGTGTGCGAACCGATATAGCCGAGACCGCCAGTGACGAGGACCTTGCTCATTGCTTACTTGCGCACGTAGTTTTCGAAGTCGCGATGCTCTTGCTTGTAGAGCTTGTCCTTCGGCAAAGCCTGGAACGCCTTGTAGGTGATCGCAAGGCCTTCCGCGCGCGATACCTTTGGCTCCCAGCCGAGGATCTCACGCGCCTTGGTGATGTTCGGCTGACGCTGCGTCGGGTCGTCCATCGGCAGCGGCTTGTAGATGACCTTCTGGTTGGTACCGGTCAGCTTGATGATCTCTTCGGCGAACTGCGCAATGGTGATCTCGTCGGGGTTGCCAATGTTGACCGGATGCGGGTAGTCGCTGTGCAGAAGGCGGTAAATGCCTTCGACGAGGTCATCGACGAAGCAGAACGAACGCGTCTGGCTGCCATCGCCGAACACGGTCAGGTCTTCACCACGCAACGCCTGGCCGATGAACGCCGGCAATACGCGGCCGTCGTTGAGACGCATGCGCGGGCCGTAAGTGTTGAAGATGCGGATGATGCGCGTCTCGACACCGTGGTAGGTGTGGTAGGCCATCGTCATCGCTTCCTGGAAGCGCTTGGCTTCGTCGTAGACGCCGCGCGGGCCGACCGGGTTGACGTTGCCCCAGTACTCTTCGGTCTGCGGATGCACGGTCGGATCGCCGTAGACCTCCGACGTCGACGCGACCAGGATGCGCGCACCTTTGGCCTTGGCGAGCCCCAGACAGTTGTGCGTGCCAAGCGAACCGACCTTCAGCGTCTGGATCGGGATCTTCAGGTAGTCGATCGGGCTCGCCGGCGAAGCGAAGTGCAGGATGTAGTCCAGCGGACCAGCGACGTGGATGTATGAGCTGACGTCCTGGTGGTAGAAGCTGAACTTCTCGAGCGGAAACAGGTGCTCAAGATTGCCCAGGTCCCCCGTGATCAGGTTGTCCATGCCAACCACTTCGTATCCCTCACGGATGAAGCGGTCGCAAAGGTGCGAGCCCAAGAAGCCGGCTGCGCCGGTGATGAGGATACGTGGCATGTGCTAGGTCCTAAATAGTGTGTCGCAGGCGGGGGTGACGCACGGGGGTGAGACTAGTTCGTTTGGGCCCAGGTTCGCTAGGGCACAGATTCGCTACGGTTCTGGTTCGCTACGGTTCTGGTTCGCTATGCTTCCGGCGAAGAGTCGGCAACGCCAATGCCGCTGTAGTGGAAGCCTAGTTTGGCCAGCTCCGCGCCGCTGTAGATATTGCGACCATCGAAGATCGCCGGGGACTTCAGCGCAGCGCGCAGGCGCTTCCAATCCGGCACGCGGAACTCGCGCCACTCGGTGACCAGCAACAGTGCGTCGGCACCTTCGAGGGCTCCGTAGGCATCGGCGGCGTAGTCGATCTTGTCGCCGATCATGTGCTTCGCCTCCGGCATCGAGACCGGATCGTAGGCACAGACGGTGGCGCCCGCAGCGAGCAATTGCTCACACAGCACCAACGCCGGGGCTTCCCGCATGTCGTCGGTCTCGGGCTTGAAACTCAGGCCCCACATTGCGAAGCGCATGCCGGTCAGGTCCCCGAAGTGCTTCTTGACCTTGTTGAACAACACCGACTTCTGGTCTTCGTTGACGTCTTCAACGGCCTGCAGAATGCGCAGGTTGTAGCCGCTCTCACTGCCGGTGCGGACGAGCGCCTTGACGTCCTTCGGGAAGCAGCTGCCGCCGTAACCAATGCCAGGGTAGATGAAGCGGTTGCCGATCCGCGGGTCGCTACCAATGCCCTTGCGCACCGCGTTGACGTCAGCGCCAAGCAGTTCACAAAGGTTGGCGATGTCGTTCATGAAGCTGATCTTCGTGGCGAGCATCGCGTTGGCTGCATACTTGGTCATCTCCGCGGACGGCACGTCCATGAAGTAGACCGGGTGGCCATTGAGCGTGAACGGCTTGTAGAGCCGCGACATGACTTCCTGCGAACGCTCCGAGGAGACGCCACAGACAATCCGGTCCGGCTTGGTGAAGTCTTCAATCGCCGCCCCTTCCTTCAAGAACTCGGGGTTGCTAGCGACATCGTAGGGAAGGTCCGACTTGCGAGCCTCGAGCGCCTTCTTCAGTTCTTTGCGAACCTTCTCGGCAGTGCCAACGGGCACCGTGCTCTTGGTGATGACGACGAGGTAGTCGGTCATCGCTTCGCCGATCTCCTTGGCAACGGCCAACACGTAGCGAAGGTCGGCGCTGCCGTCTTCGCCGGGCGGCGTGCCAACCGCGATGAACGCGGCCTCGGCGCCTTCGACGGCTTCACGCAACGTCGTCGTGAACTTCAGACGGCCAGCTTTCACGTTGCGCTCAACAATCTCATCGAGCCCAGGCTCATAGATTGGCAGGACGCCCTTGTGCAGATTGGCGATCTTCTTTGCATCGACGTCCACACAAGTGACGTCCATGCCAACATCGGCCAGGCAGGACCCTGTGACGAGGCCTACATAACCAGTTCCGACTACGGCGATTTTCATTACGAACTAAGGTTGGGGTTTCAGACAGAGCAGATGGCTCGCTGGCCTGAACTAGCACAATCGACCAGGGTCGAACGCTGGCACAAGGACGGAGCGATCTTCCCGACGCCACCGTGGCCAGAGGGACGAGAGCCCTGGCCGTAGAATCGGGGCAGAAGTTGTACCGACTCACTCCCGGCGGCACCAGATCGGGCTGTCCCAGTCGCGGTTGATTGTTGAGGCATTCGGTGTTGCCAGGCTCAACTTGAGACTGCCTCCCCCAACGATTCTGTCCATCGCATGGTCATTCCAACCACGTCCTCAGTAGATCCACTCGCTCCGGCTAGATAGCCTGCTCCCCGTGACTGCATCCGATCCGAAGAGTCTCGAGTCCCTCGCCCGCTTTGGCTACGACCATGAGCTGCAGCAAGAATGGCAGCGCAAGGTCAAGGATGGCACGTTTGCCGCGGCCAACAATCTGGTCACTGGCGAACTGAGCGCTCCCCCCCCAGACAGGATCCACGCGCTACCCGAGCCAGATTCCAAGGAGTGGCGCGAGCTGCACGAGCTCGGCACGGCGGCGATCAAGAACGGTGAGTTCGCCGTCTGCGTCTTGAATGGCGGCATGGCGACGCGCTTTGGTGGCGTCGTCAAGGGGGTCGTGCCGGTCCGCAACGGCCGCTCGTTTCTCGGCATGGCGCTCGACAATGCGCGCGAGACCGCGGCAGCAGCCAACGGCCGCATCCCGGTCTACTTGATGAACAGCTTCGCCACCGACGCTGCCACCAAGGAGCACTTCGCGGCCAACGACAACTTCGGCACCAAGGCCAGCGACATCGAACACTTCACCCAATACGTGGCGCTGCGCATGACACCGGATGGCGAACTGTTCCGCCTCGACAATGGTGAGACGTCTCCCTACGGCCCCGGGCACGGCGACTTCGCCGCGGCGTTCCGCGAGTCGGGTTGCTTGCAGCGCTTCCTGAACACCGGCGGCAAGTATGTGTTCGTTCGCAACGTCGACAATCTCGGCGCCCTCGCATGTCCGGTCGTACTCGGCCACCACATCAAGAGCGAACGACAGATGACCGTCGAACTCGCGCCGAAGTGGCAAGGAGACGCCGGCGGCGCGCCGTTCACCTACAACGGCCACATGCAACTCGTCGAGCAACTGCGCTACCCACCGGGGTTCGATAGCAGCATCGTCGACGTGTTCAACTGCAATACGATCACGTTCACCGCAGCTGCGCTGCAACAGCCGATTGAGCTCGGCCGATACTACGTCGAAAAGAAGGCCGAAGGCCGAACCGCCGTGCAGATCGAGCACCTGATTGGCGAACTGACCGCACACCTGGAGACCAACTACCTCAAGATCCCGCGCGAGGGTGCGCAATCACGCTTCTTGCCGATCAAGCAGCCCGACGACCTGGTCACGATGCGACCGGCGATCGACATCATCTACGATTCCTGATTCCGTTCTGCGCTTCCTGATCCATATCTAGGCTTCCTGACCCAACGACTCCCGGCCCACAGCTCCGGACTCTCAAGTTCTGGAGTTGGAGGTTCGAACCAGCATGCAACACGAAGTGCGCAGCATCCCACCCGCGCCGCGCCGCGCCCGCTGGCGGCCGATGCTGGCCCACCGCTGGCCACTACTGGTTGTCGGCGGCAGCCTGGTCGTACTCGGCAGCCTGATCGCATGGGCGATGTTCTTGCAGTCGAGCGGCACCTTCTCGTGGGGTCAGCGGCTAGACGCCGGCCCCACCACGGTGGTCGAAGGTATCGTGCAAAAGGTGCGGCCGGCGATCCGGTTTGACGATCAGAACTGGGAAGACGTGCACTACCTGGCACCGTGGACCCCACGGGAGTCTGGCAGCGACCTCCAAGAAGTGGACCTCTACGGCTGCAGCTTCGTTGCCGCCGGCAGCTACAACCTTGGCGACGTCGTGCCAGTCGAAGTCTTGACAGACTCGCCGAACATCCACCGCGTCCAGGGCGGGGTGATGCGAGCCGACCGCCGCTGGCTCTACGCGCAGTTCTGGATCGTGCTGATGGTCATTCCGGGCGCGTTGATTCTGCTGACCTGGTTGACCGCGATGTTCCAGCTGCGCCAAGTACTGATGTTTGGCGACGCATCGGTTGGCCGCGTGCTCGATGTGCGGCCGGTGCGCAACGTCTTGCCAGAGATGCTCACAGTTACCTATGAGTTCCGTGACCATCGCGCCCAGATGCGCAAGAATCGGCATTGGGTTCGTGCGCGCGGCGCGCTCGGCAGACGCCTGAAGGACTGGACCGTGAAGAGCCGCGACGAAGCACTACCTGTCTTGCACGACCGCAGGTTTCCTCAGTGGAACCGCCTGCTGTTGCCCGAAGACTTTCTCCACACACCTTTGACGCGCATCCAGGGCCTCCCCACCGGTGACTGATGACTCCCTCGACGTTCGCACGCTGCTCGGCCCAGACGGCCCGATTGCACGCCGCTTGCCGGACTTCGAGGTTCGCACGCAACAGCTGGACTTCAGCCAGGCAGTCGCCGACTCGCTCCGAGACAAGCGCCACCTGATCGCCGAAGCCGGCACCGGCACCGGCAAGTCGTTCGCTTACTTGCTGCCGGCGGCGGTGTATGCCGACAGCCATCAAGGCGAAGGACCGGTCGTCATTTCGACCCGAACAATCGCGTTGCAAGAGCAGCTGAATGGCAAGGACTTGCCGTTCTTGCACGCGGTGTTGCCGTTTGAGTGGTCGTCGGTGACGGCGATCGGCCGCAACAACTACGTGTGCTTGCGGCGCATGCACCAAGCCGAGCGTGAGAAGAGCCTGTTTGACGATCCCGAGCGCAGCAAGCAGCTGCAACGCATCGTCGACTGGTCGATGTCGACCAAGGACGGGACGCGCCAAGACCTCGACTTCCCGCCGCGGCCAGAGGTCTGGGAAGCGGTGCAGGCCGAACACGGCAACTGCCTGAATCGGGCCTGCAAGCACTACAACCAGTGTCATTGGCAACGAGCCCGCCGCCGCATGCAGACGGCGCAGGTGCTGATCGTCAACCACGCGCTCTACTTCGCCGACCTGGCGTTGCGCATTGCCGGCGCGTCGTATCTGCCGGCCCATCGCGTCGTCGTGTTTGACGAAGCCCACCACCTCGAACGCACGGCCACCGAAAGCCTCGGCATGCGCATCGGCCGCTCGTCGGTTGGCTGGCACCTTAGTCGCATCCACAAGCGCCGCAGTGACAAGTCGCTGTTGGCGAGGTATGTCAGCCCGGCCGGCCGGCTGCTGTGGGAAGAGGCGCACATGCTCAGTGAAGCGTTTTTCGATTCGCTGCAAGAACGACAGCGGGCTGGCGGCGCCAACGAAAGCCTCTCGCTGTACGATACCGACGTCGACGAGGGGCTCTCCCCCATTCTGCGCGCGTTGAGCGGCGAGCTGGCAACCGCGGCGATGCGCACCGAGAAGGTCGATGCGCAGATGGAACTGCAAGCGCGCGCCAACGGACTCGACGGCCTGTGCGCGATGCTGCGCGCCTTGTGCATTCCGAATCCAGCCGCGGAAACCCCGCTGGTTCGCTGGCTCGAGCCTTCGCGCAACGGCACGCTGTTGTGCGGTGCGCCGCTCGACGTCAGCGAAACGTTGCGCAAGAACCTGTTCCAAGGCGGTGTCACGGCAATCCTGACCAGCGCGACGCTGGCGACCGACGACGACAACGAGTTCTCGTGGCTGCGCGGCCAGCTCGGACTCGACCAGGCGAACACGCTGCGCGTCGGGTCGCCGTTCGACTATGACCGCGCCGTCGACTTCGTCATCGAAGAGGCGATGCCCGACCCGTCGCGCGAAGGCCACTCCTTCAAGCGCGAAGTCTCCGAACGCACTCGCGAGCACATCATCGCAAACGGTGGCCGAGCTCTCGTGCTGTGCACGTCTTGGGACTTTGTCCGCCACCTCGCGCAGGTGCTGCGTGGCCCCCTCAAGCACGAAGGCATCGAGTTGCTGGTGCAAGGTGAAGCGCCACTGTCGCGCCTGCTCGAACGCAAACGCGAAGAGCAAACGTCGGTGCTGATCGGCACCGACAGCCTGTGGGAAGGCATCGATGTGCGCGGCGAGGCGTTGTCGCTGTTGGTCGTGACCAAGTTGCCGTTTGCGAGCCCCGGCCACCCGCTGACCCAGGCACGCATGAAGCTGCTCAAAGAACGCGGCAAGGATCCGTTCGGCGACCACTCCCTGCCGGAGGCGATCCTGAAGTTCCGACAGGGGTTCGGCCGGCTCATCCGGGGCAGTGCGGACCGCGGCAAAGTCGTCGTCATGGACCCGCGGGTGCGGACCAAGGGATACGGCCGCAAGTTTGTCCGCGCACTGCCGTTCTCTGACGACTATCAGACGGAACAGTAGACCTGCAAGTGCTTTACGACGCACTTTCGCGGTACCGCACAAGCAACAATCGACGTTTCCAGCGACAGGATCCAGCAACGAGCGGGCACTTGCTGCTATCGCAGTGATATCACTTCGATATACAAGTCAGGAGCCCAACACCATGAACACCACCTCCGTCGAACAACGTTATGCCGGCGCCGCCAGCGGCGTCCCGAAGCTGATTCTCGGCATCATCCTGCTACTGACCGTGATCGGGATCCCATTCGGCATCCTGATCCTGTGCGGGCTGGTGCTCGTCAACCCGAACCAGTCGAAGGTCGTCATCCTGTTCGGCAACTACAAGGGCACCCTGCGCGAAGCCGGCCTGTATTGGGTCAACCCGTTCTCCGTGCGCCGCGCAGTCAGCCTGCGCGCCCACAACTTCAACAGCGAGCACCTGAAGGTCAACGACCTGCGCGGCAACCCGATCGAGATCGGCGCCGTAGTGGTCTGGCGCGTGCGCGACACGGCGCAGGCCGCATTCGATGTCGAGGATTACCAGAGCTACGTCGAAGTGCAAACCGAGTCGGCGTTGCGCCACCTCGCCACTTTGCACCCCTACGACACGCCGCACGACAATGAGACCTCGCTGCGCGGCAGCAGCGAAGCCGTCAACAAAGAACTTCAAGACGAACTCGAGTCGCGACTGGCGCGCGCGGGCATTGAAGTCCTCGAAGGTCGCCTGAGCCACCTGGCGTATGCCCCGGAGATCGCCGGTGCGATGCTGCAACGCCAGCAAGCCGACGCCATCATCGATGCACGCACGCAAATCGTCGAAGGCGCATGCGGCATGGTGCAGATGGCCTTGGACAAACTACAGGACAGCGAAGTCGTCACGCTCGACGAAGAGCGCAAGGCGCAGATGGTCAGCAACCTGTTGGTCGTGCTTTGCTCCGAGCGCACGACTCCGGTGATCAACGCCGGCACGCTCTACAGCTAGCACCGACACCTTCCCGTGGCCGAACCCAACGCAAAGAAGGGCTTCCTGCTCCGCCTGCCGCAACCGCTGTTCGACGAACTGCGGCGGTGGGCTGGGCAGGACATGCGCAGCATCAACGGCCAGATCGAGTGGATCCTGCGCAACGCGGTCAAGAAGCGTGGTCGGCGCGTTGACGAAGAGTCAGACGAGAACGAGTCGGATGACGACTCGCCGCCAGCCAGCTGATCGCTAGTGGCGTGGCCGGAACGCAGCGTGCTGCGCGAAAACGCAGGCGAATTGGTAGTTTCGGCGAGGCTCTCGTGAGCCGCCAAGTGCGGCGAGACCGCCGCACGCGTTGTGCGCGGCTGTTCGGCCGGGCCTCTAATTCGCGAGCTTCTGGCACTCGGGGATCGGGCTGTTGGGTCCGTGGGTCAGAACCGGTTGACGAGGCTGCAACGGGCCCAGCCCGAAGCGCTTGGCCAAGTCGTCATGCGAGTACGTGCGAACGACCCCGCTGTTGAACAGCACGTTGACCTGGCCATCGGCAAACGTCCACTGCCCTTCGTTGTCGGTGGCCATCCACGCCTCGTTTGCGGTCGCCTCCGCCGTCTCCAAGTGTTCCTTGGCGCGGCCGGCGTAGTGCGTATCGCGAGTCGTCACACTCGCCAGGTCCGGCCAAGGATCCTCGCCCGCCGCCATGCGCGCCCGCATGGCGAGGTAGTGGTGATCGCGCTCACGCGCACCCGGACAGAAGTACATGTCCAGGTTCTCCTCGGTGTGATCGAAGATCTTCGTCGTCCACGTCGACAACACGAACTTGTGGCCGCCCCCACGCGGCAGCTCCCGACCATGCTTCCACTTGAATACTTCCATCCAAGTGAAGTGCGTGCGCATCTGCATAGCATCCGCAGCCGCATTGGCCGCGTGATTCGCGCGAGCTGCCACTGGCAATGCACACGCGGCCAGCAGGCCAATGCACCCCGCTAGCACGCACGCTTCGAGCAACGTGAATCCGGACTCTGTCTGCCGTTTCATAGGTATCTCCTTCCACGCAGCTTGAAGGAGATGCCACTACCAGGCAAGGCGGTCGTCACGCGACCGCTCTACGCATCATCATATGACAACCCAGGTATTGCCGCGCTTGTCCTCCTTGTTGGCCGCGTAGAGGTATTCGCTGTCATCGGCTGCGAACGCTGACAGCCCCACCAACGGCGCGTTGCCGCCGCCGTAGACCTCGTTCGCCATGTTGGTCGCCAACACGTCGCCATATTGGCTGATGAAGAACGAACGATTGCCGGTCTTGCCAGGCTCCACCGGCCACGCGTAGCACATCCATGACACCTCCGCGGCCCCGGCATTCACTTCGGGGCCGCCCCCTCCTGTCGGCAGCTCCGTCGTCCAACCATCCTTGGTCTGCGGCAAGAACATCTGGTACCAGTAGCCGCCGCGCTGCACGCGCCCGCCCACCACGTTGCCAAACTTCTCGGACAAGACAGGCTGGGCAAGCGGCAACTTCGAACCGCGCAGAGGCAAAGTGCCGGCCATTTCGGCAAAGAAGGCATACTCGCCTTGGCCGTTGCCATTGACGTCGATGCTGCCACTCGCCTGCATCTGCGATTGGGCCGAGGAGATGTTCTTGAGCGTGGCGATGGCGGCCGATTCGTTGGAGTTGAGCCCAGCGGCCTTGAAGTTTGGCTGCACGATTCCCATCACCAAGTAGGCAGCAGCGGACACCAATACGAGCGCGACGCCAAGGCGCCGGCGGCGAAGCAAGGCCCGAGAACGGACCAACGCCAACTCGGACTCGGCGTCATCAAGGGAAGGGGAAGAAGAAAGTGAATGAGTAGACTGTTCCATGATTCTGTTCGTGACCTGATCAAGCAAAGAAGGCGCGGCTTCGTGATGTGGTGTGGTGTGGTCCGCGCTATTCGCTTTCCGCAGTCGCTTGCAAGAAGGCCACGATCGCGGCGATCTGCGACTGCGAGAGTTGCTTGCCCAGTTCGTGCCTGCCCATCAGCCGCACGACTTCCGCAAGTTCGTGAACGGATCCGTCGTGCAGGTAGGGCCCGGTGCGCGCCGCATGCCGCAGCATGGGCGCTTTGAACACGTAGCGATCGGCAGCAACCCCGGTCGCTTCGGCGCGGCCGAGATCCTCGGACTCATACGGCACCGCCAGCCCCATGACGTGCGCCGACGCGCCGCCAAGGTTGCGGCCGCGGTGACACGTCGCGCAGCCCACCTCGATGAACGTGCTCAGGCCTTCGAGTTCGAAACTCGACAGCGACGCGTCATCGCCTTCGACGTAGCGATCCCATCGGCCACGGGTTCTGCTCCGCGACAAGTGGGCGACGATAGCCTGGGCGAAGCGTTCGAGGCTCGGTTGTTCGCCAGGAAACGCCGCCGCAAACGGATCGTGCAAGGCCGGATCGTCGCTGAGAGCCTGCCGCGCCGACTGGTTGGTGCGCAGCATCAAGCGCGCGTCGAGTTCGCGCTGCACCATCGCGCGCAAACTGCGTTGCGAGCCATCCCAGCCGAACAGCAACTGCCGCGACACATCGGCTAGAGCTGGCGTGTTGCGACCGTGCGTGCGCCGATCCTGACCGAATTGCTCGGGGTCGTGGCACTGCACACAACTGCCACTGGCGGTGCCGTTCGCAAACAGTAGCTGTCCGAACTCGGCCTGGGCCGGCGTGCCAGCATCGTCATGGCCCACCCGCGCATCGACGAAGAACAGCGCGTCGACGTGCTCGCGTGAAGGCCCGCGCTTCGTCGGCGCAGAGCCCGGCAACGTCGCCGCGGCCACCGACCAGCACAAGACCGTGATCGCGCTCCACGCAAACCAGCCAGGACAATGGCGGTGCGCGCCCCGCACCGGCTGTGGCGATGGCGACGAAGCCCGCGCGGGCACCTGTCGCGGCGACGCGCGCGGGTCAGCCGAAGCAGGACCGCTCGCCGCCGGAAAGGCCCCAAATGCAGAGGCCGGCTGAGGAGAGTTCGGAGAAGAAGGATTCTGATCCACGTTCATGTTCGTTTCCCAATCGAAGAACGTGGCGTCGTGCGTGTGGTGGCCCGTGACAGGCTCACGTCGAGACGCAAGACTCAACCCGGTGGCGCTGTTGTCGACCAGATCGACACTCGGCTAGAGCGCAGGAGTGCGGTTCGGCCTCAGACTGAGACCCGCTATGCGGAGCGCAGGACTAGCCGAATCTGGTCGGCGGTAAGTCGCACCAACAGGGAGGAGCCGGGCTGGGGTATCTGGCTGGGGTATCTGGCTGGGGTATCTGACTGGGGCATCTCACCAGGGGAATCTCACCACCGGGGAATCTAGCCGCAACGAAATCGCGGCCTCAGTCGTTCTGTCCCGCCAACCAACGCCCATGACATTCCCAGACTTCGTTGCTCTCGCCCGCCAATTCGTCATTCGAGCCTTCACCGCGGACTTTCAGCGCGAACAGGCCAGCCCCAGCGAACGGGCCGAATTGCTTACTGGCACCCGGCCCATCGCCGACCCACTCGCCCATGACTACGTCGCTTGGCGGCGTGCCGCGCTGTGGGTCGCAGCGGTGCTGCTGTCACTCGGCGTGCTGATTGCCTTGGTCGACTACTCGTCGACGGCCTACCAATTGGCCTCGGCCTCGGATCAGGGCGCGACCACCGAGCAGCTGCGACAAGTCGAACTGCAGTTTGGTTCGGGCAACCTGAATCTGCTCGACGGACTGCAGATCTTCTTGCTGCTGGTCAAGATCGCGGTCGCCGGACTCGTGGTGTTCGCGGCCATGCGGTGGACCAAGGTGCAGAAGTCACGCTCCTTCACGCGCTGGGCCTGGCTGTCGGCGCTGATCATTCCACTCCTGATCTCGGCGTGGCCGTGGGGTCAGTATCTCGACTTCTCGCACCTCAACACGAGGAACTGGGGCGGTGCAAGCCAGCAAGGTGAGTTCGTCAAGCAACAAGTTTCGGTGGCGATCGGTGCGATGCTGCTGGTGACCGTCGCGCCGAAGTTGCTCGCGCTGTTCCCCGGCATCATGCGCAGCTCGCTCGCCTTGAAGACGCTGCTGCCGCAAGCCACCGCACCGGGTTGGTTGACGGTCGTGTTCGCGCCGTTCCTCGCGGGCTTCTTGTTGCTGGCATTGTGCTTCATGAGTCAGGTGCAAGGTAGCTGGGTGCTGATCGCTGGCGTGCTGTGTCTGGTCGTCGGTCCGTGCGTCTACGTGCGGCGAGCGAGCGACCTGGTGAGGCCGCATACGGATGCCGAAGTCGGCGACGTCGTGCGTGGCGTTCGACGCCAGGCGTTGACGTTCCATCTGGTCGGCGGCCTGCTGCTCTTCCTCTACTTCATTGATCTCGATGCCCTGCCGTGGACGACCGCGATCCACCTGCTACTCGAAGCAGCCGGCGGCATCCTGTTGACGATGGTCGCGATCAGCGACATCACCTTGGCCCTGCTGGCCTACAGCCACCGCCAGGGCTCGGCCTTCCATTCCTCCGAACTGGTGACTGCGCATGAGCAGCGGCTCGCGGCTTTGAGCACCGCGGGGTTGACCGATCTCGATGCCGCGCTCGGCATTCCAGGGACCAGCGAAGCAACCACGATTGTCGCCAGCAGCCCGGAGCCACCGAGGTCGATGCTCGAAACGATGGTGACCGCGATGCCGCGGCCGCAACTCAAGGGGCGCGAGTAGGACCTGCGGGTGGCGCGCTGCGGGTCGTGCTGCGACGGACGGCTAGCTCGGGAAGTGGCGCTTGAGGGCGAGGAACCACTTCTCGAACGCATGCCAGCTGACCACAGCGAGCAGCCAGGAACCCGCGCAGCATGTGATCGTGAATGCGATCACGACCAGCAGCGGCGGGTAGGTTCCGACTGGAACCCATTTCACGGCAAGCTTGGTGAACAACTCGATGACGAGTAGGTGCGTCAGGTAGATGCAGTAGCTGTATTTGCCAAGCGAGCGCAACGGCAACAGCGTGAACAACGGCTGCAGCACGCGACCCGTTCTGGCCAAGGTCAGCAAGCCGACTCCGAGCGCGAGCGCCGGGATCAAACCCCACATCTGCTGGCCGGGTGACAGCGGGCTCGAATCGCCCGTGGTGTAGGCCACCGCCAGCAAGCCGCCAATGCCCAGCAGAGTCACGATGGCGCCGAAGCGCGCGCTCGGCGGCGGCACCAACGTCAACAGGGCCCCCACGGCCAAGGCGTCGATTCGGCAAGGAGTCAGGAAGTGCGTGTGGCTGAAGCCCGACTGGACTAGCACGAAGCGCAAGGCGATCGCACCGACAATCAACGCGATGCAGATCGCTCGCAAGGCGCGTTCGCTGGCGAACCAAACCAGCGCGGGCCAAACCAGGTAGAACTGTTCTTCGATCGCCAGGGACCAGGTCACCTGGCGGGCAAAGTCTGGTGACATGCCAACCGATGCGAACCAGATGTTCTGGTAGTAGAGCAGGTAGGACAGCTGCTCGCCGCCGCTCGCCACCGGGCGATTGGGCAGCACGTAGAGCAGCAGGATGATGACCAGGTAGTAGAGCGGGAAGATGCGGAGCGACCGCCGCATGTAGAAGTTGCGGAAGTAGGGTCCCGCCGGCTGGCCCTTGCCGCGCACCAGGATGCCGGTGATCAAGAACCCGCTCAGCACGAAGAACACGTCGACCCCGCTCCACCCCAGCATCGCGACGCGCCCGTAGGTATGCGTGGTGAGGAAACCGAGGTCATACCACGGCGCGATGTAGAGGCAGTGCATGCAGAGCACGAGCAGGATCGCCAGGCCGCGCACTCCATCGAGGGCGGCGATGCGTTCGGGCTGTGGCAGGGCAGTCATGCGGGAGTGATGTTGCGCGGCA